>Ga0255768_10001172_pt1 | contig 27330 bp, 43 predicted proteins | sample 071ome_33_FD_179983 | JGI IMG/M metagenome (GOLD analysis project Ga0255768, IMG submission 179983) | Coastal salt marsh microbial communities from the Groves Creek Marsh, Skidaway Island, Georgia - 071412AT metaG (version 2) | ecosystem: Environmental > Aquatic > Marine > Intertidal zone >...
TCAGCGGGAGGGGGACTTTGGTCCCCCTTTTTTTATGCGCATATAAGTGTTATTTTTAACATTTTAGTGCGCATAAAAGTGACTTTTATAAGTATTAGTTTGGATGTCAGGAGACAATTATGCGGTACTTAATTTTAGTCATAGGAATAGTTTGTTTGCTTGCTATGTGTGAAGCGGAAGCAGGTCCCTACGTAGAAATCAAATCAGAAGTGACATACAAAGATTTTGCTTCAACTGATGCAGTCAATCATACTCGTTTCGGTTACGAGAAAAAATCACTCACAGGCAGTAACGTATACTTCGAAGCAGGACACATGACAGGCGGTTCATCTTGGGAAGCAGGATACAAAACTCGTTTATCTGACACCCTTGTCATCAAAGGCAAACTCGAAGGCAAACGTGAACGAGGATTGCAGTCCAAGACTAAACTCGAAACTGAAATTAGATACACTTGGTGATATAAATACTCCTAGAATTCATCTGGGAGTATTACATGGAAACATTAACCGCTATGTTCGGCGATACGCTGTGGATCTACACTGCTATCGCTGGGTCTATTCTTGGTGCTGCGTTCTTGGCGTGGTTCAAAGACACTCATATGGCACTCTGGTGCTATGCTAAATTCGATCTGTTCCTCGACTCACTCGTTGACAAATTCGGGTGGGAATGGTTGCAGGACGATCCTACTGCTTGGCGTAAGAAATATCCCAAGGTCACTAAAAAGATCGATGAACTCGAAGCACGTATTCAACAACTTGAGGAGAAGTTATGATTTCAGAAATGACATTCAAACAACGATCTCTTCTTTTTGCTAAATTGGCGAGCATTGCATATGAAGATGAAGGTGTAGCAAAAGAGCAGGTCAAGGAACTAGGTTTCACAGAAGTAGAATTTTATAATCGCGATGGTGCACAAGCATATCGTTTTCAAAATAAAACCGATATGGTTATTGCTTGTCGCGGTACACAACCCACAGAGTTTAACGACATCAAAGCAGATCTCAGGGCACTCCCAGTTTTGTCTGAGACTGTTAGTCGGGTTCACAAAGGATTCAAAGGGGAGGTTGATGAACTTTGGCCAATGATTCTCGAAGACATCGATCCAAAAGTGGTAGGAGATCGTAAAGTCTGGGTATGTGGTCATAGTCTTGGTGCGGCAATGGCAACCATCGTAGCAGCACGTTGCACTCTCGAAGAATCTATTCCTAACATTCAAGTCGAAGAACTGTACACTTACGGTTCGCCCCGTGTAGGTTGGAATAAGTATTGTAAGAGTCTTCCTGTTATGCATCATCGTTGGAGAAACAACAACGATATCGTAACGACTGTTCCACCAGCGTTTCTGGGTTACAAGCATCACGGGCACAGTCACTATATCAATGCATATGGACAGGTACGAGATCTATCTGGATGGCAGTTAGTCAAAGACAAACTCCGTGGCATCTGGATGGGACTGAAACAAGGCAAGATTGATAGTTTCGGAGACCATAGCATGGTTGAGTATATCAAACACCTAGAAAACTGGAACAAGGAGTAAATATGAAATATATCGGAAAACTTATGGGAGAACGTACTACACTCGACGGAACGATGTTGATTGGCGTCTGCGGTGCAGTAATCTTGTTTGGCGGTATTGCTAAGATGCTTGCGTGGGCAGGTCTTGCTTATGGTATTTGGACGTTCTTGAAAACAGAAGACTAGATATATGGCATACAGTGAAAAGGTAATGGATCATTACCAAAACCCTCGTAATGTGGGCAAACTAGATAAAGACGCAGATGATGTGGGCACTGGCATGGTCGGTGCCCCTGCGTGTGGTGATGTTATGCAATTACAAATAAAGGTGAATGAGAATGGAATTATCGAAGATGCTAGGTTTAAAACCTACGGATGCGGAAGTGCTATCGCTTCTTCCTCCCTCCTTACCGAATGGGTTAAAGGTCGCAGTCTTGATGAAGCTGGGAATATTAGAAACACCGACATTGCCGAAGAACTCGCCCTCCCCCCAGTCAAAATCCACTGTAGTGTACTTGCGGAAGATGCGATAAAAGCAGCGATTAATGATTATAGGATGAAGCATGAAACTATTCGAGACCCTGAATGAAGATGTGTTTACGCTGTTTGCAGCAAGACATTATTATAACCCTACCTGTATTGACGCCGAAGAATTTCACGAAGACCTGAAACGTTTCAAATACGTAAAACGACTCTTGAATCGTTACCTAGATAATGGTAAACTATCCGAAAGGTTGATCATGAATCACCTAGTGATCATATTCAATGTTTTTGGATTTGACGCAGGAATGAAAATGCTTGAGTACAAACTCGACGAGAAGCACTGGGCAGTAGTAAAACCCTTTTTGGTGTATCTTAAAGTATCAACAAATGATAAATATACACATGTCCCTATGGATAGTCAAGTAGTCGAAGTTTTAAGGAATTTTTAATGTCTCTTCTCACTAGAGCAGGCGATTTAGTTTACACATTTCGGTTTCTCAAACTGCTAGTAACCAAGTTTGAGGACACTGATGCGTTTAAGTATGGCATCATTGATGCTGAGGGTAAACGAATTAAAAGCAAATCAGTAGTTGACAGCAAAGAAAAAGCATCGTATACTCCCTTTCATAAATTAGTATTCAATATCAAACGACTACTTGCCAAAGCACCGGGAGGATCCTCTAGACTTGCTTCCTATGCCGCTGCACTGTTTCTTCTCAAAGAAGAGTACGGATTAAAAGACAAACAACTATACAAGATTTTAGACGAAAGTAACATTGACGCAGTAGATATGTTGTCAGAGCAACATACATGGTTTCTTTTAGAGAACCAGCAACTATCTCCCGGAATCTATCGGTGTAGAAACGAAAAGGTTTTGAGCGATAACTGGGACGATATTGTTTTCGCAAAGGACAAAATTAGAGTTCCGGATCAAACATATCCGGTAGGAGAAGTATTAGGTATTCCTGTATATGAGGGACTGCATATCAACACAGGCAAAAAAATTCATTTCACTCTGGGGGAAATCTACAGATGAAAACTTTCAAACAAATGTACGATGAGATGATGGCAGAGAGTCCTACCATGACAGCGGCAGACGCTGGTATACCTCATGACACAAAAGATATGGGAAAGAAAAAGCGTAGACCTAAGATTTTAACTAGGTCATATATAGAAATTATGGGCAAGCGAAAACGACAAGTGAGGTAAAATGTATAAACTCTTTATTCACATCCCTAAAAATGCTGGGATGACGATAAGGAATAGTGAAGTCTTAAGAGGTAAAATCGTCTGTGCTGGTAGAGGCGCACACGTAAGCGAACAATACACACAAAAACTCGAAGAAACTATGCGAGCATCCAAAGATGGTAATGGATACGAGCATGGTCGTTGGAGAGATGTGCGTAAAGATTTAAGAGACACTTATCCTGCTTTTGCAATTATCAGAAATCCATGGTCACGTGTAGTCTCTCGATACTATTTCGCCAAGAAAGTTATTGAGCGAGTCAAGACCCAACCAAAAGATTATGCTGACGTTTCCTCTTTCGAGGCATTTCTGGAAGAACGTCATAAATGGGGCGGCAAAGAATTCTTCTGGCATCGTGCGGTAAGAGGGTGGTACCCAACCCTTGATCACGTCACCGACGAGAACGGAAGAGTGCGAGTGGATTGTATTCGTTTCGAACATTTGAATGAAGAGATCGAAAAATACTTCATGATTCCTAAAATGTCAAGAGCAAGAAACGTAACTTTTGGAACCATACCCAAACCATCGTATACAGACATCTACACACCGGAGACAATACAGATTATTGCTGACTGGTATAAGGACGATATAGATTATTGGGGTTTTGATTTTGATAAACCTGCCACTAGGAATTATTGGGATGCCAGATAAATTTTTTCTACACATACCAAAGACTGGGGGCATTTCAGTTAGTCAAACAATAAGAGAATCCGGAGTTGCAACAAAACTGCTGAGGACACACTTTACTCCAGAATACGAGAAAGTCATACAAGAGATGCATGATAACGGCATTGAGTTGCCTGCAATAGTAGATGACCCAAATTTACGGAGTTATCATTTCCCTGTTACAAAGATCAGAAAAGAGGTTTTAGAACAGGGCACCCTTTTCTCGATTGTACGCAACCCATGGGAACGGTTACACTCTCAGTGGAGGTTTGCTAACAATTTTTGGGATAAGTTGTATTTTCCCCACAATCAGTTGCTTGAGAACATGGGACGCGAAATGGGGTTCGATCCCAAAGAACTAGGATTGCTTCTACCGGAGAAATGGGAAGACTGGTCTTTCGAGACGTTTTGGAATTGGAGACACTATCAAATAGAACCAATGATATATGCTCACGTAGTCCTCTCATACTATCCTCAAGCAGAGTATCTGAGATTAGAAGATGGCAGTATCGGCGGCATACAAGTAGACTTCAACAACCTCGAACAAGGGTTGACAAAAGTGCTACATACTGATATAGTTCTACCAACGTTGAATGTCACAGAAACGAAGAGGGACATTCGACAAGATTTTTCTGACAAGATGATCCAAGAGGTTGCTGACTTCTACAAAGAAGACATTGATCACTGGGGATTCGACTTCGACACAGGAGCAACGAAGAATGTTGTATCTTAGATTAGTATTGTTGTTTGCGGTAATTGGCATCATTGGTGGTGGATACATGTACCACCAGACAACGGTTGCCAAGTATCAAGCAAGCGTTGCACAACTAGAAGCAAACAATCGCACCCTGAAAGAGAATCAGGTGCAAATGGAAATAGCAGTGAAAACTGCACAAGAGTCGCTTGCTGCTGCGGAAGCAAACGCAAAAAAGTCAGAAGCGGCAATGTCTGCCTTGACTGCCAAAAATAATGAATTGGCAAAAGACAAGGCAAACTATATGAAGATCTTTAAAGATCATAACTTGACCCGTCTTGCTCGTGCTAAACCCGGCATGATAGAGACACGAATTAACAAAGGCACTGAGAAAGTGTTTAGGATGCTAGAAGATGATACAAAAGAACTTATGGATAGTGATGACGCTGATGCTCCTGCAGGGGTGCTCAATAATGCCACGACTGGAGTGGGGGTCGGAGGACCCAGCACCAGTGATACCGGAACCACAGATAGTAACGGTGGAGAAGAAGGTACCGCTGCGGATCTACCAACCGCCACTGCCGGGTGAGATTGATCTTCTCAATGTAAACTTCTTCGTCATCACCGAAGAGAACCTACAAGAAAAAATCAAGGAGATTGAAAAGATCCTTGACGGAAACTTTGTAGTGTTCGCACTGACACCCGATGGTTATGAAAAAATGGCAGAGAACTTCCAAGAGGTTCGCCGTTATGTGAGGCAACAAAAAGAATTGATCCTCTACTATCGTGAAGCAACTACAGAGTCTGAAGGCACCACTGCCGAAGATTGGTTGTCAAACAACGAAGAATAATATATAATAGTTCCACCAATAAACTTACACCCCTTGACGAATGAGGAGGCGCACCTGTATGCCCAGCAATTATCTACCCACGAGTTACCAAGAATTTATTCACCTGTCCCGCTACTCACGATGGTTACCTGAAAAGGGGCGAAGAGAAACGTGGGAAGAAACGATTGCTCGTTACTTTGATTTCTTCACTGAACATCTTCAGGAGACTTGCGATTACAAATTGCCCGATAAACTTCGTACAGAATTAGAAGAAGCAGTGCTTACTCAGAAGGTAATGCCATCCATGCGTTGCTTGATGACTGCGGGTGAAGCACTGAAGCGTGAGAACATCGCTGGGTATAACTGTTCTTACGTTGCGGTAGATCGTCCTCAAGCATTCGACGAGATCCTCTATGTGCTCATGAATGGTACAGGTGTAGGGTTCTCTGTTGAACGCCAGTTCATTTCTCAGATGCCCGTAGTTGCTGAACAGTTCCATGACACAGACACTACGATCATGGTTGCTGACTCCAAGTTGGGTTGGGCAAAGGCAATGAAAGAGTTAATCGGTTTGTTATACGCAGGGCAGGTACCCAAGTGGGACTTGACCAAAGTGCGTCCTGCTGGTGCACCCCTCAAAACTTTTGGGGGTCGTGCATCAGGTCCAGAACCTCTTAATCAATTGTTTATCTTCTGTGTTCAAACATTTAAGAATGCTGCAGGACGTAAACTTAACTCAGTTGAGTGTCACGATATCGTCTGTAAGATCGCAGAGATCGTTGTGGTAGGTGGTGTACGCCGTTCTGCATTGATCTCGTTGTCTAACCTATCAGATGATCGCATGAGACATGCTAAGGCGGGTCAGTGGTGGAACGATCATGGGCAACGTGCACTCGCAAACAATTCTGCTTGTTACACTGAGAAACCAGACATCGGTATTTTCATGGACGAGTGGAAAGCACTCTACGATTCCAAGTCTGGTGAGCGAGGTATCTTCAACCGTGCATCCGCTAACATGATGGCAACTGCATCAGGTCGTAGAGAAGTGGGCGATCATGAGTTTGGCACAAACCCCTGCAGCGAGATTATCTTACGTTCGCGTGAATTCTGTAACCTCTCTGAGGTCGTGGTGCGTCCGGGTGACTCATGGGAAGACCTAAAAGAGAAAGTGCGTCTAGCAACGATTCTAGGCACTTTCCAGAGCAGTTTGGTAAACTTTAAGTATATCGGTAGTTCGTGGCGTAAGAACTGCGAGGAAGAGCGTTTGCTTGGTGTGTCTATGACTGGCATCATGGATAACAAACTGACCAATGGCAAGACCAAAGGACTTGCAGAACAGTTAGAGATGCTCAAGCAGATCGCTGTGGACACTAACGCAGAGATGGCAAAGAAACTGGGCATCAATCAGTCTGTTGCTATCACTTGTGTGAAACCATCCGGTACAGTGTCACAGTTAGTTGATGCTGCCTCTGGTATCCATGCCCGACACAATCCATACTACATTCGCACAGTGCGTGGTGACAAGAAAGACCCGTTGACTGCTATGATGGTAGACGCTGGGTTCCCGGTAGAAGATGATCAGATGAATCCCTCACACACGTCTGTGTTTTCGTTTCCAATGAAAGTAGACAAGGGTGCCATCTTCCGCACTGATATGACTGCTATTGAGCAGTTGGAGATGTGGTTGATCTATCAGAAGCACTGGTGTGAGCACAAACCATCGATCACTGTCTCAGTGAAGGAACACGAGTGGTTAGATGTTGGTGCATGGGTATACGAGCATTTTGATTATATGAGCGGTGTATCGTTCTTGCCGTTCTCTGATCACACGTATGCACAAGCACCGTATCAAGATACTGACGAAGCGGGTTACAAGGAGTTGCTCGCACAAATGCCCAAGGATGTGGATTGGTCCAAACTCGCAGAATATGAGGCATCCGACATGACTGTTGGTTCACAGGAACTTGCCTGTGCCGCTGGATTCTGTGAGATCGCATAAGTGGATGAGTATAAGTATACTTTAGAATGTGAGTCTTGCGAGGCACGAATGGAACTGGTGGTTTATGACGAAGATGAACTGCCAGTTTATTGTCCAATGTGCGGAGACGATCAAAATCACGAATGGACGATCAATGACTGATGACAGACAACCCTATAATATGGAGCATAACTGATGGTCATGATTCCGGTATTAACCAATTCAACTATGAAACAGGCGAAACTAAACACGCGGAATTAGAAAAACTCATTGACGAGAAACATGCGTTTTTCACTCGATGGTCAGATAACCCAAACCAAACTATGGAAAATGTTCTATCCATCCTGATTGACAGGTGTGGATGGAACATTCCCGCACATCTAGTATATAAACGTACTCATGGTTTGGAAAACTTAAGCGTCATGCCCGACACTGCTTTCCCCGGAGCAATACAATTCCTAGACCAGTTTAAGAAACTAAAAACAGTCGAACAGATCACGGTTGGTGCTTTGCCTCATCACATGGCACACACCCTGTCTGCATACCATTCGTCTCCCTTTGAGAACTGCATGGTTATATCTTGGGACGGGCAAGGTGACGGTAAGTACTATTCTGAGACTATTATTCGTAAGGGAGAAATAATAGATTACTTCTCGCCCTCATATTACATCGGGGTGTCTCAACCTATGAGATGGGTTGGACATTTTTGTAAGCGACATATCTCACCTCACGTTCTTAAACTTGAAACAACGGCATCGCTAGACTATGCGGGTAAGGTTATGGGACTCAGTGCTTATGGTGACACGGGTGATGAGAACTTTCGAGAACTGGTGAACCTGTATAAAAAGATTATGCAGGCATCCGCAGACTATTATGCGTGGATGCGAGGTAAACTGTTAAACAGAGATGATATTCAAAGCAATCCAATGAGAGCATGGCCTCACCTATGGATGAAAGATTGGAGACAAGATAGAAAAGAGATCTGGACAGAGAAAGAAGAGATTCAACACTGTGCCGCTGTTCAGGTAGCATCTAATGAAACTCTGTGCGAACTGACTCAGAGAAAGAAATTCAAAGAAAAGATGCAACGCTGTGATAACAACCTGATCATCACTGGAGGTAGTGCTCTCAACGTGGTCACTAATGCTTACCTTCGAGAGCACACTAGTTTCAACATATGGGTACCACCAGACCCCGGAGATGGTGGACTTAGTTTTGGAGTCAGCACGTGGAAAGCAAAACAGTTAGGGTGGAAAGGATACGATCCAGACAAGAGACCTGATCGAACGATCAGTAACATACCGTTTGACACCAAAAATATAGGGTTAGCATTGGCAGACTCTAGAGTCACAAATCCTAATGAAATTGCCAACCTTTTGGTTGAGGGTAAAATAATAGGTCTGATACAGGGCAACATCGAGAACGGTGCCCGTGCACTAGGACATCGATCTATTTTATGCGATCCGTCCATTCCTGACATGCGGGACAAGATCAATGCTAAAATTAAAAATCGTGAGTGGTACCGCCCCTTCGCTCCTATATGTCGTAAGGAAGATGCACACAAGTGGTTTAATGCGAGAACGTTTGATCACCTAGAACACATGTCATTTACGGTTGATGTTAAACCGGGATGTATCGACATGTTCCCTTCGATTACTCACGTGGACGGAACTGCTAGACTTCAAACTGTTACTCGTGATTCAAATGCCTTGCTATACGGAATCCTGAACCAACACAAGAACGTGTTGCTCAACACTTCGTTCAACGTTCAAGGGAAACCCATTTTAAATTCATGGGAAACTGCCAAGCGTATTCTTGATGAAACTGACCTAGATCACATCGTGTTTTTAAATGGTCATGAGTTGAGGATCTGGGGATGAAAGTCGCGGTTCTAGTTACTGGTATACCAGAACCTCACGAGACGATCACGGGAGCAGATCTCCACCGACAACTGAAACATGTGTTCAAAGACCATGATCTGTATTACCAAACATGGGAAAACCAGAACGCAGACTGGCAGCACTATTTCAACAAGGCGGGTATTGCTGAACGCTTGTATATCTTCCCTGAACCCAAACGATATAACGCATTCACTGCTATGTTACAAAAACATTCGGATTCCCCTAACATAGAGTGGAACCCTGACTATCGCCCTGCTCAGTGGTTCTATTGGGGAAACGATGGTTTGAACCACGCATACATTCGAACCAAGCATTTCCAAATCGTGGGTACGGCAAGACTGATCAAACACATCGAGCAAGACTTCGAACCTTATGACGTATATGTTCGAGTTCGTTGGGATGGGTTTTACGGTAGATTTCGATTTGATTCTGTAATACAAAATGCGTATGATAATCCACGCAATGTGCATGGGTTTTCCGGAAGTCCTACTCAGGTGACGGGAGCAAGACAATACACAGAAGTCGAGAGGTTCAATTCCGCAAACATGTCAGAGCATTATCTGCCAGACTTCGCTATTGTTTTTAATCGTCGTGCGTGGGACAGCGAGAAGATTCTACAGGTATACGAAGATCAGAGACTCTCCCCTGCAGAGTTTGGGTGGGCACAAGCACTACGACATTTATCACCGTTGGATACTGTCCTGCACAGATACGAGGGAGGGGTGACGATCACCAAATACCTATGAACTACCCTGTACCCAATGGCACACACCTCCACCTCGACGATAGAATAACGATAGGTTATTTTCGAGATTATAAAAAGGTCCACGAGATCGATTTAGGTTTGCACATCAGTGAATTCACAAACAAACTGTTCGAGCGAATGGTAGCGATACCCGAAGAGGTAGACAAGTGGAAAGCACTAGGAGACTTGTCTACAGTTTGCAGAGACGATGACATTAGTAACAAAGAGACTTCCAAGATAGGCATTAAAAATCTACTTGACAGGAAAGTAGAAAAATATCCTTTCGAGTATCTCACAACACCATGGTCATGGCACAGTGAGTTTCAGGTTGCGAAGATGGTGCAACAATCTATCGAGGAGTATCTTGTGGAAGTAGTTCGTCCTCACGTTAAATTAAATCTTTTCGTCACTGGTAAGATGGCAAGCAATACACAGTTAGTTCAAGCATTACGCACACAACTGAAAGTCCAAGTGTATCGTAACGTCAAACCATTATCTACAGATTTCACGATGGGACCACTGACGCCTGTGTCCGTAAAGTTTATACAGGATAATATACGAACCAATCAAAAAATGTACCTGTATATCGATAAGGATCGAGCACTTTGGATTAGTAATGTTTCGTTTCCCCAAAAAAATTATTTCGATCAGTATTGGTTTGAAACGGTTCCTGTTTTGGTCAAACGGACAAGATGGGAGGAGTTTTTTGAAGGATACAACAACGACAATGAACAATATCTGTTTACCAAACACAGTAAGTTTTTAACAATGAGTAAGTATATCACGGCAGACTTCTACACATGGACGTGGTCACTAAACAAAGATAACCCCTTGTATCATCTCTTCGATGCTGTTGCTGCGTATCCAGCGAGACATATTAGATCTGAGATAGATAGTATAAACAAAGTTTATTTTGGGGGTGTCCTGACCTATCAGGACGGACAATTTTATGACGTGGACTTATCAGGGAGTACCCTTTGAACCAGAGTCATTAGATGACTGGTATGGTTTTGTCTACGAGATCGAGGAGGTCTCTACTGGCAAAAGGTATATCGGTAAGAAGTTTTTCTGGAAGACAAAGACCTTGCCCATCACCAAATCCCGTAAGAGACGCAAGAAAACGCTCGTAGAGAGCGATTGGCGAACATACTATGGGTCGAGTGAGGTCTTAAAAGAGCGTGTAGCAAGCGGTGAAAGCCTATATAATAGAGTGATCCTAAGACTGTGTCGCTCAAAAGGCGAGTGTTCTTACTACGAGGCAAAACTTCAATTTGAAAATGACGTTCTATTACGAGACGATTATTATAACGAATTCATAGGTTGTAAGATACATTCTAAACATGTTAAGATTTAGTCAATTCATTTCAGAAGGGGTCAACGATCCCGCCATCTTCAAAGCAATATTCCTTGCTGGTGGTCCCGGCAGCGGAAAGTCTTTCATCGTTGGTGAGACTGCACTCACGGCATTAGGCATGCGTGTTGTGAACTCCGACGATGCCTTCGAATCAGCAATGAAAAAAGCAGGTCTAGAGATGGACCCAGAAAACATCTTCTCTGATAAAGGACAGCAACTACGTGGACGTGCAAAAGCACTGACAGGTAAAAAGCAAGAACTGTACCTGAAAGGGAGACTGGGTGTTGTTGTCGATGGCACTGGTAAAGACTACAACAAGATCAGGACTCAGGCAGTAGAACTACAAAAGTTAGGTTATGACGTTGCGATGATCTTCGTTAACACTGACCTTGAAACAGCAATGCAGCGTAATAGAGCACGTGCTCGATCTCTGCCTGATGCAGAAGTCGAGAAGTATTGGAAGCAAGTACAAAACAACATTGGTAAATTCCAAAGTTTCTTCAAGCAGAATTTTATCATCCTAGATAATAGTGATGGAGCAAATTGGAAAGCAGGAACTTTGAAAGGTTATAAGTGGGCATCTAAGTTTACTAAAAAACCGCCTGCTAACCCAAGAGCAAAGAAGTGGATTGAAAAAGAACGATCTAAATAATTGACAAATCATAATGAGGTGATATAATATGAATCTTGATGTATGGGAAGTCTTTGAGAAATTTGAAAAGGCAAAGAATAGAAAAGAAAGGATCCAAGTATTGAAGGATCAAGAACAACATTGGGCACTGCGCGATGTATTGCAGGGTATTTTTGATGACAGGGTACAATGGAACCTACCCAAAGGTCCTGTGCCATACACTCCAAACGCGGAGGGTGCGCCCACACCCAGCACTCTTAGAAAACAGCACATGAATTTTAAATATTTCGTATCGGGTTTGAGGACTTCAGAAGATTTGCTTACGGTTAAACGTGAGCGAATGTTTGTTGATATCCTCGAATCGATAGACAGTCGTGACGCAGATATTCTCGTCTCGATGATCAACAAAAAACCACCCGTGCAAGGATTAACTAAAAAAATAGTACAGGAGGCATTACCCGGTTTAATCCCCGCTTGATTATGTGAAATCCAAATCGATAACAAGGAGACTTGCCTATGGTAGCATACCAAATAGAAAGACTAAAAAAAGACTCTAGGGAACTTGGACACTATATTCACAAGTTGAACAAAAAAGGAAAAACAGAAGCAGCATATCGAATGCAAAAGAAACAAGCATTTTTAGATGCAGCAATTGCGCAAGTCGCAAGGGGGTGATCCTAATCTAACGGCACCCTACGGGGTGCCACTAGGAACTTATTATGCCAACATATGATCTACGTAACACAAAAACTGGAGAAATCAAAGAGATGCTCCTGACCATTTCCAAGAAAGAAGAAATGGTTGCCAGCGGTGAATGGGAACAGATACACACCCGCGCACCCGCTGACGTTACTCACACCGGAAACATTATCAACAAAACCAGTGGCGATTGGAAAGACCTGTTGAAAACCATTAAGAAAGGTGCAACGGGCAATTCTTCACTATCAGACGAACAACGTAAGAAACACGGACTCAGTGTGAGCAGCATCAAAACATGACACAAACCCGTAGGCAGCAAGCGGAGTCCATGAATATTCGTCTGGACAACCTATTAACAATAGACCCTATCACACCGAAGCAACAAGAAGCGTGGGAGGCATATCGAGATGGTCATCATCTTGCTCTGCTAGGAACGGCAGGAACAGGTAAAACCTTCCTTGCTTTATATCTCGCACTCGAAGAGGTCATGAACAAGAGTTCTCCTTTCGAGACTGTTCACATCGTTCGAAGTGTCGTACCAACAAGAGAGGTGGGATACTTACCCGGAACACTGGAAGACAAACTTGATGCATTTACAGGTCCATATCGTGCTGCATGCACGGAGTTGTTTAACGACAACCGTGCATGGGAAAAACTAGTACACAACGATTACATCACGTTTGGGAGCACTTCGTATATTCGTGGAGTGACATTTAACTCTAGCATCGTGATTGTGGACGAGTGTCAAAACCTAAACTTTCACGAACTTGATTCCGTTATCACGAGAGTGGGTCAAGCAACAAAGGTTATTTTCTGTGGTGACTATCATCAGACAGATTTTAAGCAAGAGAAGGATAAAGAAGGTATACATAAGTTTATTGAGATCCTTGACAACATGAGGCATTTCAGTATAATAAACTTTGGTTGGGAAGACATCGTGCGATCTGATTTCGTGCGTGACTACATAATGACAAAAGAATGGATGGGAATCAAATGACTGCAGGACTACACATTAGAGAACATATGAGATTGTACCTAGAAGGACAGCGAGCAAAGCACGTCTGTAACTGGGAGACATTCACCGCCAATCCCGTAGGGGTGGCAGAACATGGCGACTTCATGGAGACGCTAGAAAAAGAACTAGAGCAAATCGCAAAGTATGATGAGTTGCTCGCAACATTGGAGACATTAAATGGATCGTAAAGCAGTATTCGAAACACTGAAGGTAGACGAAGGTGTAGTATATGAGGTATACGCAGACCACCTCGGACTTCACACCTTTGGTGTTGGTCACCTCATTGTAGAAGGTGACGCAGAGTGGGGTGCCGAGTTCGGTACACCTGTATCAGAAGAACGGGTATGGGAATGTTTTGAGAAAGACCTCGACGTTGCCATCTCCGAATGTCATGTGTTATACGGAGAAAGCAACTTTGATGAATTTCCCGAGGAAGTCCAAGAAGTTGTGGTCAATATGATGTTTAACATGGGACGCCCCCGTTTGAGCGGATTTAAAAAATTCAACAAAGCACTACAAGGTTTTGATTGGAAAACCGCAGCAGTTGAAGGACGGGATTCGAAATGGTATCGACAAGTTACGAATCGTGCTGAAAGATTGATGTCTCGTCTGGAGGCAGTCTAATGGCAGGACGTGGAGGGGTGGGCGGTGTCGTTCGCCCCGAACGCAAACCTAAAGGAACTTCTATTGGCAGTGGTAATTTCAAAAGAGCATCGCTGAACAAAAAGAAGAAAGCAAGTTACAAGAAATACAGAGGGCAAGGCAGATAGTAATGGCAAAGTATGGTCGTTTTGATCCGCGAAACAAGAAAAAAACTAAAGATAAGTATAGGTCAGAGAAGAAGCGAAACGTTAAGAGTGCCGCTTCCGAAAAGACCAACCATAACAATCTTATGAGAGAGATTGAGAAACGTTATAATTATTGAGCATGTATGCTACTACAAAATCGACACCTTACTGGGGTGTCTTTTCGGGATCCCTACTTAAATATAGAGTGGACCTTAAAAGACTCTAATATTTTAGTTAGAGGTACTCCCGGCGCAGGAGACTTCATGTTCACGATGTCTTCTGCGTTGTATGTAGCAAACCTCCTTGATACAAAGTTGAACGTCATCTTCTATTGGGATCATGATGCTGACTACCAGCATCATTTCGAAGACCCTGAATCCATATTCGAAAAGATTGACTACTTTCATTCGTTGTGTTATCGTAACGAGTTGGTTACATATGAACACATATATAATTTTGATGTCAAGAACATGTTCGATGGTCGCATGATGCTCAACCTAGAACGTGATACTACAGGACATGGTAAGTATATACCGAAAGGTCTATGCAGTTGGAAGTTTAAACCTCACTTATACCGTGAACCATTTGAAAACAAGGTAGCGGTGTGGAGGTTCAAATTCAACGCCGATGTACCTAATCGTTGGAAGACAATGTATACGAATGAGCATTGGGAAGAAGCAATCAACTCAGTGCGTGAACAAGGTTATGATGTGGTGGAGTTGTGCTATCGTACACCTATACGAGAAGCATTCTACCACATACAAACTGCACGGTTTTGCATGGGATATGATGGCATGTGGCACTACCTTGCAAGGATGCTTTACAAACCTACGTTGATCACGGGGGACAACACGATTGTCAACATGCACAACCCTCAAGCAATGCCGTTCTACGAACCGAAGAAAGATGCTGGTCGTAAACAAACGTTCATGCAGTTTGCCAGTAACATGAAACGCAATATAAACCGTCTCGATGCTAATTGCAAGAGATATGTTGATCAAGTGGATGATATAATTGAAAATCGATAGAGCAGTGATAGAAGTGAATGGCGGGTGTAACTACTCGTGCACTATGTGTCCGCAGGATATGCGTACAGGTGGTAGGCACAAGGGGTTTCTCGTCAAGATGTCTCTGCAAGAGTTTGAAGACAACGTAGCAGACTGTGCTCAACATGGTCTGCGTGTAGTCAACCTCGATGGTTCAGGTGAAGCAACTCTTAATCGCAACCTACCAGAATATATCAAGATTGTCAAGAAGTATGGTGCGAAAGCATTTATCTTCTCGAACGGATATCGCATGGAAGGCGATTTCATGATGGACTGCGTTGATGCAGGACTAGACTTCTATCGCTTTTCATGGATTGGATCTCACCCGACTAAGTATGCACAGTGGATGTACAATCGAATAGGCGGGTCATTTGGTAGCACGTGGGATAAGGTCCGCCGCATGCAGGAGTATGTCGAACACACAAACTCTGATTGCGTGGTCGCTACATATCACCTGATGACTGAGACAGATCCTGTGTTGTTCGAGTCAGAACTGACACAGTATAAAAACATCGTTGAAAAACTGGGTGTCAAGACAGAGATCTGGAAAATGCACAATTGGAGCGGGGTATACAAACCCGTCAAAGATAGAGAAGGTGAGGTAAAAACTTGTGGAAGACCCTTTAGTCCCGATGTTGTTATTCGCGCTGGCGGTATTGATGGTAAGAGAGGCGCTGTTCATCCATGCTGCCAAGTCCTTGGACGAGACGAAGAAGCAGTCTTGGGTCACACTTCCGAGCAGACTATTGAAGAGATATGGAACGGACAGGGTTATGCTACACTACGGGATCAGCATCTCTCTGGTGAGTATCCTGAGTTTTGCCGTGATTGCGATTTTCTAGTAGATGATCCTGAGATCTTAGTCTGGACTAATCATGAACGAGATTTGTATAAGATGCACGGAACAGAGTTTAACCTGAGAGACTACCAGCATGCGAATTGATGTGCTAGTGACAGGGCAGTTTCCTGCTAATATTCCATGGCAGAAAATGATCGACGTGTTGTATCGTGTCGAGAAAATCTTTTTGAATATGCCAGACCATGACGTGAAGATTCGCTACCACACGTGGAGCAAACCAGAGATGCTTGCTAAGTTTGTACCACAAACTCAGATGATGATTCGTGCACGAGATCAAGTCCTGCTCACACAAGAACCAAAAGTATACAATCCGTATAGAGAACAGAAAAAGTTTGTAGACACCCCTCGATGGACAGAACAAGTCAAGAGACACGGTGGTCCTTATGTGGAGGGACGTAAGTCTAACTATCGTGCACTTCAAATCATGTCTACGCTTGATCTTATTAACAGCATCAAAGAACCACCCGACCTGTATATCAGGACCCGATGGGACGCACTGATAGACTACACGTTTGATTTCGAGAAATACATACAAATGGCAGCAGAGGGAACTGTGGTTGGGTTTCAACTCAATTGCAACCCCGAAGATCCATGGTGGACGATACGTGAGAGATTTGAGAAACATGACTACTGGGAAGAGAAACAAATCAAGAAAAATGGGTGGTGGCATCAGCACGTGTTTGATTACATGGTGATGTTTAAACCAGAACAGTTCAGATCACAGGTGATCAGTCATTGGTGGAAGCACAAACTCTTGCTTGCAGCAGAGTGGGGATGGTGGCAAGTGCTGTGTCACAACGGTGACGAGGAACCAACACCACACGTAAACGTGAATGGGATCGTACCCATTATTAGACAGATGGAAGGAATACCACATGCCTAAAAGACTGATATATCAGGTCTGCCTTGGCGAACAGGCAAACTCGAAACTATACAAGTTCTGCATCGAGAGCGTCAAAGACTATTGTCAAGTGAATGGTATCGATCATTTTCTGCAAGACTATCCTCTGCTACGCATTTCCCCTGATCCTTTCATGAGCAACCGAAGTAAGGAGGCAACTGCCAAGCACGGTGGGTTCCTGCCTATCTACGAGAAAGAGAATGCATTCAACTATTTAAATGAATACGACGAGATCGCGGTGATCGATGCTGACGTGTATATCAGACAGGGTGCAGCAAATATATTTGAATCGATGGGTGACGGTGCGTTTGGTGCCGTGGTTGAGCGAGAGATGCCATTGACCCAGCAATACCTTGAGAAGATTGTCAATTATTCTCGTATGCAATTTACTCCATTACAAGACGTGGACTGGAAGTGGAAACGCACAGGTGCACACTTTGCTAACATGGGTGTGATGGTGTTCAACAAGAAACTAGAACCCTATCTCATGGGACAGGACGCAAAAGCATTTCTCAATCGATACGAGTTCAAGCGATTCATTGATGGTATCGGTGCGTGGAAGTGGAGCACAGATCAGGTGCTGCTCAACTACTGGATCAAGAAGAACAAGATTCCGTTCACCTCACTGCCGTGGAAGTTTAACGGGTTGTTCACTGCTAACCGTGACATAAACGCATGCGACTTTGTTCACTTCTTCTTGAAGGACAAACTACCGCACAAGGGAGAGGATGTAGCAGGATTGCTGCAGATGATATGAAAGCAGTTATCTTTGACCTCGATGGCGTACTCATCGATGCAAAAGACATTCACTACAGGTGTCTCAATGAGGCACTTGGACCAGAGTATGCGATATCATACGAAGACCATCGTAACATCTATGATGGACACAAGACCCAAGACAAACTTGAGATGCTCACAGAACGTGTGGGATTACCAAGAGAACTGCACTCGTCTATCAATGCTAAGAAACAGAAACTTACAGAAATAGCACTAAAAACAGAACTGAAACCCAAACAGCATATCATTGATCTGATGGAGGAATTGAAGCGTCAAGGTTATCAGATTTCGATATGTTCTAATAGTATATCCACCACACTATGGACAGCGGTGAGACTGACAGGACTACAAAAATATATCTCGTGGGGATACAGCAATTGCAGCGTAGACAAAAGCAAACCCTACCCATATTTGTATTGGGCTTGCATGATGAAGATGGGTGTGCTACCAGATAACACGTGGATCATCGAAGACAGTCCACCCGGATTGTTAGCAGCAAACAGATCAGGTGCTAACGTCATACGAGTCACATCACCAGAGGACGTGACAATTGATAACATCATTCCTAAGTTAGGACAGAAAGAGAAAAAAATTATGTGGAGTTCAGAGAAACTAAATGTGTTGATACCCATGGCAGGAGCAGGTACTCGCTTCTCTCAGGCAGGATACACGTTTCCAAAACCTTTGATTGATGTCAAAGGCAAACCCATGATTCAGGTGGTGGTTGAGAACCTGAACATCGATGCCAACTATATTTACGTGGTGCAGAAAGAACACCGTGAACGATTCCACCTTGATAACATGTTGCCGCTGATCTCACCTGATGGCAACGACTGCAAAGTGGTGGAAGTGGATGAACTGACGCAGGGAGCAGCATGCACTGCCCTGCTTGCTAAGGAGTATATCAACAACGATGATCCGCTATTCTTCGCAAACAGTGATCAGTGGGTAGATTGGGATCCTGTGCAGTTCATGTATGATATGCAGGAGTCTGATGCTGATGGTGGTATCGTGATATTCAAGTCAACGCATCCCAAGTGGTCGTTTGCTGCAGTGTCTCCAAAAACTGGACTGGTCACAGAGGTAGCAGAAAAGAATCCTATCAGCGATTGTGCTACCGTGGGATTCTACTACTGGAAGCACGGGTCTGACTTTGTCAAATATGCAGAGCAGATGATCGAGGATGACGTGCGGGTCAATGGTGAGTTTTATGTGTGTCCCGTGTTCAATCATGCTATCAAAGATGGTAAGCGAGTGAAGACTAGCATAGCAAAAGGAATGTGGGGACTGGGTACACCAGAGGACTTAGAGATCTTTATACGTGAAAAAGAACTGCCAGTGTAACTATTGTGTAAACACCGGAGGATACCCTCACGTTTTTGAAGTCCCGAATCGTGAATGGTTGTGGGTTGACATTCCTAAAAATGCATCATATGTTATTAAACAAAATTACAGGGTTCAATTTTTGACAAGAGCAGTAACCGCTTGTTCCATGCCGAACGCGCTAACCCTGCAGCAAGTAGAAGAGATTGACAAACCAGTATATTTCATATACAGAGACCCAGTCGAGAGATTTATATCGACGTTCTGTTATTATTTCGTCCCCGGTAATCATGACGCATATATGGGTGTTGATTGGTTAGGGGTCACTCGATGGCAAAGACCCGCTCAATGGAAATTAGAGTTCTTATTTGACAACCTAGATACATTACCGGAAATACAAATGTACCATCACTGGTTACCACAGTCTCATTTCGTTGGTGACTGGAACATGAGAAAACTGGTATTTAAACAGCACAGACTGCACGACTATTTTGATATGAAAATCATGTATGCCAATGAGACACGCAAAGCAGGATTCACACTGAACGAGAATCAAATAGCAAAGGTCAAAGAGATCTATGCAGATGACTACAAACTTGACATGATAGAAGAGGTATAGTATGATAGTTTATTGTGTATATACAGCACAAGATAACGAGTCGATCAAAGGAATGAACCGATGTCGCAACTCAGCAAGAAAATATGACATCGACTTTCAACCGTGGGTAGGAGTATACTTTAAGAACCTGAAAGAGAAACACGAAGAACTGGGCATACGTGCGAAATACAAACCTGTTCCCGGTGGTAGCACCAGTTTCGATCAGAAGTACGCACCACAGTCACGTGTAGCAAACGGAACAACTCATTATGAATTGTATCTACGTGCAGCGAGACTGAACACTCCTATCGCTATCGTTGAGCATGACGCAATATTTCAGGCACCACTGCCCGAAGTGTTGCCAGAGAACATAAACGATTCCATCGTGCAGATCTCGTCACACAACGAGAAACAGATGACAGTGGAACTGCTTGAGACGTGTGGACGTGCGAACAAGATGCGCAAGTATGGTAAGACACAAAAACCATATCGTGATTGGTCCGAAGAGATAGGAGTCATCCCGCATCCACTATCAGGGACGAACGGCACGAGTGGATATATCATTGGTCCGGGTGCTGCGCAGAAAATGGTTGACTACATAAAGGCAGACGGTGTGGGGTTTGCCGACAGATTGAGAGAAGAACACATAGGCGAGGGCAACTTGTATTTACAGGTACCACAGTGTGTGGTTTGTCCGCATGACATAAGATCAACGAGGTTATACTAATGAGTGAATTGCTTGAGATATTTGATAAAAATGGTTGTGACAAGGGGACAACGGGGCAATACGCACACCTCTATCACACAGTTTACGAACCCGCATTCGAACCCTTTCGTAACGATCCTATCAATATCCTTGAAGTCGGCATTTGGAAAGGCACGAGTCATCAGTCATGGGTAGATTATTTTCCTAACGCACAAGTCTATGGTATCGACGTGTTCACGCGAATGAAAGAGAGTGATGTTCCAGTTCTTCAGCACGAACGTGTTCACCATCTCAAGGCAGACAGTACCTCGTATGCTCTGCCCATGCTGGTAGAACAGGCATTCGGTAAAGACATTCAATTTGATTTCATCATCGATGATGGTCTGCACACACCCGAAGCAAATGCGATGACGTTCAAGCACCTGATTCGATTCCTCAAACCTACAGGCAGATTCTTCATCGAGGACGTGTGGGCACTGGACAAACTCACTACCGAAGAAAGTAAGCACCCTTGGATCCAGAAACCAGAATACAGCATGCTTGAATATAACAAATTCATTGCAGCATTAGAAGGATATGCAGTCAAACGTCACGATCTCCGCAAGATAAGCAAGATCACTAACAGTTACATATTCGAAGTTAGGAAAGTATGAGAGCAAAAATAATTGTCCTCAGCATGAATGCTGAATCGTTCAAACATGCTGATGCATGTAACAACTCGTCTATCACAGTCGAGAACAACTTTCAGATCGAAAGGTTTCTAGCGTCCGAACCCAAAGACGTTGACAAACAAATGAGCGAGTTTGGTATCAAGTGGAATTACCCTTGGAACGGTGAGCAAGTCACCGACTTTGCATCAGGCATGGTGAAGACAGGATACCAGACTGCAGAACCCAAGAAAAGAATCGCTTGCTTTCTCTCTCACTATCGACTGTGGAGAGAGTGTGCTGAGAATGATGAACCGTATCTGATACTAGAGCATGACGCAATATTCACACGCAAACTCGACGTGAAGTTACTCAACTCTTCTCCCGTGTCGATCATATCAATCAATCAACCGCAACCCGGTGCAACACCACAAGCATTAAAATATGAGCAGGCAGTGGTCAAGTATGGTGGACAAAAAGGATCTCGAATCGTACCCGTGCCTCTTATAAACACGTGGAACGTTCCCCAAGGATTGCCGGGCAACTCTGCATACTGGATGAAACCAAAGGGAGCACAGATTATGATCGACTTGGTTGATAAATATGGTGCATGGCCAAACGATGCCATCATGTGTAAACAACTAGTAGGACATAATAACCTTGGGTGTTTGTATCCGTTTTCTACTCGTGTTCAATCAACTTTATCGACGACAACTCTATGAGAAATTTTGTAATCGCAATCCCTCACATGGCAGCATCGATGTCAGCAGCAGAACGCTGCATGAAATCTGGTGCCAAATATGATATGAAAATAGAACCGTGGGCGGCAACAACTCCGAAGGATGACGTTCTAGCGATGTTCGAAGCACGTGGTATCAATCCACACTATTTCAACGAACAAGGCAACTCATATATTGCCAACTGCATGTCCGCATTTATGTCACACTATCGCATTTGGGAATGGTGTGACTCAAACGAGGAAGAGGTCACCATCTTCGAGCACGATGCTGTGCTGATCGACAGGATACCAACTGTACCCTATGATGCAGCAATTACGTTTGGTCAACCCAGTTATGGCAACTGGAAACAACCGACGAACATCGGTGTTGGTCCTCTCACACATAAAAACTATTTTGGTGGTGCGCATGCCTATCGTATCAAACCCAAGGCAGCACGAGCATTCATCTATCAAGCGACAATAGCAGAACTCGCAGGACCCACGGACGTATTCATCAACAAAGACTGGTTTCCATGGTTGCAAGAGTATTACCCATGGCCAGTCATAGCACAAGATGCGTTCACCACGATTCAACGTGAGGGTGGATGCAGAGCAAAGCACAATTGGGATCCCGACAAATATGGCATATATCAAGTCCAATGAGATATTCATCACCGGATGCGACTCAAAATGTGAGTGGCAACTTCAGTGGTTTCTAAAGCGATATCGTAAGCACAACGACACTCCCATTGCATTTTGTGATTTTGGTGTCTCATACGAAACCAGACTCTGGGCACAATCTGCATTTGATGAGGTCTATGAAATACCCATTCAGCACAATGCTGGGTGGTTCTACAAACCTCGTGCGATTCGACATGCACCTGCCAAAACCAAAGTATGGTTGGACACAGACATCGAGGTGCTAGGTGATCTGAGCGGCATTTTCACCCTGCTTCAACCAGAGCAACTCAATATGTGTCAAGATCGCCCTTGGATCAAGCGTCGAGGTGAGATGTGGCACAACTCTGGCACGGTGGGTGTAATTGGTACACCACAAATTCTGATTGACTGGGAGCATCGATGCGTGAATCATGCCAAGCAGGGAGATCAGGAGGTGCTGCACGAGATGCTTCAAAACGACATCTTAAGACTAAAATATATAAACACACTCCCGCAGAAATACAACTGGTTGCGTATTCAGTTGCTTGACGGTGAGGACATGGATGGTAAATTGTGCATGCATTGGACAGGCATGAAAGGCAATATGGAAATAGAGAAGCAGATTTATAATGACCAATAAAGTGATACACGTTTTAGGCAACGGTGACAAGGCAGCATACTATCAGGAGCAACCGCGTCACGGTATGAAATTACTTTGTAATATGCCACCCTTCGAAGTGCCAGCAAAAGAGGTCTATGCAACTTGCATGGTAGATTTCAAAATGATGGCAGCACTCACCGAAGGATCGATCAACATTGATCAATATATGTGGGTGCTGGGCACTCGTCCTCGAATCTGGATGTATGAGCGATCTGCATTCTATATGAAATATGCACCCAACATCAAAGAATTTTACACTCACGTGCCTGACTATGCTGGCAACGCGACCAACTTTAATTGTGGACACATGGCAGTGCATTATGCCTGTGCCAAGCATCGTGCAGACGAGGTACACCTGTATGGATTCGACACTATATTTGACTTCAATATGCGTTCTATTACGGACCTCTACCTATCCAGTGATCGGACTGATGTGAACAACTATCGATTGCTCAACAACTGGAGACCCGTATGGAGAGACATTTTTCGAGAGTTTCCAAAGACTGAGTTCATATTTCATCACAATCATTCAGATTTCAAGATTCCGAAGCTTGACAACATGCGCGTGGTAGTGTATGATAAACCTTTAAGTAAAGCACAAGAGCGTAAAGATGAATCCGATATCTCAGATGGTCGAGGCATGGATATACAACGGGTCACACCCCGTGTTTGAGCATGCCCAATGGTTTGTTTTAGACTACGAAGATCTCGATACCACCGAAATCAATGGCAAACGACAATATATAACACCGGAAGGTGACAGTTATCCATCTGTCACCACAGTATTATCAATTTTATCAGAAGAATCAATTGCGAAATGGAAAGCAAGGGTTGGTGAAGATGAAGCTAATAAGATTTCTACACGTGCTTCTCGACGGGGTACTGCAGTTCATGAACTGGTCGAAAAGTATCTGGATAACTGCCCTGATTACCGTGATGGTTATATGCCTTCTACGATTGATTCTTTCTTAGCAATTAAGGGTGTACTCGATGCAAGAATCGGAAAAATTTACGCGCAGGAATGTCCTCTTTATAGCAACCATCTACGTCTCGCTGGGCGTGTTGATTGTGTTGCTGAATTTGACGGAAAGATATCGATCATTGACTTCAAAACCTCTCGAAAAGCAAAACGTCGAAACTACATCAAAAACTATTTCGCCCAAGAAGCAGCATATGCCATCATGTGGGAAGAGCGAACTGGTATGCCTATTGAACAACTCGTTACCATCATCGCTGTAGATGATATGTACGGTGCTGGACCCGGCAATCAGGTCTATATAGAAAAACGAGATGATCACACCAAATTATTAAGGGAAACCATTGACCAATATACTCAGAGACAGCGTCAAGGATCTGCATGACGCACTTGAGGCAACTCCTTTTGCGATTCGCATGTTCGAAGGTAAACTCACCGTAGCAGAACGAAAAGCATATTATGCCTCTCAACAACCCATATTCGAGTATCTAGATCAGCACGTCTGTTCAACCTACCTCGAACGTGCTCCTATTTTCCAGCACGATATTGATGCTCTTGCAGGAGCACCCGCAACTCGTCCGATTGCGACTCACACCTATGTGTCACATCTCAAAAATCGTGCCAAAACACTCGATCCGCATCATTATGTGAACTACATGGGTTTGCTGTTTGGTGGTCAAATCATGAAGAAAATGTACCCTCAGACTACCATTTACGAATTTCCTCGCCCCATCGTGCAATGCCGTGAACTCATTCGCAATCAACATTGCCACACGATCAACTCTGAATTCATCGAGGAAGCACGACAAGGATTCCAATTCCAAATCAATATTTTTACCGAACTAGGAGTGCTGCACCATGTGGGATGAATTCATTCGCCTATCAGAATCATTTTCAATACTCTTCGAAGGACATTTTGGTAAATCACAACCAATACCATTCAAAGAGCATCCAGACCACACCAATCTCGTTTACTCCTCAGATAAACTCGCACTGGGCCATATCTCGATCATCGACAAGCGAAAAGAAAAAGGTCTATGGATGATGCATGTTGCTGCCTATGCTAATTCAGACTATCCCATGCCTGTATTCGGATATGATGTTGTAACATCTAAAACCAAGGTCACAGGTGTGTTTTTCGATGTCTCGCCCACTCTCATACCATCTAAGACAGAAAACTATTTCGCAGAACTCACACGTCCATTTAAGACAGAACGTACACGTGAACTACCACCATGGGCAAAAGAGATCTTTTCTCCTCATATGATTGCCGCAGGTATGCCCAAACCCAATGAGATCAAACAACTCTCTTATCTGGGACGTATCACTCTCACACACTGGATCGAAGAACTTCAGAATAAACAAGTACAAAGTGACATAGAATTCATTGCCCATCAAAACAAAATCCTAAAGAAATACTGCCAGAATCAGTTACAAAATACCAACTCAAAAAACGTCATGTTATCACTTGGATTAGATGAAGATTATGTCGATACATTCAAAAAATACCAATTCCCGTTTTAAAACTTCAGTTTATTGCTCGCAGTTCGGTTCACACCACCCATTATAATGATATCATAATCAATTGAGGAAGTAAAAATGAATCACGAAGCATTTGTCTATCTCTGGTTTGATGCCAAAAATCGTATGTTCTATCTGGGATATCACAAAGGACATCCCGATGATGATTATACGCATTCATCCACGATAATGGAATCGTTCACCAAAAAGACTATTCCTACCTACATGCGTCGTAGAATACTTGCAACGGGTACACATCAAGAGATGCTTGATCTTGAGAATAAATTACTCGAAAATCGTAAAGAAAAGTGCTGGGACAAATATTATAATGTCAATGTAGCATTTCCACCTCCGCCTATGTATGGTGAAGATCATCCAATGTGGAAAGGAGGAATATGGTCTGACCCTGAAAAGATAAATGAATATTATCGTGATTATTATGCTAAGAATGTTGAAAAGAAACGTAAATATGCTCGTGAATATCGACGTGAATATCGTAAAAAGAATCCTGAAAAGATGCGTGAATATGATCGTCAAAGGCGAGCAATAGATGCTGATAAGAGACGTGAATATCGTGTGAAGAATGCTGAAAAGTTACGTGAATATGATCGTAAATATCGTGAAAAGAATCGTGATACGATACGTGAAAAGAATCGTGAACGAAAACGTGAATATCGTGCTAAGAATCGTGATAAGTTACGTGAATATTACCGTCAATATTATGCTAGGAAGAAAGCAGAGAAAGCATTATAATGACTAAAAATACAAAAACTTGCACTCAGTGTTTCCAAACTCTGCCCAGAACGTTAGAATATTTTCACAGCAATGGTAAGCACTATTTTTCATCAAAATGTAAACCTTGTCATAATGAATATAATAAAAATAGAGACAATAGAACAAGAAAATGGTACAAAGAATACAAGCAAACTCTTTTCTGTGTGCAGTGTGGATTCGATGATTACCGTGCATTAGTCTTTCATCACAGAGATCCTAGCACCAAATCCTTTACAGTTTCAAATCATACTAATAGAAGCAGAGAAAACCTACTAAACGAAATTGCTAAGTGTGATGTTCTATGTGCAAACTGCCACTCAATAGTTCATCATGTGGAATAATGTGGGTAATTGTGGGTAAGCAATATCTAAATATACAAATAAAATAAGGTGCAGAATTATGCGTAAAATGTTGTGGATGTGTGCGGGATATATTTCTCTTGCCCTAGCGTATATTGGATTTGTAACACCCGGTATACCGTTCAGTATCTTTCTAGTGTTCTCTGCCTACTGCTTTGCTAAGTCTTCTCCACGTATGCATGCATGGATCTACAATCACAAGCACTTTGGACCCTTCCTCACTGGATGGGTTGAGAAGAGAATATTCCCCACCCGATTTA
>Ga0255768_10001190_pt1 | contig 27126 bp, 38 predicted proteins | sample 071ome_33_FD_179983 | JGI IMG/M metagenome (GOLD analysis project Ga0255768, IMG submission 179983) | Coastal salt marsh microbial communities from the Groves Creek Marsh, Skidaway Island, Georgia - 071412AT metaG (version 2) | ecosystem: Environmental > Aquatic > Marine > Intertidal zone >...
TAACAGTAGCACTCCGACTTTACCTGGTTCAGGGATTGTAGGACAAGGTAATGATGGTGGCACTGCCAACGGTGGTGGCGGTGGTGGTGGCGGTGGCGCTGGTGCTACCGGAGGCAATTCTCCAAGCAATAATAGTGGTGGAAATGGTGGTAATGGATCACAGTCTTCTATTACAGGAAGCGCAACTTACTATGCAGGGGGTGGAGCAGGATATGGTGATAACAATAGTGCCACTGGAGGACTAGGTGGCGGTGGTGACGCCTATCCAGCAGCTGGACAAGCTGGAGGAACTAACCTCGGTGGTGGAGCTGGTGGTTGTGATGGTACCAATTCTGCTGCAGGTGGTTCTGGTGTTGTTATTATAAGAGCAATAAATGGTTCAGCAACAAGCACAACCGGTTCGCCAACTGAAACGACAGTTGGCTCAGACACAGTTTATGAATTTACAGGATCAGGATCTATAACATTCTAAGGACATAGCGTCGGAGGCACAAATGACATCATCAGCAGACTTATCAACATTAGGAAAAATAAATTCCTTAACAAATGTAACAAGCTCAGATACTGATAAAATTCTGATAAAAGATACCAGCGACTCAGATAATTTAAAGACTGCTTTAGTATCTGATGTTGTTACAAGTAGAGCGGTAGCAATGGCTATCGTCTTTGGAGGATAATAATGGCTGCACCTAATATTGTAAGTGTATCAACTATAACTGGGAAAACCGCAGTACAAGCGATAGACACTTCTGCGACTGCGATAGTAACGAACGCCGCTTCTAGTAATAAGGTTTTTAAAATAAACTCTCTTTATATATCAAATGTAGATGGTGTTAATGAGGCAAATGTAACTGTTGATTTATTTAGGTCTAGTATATCTCCAGATACAGCGTATCATTTAGCAAAAGATGTTACTGTTCCAGCACAGGCAGTTCTTGAGGTAATAACAAAGCCAATTTATCTTGAAGAAGAAGATGCTTTAAGATTAACTTCAAATTTTGTTAGTCGTTTAGAAGCCGTTTGTTCTTACGAGGAGATTAGTTAATGGCTCAATTTCCAAATTCAACAGATGCAAGTGGTATTTGGTCATTAAAAGATCAAAAAATAGCAGTGCAGGGCGAGAATTGGCCGCTAATGAGTACTAAAGTAGTAAGTTATTTAGTTATAGCAGGAGGGGGTGGTGGTGGCTCTTCTGCCGCTGTTGCTGCTTGTCGTACTGCAGGAGGAGGAGGTGCCGGAGGCTATAGAACAGATCATACTAGCTCTACTGGGAATACGCCACAAGACTCCGGAGGCGGAGCTGCTTTAGAAAGCTCACCAGACTTTCAAGTTGGGCAAACTTATACCATTACTGTGGGCGGTGGAGGCTCCGGAGGAACAGGAACCAGCACCCCAGGAGGAGATGGAACGGATAGCTCTATTATTGGAGGAACAGTATCGATAACGAGCACCGGCGGAGGAGGCGGAGGGCCTGGCTTAGATGGGTCTTTATCCCCAGGATCAGTAGGAGGCTCTGGTGGTGGCGGTGGTTCTACTAATCAAGGGGGCACAAGTACCGGAGGCTCTGGAACTTCTTCTCAAGGATTTAATGGAGGCAGCGGCGGAGACTCGGGAGATAATAATTCAGGTGGTGGTGGCGGTGCCGGCGCAGTAGGTTTAGGGGACGGAGACGGCTCTAGAACTGGTGGAGAAGGAGTTTGGTCTGACATAGATGGTTCCGCTACTCAAAGAGGGGGCGGCGGCGGTGGCTGTAGAAGCACAACAGGAGATGCCGGAGGTGCAGGGGGCGGAGGCGCCGGCGGTTCCGGTGGTAGTGCAAACGGAACTGCAGGTACAACAAATACTGGCGGTGGCGGGGGCTCTAATGGCTATGAAAGCGGCAATGGAACAGATGGCGGTTCTGGGGGGTCTGGCGTAGTGATTATTAGAGTCTTTGGGAATACAGCAGCGTCAACAACAGGAAGCCCTAGTACAACTACAATAGGTTCGGATACTGTCTATACTTTTAATGGCAGTGGTAGCATAACTCTTTAAGGAAATATAATGGCACATTTTGCAGAAATAGATGAAAATAACATAGTTCTTAGAACTATAGTTGTTTCAAACGATGTAATACTTGATAACGGAGTTGAACAAGAAACCAAAGGCATTGAATTTTGTCAGTCTTTATATGGTGGCACCTGGGTTCAAACAAGTTATAACGGAAATTTTAGAAAAAACTATGCAGGTACTGAGTTTACTTATGACTCTGGGAGGGATGCGTTCATACCTCCTAAACCTTTTGACAGTTGGTTACTCGATGAAGATACTTGTAGATGGTATGCACCAGTTCCTCCACCTGATGATGGACAAGAGTATATTTGGAATGAGTCAAGCACTTCTTGGATACTTGACTTCTAAATAACTTTCTCATGATATTATATGGCCCACAAAGCCAGAGGTATAATTAACGGTGATTTTATATGGAAAAAATCAGTCAAGATACCGAAATAGCAATTCCTTTGAAAAATATTATAGGACTTGTAATTATTGCTTCAGTAACTACTGCAGCCTATTTTACTGCTATTGAGCGAATTGCAGCATTAGAGCATTCTCTCGATCTTATTAGAATGTCTGTAGAGGATAATAACGAATTTAGAATTAAATGGCCTCGTGGCGAAATGGGCTCTCTTCCAGCCGATGCAAGACAAGACCTTTTTATAGAATCACTAGAAAAACAAATAGAAAGACTAGAAAGCCACTTACAAAGAATCGACGATATTCAAGTACGAACAACTCTTCTTGAGCAAAGATTAAACTTAGAGGATAGACTGTAATGAGAAAAAAGACTACTCGACGCCGTAGAACAGCTAAAAAGACTACTCGAAAGAGAAAACCATTATCAGCAGCAGTTCGTAAGTCTCTTGCAGCAAAAGCAAAGCGAAGTGGATATGCACTCAGCACCCTGACAAAAGTTTATCGTAGAGGTCAAGGTGCTTTTCTTTCTAGCGGTTCTCGACCTGGCATGACAATGAGTCGATGGGCACATGCTAGAGTTAATTCATTTATCAAAGGCTCGAAGAAGCATGATACGGATCTTAGAAGGAAAAAATAATGCCAATAGTAAAAACAAGTAAAGGATGGAAATGGGGCTCTAAAGGGCCGTTTAAGACAAAGAAGAAAGCTCAAGAAGTAGCAAAAGCAGCTTACGCGAGTGGCTACAAAAAGAGGAAAAAGCGCGGTGGCAAGAAAAAGCGTTAGCTACAAAACGAAGACTTCTGCTCGTAAAAAAGCCAGAAGTCTTGGCTTAAAGGGTATTCATAGTCACGGCAGAGGAAAAAATAAAATATATATGCCAGGCAGTACTCACTCAGCATACGAGAGAGCACTGAAGAGAAAGAAAAATGGCAGTAAGAAAAAAGCGACGCGCCGCTATTAAAGACAAGAAAACCGGTGTGAATAAAAAATATCTCAGCGGTACAAAAGGAACTCGTCGAGCTAAACTAGCACGAGTAATAAAAAGAATTGCTAAACTCTATAAAGAGGGCAAGCGTGTACCAAAGTCCTTACTTGCAGAAAAGCAGAGACTTGGAACTAGGAAGAAAAAGAAATGATTAATGTAAAAGAAGGGCTTATTGGGCCTCGTTTTGAAGATAACGGAACTTTTTATATAGAGAATACTAGGCATACTCATATTAATAAGTTTGGTTATAATACTTCTGTTGGTACAGCTTATGAGCCTGTTACAGATCTGGGCACCAACGTTCTTCCATCCGTAGCTGGAGTTGTATCAGTCGTTTCTTCCTCTGGAAATGACAATGGAGGTTCGCCTCTCGGTACAGGTGCTCGAACGCTGAACATACAGGGCCTGGATGCAAACTACGCACCTCTTTCAGAAACAATCACACTTACTGGTACTGCTCCCAGTCTAACTAATGGTGAATTTCTACGAATTTTTAGAATGGAAGTAATTTCTGCTGGTAGTGGCGAAGTAAATGATGGAAATCTTACTGCAAGTATTGGAGGACAGGCTGTAGCACAGATTAGTGCTGATAAAGGTCAAACTCTTATGGCAGTATATACAGTACCAGCAGGTTATCGGGCATTTTTCGTAAAGTTTCATGTTTCTATGTCAAAGAATCAAGAAGCGAATGCTCAGATTCGATCAAAGACCTTTGATGGAGCTTGGAAGGTAAAAGGCGAGTTTGGTACTTTCGCAGCAGATATTGACTACAATTACCCAGTTCCTCTCATTTTTCCAGAAAAAACAGATTTACAGATACGCACAAAAGCAGGTGCTACGTCAGAGATGGGAGCAATTTTTGATCTCATACTACAGGAGCTATAAGCATGGCTGTTAGAAAACGAAGAAAGAAAGATCCCAGATTAGTACGTGCGAGAGTAAAAGGATATAATAAACCTCGTCGTACTCCTAACCACCCTAAAAAATCCCACATTGTTGTAGCAAAAGTAGGGAATAAAGTAAAAACTATACGTTTTGGTCAGCAAGGTGTGAAAGGATCTCCAAAGAAGAAAGGAGAGAGCGCGTCATATGCAGCTCGTAGGCGTTCTTTTAAGGCTCGTCATGCAAAGAATATTGCTAAAGGAAAGATGAGTGCAGCGTATTGGGCTGATAAAGTTAAGTGGTAAAAAGGGGCGTAAAGCCCCTTTTCTTATGATTTGAATACGTCCTGCCAATTACCTGTGGTACTAGCACGAGCATACTCAGTCGCTCGATTTTCAAAGAAATTGGTGTGTTCTACACCATTGAGCATGTAGTCAAGCCACGGAAGAGGATTATCTCTAGAATTAAAGATTTTCTTCATACCAAGACCCAACAGTCTACGATCTGCAATATACCGAATGTAAGCCTTCACTTCTTCAGCAGTCAATTCAGGCACATCAGCGCCATTAAAACAAAGGTCAATAAAAGCATCTTCTAGCTCTACGGTTCTCTCCGCAGCGCAATAGATCTCATACTTTGTTTCATCAGTCCAGATACTTGGATTTTCAGCAACAAACTCCCTAAAAAGCTTTGACATTCCCTCTACATGCAGAGTTTCATCACGAATACTCCAAGTAACAATCTGACCCATACCTTTCATCAGATTATGGCGAGGAAAATTCAGCAAAATAGCAAAACTACTAAAGAGTTGCACCCCTTCGGTAAATCCGCTAAATACAGCAAGAGTTTTTGCAATATTCTCAGGAGTATCTACCCCAAAATCATGTAAAAATTCATGCTTATCCAGCATTTCCTTGTGTTCAAAAAACTTTTGATACTCATTATCCTCAAAACCGAGGGTTTCTAGCAACAAAGAGTACGCTTCTTGATGCACAGCCTCCATCGCAGCGAAAGCTGAGAGCATCATACGAACTTCAGGCTGCTTGAAAGTAGGCAAATAGTGCCTAGCATACCCACAACAAACATCCACATCTGCCTGAGTAAAGAAACGAAAAATATTATTTATAAGTTTCTTGTTTTCAGGAGTCAGTTTATCTCTATAATCACGCAGGTCATCTGCAAGATTGACTTCATCGGGAAGCCAATGCATATGCTGCTGCGTTTTATAGTATTCAAAAGCCCAAGGGTACTGAAAGGGCTTATAATAATCTCTACCACTAATTAGATTCATAAAAAGATTCCATAACTTGTTTACCCAACTCTGGGTGAACACAATTTCTTAAAACTTGACAGGGGTCATGATTTCCATTGTAATACAACTTCTCTTCAAAATGTATTCCTAGCCAATCTTGAAGCTCTAGTTTACCCTGTACTGTAGTTTTATTTATAAAATTACTTGGACGCTTAACATCTTCGGCTTTTATAGGAAAATTACTCCAAAAATAGTGTCGCCCTACTACTGCTGTTGGAGGAATCAGCGGTTCGTAGTAGGGTTTCACATTTTCTACAACCCATCCACCCTTAAAGTAAGTCTGAAGAAAGATTATTTCCTCGTAGAGACTCATATCAGGGTATTTAGGAGCAGTTCTACTGTTCGCTCTCGCCATTCTACTGTGGCTTTGGCAGGGAGGACTCGACCAGATAAAATCTACAAGCTCCCAGGTATCGAGAAGAAACTGGTGAGCATCTTCTACGAAAACAGTATCATTTGGATATAATTTTTCATAAACAGCAGCGATCTTTGGGTCGCTCTCTACAGCTACTACATCCACATCTTCCCAGAACTTACGATTTCCTCCAAGTCCTGCGTATAAATTTAATACATTCATCCCCATTGTCCTGCCATTGCTGCTGCTATTCCAAAATAAGTTACACTTCTCTCGTGTCCTCGACCACCGCCGAGCCTTGACTGTCCTTTGTCGGATTGATTACTCCATCGAGGCTTACCATCAACCATTCGAGGTTCTATATATTCTGTCGGTTTTAATGGTTCTAGCCCTCGAAGCCATAATCCAGTTTTCTTACTAGCATCTTCTCCAAAGTCATACGGTTGCACATACTGTGGCTTTGGCATAAAATTCAGTCGAGTATTGATACAGCCTACTGGGTTCTCTAAACACATTTTTTCTACTGGTGCATTCCATATATCGGACACAAACTTAAGTGCTTCTTCAGTTTTGAGAGCCCGTTCAGGCTGTTTGTTATTCCAGTGCAGACCACTTGCTGATAAATAAGTACAAGGTGGATGAACAATCACCAAGTCCCAGTGCTCGTTATAAAGAGGCTCTAAACAGTCTCCTTCTATATGAGGTCCAGGTACTTCTGTCGGCAAAAGGTCGCAAGAGACTGCATCATGTCCAAGAGCAAGAAAACAGTCTCTTACAACCCCACTAAACTCACAGGCTATTAAGATTCGCATTCTAATTCCGGATAAGCATCAAATAAACAACTCTTTTTAGGCCACTTAATTTTTCCTTCTAGTTGCTTAATATACATATAAACATCATAAGAAACTTCAAAGTACCTACGTTTATGTGTTTCTTGGTCATAAATATTAATATAATACTTACCCTTCACAACTTAAACATACCTCGTCATCGAAAATACGTTGTCTTAATACTTCATCAGATACTTTTTCTGCTCTCTTGATAGCCTCTGAGCGAAGATAATAAAGGGTCTTCACTTTCTGCTTCCAAGCCTGCATATGTACTGCATGAAGCTCCATCTTTGAAACATCAGCAGGAAAAAACACATTAAGAGATTGACTCTGACAGATGAACTCTTGTCTATCTGCAGCAAGCTCAATAATATAAGCTTGATCTATTTCTACAGCAGTTTTGAATACATCTTTTGTGAGATCATCAAGAAACTCAAGATGCTGTACAGAACCACCGTTTGTTACTATGCTCTTCCAAACTTCCGGCGTATCCATGTCCAGCTCTTGGAGAGCATGCTCAAGATACTCGTTTTTAAGTAGAGAAGAACCGGACTTAGTTTTTTGAGTAAACGCATTAGCTCGATAAGGCTCAATGCTAGGAGAAGTGTTGCCACAGATGATACTACTGCTAGCGTTAGGAGCAATAGCCAAAAGATGAGCGTTACGAACCCGCCCACTAATATCATCGGGACAGGCACCACGTACCCTAGCCAACTCTGTAGTGGCTCTGGTAGCCTCTGATTTAATATGGCTAAATATTCTACGATTGTGTACTTTTGCCATGACTCCCTCAAACGGGATATTGTTTCTTTGAAGATACGCATGAAAACCCATTGCTCCCAGGCCAATAGACCTTTCTTGTGATGCACTGTAAACTGCTTTTTGCAGTTCGGGTGGTGCATTCTCGATAAAGTATGTAAGTACGTTATCTAACATTTCTACAAGGTCAGGAATAAATTCAGGTACTCTTGACCAGCTATCATACTCTTCCAAGTTTACACTAGAAAGGCAACATACTGCGGTGCGATCTTCGCTAGTAGGTAGAGTAATTTCTGAACACAGATTAGATTGATTGACTTTAAGTCCTAATTCTTTCTGAAAATCGGGCAAACCGTTTTGAACTGTATCTCCAAACATAACGTAAGGTTCTCCAGTTTCTACACGATTCTGAATAATTTTCACCCACAGAGCCTTTGCGGATACAGTCTTTGTAACTTTACCACTATGAGGGTCTATAAGAGGCCAAGAATCGTCAATATTTTCTAATCGAGTGCATCTATCAATAACTTCCATAAACTCATCAGAGAGAATAATTCCATGATGTAAGTTTACAGATTTACGATTAATATCTCCACCTGTGGGCTTTCTCATATCGAGAAACTCCTCTACTTCTGGGTGTGAGATATCGAGATAGGCAGCATAGCTACCTCTTCGTGTGACTCCCTGCGAAAAAGCAAGCATTTCGGAGTCAACAACTTTCATAAAGGGGATAACACCAGTAGATTCGGAACCTTTAGAAGTTTTACTTCCTACAGAGCGAATATCTCCCCAGTATCCACCAATACCTCCGCCAACAGAGGACAGATAAGCATTTTCAGTATAGTGCGAAGTAATTCCTCCTCGGCTATCTTCTACATAATTGAGAAAACAGCTGATGGGAAGTCCTCGCTCAGTTCCTCCATTTGAGAGAACTGGTGTACTGAACATAAACCATAGATTGCTTGCATAGTCGTACAGACGTTGAGCGTGTTCTGGGTTACTAGAAAATGCTTTCGCCGCACGTGCGAAGGCTTCTTGCGGTGAAGTTTCACCCTCAACAAGATAGCGATCTTCGAGAGTTTTGAAACTGAACTCAGAGAGCAGTTTATCCCTAGAATAATCTATATTAATCATTCAAAAATCCTGTTATTTCATCTTTCATCTCTGAGAGATTGTGACCTGGAAATTGGATTGCTTCTTCGCAATATCCTAATAAATCCATTAAATAATAGTTTGTAAGTAGTTTCTCTGGATCTTCGTTGAGGCTCTGAATATATTTATAGTGACTGTCTATTGGTAGTTGGTCATATATGTCGAATGCGCTACCATACTGTCGTATAAGATCAGAAGCACGCTTTGGGCCTACGCCCGCTACGCCGTCAATGTTGTCTCCCTTGTCTCCCGTCAGAACTTTGAAACTAATATACTCTTCGATTGGGAAGTCATGAAACTCATCCCAATTAAACAGAGTTGTTTCCTTGCGAGTGACTGTAGAAAACTTAGAAACATATTCGTTTACAAGTAAATCCCAGTCTCGGTCGCTAGATATAAGCCAGATTTCATCAATACCAAGTTCTTGTCGATTTTTAACTATGAAGGCCGCTAGGTCATCAGCCTCTACGCCTTTTCGACGAAGAACTAAATACTTCTGAGACAGAGCTTCAAGAGTTCTTTCGTACTCCTCAAAGAACTGCTCCATCTCTTTCTTTTCTTTTTCAGTTTGATTTTCGTATTTTTCCTTACGGTTGGCTTTATACTCTGGGCACAGCTCTTTGCGATAGGCACTATTGCCCTGGTCTGCTGCAATGATTATATTTGAGCAGTCGTATGAAATTGCAAGACTCTCTACAGTTCGCATATATTCTTCTTTGAACTCTAGTTTACCCTGATGCTTCCATCTGAAAGCAATGTTCATAGCGTCAACAACTAATACGTTATTATTTTGTTCTGGTACTTTGTCTGCAAATTTCATGGTATAAATTTTATTTCCTCACTCTCTAACCACTCTTCAGCTAACATTATATAGCATCCGAGCCAAGAAATCAACATATATTTTGTGTTCACGGGCTTTTCTGCCGTACATACATATATCTTAGATCTAGCATACTTAAAAAACAGTAAAGGAGCTTGAGACATATGTTCTGCTTGTTCCTCTAGTTTCTCCCACCATTTTACTAAGTAATTAGTTTTATTTGTAAAAACCTTGTCGGTCAGAGGGCTTTTTTCATAGTTTTTTACTTCAATACAAAAAAGATTTTTCGTATTCCCAGGTATGTACAAATCTCCTTTGAGGTAAGAAAGAGCACCTGAACTAGGTACTCTTTCAAACTGTAATCCTGTGTGCTTACGAAGCAAGTCCCTTACTAGGTATTCTCCTCGCTGTCCTTTAGCTCTAGAATCAACCATTTACTATCCTACTAATTTCGTCAATCTTTTCAATTCGTAGTTTTTCAAGCAATGGGTGTGACCATTGATGACTAACTATATATGTATTCAGATCTTCTTGCAGCAATACTTCTACTAAGCGCTCTCTTCCTAGCTCATCGAGTACATTCATAACCTCGTCTAAAAATAGAACATTCACTCTACTAGAAGAAAGGCTGCTCATCATTTTACGAATACCTAACAATGTAGCAGTATTGACTCTAGCAAGCTCTCCTGAGGAAAGTGCCTGTATATCTACTACATTACCATTGTCAGTGATTTCTACATTCAGTTTATCATTCGTAACTGCGAAATTTAGGGTAAATTTACCATCAGAAAGTTCTGCCAAGTATCCACCAGTTACTTCTTCCAGCTCTTTTACCAGATTCTCGATTTTATAGGCTATGAGTCCATTTGTACTAAATGCCTTTTTGAGTATCTCAAGATTAGAACGCTTTTCTTTTATATCATTAAAACTTTCTTCAACTTCTTTAAGCTGTTCCTCAAACTCTGCTGTTTGAGTTGTGATAACTTCAATTCTTGCATTATGAGCAGAAGCAGCTTGATTTTGCTTTTCTATTTTGCGCACTTTTGCTTCTTCTTCTTGAATTTTAGTTTTAAGAGCGTTTATTCTTTCCTGCAAATCATTCGCATCTGTTACTTCTGAAGGAAGCTCTTGATCTATGCTAGAGAATAACTGCTGCCATTCTCGTATGCCTTCAGATTTTCTTTTATATTGACGATTTAGTTCTTCAGCCTCTTTAATCTTTGCAGCAGTATCCTCAATTATTTGATCGGCTGCAGCAATTTTTTCAACCTCTTTAGCTATAAGGCTATTTATAAACTCTTGATCTACAGATTGCTCACAAGTAGGGCATTTATCGCCCAGTTTATTCATTTTAGTTATAAATGAACTACTCGAACTCTTAACATTTCTAGCATTTGATGCTTCTACTTCGAACTCTGTAGTAGCTACTCGTTCATTTACTTCTATTGCCCTTAATTCGTCAATAGGTATATTTTTGAGTAATTTTTTATACTCATTGTTTTGGGAAATTTTTCGATTCGTAGACGAGAGATTTTGAAAATCAACTGTAAGTGAACCTAATTCCTGTCTTGCTTCTTCCGATATTTCTGGTAAATTTTGTATACCCTTTGGGGTAGTATCGGTAAGTTTGTTTGATTCTAACCATTTTTCAATGGTAGTTAAACGCCCTTGCAACTCAGAATATTCATTTTCTACTTCCCTGGCCATTACTTTAATAGCCTCAAATACCGCAACATATTCCTCCAGGCCTAATAGGTCTATAAGGAACTTTTTACGATTAGTATCTGTTGCGGTAAGAAAATTCAAACTCGCATTAGTATTCTGATATACTATTTGAGAGAATGTCTTAAAATCAATACCTATAATCTGTTCTATAGTTTTATAAGTATTTGTAGCAGTATGACTGCTAATATCTTCGCCATTTTTTAAGAGCTTTACCTTAAGCGATGCGCGTCGATTTAGATCAATCTCATACTGGTCTCCATCTTTATCAAGCTGAAGATTAATTTCATATCCTTTATTAAGAGTTCTATTTGCAATTTCGGCTTTCTTGATGCCTTTTGAGTTTTTGTTAAATAAAACTTCTTCAAGAATTAACGGGATGGAGGATTTCCCCACCCCGTTTGTTCCAAGAATCTGAGTAATCTTTTCAGCTGATAGGTCAAGAGAATTATTTGCTCCATAAGAGAAACAATTACTCCACTTCAACGTTTTTAGCAATATCATTGTATAGTCCTACAACACTGGGTATTTTACTCTCTTCTATTTGTAGAATATAGCTAAGATACTCTACTAGCTCCTCTCCTATCGACATGTTCTTATCGAGTATGAGAGTAGCCTCTGTACTGCGTTTTACTACTTTCTTATCTAGCAGCTCATTGGCTTCGGCATTCGCCAAGTCACCAAGATCACCCTCTAATTCATAGATTACATGGTCGATTTCACCTGGAATCATGTCTTTTGGATCACTAACAGTTCGTCTAATTAACTGGGGCAGATTAAATGGTTCCCATAACCAGTCCCATGTTCCTTCGTTAATTAACAAATAACCTGTATCAACCCGTGCTCTATGAAATGATGTAGTCATTGGACTACCTGGGTAAACTATATTTCTTTGAGTGTTACTATGTGCATGAAGGTCTCCAGCGAACACAACTGGAAAATCCTCAAACCTATCCAAATCGACTTCTGGGGTCACATGGGGAGGGATTGCTCCACGAACATGAGTAAACAAAGGCTTGCTGGTGTCAAAATGCTCTATACTTCCCTTTCTATGTAGCTCATTATACGGAAGGATAGAAAATCCAAAATCCGGATCTACATAAGATATATCTATGATAGTTACGAGAGGGTTTACCGCTTTTGTAACTTTTTTAAGATGCTTAAAAAATGAGGCATACTTAGTAGTAGCCTCATGATTTCCAGGAAAAATTATAGTGGGTACTTTAACACCGACTAGAAAGTCATAGTATAGTTCTTCTTCCTCCAACGTAGGGAGACGATCAAAAAGATCGCCCCCTATGATGTGCATATCACACTCTATAGCATGAACCTGTTTGAAGAACTCGTAGTAACGAGCTTTCGCCCAGTCTTTAGGAACATTCTTCTGCCCTAATTTAATATGCCAGTCGGCTGTAAACAGAATCATGATACATCAAAGTCTTCTGACATAGAATCATTATCAGTATTATCTTCTCCCGCTCCGTGGATTTTATCAAGAAGCTCTTTCTGAGCATCCGCAGTAGCACGAGGCAGCAGTTCTGCAATAGGAGTTGCACTATCAATAGCAGCTCGATGCTCATTCATAACAGCACCTTTGCTTTGCATGCTCTTAATTTGATTGAGAGTGTACTCTACGTTATAGACATGAGGGCCAGTCTTCTTCTTAGTGAAGTGAACTTCCCAACCATCTTCAAGATCAGTTGGGTCTCCCAAGTCTTTGGCAGCTTCAAGAATCTGATCAAACAGCTTTTTCTTCAGATTAAAGATTTTTGCTTTGCCATCAGCAGGGTCAATACACTGGACTGAATAAGACCAAGTTGCTTTAATATCTGGATATTGCTCCCTTACCCAGTCTTTTTCTGCGTTTGCCCAAGACTCAGTATTTCTATCGAAAGACAAGCACTCGATAGGAATATTTTTGTCGTTGGTTCCTTTTATCCAGTAGAGGTATCGAGGAAGAAGTTCCCCAAAGAAACGGACAACATTGTCGCCCATCTTAATTTCGTATTGATCTAACTGCTTCTTTTGAGCAGAACCTTTGGAATCAGTAAATTTCATATAAGTATCCTTTAATGAGTAGTTTCTTCCCACTTAAAATAGATTTCTCCATTATGAACAGAAAGTAACTTGTTGTTGTGAAGTTCCCCTGTATCAACGGGACAGTCCCGTTCAGACAAGGTTTTGCGTTTTGTGACTATATATTCGGAAAGGCTTCTGAAACTTGCTAAGGCCACATACTCAGCTATCTCATTATCTTCGTAAAGATGTCTATTCTCGAATATTGCGTTCGGATTGAGTAAGAATGAATCTCCATCCCAATCAATCAATCCTAGCCGCTTGGCTAAGAAATCGTAATTATTTTTAGGCACTGGTCTGTGTGTAATGTAGTGTATAATATCTACTACTTTACTAGACTTTCCTTCTGCTGTCGCGTAGACTTTTTGCCAGTTGTACTTTATCATACTATTTTCTGCGAACGAACATATATTATATAACAAAAGACCAAATTATGTCAAGTAATATTTTTCTATACTTTAATTGTATTGACTTTGTAACCTTCCTTGAGGTAGTGTCCCATTCTTAATTGAGCTTGCCTCTCAGCCGTTCTCCCCTTTAGATTTATATCAACAATTACAGGGTCTATCTTTCCTGGATGCTCTCTGACTACACGGCCAATAAGCTGCGTGAGCAGAGGAATGTTACTTACTGGAGCAGCAAGAATCAAGCAGCTTAGTGGATTCACACTTATACCTTCTGAAAAAATACTCTGAGTTCCTAATAGTATTTTTATTTCTCCTGAGTTAATTTTTCCTAAGGGCTTTTCTCTATCTTTTGTTTCACCAGTGATGAGAACGGCTGCTTCTCCAAGAGTTTCTTTTATTCTTTGCAGAAAATATACTCTGTCAGAGAGAAGAAGTACGGAGTGCCCTTTCTTTCTATATACTGCTGCCAGTACGGAGATAAGCTCACCATATGCCTCCTGCTTGACAAGATCATTTACTCGAAGAGCCCAAGGCGTCTTTCCTCCATCCATAAAACGAATGTCAGACTGAATCACATCCACACTAGGTTTCATGTAGTTTTCCGCCGGAGGTCGGAAAATCTTGTTGCCAAAGTAATCTTGAAGTATTACGTGTTTTCCGTCTTTTCTTTCTAAAGTACCTGATAGTCCTATCTTATACTTCGCATAGCTACTATCAACTAGTCTATTGAAAGTATTTGCAGGTATGTGATGGCACTCGTCTACTATAAGAGTACCAAACTCTTTTGAAAGATTATCTTTTACTTTATATAAAGACTGAGTATTTCCTATAACTATAGGAGCATTTATCTCATATCTGCCACTACCAATAATCCCAGGTTTTATACCATATACTTTTTCTACTTCTTTTGCCCACTGGTCTCTCAAAGCAATTGTATGAACAATAACTAGAGTCTTTTGGCCAAGTTTGCCTGCAATAGCTAAACCTGAAAAAGTTTTACCCCAAGACACGTTTGCATTAATAATACAATTCCCATCTACTTGGTCATATATTTCTTGCTGTGCGGGTCTTAGAGTAAACTTAAATTCTGGAAACTCTACAGGTATATCTTGACGTTTATCTTTTATTTCTGCCTCTTTTGGTATGAGGTCAGTCCTGCCCACAGGAATAGAACAAACAGCGCCTGTAATCTTTCTAAGATTCTTAATTATCGTAGGCGGCTTATCCTCTCGATAACTCTCGATTCTATAAGTAAGAGCCTTCTCCAGCTTTACTAATAAATCCGGATCAGGGTCTAAGTATATTCTATTCGATATTACGGCTTTCATAATACTCTAGTAGTTTGCTTTCTAGCTCTGCTTGTTTCTTGTGAAATTCTTTAGATGCCTCAATACTTAGTCTGGCGTTCTCTTCAAGAAGTTGCGCGAGCTTATCCACTCTCTTTTCTAATTCTTCTAGTCTTTTAATACTTTTGAATAATTTTAACATATTTGCAACTTATGTTTAGCTATTAAGTAGTTTTTTACTAAATCGCTCCTTACTATATCCTGCAGCCCAAATTCAATAAAATCAAAGTCATTCGGCATAGATTCCAATACTTTCATAAAGTTTCCGATTCCAGATTTATTACCTAAGTCAGATTGTAGAAAATCCCCACAAAAAATAATTCTACAGTTATTGCCAAATCGAGTAATGATACTATCAAGCTCATGAAACGTCATATTTTGACATTCATCTACAATAATAACTTCATCCTCTATGGTGTCCCCTCGAATATGAGAGGTGGTTCTAAATCTTATAGCTCCCTTCATTTTTAACTGCTCGTAAGGGTCGTCTCCCCTATCAAACAGTTGCTTACAGATTCCTGCATATGGAATCTCGTAGACCTTAGCTTTTTCATCCTCTGTGCCAGGTAAAAATCCTATTTCTCTTGTAGGTACGGCACTTCTTATAATAGTTACTTTACCGTATTCTTTTTTGAATAGATGGTCTAAAGCGAGATACATGGAAATAAAAGTTTTCCCTGTTCCAGCACAACCATGTAATAGTAGATTTTTCTCTGATTCAAACACTCTTACTTGTGTTTTTGTTATTGGTTCAATTTCTTGAAGTATGAAATTGAGCTTACTTAAAGGATCTTGCCTCTTTCGAGCCATCTATATCTTCCTTTTGAACGTAGCTGCTTCTTTTTCGCTTACGCTAAGCAGCTTCCAGGGCAGTCCATCTAACATAAGAATTTGTGCCCATTCCTCGGCATGAGGATAGTAGTCCATAGAAAAAGAACAATTTATGCCTTTTGCTAATATGACTGTGTGTGTTCCTTTAGAAATCTTACGAGTAATTTTTCTGGATTCCACACTGCAAATTTTTGTTTTAATATAAGAAAAGCAAAACCCTTTACTATCTATAAACTTTGTTGATTTACAGTTTATAAGTCCAATAAAGCTCAGTATTGCTTTTCCTATATTAGCAGTGAGGTGAGGAGTCTGCAACCTCCTCGTTCCCAAACTATTTCCAGCCTGATTAGTATCATCGAGTACCTTTCCATTCAGAAAAAGTAGTCCGTCCTCAAAGTATACGTTCTCACTGCTTAAAATGTATACTGGAAAACGGACTCGACGATGTACTTGCAGATAATCGAACTCTGGAAACATCTCTAGCCGTATACTTTCTCAAACTTACCCATTGAGTAGTCATCACCAATCTCGAAGTCACAACCAACAGGACTACCTGGAATATAAATTCCACGGTCACGTTGAATGCACTCGCGAAGAATATCTGAGTATTCTTCTACATCATCGAGAGCAACATCAGCTAGTACGGAGTCGTGTACTAGAGCGAATATATTAGCATCGAGTCCTCGATTTTTTACTATTTGATTCGCCTCTGTAGCTCCTAGAAGATTAATATCTGAAGCGGCAGACTGAACGAGAAAGTTGAGACCGCTGCGTATAGCATGGCTCTTCGTAGCCCGATCTTCTGACTTCGCATCAGGCAATCGACGCTTACGGCCAAAGAAAGAGTACAAGTGACCATTTACTTCAATCAACTTTTTCTGCTTGTTAATCCATTCTTCTAGCTTCCAGAATGAATTGAAGTATTCTTTGATCACTTGCTTTGCTTCTTCTACACTTAACTTGCCACCGTCTTTTGTTACTTGCTCACTAATCTTCTGCGGGCCAGCACCATACATGATACCAAAAGTAACAGCTTTTGCAGCCTGACGATAGCCACTATATAATTCTGCAACATCCTCTACTGGGCAGTCCAGACGAAATACCTTGTGTGCAATAGTAGAGTGAAAGTTGCCTCCCTGACGAAACACGTCTTGTAGCTCCAAGTCATCAGACAAAACGGCTGCCACATATACTTCGGCAGTTGTTAAGTCCATCGCAACAATTTTACGACCTTCAGGGGCACGAATACAGCCTTTCACGATAGGATCATCGCGAGGAATCTGCTGCATATTCAACTTACCACTAGAAGAAAGACGACCGCTAGTAGTACCGTGAAGGTTAAAATTAGTACGGAGCCTACTGTCTCTATCCAATTGAGGGATAATTTTGTCAAGGTAGGTGTTTTTGATTTTACTTTTCTTTCTGACATTGAGAATCAACTCCGGTATTTCATGCACAAGGGCGAGTTTTTCAAGAACTTCAGCATTTGTAGAATCTGCACCAGTACCGGTTTTAATACCAGTTGGTTCTAGACCTACATAGTCAAACAGCAACTTGCGAAGCTGAATTACGCTGTTGGGATTGAATGGTTTGCCCTGGTCTTGCTCAAACCGTTTTACGTCTGGATGGTTTGAGAGAATCTCTGCTGCTTTATAGATTTCTTCTGCCATAAGAGACTGGCTACGAACCAGCCTGTCTTTGCAGAAGGGAACTCCATTATCCTGTGTATCAATAAGAAACTGACACGCAGGCTTAAGAATATCCTGATAGACACGCATAAGGTTTGGATTACCTTTCTTGAGAGCAGTTTCCATCTTTTCAAACAATAGAAATGTTACTAGAGCATCTATTGCTGCATAGTCCTGCATAACTTCGAATGGAATCCATTCCCAGCGAAAATCATCCTTGAGAATACCGTTGGATTTTTTGTACTTATCAATCCAATCGTACATAGGTTTCTCATAATCTCCATAGTCAGTGTACTTCATAGCCAACTGCTTGAGACCATGTGTGCCAGGACGTTCGTCGATAACATAGTGCATCAGCATTGTATCTTCAAACGTAGGAATTTTCAAGTTGAAATGAAACTCGAAGAAAGGAACGTCAAACTTTGCGTTGTGAAATACAGGACGCTTCAGATTGAAGAGTTCCTGAAGTTTTTCTTCTACAGCTTCGTCTATACAATCAGCATTAATATAAACACCACTATCGGGTTCAGCGCTCAAGCTGATACCGAGAATGTGTCCATTACGCGGATAAAGACCGGAGGTTTCTGAGTCGACACCAAAGAAATCATACTTGGAGTCTAGGCATTTTTGAATATAGTCAATTGCTTTCTGTGAATCCTGTATACCATAGATTCTTTCTGGGTCAATCTCAGCTTTTACTTTGTCCCCACTAATATAACCAAGAATGTTATCCAAAGCGTCAGTCCAAGTTTTCTTGGCTTCTGGCTTGAACTTAAGCATTGCAGGGTTAATAGTAGGAAGGAATTTGTCATCCACAAGTGTACCGGCATACTCAGTAATCTGAGTTACCTTTGTGAAATGTTTGAGTGGCTCGGAGCCAATCAGAATAACCCAATCGTAGTCACTAGCATCCATATCGAGATCGACATCTTTCTTTAGGACTTTTTTGACGGCTGGGTCGGAACAGAGAGCAAACCTATCAAAAGGAAAAGTAAACTCTCTGTACTGATTTCGGGAGGGTTTAGCCTCAACAAGTGCAACTTTCATAGTTATTCTCTATACGAAAAAATATATTATATAATAATTCTGTCAATTTGTCAAGTATAATTTTTTCTTCAATCCATCAACTTGCCTCTGCGTGAGGTCACCAGGGTCTCCAGACTTTAGATTAATTGTACGAACATGAAAGTCTCCGACAACTTTCTTTACGGAGTCACTAGCTTTCTTACCCGCTTCATCGGAATCAAACATAAGATCTAGGCCAGTGACTCCTGAAATCTTGAGAAGCTCGAATTTGTCTTTGTCAAACCTATTTACACCGAAGCAGCACACTGCATTTGTTAGACCTTTGTCATAAAGGTTCAGCATATCAAATATTCCCTCGACGAGAATAACCCGCCCCTGAAGTGGGCGAGCTTTGGGGAACAAAGGTAACTTTGCTCCTGGGGGACTAATTTTATATTTAGTATCTAGTGTGCCTGCTTCGTCTCGACCAATAAATGCTACGATTCTATCACTTGTATCTGTTATGGGAAAATTGATCCTACCCACATAATCAGAACTAAAGCTCCAAAAAGCATTAAAGTGACTGTAAGTTTCTGCAGAGATTCCTCTATAATCTCTATGAAAGGGTGTCGCTCCCTCTGGCATTCGGAGTCCGACTCCTGTTGTTCGTAGCTCATTTATCTTCCTCTTTAGTTTTTCTCTCTGTATACCAAGAATGCTTATCTCTGCATCATAGTGTTTGAATACATTTCCTTTGAATCCACAAGAAAAGCAATTAAATACTCCAAGTATTCTGTCAATTCTCATAGATGGATTAGTATCATCATGGTCAGGGTTTAGACATCGAACAAGAACATCCTTCCCAGAAATTCTATACTTTATGTTTTCTTTTTGTAATAGTTCTTCTACTTGGCTCATGCAATATCCTCATAAACATCTTCTTCTGATTCACCCTCTTGGGATATTACAGCAGTTTCTGGGCCCATCTTCAGCGAAGTCCAGTCCATTACTGAAGTAAAATTAGCTTCGTCATCGCCGTCTCTCATCTTCGTACACTCAAAAGTAATAGCATTGTCTTTCTTTTCGTGTGCATTGAGTACAAAAGCAGCATCCGCAGCATCCAGAATACCTTTTGCAAATCTAGCTTCTCCACTAGCATCAATCTGATACGGAGAAATCACAGGAACATTGTATTCCTGAGCAAAAGTTTTCAGAGCTTTACTTACTTCTATCTGTTCTGTCCAGTCATATTGACCCATTCTATTACTAACTGCATGACCTCGTTTAACCTGGTTAATGTAATCTACAATAATTACTTGAGGCTCTAGTTTTCTCATCTTTTTATCTAGCTCTGTTCTTATATTTGCAAGAGATAGAGAAGGGTTATATACAATATCAAGCTGATGTGGCTTGAGAGGATTAAGACTTACTTCTTGATGAAACTGTCGAAAGTTTCTATGGTCTAGCCAATTTGTATAAGCCCTCTCACTATTCTCAAACCGAGACGACCACCACTTTGCTACTCGTATCCATTCGTCCCAGGTCAAACTGCCGTTCTTGAGGTGACCTGCTGGAACTCCTGTAGCAATCGCACAGCATCTCTGCATGATTGACTGCGCTGTCATTTCTATCGTAAAGTAGATAGACGATTTGCCTTCTGCAAACATATTAGTGGCGACATTAGCACAAGTAAGCGACTTGCCTGCTCCACGGCGTCCACCAATAAGAATAAGGTCTGTTGGTAGAAACTTGTGCTGCTGGTCGTACTCGGTGTTGAGGGATAGTGGAAGACTTCTTTGGAGATCCTCTTCTGTAGCCATCAAGTCCATCTTCTGCATATTTTCAGAACGGGACTTGACATCGACTTTCTCTTCTAAATCCATAACTATAGACTGTAGAGCTTCTATACTTTCAGCAGCAGATTCTACAGCAACTATATTATCCAAATAATTATCTAGTTGTGACATAGCCTCTATCTGTACATACTCATTCTTCAAGTATTCCAGTAGAGTGGGTGCGTCTATATCTATAGACTCAGAAAGTTCGAGTGAACTAAACTTCTGTCGGAGATTGCCATCCCTGATAGAAAGTTGTAGTGCTTCAAAGGAGGGGAGAATGTTGTGCTCTTGTACATATTTGTCCAGAACATTCCAGATAGATACATACTCAGCGGGAAAATAGTGCTTCTCGCATTCCGCCCACGTTTCCATATCGCAATTCGCGATTACAGACTTGAGTAGAATACTAGACAGGTTCAATTATAGGTTCCTCGCTTGAACAAATGAGCACGAAAAAGCTGGGAGGAGGAAAACCCTGCCTCCCAGCTTGGGGTAGCATGAATACTAACTAATTAGTTAGCAGCAGCCTTTGCTGCCTTTGCTGCGCCATCATAGTTTTCACAAGTCAGGCCGCGACGAGTCAGCATCGTCTTGACACCGCGAGCGGTCTTACCGATTTCATCGGCAATCTGCTCAACAGTCATGGAAGCAACATCAACACCTTCGAGAGGGTCAACGCGGCTGGTTCCTTTGCTTTCCCGTTGTGCAGGAATTGCAGAGATCGCATCAGAACGAAGGAGCGAGAGAGCCTTGCCTCGAACTTGATTGACGCTTCGGTCAAGAGCTTCAGCAATGTCTTCCAAGAAAGCACCATCGTTAGCCATGCTAACAAAAGTAGCTTCCTCAGCTTCGCTGAAAGTACGAGGAGTCTCACGCGCTGGAGTAGGAGCAACGTGCTCGGTCAGTTGCATAGACAGCAGCTTACCCTGGATTTGCTTTGCAGAGAAAGCTCCACCCTCAAATGCTTCAGCAATCTGAGCATAAGTATAGGTTCCGCTGTTGTCAGTAACAAACTGCTGCAGAGTAGCTTCTTGCTCAGCAGTATACTTGCGAGAAGCCGCAGAAGCAGTTGATTCTACTTCAAATCCCATTTTGCGTAGCTTCGCTGCTACAGACTTAGGGGTTGTCTCAAGCTGCTCAGCAGCTTCACGAACCGTAGCTTGAGAAACCGGAGCTTCATCGCCTACGAATGATGTAAGAGCGTCAGTGCGCTCGTCAGTCCACTTAGGAAGTGCCATTAATTCACCTCAAATTATATCAAAAAGATTGTTAGAAATAGAGACACCATTGTCTCTGGCTTTTTTAGTTTTTGCGGATTCCATCCCGCTTTCGTTGAGCAGTATAGTTACATCCTTTGTAATGCTAGTTTTTACACTATAGCCCGCACCTACTAGAAGTTTCTCAGCTTCTGCTTTTGTTTTTACTGAACTCAATCGTCCAGTAATACAAACAACTCCTCTCGCTTCAGAAGAAACAGCCTTAGCTTGTGTCTCAAAAGAAAAGGGCAGAAAATGAAATCCATCCAGATATTCCTCATAGTACCAATCCATGAGATTTTCGGTAGCCTTTGGGCCTAGTCCTGCTTCAATACAGACTGCCGTAGAAAGATCGCTAATATGCGAGATTGCCCCACAAACCTTTTCTGCGGCTGTTTTTCCGATCAACGGAATAGAAAACGCTGGCAACAAATCCTGTAGCGTTGCGCTACGAGACGCTTGGATTTCAGCATACAGTTTAGCTGCAAGCCTTTCAGAACCTAGAGCAGATGCTATGTAGTCTTCGGTCAGGTCATATATCTGGAGAATGCCAGTCAAGCCTAACCGTTCAATAGCTTTTGGCCCTAAGCCCTTGATTTTCAGCACTTTAGCAAAGTTCTCAACACGCTGTGTTGCTTGACCCTTGCAGGATACATTCATACAAAAAAGAAGGTCTTTTTTCCAAACCAGATCAGAGTCGCAGCTTGGGCAATTAGTTGGGGCTTCAATTTTCAAGAATTTGTATCTCCACTGAAAGAATATATATTATAAGTGATTTGACCTACATTGTCAAGAATTATTTTTTTGATGGTACAGCTAGAATTATTTCCTTTTTTATTTGAAAGCACTCTGTATGTCCGCCAAATTTTTTCTTCGGTTTATAGTGGTACTTTTGGAACTCTTTATGCAAAGCCTGCTCCAGGCACCAACAATTGTAAATAGTATCGTGATAAGTCTTCTGGATACGAATATCATAGCCGTTAAAGCCTCGACTTCTCTTTAATACGTTTTTCCAGTTCTTACCCTGAGCGATTCCTATCTTTAGACATTCTCGCTCATTTGTTTCTCTATCAACCAGAATGACGCAATAGAGAACTCCATCTTTGTCTTTTTCCTCTGGATGATTTTTGAAATAGGTATAATTATAAACCCCAGTCATTAGTAGGCCCTGGAAATATTACTACATTATCTGGAATATCCCGCTTTTCGACTGGTTCTTCGTGTACTAAGACAGCCATCTCTCCGATGGAAACATCCTCGGAGAGAGACTGAATGAGATCTTCTTCCTTACAGTTAGTAAGAATTTCTATCCACTTATCGAGGGTAGCTTCCCGTAACTCTGGAGTAAGAAGAAAGAAAGGTGCATTGACCGACACAGCAGGACGAAAGTCCTCTTTTGTCGATACAATGCCCAAAAAAGCTAGTACATTATCTTGTTCAAAGTCCATCTACTCTCCTCAAAATCTTGGGGATAATTTCCCCAGACCGGATGATTTCAACATCACAACCAATCTCTAAATTCATGCTCTGAATAAAAGCAAAGTTGTGTAGAGTTGCACGAGATACCATAGCATCATCTACAAGCACAGGCTCAAGAATTGCTACTGGTGTAACTACTCCGGACTTTCCTACATTCCACTCAACTTTAAGTAGCTTTGTCACTACCCCTTCTTTTTGTTCTTTTAGTGCATATGCGCCACGAGGATGTCGGGCAGTGTATCCGAGATTCGTAAACTCTTCAACATTATCTATACGAAATACTTTACCGTCATGAGGATACTCATTCCAGTCATTGTCCAAAACTGTACTAAAACCCTGCTGTGTGAGGGCTGTCATACAGGATGACCAACGATCGTGTAAGTACGGATAGATGTCATACGCAATAAAATTAAGTGGTCGAGAGCGAAATTCCTCTATATCTTTGAGATTCAGAGAACCCGAAGCCAGATTTCTGGCGTTGGGCAATGTGCGAGGGCACACAACTTCGCCTGTAATTTGAACTATACCAGCTAGTTCAATACTCGTAGGTACAAGATAAGACACTTTCTCTGTAATGTCTATGCCAGCTACACCATCACCTCGTGTGAGGGCGTACAAGAGTTTTCCATCCCTATAAAGGATAGAGATTGCAGCTCCATCGAGTTTTGGAGTTACAACTACTGGGCCAGTAGACACATCGAAAGGAGAGTCCTCTCCCTGATATACCTTCTGTAGACTATACATTCTTTTATAATGCTCATGCCTAGAGCCTGTCTCATAGCCAACTTGCAGGTAATTCTGCTCCTGGGCTAAGCGATCGAACTCTTCGTCACTCATTATAGGCTCACCCTCGTAGTAAGCCTTTGATGCTTTATCAAGTAATTCTTTCATTAAAGTTCCTGATGAAAAATACTATTATAAGGCAAAGAGCAAGGAAAGTCAAGTTTATTTTTGGTAACAGTCACGAATAACTTCCGAAAAATATTCCTCAATAATTTCCTTACTCTCTGCAAGAGAAAGTATCTCTGACATAGCACTAAACAGTTCTTTTGAAGTATCAATGCCTAAGGGCATATGAACACCCTTATTTGTCGGCTTCCATTCTTCGTCAAAGTCTTGATAGTATTCCCTAAAGTGTAAATACTCCACTCCTCTGAACTCTGAAACGGTCATCCGAAATTGCTTATGATCTTCCTGAAAGATTATTCGAGAGTATACTTCTTCAGACATTTGGGTCATTCCTCAGGATTTTGGCCAAAGGAACTACTGACTTTACTCTGTCTGTTTTCATAAGTCTATAAGAATCAGTATCCCAGCAGAACATCAGAAGAGTATCTTCTGTCTCTTTTGCCCTATTATTCTTCTCTTGAATATAAGGCGTAGAGAAATCCAAAGTACAGATATTGTACTTTGTCTTATTCGACTGTGCGCTCTTATAGGTTATAACAGCATCTCCAGCATCTTCTAAACGCTTTCGCAGTTCTTCTTTTTTCACATCTTACTCCAACAGCTTAGTAAGAAACCTCTTTCTTCGCGGCTATTTTGGTAAGAATTTTAGATGCAGGAGAGCCAGGCGGCGAGAGCCGCCCAGCTTTCGTGTTACTGGTTTATTTCATTAATCATGTTAGTGAAATAAAGAGCAGCTTTACCTGTAAGTTTAGATACAATATCTTCGTCTACAGTTTGTCCCGCATCTTGAATAGCGGAAGTGAGTTGCTCGACAGCAGCGGCTTTTGATACTCGTGTACCGCCACCAGTGCTACCAGAAGATTTTGCACTTGCAGTTGGAGCCTTCTTAACGTAGACTTCTGCTTTAGTCAGAATCATACGAACACCGTTAGGGCTTTCGTCCAATTCTTCTGCAATGTCTTTTACAATATCAGCACTGTTTTCTGGTGTAGGCTCCGCTGCCAGATATGCGTCTACTGCTGCTTGTCGCTTGTCATCATCCCAAGCCATATAAATTACTCCTTAAAGAGATGGGTTATTACCGCTTTTTTATACACTTCAGGTTTGAAAATGAAGATAACAAAAAACATCGGTGAGAATAAAAATGTTCCAATAAAAATAACTCCTAAATAAACTAACCAATCAAGGAACGAACCAAGAGTTTTAACTGCTACTGCATACTGCCAAGTTCTGAAAGTGATTGCTGTAGCAGTGATTAGGCTAAATAGAAAATACCATAGTAAAATATCACGAACCAAGAGTTACTCCGTATTCTTCTAAATGGGACAGCTTACCAAGATCATAAGCTGCTGAAGAAGCATAGAAGCCTCCTTTCGTATATCCTTCAGTTTCCTCAAAGATATACAAGTCATAGCAAGGCGTACCATACTTGGGGACATACTTGTTATCATCTAGTCTTTTCAAAATTTTACCTGGCTTATGATAATAAGCTGACCAGACAACTTCCCCTACTGCAAATTCTTCTGAAACACACTCATCGGGTAAATACTCTACTGAGTGCTTCTCTTCTCCAACAGCTCTTGTCGGAACACCGACTTTTGCAATCAAAGATTTTACAAAAGCGTTTGATCTATAATTGGCCTTAGCTATGTTTGTAATAGAGACGCCTTCCATGTATGCTTCGATAATGTATCGCATCTCGTCTTTAGAAGCAGGCTGTCCGCGTTTTTTCGCTTTCATCCTTTTTGCTAAGTCCTGCTGTTCCTCAAATCCTTCTATAATCCTGTTAAGACGAGTTGTATTATAGGCGATATTTAGGATTTCGCAGGCTTGTTTTTTAGTTATAGCAGGTGAAGAACTTAGCAACGTAATAACTTTACGGATATTATTGTCACTTAAGTTCTCATGGTCTTTTTTCTTAACTCGTGCCATCGTTCACCTCAACTGTAAAAATACTATTATAATGGATATACCAAAATAAGTCAAGATTTATTTTAAGCTGACACTTTATCAAATTCGCACAACTCTGTCCACTTAAGAACAATCTCTGTGTGATAGTGCATATCTCTGAGGATATGCTTTGGTTTAACATTATATCTCTTCGCTAGAGGTATAACTTCGTTCTGAAAGCTCTCCCAGGGTAGATTTCTAGGCAATCCCTTTCTTAGCTGCACAAGATCCCCATAATATTTTTTAGCAAACATGGGGTTTGTTCTCAGTTTTGTTTTTAATCTAATCCTTCGTAACAATTTTTTTCTCCTATCTAAAACAGTACATATTTTAGATCCTTTCTGACAATATGTCAAATATTATTTTACTCGTAGAAAGCTTTTAAATGTTCCCAGGCATCTCCAGATGAGATTTCTTCAGGAAACCACTGACACCAAGCTAGTTCATTTAGCCACTGCTGTCTGTCCGGGTACTCTAAGTTATTTAGCTGAGAATATTCTTTCATACATATATCCCAACACATAGAACCCCTATCCAGGGCCAGTACTGGTACTCCACTTATTATGCTATCTACTCCGCTATTGCTATTAACGGTAACTACTGCTTTACACTTTTGGAGTAAAACATCTAATGTATAGGTACTTATTTGGGTTCTACTACCTTTTATTTCTATTGCCGGGCCCCTGGGATGTGGCTTAAATATAACTGGTTCTTTTATTTCTTTACAGATTTTTTTGCATATGTCAGAATAATTTATATCTAATGAACTAATAGACTGGTCTCCTGGTACTTGTCCTGTTACAAGAATAAATGAACCCGAAGTTTTCCAGTCTTTCAATCTGCCATCATTAAATAACTTATCCCACCGAGTACTGTCTTTGCCTTTGTTTACAAAGTCTGCTCTCCCATTTAAACCATTATACCCTAAAGAGATATTCAATGGCCAATGATTTTTATCCACTCTAGGCTCCAGATAGGACGCTTCCATCATTAAAAAATCTTTGCATCTATTTTTATGGGGATTTATAGACCTGCCTCCCCAACCTACTAGCAAGTCACAACTCTCT
>Ga0255768_10001202_pt1 | contig 26861 bp, 31 predicted proteins | sample 071ome_33_FD_179983 | JGI IMG/M metagenome (GOLD analysis project Ga0255768, IMG submission 179983) | Coastal salt marsh microbial communities from the Groves Creek Marsh, Skidaway Island, Georgia - 071412AT metaG (version 2) | ecosystem: Environmental > Aquatic > Marine > Intertidal zone >...
AAAGATCTATGATACTCTTTACGAGTTTGCACAACCACAATCGATTCCAAGTGTCATTATGACTCTTGGGGAGTATCAGTATCGTGCCGCGTTTGTTGCAGACCAAGAGATCAATACGGTTGCGTGCCTCACCGAAATCATGGCGTCTTCACAATGGAAGTAAAACTAACACCATTTACTTTCATCAATTCGATCAACGAAGGTCGTCGTGGTAAGAATCTTCTTAAAGATTGTAAGGCGGATTCGTCTACTGATCCAAACGATCCTTCTTCACCGGATAAGAGCTATGTTCCGTTTATCATCAATCGTGGTTTCTCCTATTTCTCCGATACAGTTCTCTTTGCAAATGAGATGAATCGCTTGTCGCATCTTCCGCATCGTATGCAGTATGACTTTCTCCGTAATGCAGTCAATCCAAGAAAGCGATTCTCCAAGTGGGCAAAGAAGAGAAGTGCCGAAGATGATGTAAAGTTGATTCAACGTAAGTATAATTACTCACGTTCTAAGGCAGAATCGGTTTATCCTCTTTTTTCTGACGAAGAACTAGTCAAATTACGTAAATCAATGGATACCGGAGGCTTTCAAAGGTGACTATATTATAAATATCTCTATGAATAATTTTATAGATGATTGGACACCAACAGATATGTTGGAAGTGACTCTGAACGAACCTGATGATTTTCTGAAGATAAAGGAAACTCTTACTCGGATTGGAGTTTCTTCCAAGAAGTTACCTAACACTCTTTTTCAGAGCTGTCATATTCTTCATAAACAGGGAAGATATTTCATCGTACATTTCAAGGAACTTTTTCTTTTGGATGGAAAGAACGCAAGTCTCACCGAGAACGACATCGAACGTCGAAACACGATCACAACACTTCTCTCGGATTGGGGACTTCTTAACATCGTTAACGAGGCGGCCGCTCAACCACAAACAGATCTTCGACTAATTAAAATTATTTCACATAGAGACAAAGCACAATGGGATTTACAACCAAAATATTCCATTGGAAACGTTAAGAAAGTATAAATACATATTAATTTAATAAATGTATGTGTGTCATTGCTATCAAATACTTCGATGGTATAGGCTGGGTAGGTGCTAAAAACCGAGACAGAAACTACTTACCGACAATCAATATCATACAGTCTAATCGCAAGGGAACGCAGCGTTTATACATTGACGACGAACTTACACGATACACCGAAGGTCTAAACGAATATGGTTTATGTATCTTATCTTCTGCGTTATCTGTAAAGGATGATGAAAAAGAAGGTGATAAGATTAATCCAAGGAAATTAAGAGGTAATCGGCCTGATGGATATATGTCGCCAGATGGTAAAACAATCAGAGACGCATTGTTAGAAAAGAATCCAATTAATGCTGTTGAATTGATTGTCGATAGAGAACTAGCTGGTGCAACTGTAGTATTCAATCAAAAAGAATGCTATATCATTGAAGGTGGATTTAACATAAGAAAGGACGATGCTGATAAAGACAATCCTAGAAAGTACATCCATCAAGTAAAGAAGATCGAAGCGAAGGATGGCACCTTTTTGGTAAGAGCCAATCATGGTATCTATATTCCGGAACTTGGTTATCAAAATGATTCAGAGAATTCGGATAAGCAAAAGGCCCGAGATTCTTCTGAAAGCAGATATGCTATTGCTAGTGTTGGTGTTAAGCAGTGTACTGATCCAATGGAAATGATGAATGCGATTTCAAATTCTCCAAAGAAGGATAAGTTTATGAATCCCGTTCGTTTGGGTAATATTGAAAAAGGAGATATGGTAACGACAGGCCAGTTGATGCTTTCCCCAAAAGATAGAACTATGCATTATAGACCGATTTACTCTCAGATAAATGTAAGGTATAATAAGATAAACAATCCAGAAGCAAAAACATTCTTTGAGATTGTATCCTCAAAGAAGTTGCTGGGCTTTAGGGAGTGGGTTCAATCTTAATTGATTATTTTTATAATGCATGAGTTGAGAAAATATAAATACATAATAAATTTCAAACCACACGCCGTGGTTTCGAATGAGACGCCGAAAGGGTCTTACAACTAAAACCTGCCTAATGGAGGAAAATAAACATGACAACGACAACCTGGCCTCGGTCCGCCTTTATTGGTTTCGACCGAGTATTCGAAGAACTTGAGCGTGCCCGTAATGGCAACTCGACTTACACAAACAACACATATCCACCACATAATGTCATTCGTATTGATGATGACAATTATGAGATTGAACTGGCAGTAGCCGGATTCGATGAATCTGATCTTGAAGTTACCTATAAGGATAACGTTCTTACTGTAGAAGGAAATAAAGATTCAAGAGAACAAGCGGAATATGTCCATCAGGGCATCTCAAATCGTAAGTTCACAAAGACCTTTAACCTCTCTGAACATATCGAGATTCGTGGAGCCGATCTAGTCAATGGTATCCTGAGTGTCCGTTTGGAGAGAGTTATACCTGAAGATCAGAAGCCTCAAATCATTAAAATTGGTTCGACAAAAAGGCGCTTCCTTCGGGATTAAAGACAATTCTAACCCCCGGCTTAAATAGTCGATAGGGTGAGGGGATTAATCCCCTTGCCCTTTACTTTTTTTATTTACAAGACAGTGAAATTGGTATAGAATCATATTATGATTGAAAATGGTTTCTACACTAGCGTAGATCGCTTTGGAAATTCTCTACTTTATCGTGGCTATGACGATGAAGGTCGCAAGATCCTCAGGAGAATCAAATACAAACCAAGACTTTTTCTTCAATCGAAAAAGCAACACACCGAATGGAAAGCTCTCGATGGAACGCCAATCGAGCCAATCACGTTTGACTCAATGTCCGAAGTACGCGACTTTGAAAAAACGTACAATAGCGTCAATGATTTCAAGCTGTATGGCAATACTCGTCATGTTCCGGCGTTCATTCAGTCTGCATTTCCTAACGAGATTCGCTATAGCCGAAACATGGTTGATGTAGCTTCTCTTGATATTGAAACTTCCTATGGTGATGGATTCCCGGATGTCAACAATCCTACGAATCAAATTCTCACAATCGCATACAAAAGTTCAAAGGACAAAACTTATCGTGTGTGGGGTCTCAATAGTTATGACGAGTCTAAATCTCAACTAGACGTTGACATCGAGTATCGTCAGTTTATCAATGAATCTTCTATGTTAGAGGATTTCATTCGATTCTGGGAAGATCCCGAAAATACGCCAGACATCATCACGGGTTGGAATACGCGTTTATTTGATATTCCCTATATGATCGCACGAATGGTATTCCTTCTCGGTGATCAACGAACAAATGCTCTTTCGCCGTGGAAAAAGATTGATCGTCGCGAGCTTTATATTAAGGGTCGTCAAAATATTATCTTTGACATCAAGGGTATACAACACCTCGATTACATGGATCTTTTCAAAAAGTTTGCTTATACCTATGGTAATCAAGAATCTTATTCTTTGAATCATATCGCAAATGTGGTTCTTGGTGAAAAGAAGTTGGACTATTCGGAAGTTGGCTCTCTTCGCGATCTTTACGATGCGGATTATCAAATGTTTGTTGATTACAATATCAAGGACGTTGAGCTTATCGAAAGAATGGAAGAAAAGCTAGGTCTTATTACTCTAGTTCTTACGATGGCGTATCTTGGTGGTGTAAATTACTCGGACACTCTTGGTACAACCGCGATTTGGGATTCAATTCTTTTTCGTCGCCTAGCTCGAAACAAGGTTGCAATCATGCCCGGTGTCGAATCAAAAAGTGTAACCTTTCCGGGTGGCTACGTCAAAGATCCTCATGTTGGTATGCATGACTGGGTCATGTCTTTTGATTTGAATTCACTTTATCCAAATCTGATTATTCAGTACAACATGTCACCCGAAACTTTGGTTCGGCAATCGTGTGTACCAAACCTTGGACCAGATAAAATCCTTGAGAATGAATTCGTAACGATCCCAAACGATAATCTCGCGGTTGCCTGTAATGGTGCAACCTTTCGGCGCGATAAGAAAGGTATCATTCCGGAAATTGTTGAGGAACTTTATGCTCGTCGTGTTGAGGTCAAGAATGAAATGCTTGCCGAAAAAACAAAGCTCGAACAGATTCCAAAGTCAAATCAATCCGAATACGTTCGAACTCAATCAAACGTTGCGCGTCTCGAAACACTTCAAACCGCGATTAAAATTCTTTTGAATTCGCTTTATGGTGCTCTAGGCAATCAGTATTTTCGTTACTTTGACATTCAAGTTGCTTCGGCTGTAACTCTCTCAGGACAAACAGTGATTCGTTGGGCCGAAAAGACAGTTAATGATTATCTTGGAAAACTTCTCGGTGATCAAAAAGATCGAGTGATCGCGATCGATACGGACTCTCTTTACATCAATGTCAATGATCTTATCGAAAAACTTCAACCCAAGGATCCCGTAAAGTTTCTTGACAAATTTGGTAGTGAAGCGATCGAACCGGCACTCGCAAAAGCATTCGATCGTTTTTCGAAAATGACTAATGCTTACTCAAATCGCATGGTCATGAAGCGTGAAGCAATTGCCGATCGTGGAATTTGGACAGCAAAGAAAAGGTACATCCTCAACGTTCATAATAACGAAGGTGTGCAATACGCCGAACCGAAGATTAAGATGATGGGTATCGAAGCGGTAAAGTCTTCTACTCCTCAGGTTTGTCGTGAAGCGATGAATCGAATGTTTAAGATCATAATAACCGGCGATGAAAAGAAAACACAAGACGCGATTGCATTGTTCAAGGATCACTTCAAAACGCTTCCTCCCGAAGCTGTGGCCTTTCCTCGTGGTGTTAGCGATGTTCGAAGCTATCAGAACTCCGATGGTATTTACAAGAAAGGTACACCTATTCACGTTCGCGGATCTCTTCTCTATAATCACTATCTCAAACGTCATGCAATTGAGAAAAAGTATGAATTGATTCGTAACGGCGATAAGATTAAGTTCATCTATCTTCTTATTCCAAACTCGATTCAAGAAAATGTGATCTCCTTTCCGGAAGCTTTGCCAAAGGAATTTGAACTTCATAAATACATTGATTATAATACGCAATTCGAAAAAACATTTCTGGATCCACTTGACATAATTCTCAAGGCAATTGGCTGGACTTCCGAACCTGTTGTCGATCTTCAACAATTTTTCTTTTAATATAAAAAATACTATGAACTGGGTAAAAGATATATCTAATATGCATAAAAAGTATGGTGTTAATGAAGCCGTACGTAAAATGGATGGTGAAACTCTACGTAAGTTTCTTGAGTTTCGAGTAAGATTCCTACAAGAGGAACTTGACGAAATGAAAGAAGCAACCGGTGTTGATATGCCTAATTACGTAAAGAAAGAAGTGAACGGCGATGATGTTGTTGATGCTCTGATCGATCTTTGTGTTGTAGCAATTGGTACGCTTGATGCGTTCGATGTTGATGCTCACGAAGCATGGAATCGAGTTCACACCGCTAATATGAATAAGGTTGTGGGTGTAAAGGAAGGTCGTCCAAATCCATTGGGTTTACCTGACTTAACTAAACCCGATGGTTGGGAGGCTCCATCACATTCTGACAACGTTGGAATGATTGATCGTATAAATAAATTACATGTATGATTATAGAGTAAAGGTTTTGCGAGTTGTAGATGGTGACACAGTTGATGTGGATATTGACCTTGGGTTTGGTGTGTGGCTCCATAAAGAGAGAGTTCGAATAATGGGTATTGATACTCCCGAAAGCCGCACGAGCGATAAGGTTGAGAAGAAGTTCGGCCTTGCATCAAAGAAACGACTCAAAGAACTTTTGGGACCGACTGCTGTTCTTCGTACTCAGATCTCAAAGAGTGGAGAAGACATGAAGGGTAAGTTTGGACGTATTCTTGGAGACTTCGAAGTTGGAGATCGTATGGCAACCGAAATTCTCATTGAAGAAGGACACGCTGTTCCGTATATGGGCCAATCCAAAGATGATGTACAAGAAGCACACATGGCAAATCGTAAAAGGTTGATTGAAGAAGGTGTTGTCGTTCTTTGAACTACGAGGAAACAGCTACAAAATATATCGAAGAAAATAAGAACCTAATGATACCTTGGTATCTCATGGCGTCTTATGCGTATTACGAAGAAAACGATCCTATCTTCAGTGATTACTTCTACGATACTCTTGCTCAAAGAATGATCAAAGAGTGGAAAAATATTCACCACTTTCATAAACATTTGATTTCTCTTGATGATTTAAGGGCAGGAACATACATTGGTGATTATCCAAATCGTATTATCGGTGCTCTTAAACAATTGAAAAAATAGTATTTACAATTCTCCTATTTTATTGTAGTATACTATAACAATGTACTCCCTAACATTATTTAAATCCATTTTCGACAATACGACTAATAAGTCTATGTCTTTTGATTCGCTAGAGAAATTTGAGGGTCTTCTCTACGATCTAAGTAAGCAACCTGGCTACAAACCAAAGAAAGGTGAATTCAAAAAAGGTTCTCCTCTGATTAGTCCGGCGTCTTACGAAAGTAACACAACAAGAAAAAACACCAACGTGATTCAATGGAATCGTTGGGCGGCGCTGGATGTGGATGAGTATGACTCGACGTTTGAGGATGCGTTGCGAGTCTTTGAAGATCACTACTTCATCTGTTACTCATCTGCATCCAGCACGAAGGAGAAACCAAAGTTTCGAATCGTTCTACCTCTTACCAATGTAGTACCTTCTGAGAAGATTCGTCACTTCTGGTTCGCTCTCAACACCGAGTTCAATTCTCTGGGTGACAAACAAACGAAAGATTTGAGTCGAATGTACTACGTTCCGGCACAGTATCCGAATGCTAATAATTTCATCTTCACCAACAAAAGGAACTTTTTGAATCCCAACGAGCTCATGGAGAAACATGAGTATGTCGAAGGATTTCGCAACAGTTTCATGGATAAGATTCCGGAACATATTCGAAAGGAACTCGAATCTCATCGTAAGAATCAGTTGACGAATACTAGTATCGTCTGGTCGAGTTATCGCGATTGTCCATTTGTTAATAAGACAATGGTTGCCGAATATCGATCGATTAGTGAAGCAGGATGGTACGCAAAAATGTATCAGATCATGGTTTCAATTGCTGCGAATGCGATCAAGTCCAAGTATCCCATTCGTGCCGATGAGATCGCAGTAATATGTGGTGAAATTGATCGCGAGACGGGAAATTGGTATCGTAATCGTCCAATGGTCCTTGAAGCCGAACGTGCTATCACTTTTGCGCTCACGCAGTGATTATTTACACTTTTTTTACATTTTCACAAGTTATTGGTAATCAACTACTTATGAAAGTGACTTTTCTAAGCTATTGATTATTAACTATTTAAAAATGGTGTACAAATAGTCATTTTTGTGGTAGAATGGATACATAATTATGGCATACATGAACAAAGAACGAAAAGCGGAGCGTGCTCCTGCTATCAAGAAAATCCTTAAAAAGTACGGTCTCAAGGGATCGTTGTCCGTCCGAAACTATTCGACCCTTGCTCTGAAAATCAAGGATGTTCGCGGTCTCTTTGAGAGTCACATGGACGACTTCAAGAGAAAGTGGGGATTGTCGATCAATCCTTATCACTACAACAACTTCTCTCCGGAGATCACCAAGTTATTCGATGAATTGACTGCGGCGATGTACGGAAAGGACTACTTCGACCATAGCGATCCAATGACTGACTACTTTCACACCAGTCACTACATTTCAATTGATGTTTTCCCTGCAAACTAATTATGGCAACATACATTAAAACTTACGATCTCTCAAAAGTAAAATCAATTCCCGATGACACCTATCGTTGGTGCCGTCGGAATAATTTTGAATCAGGTCTCAAGGCAGATCTCGGACATACGAGTAGTTGTATAAGAGCATGGCTTGGTGAATGCGTAGAAGAGGCCAAGGGTGTTCTCCTTGTTGCTCACGATGGTCAACGATATCTTGGTTGGGGTCTTACCTATCAACTTGATGATTGGTATCGAAAACCTTGGGAGTTTCAGGTTTATGTTCCACCTCGTTTTCGTCGTCGTGGAATTGGAACAAAGATTCTTGCGAAGGCGTGTGCGAAGGTTGGACGTGTTCAGGTTTTTGCACATGACGTATCAGATAAATTCTATATGGCGAATGGACTTACGAAGAATGAAGCAATCAGTGGAAAAAGATTGAAAAGTCGTGTTGGTAATAAGGAGAAAGGTTGACAACAGTTGCCCGATAATCTAAATCAAGCCAAAATAGGAAGAAAAAAGGAAGGGAGGAACCCGAATGAAACAAGAAATTTGGAACGGAGATTGTTTAGAGTTGATGACAGACATTCCCGATAAGAGCATTGACGCAATTATTTGTGACTTGCCCTATGGGACGACTGCTTGCAAGTGGGATGTAATTATCCCCTTTGATAAATTATGGAAACAATATGATAGGGTTTGCAAGGAAAATGCTGCAATAGTTTTATTTGGTCAAGAGCCATTCACCTCATTTATGAGAATGAGTAATATTTCAAATTGGAAATATGATTGGTATTGGGAGAAAGAGCGAATCACCAATATAGCTCAAGTCAAAAAGAGAGCGGGAAAAACAGTTGAAACAATTAGCGTTTTTTATAAAAAGCAATGCACATATAATCCACAGATGATTAAATATGATGGCCCATTGAGAACCAATAAGGTGAAAGATGGAAAAATGGGAAAATTAACAGATTCAAGCGAGAAAAAAGTATTTGAATACAATGATACTGGATTTCGTTACCCGACGCAGGTTTTAAAATTTCAAAGAGACTGTTTAAAATCCAATCTACACCCGACGCAAAAGCCCTTGCTACTGTGCGAATATTTAATCAAAACCTATACTAATCAGGGGGGCATAGTTTTGGATAATAGCTGTGGTAGCGGAACGACTTTGGTAGCAGCTAAAAATCTTAATCGTCAATTCATTGGAATTGAAAAAGAAAAAGAATATTATGATATTTGTTTAGAAAGATTGAAAAGTCGTGTTGGTAATAAGGAGAAAGGTAGAACGAGATAAGAGTTACACGGTCTTTATGATGCCTGGCTATTTTAAGGAATGGCCGACTTCAGATTATGAGCATCAAGAAATTCTAAAAATATTTAAACAGGATAGATACATTAATGGTATCGTAAACGATTATTCGGAGTACAAAATTAAAAATGGGTAAAGGAAGCAAAAGACGATTACAACAAATTCCCGATGAGCAAATGCAGAAAAATTGGGATAGGATCTTCAATAAAGAAGGAGAGAAGAAAAACTATGATAGACAAAAGAATTCAATGGATTCTCAAAAAGGAACAAGACCGACAAACTAATACAGTTGAACTGATCGCGAGTGAGAACTTCGCGAGCCAAGAGGTAATGGATTTGTGTGGAAGTGTCTTCACAAATAAGTACGCCGAGGGATATCCAAAGAAGCGCTACTATAACGGTTGCGATCATATGGACGAGATCGAGGATCTGGCCATCGAAAGGGTAAAGTCTCTCTTTGGTTGTAAGTACGCAAATGTTCAACCACACTCGGGTGCCAATGCGAACACCGCTGTCTTTCAGGCGTTTCTAAAACCGGGCGATACAATTCTTGGAATGGATCTTGCCTCGGGTGGTCATCTATCGCATGGAAGTCCACCAAACATATCCGGTAAAATTTACAATGCTTATTCCTATGGTGTGGATGATGATGGTCTTTTGGACTATGACGCAATCGAGCAACAGGCGATAAAGATAAAACCAAAGATGATTATCGCCGGAGCAAGTGCCTATCCAAGACAGATTGACTTTTCTCGTTTCTATGAGATCGCACAAAAAACCGGATCGTATCTTATGGCAGACATCGCGCATTATGCTGGATTGGTTGCTGGATCCGTTTATGAGAGTCCGTTTCCTTATGCGGATGTAGTCACTTCGACAACTCATAAGACTCTTCGAGGACCGCGAGGAGGAATCATTCTATGGAACAATAAAGATTACACTCGAAAGATCAACAGCGCCGTTTTTCCTGGCACTCAGGGTGGCCCATTGATGCATATCGTTGCGGCAAAGGCACAGTGTTTCCATGAGGCATTGCAACCTGAGTTTGAAACCTATGTGTGGAATGTTGTCGATAATGCAAGGGCTATGGCAAAGGTTTTTCAAAAACGAAACATTGACATTCAGTCAAACGGAACAGATAGCCACATCCTTTTGTTGAATCTAACTAAGAGTAAGTACAGTGGTCGCGAAGCCGCTGATCTTCTCGAAGAAAATGGTATCACCGTCAATAAGAATGGAATTCCAAACGATCCAAGGCCATTCACCGAGACGAGTGGAATCCGTATCGGAACTGCCGCTGAAACGACTCGACACGGCGGAGATACTGAATGGTTCGAGAACCTCGCGAATAAAATTTGTGATTTACTTTTGTCATAAATTAGTATAGAATACAACCATGTTCGTTAAAGATATTCAAAAACTTTTCATGCAAAAGCTTCTCTCAGAGGAGTTTGTCACCGATAAAACCGGCGTTAAAACTATTGAGCTCATTGGCACGAGTTTCATTGCAGATAAACCAATGATCTTTGGTACACCAAATCAAGACTATATTGATCGTGAACTTGAGTGGTATTATTCTCAAAGCTTATACGTCAAAGACATTCCGGGTGAGACGCCAAAGATCTGGGAACAGATCGCAAATGAGGATGGTATGATCAATTCAAATTATGGCTATTTGATCTTCTCTCCACGAAATCATTCACAATATAATAAGTGTCTTAATGAGTTGAAGAAACATCCGGATAGTCGAAGAGCGGTAATGGTCTATCAGCGTCCAACGATTTACGAAGACTATTGTAAGAATGGAATGTCTGATTTCATTTGTACGAATGCGGTCCAATATCTAATTCGCGATAACGCTCTTCATGGTGTGGTTCAAATGCGATCAAATGACGTTGTCTTTGGCTATCGTAATGATTATGCTTGGCAACTCCATGTGCAACGAAAACTGGCAGATGACTTAAATCTCGATGTTGGTGATCTTCATTGGTGTGTTGGTTCATTGCACGTTTACGAACGACATTTTAAAATAATCGATAAGCATATCAAAAAAATTGAAAAACAAAATAAAACGGTTTCATTAATTGATAAGCTAATGGGAAATGCCGCAAAAATTTAGATTTACAAAACTTGAAATTTAGTATAGAATATGGATATGAAAGAATCTCTTAAAGTATTACAAGAATGCGCAGAACTTCAAACCAAGAAGTCTCGTGATTATCAAAATGAAAAGTCTCGAATTGTTCAAGCTGATTATTATCCACGTGGTGTGGCTTCAATCATGGACATTATTCACGCAAAAACTTTACGTATTTGGTCTGTGCTTGAGGCTATGGAAAACGATCCCGAGTATGAGCCCAACTTTGAATCAATCGAGGATTCGTTTAAAGATTTGATTAACTACTCTTCATTTGCTGTTTCCTATTGTCGTGGAAAAATACCAGGCCAACGCGAGGATCGTGATTTCTTAAATCGTGAACGAGAATAAATGGCATCGTCGATATCTTGATCTAGCCAGTGAGATAGGTAAATGGTCAAAGGACCCATCAACACAAGTTGGTGCGGTAATTATTGGTAACTATGGTCAAGTTCTTTCTCAGGGATACAACGGTTTTCCTCGAGGAGTATTGGACAGCGCAGATCTTTATGATGATCGTCAGTCCAAGTATGATCGAATAGTTCATGCCGAAGCAAATGCGATCTATAATGCCACACGAAATGGAGTTTCTTTGGATGGTGCATCGATGTATATCCATGGTTTAACTATGTGTCATGAATGTGCAAAGGCAGCCATTCAAGTTGGCATTAGCGAAGTTGTTATGGAGTGGAAGAATATCCCATACAAGTGGCAAAAATCCTGTCATTTGGCTGAAAGATTTTTAGATGAAGCCGGAGTAAAAAGAGAATACATTAAATTGTCATAAATAAATCATATGAAGAAGATTAGTATTATCATGGGCCGCGGCATTGAAGGTTGTGGCGTAACTAAGTTTACAATTGAGCAATCAAAATGGCTTGAGGAAAACGATTACGACTATAAAATATTTGCCTCAAAGGATAAAACGTGGACACGCACAAAATCGCATGACACGAGCAATGTTCATTTACTTAAATTCTCCAGTAAGGATGAGGTTAATGAAATGGTTGCGCAATGTAATGATTCAGATCTAGTAATCATTAACAGCTTGCCGGCCAAATCATTTAAGGAGGATGCGATTTATAATTTTGCAAAGGCGATTGGTAAAATTAATACACCAATTGCTTTAATTCAACATGATCATTCGATGTTATCCATTCGAAGAAATGCTGCTTTGGATGAAGCAATTGATTCAGCATCGATCATATTCACGCATTCAACCGAAAATGATTTTGCAAGCTATGCACGAAATCGTGTTGGAGGTGGAATAACACTCTTTGGTGAAGAAGAAGGTACGCCAATCGTTGGATTTCAACCAGGAATATTTTTTGATGAGATTCGCGAAAAGTACCTTAAACCAATCGAAGAAATTGACTTTAATCATCATAAATGGATTGGTAGAACAACTCCATGGAAGGGATATAAAGAATTATTTGAGCTGCATCAGAATTATCTTCAACCCGCTCGTCAACTAACAACGTATGAAGGTATTGAAAAGTCACCAGCATTTATTGTTTTTCGTGAACAGTGCAATGAAAAATATACACCTAATTATCATTTTGAAAAAGAAGATTATCTGATTGAGAACTATGATTTCTCAAATGCTTATGGAGAATCGGCACACATCTTTGGTCCCTATAAGCAAGATGAAATGCTAGAGAGAATGTCTCGTGTTGGATTTGGATATCAATTGTCTTTATTGAAGCCACATTTTATACAACGATCAATTGAGTATACTCATTGTGAAGTTGCCTCGATTGGCACCATTCCTGTATTTCGAAAAAAGTACGGCGAATTATGTAAGCATCGACATTACGAAAAACCACTTATCGAATGTGAAAACAATGGAACTATTTGGTTTGATGAAGATAATCTAGATGAAACGTTTGATATGATTTTAAAGCTTCAGTTGCGGCGCGATCTTTTTGAAGAGTATCGTAACAACGCCTTTGAATTTTACAAACTTCATCAAGACGCAAATTATACGTTTAGTGAAATGATGGAAAGAATAAATGAAGCAATATGAAATATGCGAGTATAGTACCATTGATCGGAGGTGAAACGATTGGAATGGAAATGGCCTTTGGTCAAAGACCAGAGTACATGCTTTCTTATTCGGCATTTCAGGCAAATGATTCACAAATCGTATCGCATTATAACAATGAAGTACCGTACTATTTAATTGATCAGAAACAAGTTCCTTCAACTCTTCCAAAGGTTGATGTAGTAAATAGTGTATGTCCATGTGCGGGATTATCATCGTTGAGCCCATCGGCATCGTCCGACAATAAAGCAAATGATTGGATGGTAAAGACCGCAAAATACGTTCTTGAAATGATACAACCAAGAGTGTTTTGGGGAGAAAATGCACCTAGGCTGGCCAGTAAGATGGGTGAACCAACAGTCGCAAAACTTAGGAGTATCGCGCATAATAATGGTTATACATTTTCTTTGTACAAAACAAAATCAATTCTACACGGATTAAGTCAGGTTAGAGATCGATCTTTTTACTTCTTTTGGAAAGGCGATTCAATACCTTATATGCCATTCTTCAAAAGAGATCATGAAAAGATTGAAGATACTATTCGTGATTGTATCAAACTAAACGATGATCCGATGAATCAATTGGTTCGTGAGACAACGCCTAGTGAAGAGCCATTCTATCGATACGTTCTTGAGGAAATTGAAGGAGGTATTACACATCAAGAGTTCCAAAAGAAAATCGAAAGCACGATTAATCCCTTAGATCATCTCGAAAGAAGTGGACGAAATTATGATCAAGTTGCAAAATGGATGAAAAGGAATGGATTCGATAAGCAACACGATCGGTGTTTAGCTATTCATAAAAAACTTGAACAGGGTGGCAATATTATGAGAAAGACCACCGAGATTCCAAAGAATAAAATTGGCGCCTTTGTTGGTCATATGCCTTTGTGTTTAACTCATCCGAATGAGGATCGATACCTAACGATTCGTGAGTGTTTGGCGATTATGAAGATGCCCGTAAACTTTCAACTTCAGGGAGGAAAAAAGAATCTTAATATGATTTGTCAAAACGTTCCTGTTACAACCGCGTTTGATATGGCATTATCGGTTAAGATGCATCTCAATGACAAGTTGGATAAATCTTTGGCCGAATTCATGATTCAAGATAATCGGAATCAAACGAATGATGTTAGATACGCCGATTCAAATCTACTCGATTTTATTAAATAAGTATTTACATCTGATCAGATCTGTGGTAGAATCTGTACAGATTATAACAAAATTATGTCACTACTTAAAAAACTCAAAGAAACATCTCGTGTAAAGGGAACTGAAATTCTTTCAGAATCCAAGTTCTTTTCCGAAAAGGAACAAACACCAACCTCGGTGCCAATGATCAATGTGGCACTCTCGGGTTCTATGTCCGGTGGTATCTCATCGGGACTCACGGTTCTTGCGGGCCCGTCAAAACACTTTAAGACATCCTTTGCTCTTTTGATGGCATCGTCGTATCTTGATCGACATGAAGATTCGATTCTTCTGTTTTATGATTCGGAGTTTGGATCTCCGCAGTCTTACTTTCAATCCTTTGGTATTGACACCAGTCGAGTTCTTCATACTCCGGTCACTAACATTGAGGAATTGAAGTTCGATCTGGTGAATCAATTGAATGAGATTGATCGAAAAGATAAGGTTATCGTCGTCATTGATTCGGTTGGTAATATCGCATCAAAGAAAGAAGTTGAGGATGCTCTTAATGAAAAGTCGGTCGCTGATATGACTCGCGCAAAGGCGCTGAAGGGTTTATTTCGAATGATCACTCCTCAATTGACGATCAGGGATATTCCACTTCTTGCGGTCAATCACACTTACATGGAACAAGGTTTGTTTCCAAAGGCGATTGTTTCGGGTGGCACAGGTGTGATGTATTCCGCCGACAATGTGTGGATCATCGGTCGTCAACAGGATAAGAAGGGAACGGAGATTCAGGGTTATCACTTTATCATCAACGTTGAGAAGTCTCGATTTGTTCGAGAGAAGTCAAAGATTCCGATCTCAGTCTCGTGGGATGGTGGTATTCAAAAGTGGTCTGGTCTTTTGGATGTGGCTCTTGAATCTGGCCACGTTCGTAAACCGAAGAACGGTTGGTATCAGGCAATGAATCCTGAAACGGGCGAAGAACTTTCTCAGAATCTTCGAGAAGCTCAAACCATGAATCGCCTATTCTGGGAAAAGGTTTTTGAGAAGACCGACTTTGAATCTTACATCGAAAAACGTTTCAAGGTTGCATGTAAGGATATGATACAGGAACAAATCGAAGAATGAAGTTAGGAATCAAAATTGTTGGAATCGTTTCGTTTCTCCTTGTGATCTGGGTGTTTGGTCCACTCATTGCCATTTGGAGTATCAACACTCTTTTTCCCATAGAAATTGAGTACAACTACAAAACTTGGTTGGCGGCATTCTCTCTTGGGATGCTCTGTCGCGGATCTATAAATTTTAATAAAGAATGAAAACAAAAATAACATACGTAGAAAAAGCTGACTCTGATTTTACTTCAATTAGGGTTTTACAAGAACCCTATAATGGTATAATATATACCTATGGAAAAGTTAAAGTATCTGATCCCAATGGTGATGGTGAAAAGGCAACACTCACATTTGATTATCGAGTTGAAGAAGTTCCTCCAGTCTTTGGTAAATCGAAAGAAGAAATTGAAAACGATGAAGACTTTGCGAACTTCATTGGTGACATTCTTGTTGAAATTTTGGAGGACAGCATAGATAATGACGGATCTTCAGACGATAATACTTCAGACGATAACAAAGAATGAGGACTTTTGCCGAAAGGTAATTCCTCACATCAAGTCAGAATACTTTGAGAATGAGAAGAAGCCAGTCTACGATTTGATTCTGAGTTTCATCTCGAAGTTCAACAAGATACCAAACGTTCCGGCGCTTGAGGTTGAGTTTCAAAGCTCGGCTACGGTAAATCGATCTGACGCAAATGATATTCTTTCGTGCATTAAATCTATTGATCAGGGTGAACCATGTGATACGGATTGGTTATTGAAAAAGACTGAGGAATGGTGTAAGCAACGAGCCGTAACTATCGCAATCGTTAAATCAATTGCAATTATCGATGGTAAGGATAAAAAACACACCGAAGGTGCAATACCCGACATATTATCAAAGGCTCTTTCGATTTCTTTTGATACGAACATAGGTCACGATTATCTCGAAAACGTTGATCAAAGATATGACTTCTATCATTTACAAGAAGACAAAACTCCATTTGATATTGAACTTCTGAACACTATCACAAAGGGTGGTGTATCGCGAAAGACTCTCAATATTGTTTTGGCCGGCACTGGCGTGGGAAAATCTTTAGCGATGTGTCACTTTGCTTCTGCAAATCTTCAACAGGGTAAGAATGTTCTCTACATCACTTTGGAAATGGCCGAAGAAAAGATCGCGGAACGTATCGATGCGAATTTGCTCGATGTTCAAATTGATCAGATTGAGAATCTTCCTCGTGATACTTTTAAAAGCAAAGTTTCGAAGATACGTGAAAAGACTCAGGGAAAGCTAATCATTAAGGAGTATCCAACTGCAACTGCTCATGTTGGTCACTTTCGTGCTCTTCTCGATGAGTTGAGAATGAAAAAGGACTTTGCTCCTGATGCGATCTACATTGATTATCTTAATATTTGTGCTAGCTCTCGAATGAAGGGTCTTGGTGGATCAATCAATACTTACTCCTACATTAAGGCGATTGCCGAGGAGTTGAGAGGATTGGCGGTAGAATTCAATGTTCCAATCTGGTCTGCGACTCAAGTAACAAGATCCGGATTTGGTAATACAGATGTTGAACTTACCGATACTTCAGAATCATTTGGTCTTCCGGCAACGGCGGATTTGATGTTTGCTCTCATCTCGACCGAGAAACTTGAAGGATTGAATCAACTCATGGTTAAGCAACTTAAGAATCGCTACAATGATCCTACTCAAAACAAAAGATTTGTGGTGGGCATTGATCGATCAAAGATGAGACTTTACGATGTTGAGAACTCGGCACAAACACTAACTCAGGAGAGTTCAACTAAAGAGTCGGACCACGATTTTAGCTCCTTTAAGATATGATTGTTGAGATTGAAGGCTCAACTGAATTAAAAAGAAAACACGTTGAGGAAGCCGCTTATTTCTTTGAGAGTGTTCTCTTTAAAAGAAAGCTGCCTAGTCTTATTCTTAATATCGAATTGATCTATCGTCTTAAGCATAAGGAGGAGACCGAAGGAGATTGTATCTGGGAAGATCGTAGAACAAAACCACGGGAGTTCACCATACGGTTAGACTCAAGTAATGGATTGGCCGCTTTGATTGAAACTCTAGCGCATGAGATGGTTCATGTCAAACAATACGCGCTTGGAGAAATGAAAGATTCACGAATCTCTCTTGATTTGGTTTACTGGCATGGTGAAGAGTACGATTCAAGCAAGGTTCACTATTATGATTGGCCGTGGGAAATCGAAGCGGCTGGTCGAGAAACAGGTCTTTACGTTAGATATATGGAAGAATTTGGATATACCCATGAAAAATGGGCCAAAGGATTCATTTAAAACCGTAAACTTTATAAATAGTTACAGTTTGTTGTTTACTTTTTACTCATTGGAGTATAGAGTAGAACTAGATTTTTAACTTATGGGAACTATGCTCAATTTCAAAGAATATATCGATTTACCAACATTAGCCGAAGGAATTGACTTGACTAATTTAGACCATGAATTCCTAAAACGCGCGCAGAAGATAACCGCCTTCAATCTATCGACAAAGGATTTTGAAAGCCTAGAGCATAAGAAAGAAATACAGTTCCTTTTCAATACCCATTTCTTTCCAAATTTTAATTTGGATAAGACGATTACTGGTGTTGATATGAATCGTCTAAACTCTTTGATTGATGAACTTAGATCTCAGAGTCCTGCAGCCTTTAAGAAACTTTATTCGTATCCTTTGAAGGGAGTTGGTCCAGGTGAAGCACTTCTTTACTTTTTGATTGATGATGCTCATCTTGGCGGAGGTTCGTCTGCTGGTGTTGATTTGGTTGTTGGAAGCAATAAGTATGAGATTAAAGCAGTATCACAATCAAGTGATGGATACGCTTTTAACTTTAAGCTTGGCGCCACATTTAGTTTAGCTCCTGTTATCAATGCGCTTCAAAAACTTAAGGTTGAAATAGGAGGCCGAGGATCAGAAGTTAATAAGGGTGATCTAGATAAGATAAGAAAACAGTTTCCTAAAGAGTTAAGTGATATCGAAAATGAGTATCAAGAGCTAGCCTATAATAATTATTTCAAAAATCATGATATCATTTTTATGCTTAACACCGGACCAAAGGGTAAGATTGGCAACGTAATAGGTGTCAAACGTGTTGGTCGTGGTGATATTCAATTGGAACGAGTTACAAGCGGTACTGTTAAACCACGAGTTAAACTTTAATGCAAAGCTTTAAAAAATACTTAAGTGAAGCGAAGGCGGGTAAAAACGTGCACATGACGCACGTTGAAGATCGAGTGATTTATGGTGGTGTTGATGGAGCGCGTGAAGCCATCCTTGCTCTTAGATCAATACGAGATATGTTGGCCGGAAACTCAAATGGCAAATCCGATGTAACGGTCAAGTGGGATGGAGCGCCCGCAGTCTTTGCCGGAACTGATCCAAGTGATGGAAAGTTCTTCGTTGCAAAGAAAGGAATTTTTAATAAAGATCCAAAGGTCTATAAGTCAGAAGCCGATGTTCGTGCTGATACTTCCGGAGACCTTGCAGATAAACTCGTAACAGCATACAATGAATTGAAAGATCTTGGAATCAAAGATGTGATTCAAGGCGATATTATGTTTACAAAGAATGATCTTAACGTTGAGAATATCGATGGTGAGAAGTACGTAACATTCCAACCAAACACAATCGTCTATGCAGTACCTGTCAAGTCAGACCTAGCAAAAACCATAATGAAAGCAAACTTGGGTGTGGTCTTTCATACAACCTACACAGGAAAATCCTTTGAGGAAATGAAAGCATCATACGGAGTAGACATTAGTAAACTTAAGAAAAAAGCTTCTATATGGTATCAGGACGCGGATTACAAGGATCAAAGCGGAACAGCAACACTCACCGACACAGAAACAAGAGAGGTAACGGAGGCACTATCAAAAGCCGGAAAGATATTCCAAAAGATAGCGGGCACTACGTTGCGTCAACTCCAATCAAACAGCGAGCTCGCTGGATACATCGAGACCTTCAACAATTCTTTAGTACGTAGAGGAGAAAGAATACAGAACACGGGAAAACACGTCAACGATTTGATCCTGTGGTTTGAAGATAAGTTTGGTAAGGAGATGGAGAAGAGAAAAACCGAGAAAGGCAAAGCCGCTGTTCAAGCTAAGCTTGATCAGATTATGCGATTCTTTTCGAAGGACAACAAAAGCAACTTGGATCTAATATTTCAATTACAGAATGCGATTGTTGATGCTAAGTTACTTATTATCTCAAAGCTGGATAAGGTGAAACAGCTTGATACCTTTGTACGAACTAAGAATGGATTTAAGGTAACGGGGAGTGAGGGATTTGTCGCTATCGATAAAACAACCGATGGTGCAGTTAAGCTTGTGGATCGCTTGGAGTTTTCAATGAATAACTTTTCTCCGGATGTTGTAAAAGGCTGGCAGCGATAAATATAATCGTGAAATCATTTAAACAATATAACGAAGCAAAGAAGAAGAGTGTTGTATTTACCTTTGGTAGATTTAATCCTCCTACTACGGGTCATGAAAAGCTTTTAAATAAAGTAGCTTCAATTGCCATTGGCTCTGATTATAGAGTTTATGCTTCACAATCAAATGATCCCAAAAAGAATCCTCTTGAATACTCCGAAAAGGTGAAGGTGATGCGTAAGATGTTTCCAAAGCATGGCCGAAACATCATTCTTGATAAAAAAATTAAAACGGTATTTGATATCGCCACATCATTATATGATCAAGGATTCACTCAACTGACGATGGTCGTTGGTTCTGATCGAGTATCGCAATTTCGTAAACTGCTAAATCAATATAATGCTGTTGATGGTAAACATGGCTATTATGATTTTTCGGATGGAATAGAAATTGTATCGGCTGGCGAAAGAGATCCGGATGCTGATGATGTTTCGGGCATGAGTGCTTCAAAAATGCGCGCTGCCGCCGCCGAAGGTGACTTTAAACTTTTTTCACAGGGATTGCCTAGATCCTATGGAGAGGATATGACACTATTTAATCTTCTTCGAAAAAGGATGGGATTGAAGGAGATGGTTAGTTTTCGAAAGCACATACAGCTTCCTTCAGTTTCAAATATAAGAGAAAAATATGTGGCTGGAGAGATTTTCAACGTTGGTGATATTGCATATCATCAGAATCATGAAATCACTATTGCCGAAAGAAGAACAAACTTTATAATTGACACAAATGGCAATAAGCACTTTATTGATTCTTTAGCCGAAAAGATTGATCCGGATTATGTTCGAGGATTATCAAAATCAACGTCGGACAAGAGATCAGCGCAGTTTAAGCGTCAAGCAAAGATGAAGGATGATGATCCTCGTGCTTATAAGGTAGCACCCGGTGACGCTCGAGCCAAAACGAAAACTTCACAATATACAAAGGCTTATCATAAAAAGTTTGGTAAAGACGAGTCGGTTGAAGAGGGAGTCGACGATCCCGCGATTTTTAAAGCGGTTTTTCTTGCGGGTGGTCCGGGATCCGGCAAATCTTTCACGGTTGGTAAGACAGGGCTCAGCGCGCTCGGATTCAAAATTGTAAATTCTGATAAGCCCTTCGAAATATCTCTAAAGAATGCTAATTTAGAACCTTCAGCCGAAGTTATCTTTTCGCCAAGGGGTCAAGAAATTCGCAAGAAGGCAAAGGAACTTACCAGCAAACAGATGGATCTTTATCTAGATGGTCGCCTAGGATTGGTAATTGACGGCACTGGAAAAGATTTTGCAAAGATAAGTGAACAAGTAATTGCGTTAAAAAAACTGGGTTATGATGTTTCAATGATTTTTGTCAACACAAACCTTGAAACTGCAATTGCTCGCGATGCAAAAAGAAGCAGAACACTCGGAGCCGATCAAGTAAAAAAGATGTGGCAAAGCGTACAAGATAACATCGGTAAGTTCCAAAGTATATTTGGAAATAACTTAGTGATAGTTGATAACTCCGAGGGATCTAATATCGAAAAGGCAACGCTTTCGGCCTACAAAAGGATTAGTAAGTTCGCAAAGGAAGAGCCAAAGAATCCTATCGCAAAGAAATGGATCAATAAGGCAAAGGGCCTCGAAGAAGGCAAAGGTAAAAGTGAAACTTGGGAACAAGGATACGAACGAAGAGTTGTAAAAACCACTGAACCCGAGCATATCGAAAAAGGATACAAATGGCGTATCAAAGGTAAGGACCGAGATGAAATCTCAATTAAGCTATACAAGACAAAGCCTGACTTTACTGAGTTCAAAAAACAAATGAATCGAGTTGCTGGTTGGGAATTTGGAAAGAGAGGGTGATGAGAAATTTTAAAGAACACTTTGTTTTTGAAGCCATTGTTGAAATGGCGAAGAGAGATATTCCATTTGTCGATAACATTTATCGACCGGGCTCTGATCGTTACTTTGAATTCTTTAGAGAAACACGGAGACTTTGGAAAGAAAATTTGATTGAGCTCAATGCTGTCAATGAAGAAATCATCAAAACCGATATTGGAGAAATCGCACAGTATAGAGGTGTCGATGTCCCGTTGGATTGGCCACTTGCCGAAGAAGTAGAATATAAGGGCCGTGAGGTAGAGCTTAATACTCCAAAGCGTGGAGGTGATAAGAAGTTTTATGTTTATGTTCGTGATCCTCAAACAAAGAATATCAAAAAGGTTCAGTTTGGCGACACCAGTGGATTGAAAATAAAGATCAATGATCCCGGCGCACGTAAATCATTTGCGGCTCGTCACAAATGTGACACACGAAATGATAAGACAAAGCCTTCATATTGGTCTTGTCGTTTACCACGTTTTGCGAAATCTTTAGGCCTTCAAGTTGATAATCCAAGTTCGTGGTGGTAGAGGAATATAAAGACTTTTATGCCCACGGATCTCACTTTCGAAGAATCTTCGCAAAGGGGGAATCTTCTGAGTTGGATTGGCATCGTGACAGAAAAGATCGAACAATATACATAATTTCAGGTAACGATTGGGAACTTCAAATGGACAACGAACTGCCAAAGAAGTTAAAAGAAGGAAAAGAATATCACATAGAAAAAAATACGTTTCATAGAGTTTTTAGCGGAAAAGATGATCTTGTGGTGCGTATAGAAGAAGAGTAAATTATAAATAGAAAACATGGGTAAGTTGAAAGAAATTAGTAGTTTTAAAAGGCGCGAAATTGCTCGGGAACTTGAAAAAGAAGGGCCTAACAATTACGCTATTATGTTTAAAGGGCAAAAGAAATTTTGGAAAGTTGTACGTAGTAAAAAACTTGCTGACAAAATAGTTTTGACTTTAAAAAATCGAGGAAAGGATGCGGAAGTTGTTATAACTGCTGCCCCCGTAACAGAAACTTACGATAGTTCTCGAAATAAGAATCGCATCATGCCTCCAACACTTAAGGTGGGTATGAAGGTTCGCATAAAGAATATTAAATCTAAAAGATCGAAAGCATATACTCTTACAAAAAAGCTCGGTCCCGGAAAATTCGAAGCCGAGCCCGGAGGTAAGATTATCTACTCTGGTGATGTAGATGAAATTATAAAAGAAATTGCAAAGAGAAAAGTATTACCAGATTTAGATCCTTTTGCGGGTAGCATTAAGAGGTGGACCAAAGGACGTCAGCCACCTAAGCTAAGCAAAACCGATCAAAGATTTACTAGTGGCTTAGTCACTAAATACACCAAAGGACGTCAGCCAGCGAAAGAGTCGACGGAAGATATTGACATAACCGAAAAGCAAATTGCCGGTTTAGAAAAGAAATCAAAGGAATCGGGAATTCCGTATGACATATTAAAGAAGGTGTTTGATCGTGGCATGGCGGCATGGAAATCCGGCCATCGTCCCGGAGCAACTCCTCATCAATGGGCATTTGCTCGTGTTAATTCTTTTATTGTTGGTGGTAAAACGAGTAAAACTGCTGATGCTGATCTTTGGAGAAAATACAAAGGAGAGTCCGTAGAAGTAAACGAAGAAAAAGAAGAAGCTGTATATCCTCACAAGATGTATGATCCTAAGACCGGAAAGGCTTATATCGCAAAAACACCCGAAGATCATGAAAGAATGGCTAAGCTCGGTTATACTCACGATGATCCTAATTCTCCGGAGAAAGAAGAAGACGTCAATGAAGATATTTTAAAGGAATTTAAATTTCCTAATGTAAAAAAAGCTATATCATTTTTTAAGAAGGCGTTTAGAAAAACTACTTCTATTCCTAAAAAAATATCCGATAAAATAAAACTTTACATTGATAGTTTAGAACTTGAAGATGTTGAAGATATTTATAGAGCAGATATTCCTGTTGTAAGTGGGTTAGCAGAAATTATATTATATACAAAGTATAATTATACTGCAAACCAAATTCAAAAAATAAAACAAGAGAGTGTTAAGGTTCGAAAGAATAAGACAGGAATGATGGGATCAAAAACTCAAGTCCATAAGGATAAGAAGAAGGAACTGAGTAAAACCGCCGCACGAAAAAAGGTTTCGATGGATGAAAGTCGTTTGAAGGATGCAAACGAAAACGTAGATAAAGCAGTTGGTACAGCAGTCACGGCCATAGCCGGTGCCGGCCTAGCAAAAGGTATTAGCGCCTTGAAGAAACGGGCAACTGGAAAAGGCAGGGACGAGTTAAAGAAAGCTAAAGTCGATAAAGTAACAGCCCCCTTCGATAGAAAAATCGCCGCACTTGACGATCAAATTGCAGACCTTGAAGATTTGATTAGTGATATAAAAGAAAAACCAACAAAGAATGATTCCGATGAACAAAAAGTTAAATCTGCGGAAGAGAAGATTGAAAAATTAAAAGACGCCAAGAGAAAGATAAAGGACCAAAAAAGACAAAAGAAAAATAAGACGTTGGGAATCAAAGATTCTTTCTCATTGGATATGCAAAGAAAACTTGCTATGGTTGAATGTATTACTGGCGATGTTGATATTCAAATAGCCGAATCAATCACTCTTGACTCAAAACCGAGTGAGATAAAAGAACTTCATAAAAAACTTCATGGGAAAAATGACAAAGGACGAAACCAACAGACTCGATAGAATCGAAGAAAAAATTGACAAACTCTCCGAAGCCATTATTTCCCTTGCAAGGGCCGAAGAGAAGATACACAATCTCGAAGGTTCTTTGGAGACTGCTCTCTCAAAGTTAAACGATATTGATAATCGTATTCGATCCGTTGAGTCAAAATCGAATGACAACGAGCAAAAACTTTCGGCCTTTTCAAAATTCTTTTGGGTTATTGTTACTGCAGTCGCTGGTACAGTCGCTGGATCAATCGCAATGTTTAACGGAAGATAGGATGATAGGATTTAAAGAATATTTGACAGAGAAACCTCTCACTCCTCAACAGAGGATTCAACGAGCTCTTACGACGAAAAAATTCAACTCGATAAAAAGGTCGAGAAAAAATAAGGACTAATCAAAAAATTGTAAATAAACTTTTGCCAAAGGTAAAGAAGGCCGAGGCTGAAAGAATTAAAAATATAGAACAACAAGCACAAGCACAAACATGAATATTCAAGACATATCAAAAGATCTATTGGCCTCCGTCTCTTCCATTCTCGAAAAAAACAATGTAAAAGAGGTTGACGAGCCAAAGGCGAAAGGAGAAAAAGATTTCAAAGATCTTCATACAAAGGATTTGGAAGTCTATAGCGAAAAACTTGATCCAAAGGCAGACGCCAGTGAGTGGATCGAAGATTTTATTAAGTCCGACGCTCCTCAGTTCAAGGGTAAGAGTAAAGAAGAACGTAAGGAAATGGCACTTGCCGCTTACTACTCTGCTCGGAAAAAGGCTGGTTTGAAAGAAGCGAAGGATTCGGATAAGGAAGCATACCAAAAGTTCTTTCAGGGAATGTTGAAGAAGTTTGGTGTTAAGTCACCCGCCGAACTTTCCGTAGATAAGAAAAAGGAATTCTTCAGCGCTGTTGAGGCTGGTTGGAAAGGTGATGACGAGAAGAAGGAATCCATTGATGAGGCATATACGCCCAAAACTCTTCCCTATAGAATTATAGATATGGAGGGTCCAAAGGCTCAACTAAAAATCATTAAGCACGTGAAGCGGAAGTCTGGCAATAAAAGCAAAGATATCTATTTTGATGGAGATGATTTTGTTATTGGAAGTAAAACCGCGGTTGCTGGCGCGTTGAAATCTGGATCGAAGGTAATAATTCAAGATTTGATTGATGCAGCTAAAGCAGCTATGGAATCTCTTGAAGAATCCAACAACGACATGTATCGTTGGCCTGATATTAATAAGGCACTCATGAAGATAATGCCCGCTCCCGATATCGCACGGGTTGCCGGCAAACTTAAGAATAAAATGGATGGAGATAAAGTACGTTGGGGAGATATTAATAGCGTACTTACATCTTTGAAACCAGCTCAAATCATGACTGTTCTAAGTGGTCTTAGGAAAAAAGCTATCAAGGAAGCGAAGTCTGCAACAGGATACGAAATCTATCACAAGGATTTCTCTACTGCAATGCAACACGCCTATGACTTTGCAAAGAAGAAGTTAAAGGTTGAAGTTGATCCTGAAGAGATTAGTCGTGAAGTTGCAATGGGCCCAAAACGCCCATCGACGGGAAAGACTAACTCCTATCGTCTTAAAGGTAAGGGTGGAGCGATTCAAGTACAGGTTTACAACACTGGTAAAAACTATGAGTTGAATATGTACAAGGAGTCGGTCAAGGAAGATTCTGAAGAGAGCATTTTTCAGACTGAAAAGATTGAAGAAGCTTCGGCTAAGCAAATAACAGATATCATCAAAAAGCACTTTGAAAATGCAGCCCCAAATGATAAACCTTTGATGATCTTCGCTGTAGGAGCAGGTATTGATAAAGCTTGGAGAAATGAAGGTAAACCAAATGATGGCACAATAGAAGTTATTCGTGCTCTAGAAAAAGCCTTTTCAATTGCAGCAGATATTTGGGTGATGAAGTAATAATGTATCACGACTTTCTAATAATATTCTAACAAAAAAGCTTATGCATAAAAAGATCTATCAAATAGCAATCATTTTTGTTGCTCTAGTTCTTAGCGGTTGCGGCACATCTCGTGTTGCATACGACACTGGTCATGCAATGAGTACCTCTGCTGTTTCGGGCGGAGGTCGCATTGTTGGCAGTATCACCGGAGATGCGGATAAGGGTCTCAATGTTATACTTGGAACTACCGGCAAGATTGTCGAAGGTAGTGGAAAAGTCATTGGAGGCGGTATCGGTCTCGTTGGTGGTTTGGTTGACGAAACTGCTGGAGTTATTGCGGGCGACAGAGAATAATTGATAAATAACTTCGACTATGAAGTTATTTGATGATCTAAATAATAAGAACTTTGAACTATATGCTGCTAAATATTATGAAAATCC
>Ga0255768_10001212_pt1 | contig 26795 bp, 14 predicted proteins | sample 071ome_33_FD_179983 | JGI IMG/M metagenome (GOLD analysis project Ga0255768, IMG submission 179983) | Coastal salt marsh microbial communities from the Groves Creek Marsh, Skidaway Island, Georgia - 071412AT metaG (version 2) | ecosystem: Environmental > Aquatic > Marine > Intertidal zone >...
ATACTTGTCAGTGGTAAAACCAGGCTCACCTGCTTTCAACGCTGGCAGATTACTAAAGGCACCTCTTTTAAACTGTAATACAGGAGTCGCCATTTCTAACTACTTTTCCTTTTATACTTATTTAGTTCATTTATTTCTCACCAAACGCCACCATCATAGGCATCATCATCAACACCATCTGCTAAATCGACAACTTGGTCCGCTGGAACATGTATATATTTCGATGTTGCAGTATCATACATTAAAAATGTACGATTAGCTCTCGCATTAGTATCAACATCAGTTGCTGCAGCGATTGAGTTGGCAGCAGATTTGTTTGATGCAATTACTTTTGTTCCTTGTCTTTGACCTACTCTTACTCTAATGTTTGCCATTAGCGAGTTGCTCCTTGACTTACGATTGCCATACCCTCAACAACTCTATCCCTTGTTCCGGATGAATCGGTAATCAATACATCATATACATAACGACCAGGTTTTAACGCTGCAGTTTGCGTCGTTGATAATCCAATATTAATTTGACCACCAGTAACATCCGCAACACTGGTAGTGAATGTTGTAACTCCCGTAGCTGCTGGATGTTTTCTCATTTGGGAGGATACTGTATATCCAGTCAAATTTAACAGAGAATTGGTATTCACATTTTCTAAGGTAAATGACTGAGAAAATGTAGTTCCCGTGTTAATAACAATATTACTGACGTAAACTGCCATTTTATAGTGAGGTCTTTAGAAGTATTTATGCCAAACCAGAGATAGCAAAGTTTTTAATCACTTCTTGCTGTTTGAGATAAAGTTTGAAATAAGACTTGGCAAAGTTTTTTAATTCATCAACATCTAAATCGTCAATAAGTCTTGAGTATTTTTCATACTCAAACATCTTGTTCATTGATTCTAGTTGAATTTTGTCTGGGTCCATTGATGATCTCCATAAGTAGGGACTTGATTTCACTAATATCGTTTTTTAGACCTTCTATTTCTTCTCTTTGCCTTTTTCTTTCCGCCTTCATTCTAATATACTCATTATATTTTTGTGTATCAGTATTAACAATAGCACCTGAGTCTTCACGAAACAGGTGCTTGTGACCTTCAACTCTCAACATATTATGCAAGAGCGATCACTCTAAGATCTTTAAATCTTGGAGCAAATGCTTCATTTGTTCCACTCATTACTATCTTGATTCTGAATCCGTTAAATTGTTCTAAATTATCAACACTAAATTGATATTCTAAAAACTCACCATCTCTGCTTGATGGGACGAAAGCATCTGCTCTACCGGTATTATTACCAGTTTTAATTATCTTATCGCCATATCCATCACCATCAGTATCCTTTAAGTTATCATATCCAGGGAATAGATCAAATGATTGCTCAACTCCATCAGAATCTGCTCTAAACAGTTGATAAAGAACTCTAAAGTCTGCTGAAGAATGTCTGTATGAAGATACTAAGACCTTCAGGGATGATGCGGGTTGTTTTAATGTTACCTTTCTAGAAACATAAATCGCTGAGTGTGGATCATTATCGATACTATTCACAGATGGGTTAGATCTATAGTCTGAAATGGGATTATTAACCCTATTTCTACCATAAACAATAGCACTATTTTGAGTATCAATAACTGGAGAAAGATTTGAATCAGTTGATGACATTGTAATGCCAATTGTGAATGACTTGTTTCTTGGTAGATTAGTCAATCTTTGAGTTTCATTTACTTCGGATGCTACCAATCTTGGAGAAGATAAAGAATTCTGCTCATTTATTTGTACAGATTCAAATCCAAGATCATTGAAGGATACTTCAGTTCCACCAGAACTAGTTCCAGAGACTGATCTGATTTGTGCAGATGCTGTTGTATTTTCTCCAGGAGTTATAATATTAAACTGTGGTAAGATTGTATTATATTGAACATTTCTGGATCCAGAAATGTTCTTACCACCGACGTAATTTTGATCAATAAAACTGAGTTGATTGTCTCCAGTGCTTCTTGTAGTTCTATCAATTTGTAAATAATACGTATCGAGATCAACAGATGTTTTTAATTCGGTATCTGTTGGCATATTATGCTCAGTATTAATTCTGGTTAAAGAAACGCCATTTAATTCATAACCATAAACTTTATCATCAATATTATGTATTCTTGGTATTGAACTATCAATACCTCTTGTTCCAATTCCAAGTGTTCCTGCTGGAGCAGATCCTGGAGTTATACTATTATAGTAAATAATCTCATTGTTTATTTTAATATAACCACTTGATGTCGTTATTCCCTCAAAAGTTGCAAAAACAGTAGTATTTGCAACTGATATTGTAGTATCATTGAGACCTAATTGTGCTGTCAATGATGTTGGTATGGTATTTGGTTCTATATTTGCCAAAGTAACAATGTTGTTATCAGAATGCATACCATGATTAAACTGATTAACTTCAATTACTCTTCCATCATACAAACTATTTGGTGCTGTAGATGAAGTAATGTCCGTATTAGCAAATGATACTGATGTTGATCCCTCATAAACAACTAAATCTTGTCCAACTGTAAATTCTTCACCTTGAACATTTGTCAGATATAATGTATCAATTCCATCAACTGTTGTTACATCAATAATAGCACCTGTCCCTTTATCAACGCTACTTGTTGTAATTCCAAGTCTATCTCCTATAGAGTAACCTGATCCTCCGTATGTTATTGATGCTGCTGATATAGTTCCGCTAGCAAAAGTTACAAGACCAATTGCACCAGATCCAGATCCAGTAATTGAATATAATGGAACATTTGAATATGTTCCAGTGCTGTATCCAGATCCAACTGATGTACTATAAGATATAGTGCTTATTGCAGCACCAACTCTTTCAATAAATCCATAGGGACCGCCAGAAGATGTAGTATCGCTTACCTTTTTGCCAGGAACAAGAATAGAATCTAAAATCTGTGTAGTTGTAATGCCAACAGTCAGTTTTCTTGGCAAAGTTTTGATTGAATCATTATTCATCTCTGATGATTCATGATCCGTATCTAGTCTTGGATTATAGAAGTATGCAGTTCCTGATCTGGAAGTAAAGTTTGCTTTATAAAGTTTAAACTTGAGATCTTCAAATTGGCTAGCAGTCCATATAGTTCCATTTTGAGATTTAAATAGACTTCCACCAATATATTGTTTTGTTACAATAACACTTTCTGCATCAGGTAAAGTTGAAGTATTAACAGTCTTTTCACCCATTCTTGCAATCCAAGCTTCATATTGATCTGTATATGGTGAAAGAAGTACCACCGCATACTCGGTTTCTGGTTGTAAGTAAATTGGTGATGGGAAAGTTACTTTTGTAGCGACAGATCCATCATTTGAAGTATTAATTTGAGATGGATCCAAAGCCACTCTAGCATAATCTTCTACCAACTGATCAGTAGGAGTTCCAAGCTCCACAGTTCTTATTTCAACAAATACTTTTTCATTTTCATCTTTGTTGGCAAAGAACAAGTCAATTGAAGTCAAGAATGCACCAGTTTCATCGACAGTAAATGTCTGAGCAAGAGGATCCTTTCCTCCTCCTCCTCCGCCTCCAGCTGGTGGTGGAGGTGGGGGTGGAGTTCTAACTGTTACTCTAGTCTGCTTATAAGTATCAACAATTCCGCTAGTTCTGTATGTGGTTTCCCCACTACTAATCAGTAAACTTCCGGGAAGTGGAGTAGCATTTGTTGAACTTGACGTTAGTTTAAATGTCTTAGTTCCCGTAGTAAACCTTATAGAAGGTGGTGGTGTTGTTAAAGGATCCTTGAAGAAGAATGATCCTCCAACATCCCCAAATGTATCTGTAATTAATCTATTGTTTGTTATTGTTGCCTGAGCACCACTTGTTTCACCAAGCAAAGTCATTCCAATGGTAATGTATCCATTATACTTCCCAATTACTTCATCTGACAAAGATTCCGTATCAATATTTAAAACAGTTGATGATGCTGAATATGATGTTGGTAGTGTGACAGCCTTATCATATGGATTCAGCGATATTGTTGTTGTTGGACTATTGTATGTTCCTGTTTTGTGATTTGGTTGAATTATTCTTGCAGTAAATAAGTTAGTAGATCCATGATATCCCCTAACAGTTTCTCCTACCTGGAAAGATCCAGATACCATTGCAATTTCAATTAATTTTGGAATAATTTCAAGACCGGATGAACCATCAAAGAATGGATAGTATCTTGTTAATGGTTTTAATCCACCACTAACAAATGTTACGTTTCTTGAGCGGATATAAGGATCTGGTTTGCTAGAAATTTTAATCGTTTCAATATATGTTCCATTCCAATTTCCAATTTCCGATCTAGTTCCCCCATCAATGTAAACGTTTCTTACCCAATTGTCAGATGCTGGATTTAATTGGATTCTACCAATAAACTCAATCATGTTGAATGGGTTTACATTCTCAACTCTAGAAGCAAGAGGTTGTTCAATCCAACCCTTTTCTTCATATTTGAGAGTAATCAAATCTCCAGTCTTTTGGACATTTGGATCTAAAAGTTTTAAATTTGTGCTAAAGTCGGCAGTATTAACATCAATTGATGGATCGACTGATATTTCTGGTTTTAGAGTATAAAAATCTAATGGAGACATTAACTCCTGATTATCAGAATCTATATCAGATTTTGACAAATCAACATCTAATCTGGAAGGATCTTTAAAATCATCTACAAAAAATCCACTCTTGAATCTATCAAGACCATCAAAATCAGTTATTTGTAATGTTTTTGTATTAAGTTCCAAAAGTGAAAGAGAAGTTAAAACTTCAAGATTTTCAATTCTATCTTCAAGTTTTCCAATATCTCTCATAGTATATCTTCTATTATCTACAAGAGTGATTTTTACGTCATCAGTATTAAACAAATATGCTGGATATTCTAAAGTAGCAATATCCATTGCCTCTTCCACATTCACTGGAGGTTTTGGATTTCTGCTAGAAGCACCTTTGATAACGCTGAAAATTCCAGATTTATCAAGAACTACTTTATCAATTCTTGGGAGATAGAAATCATATCCAACAAGAGCACTTTCCTCTGGTTTTACAATATGTGTTGGAGTTGTTCCTGCCACTTCAAAAGATCTACTATCAAAGTGGAAAGGTGAGATTGTTGCTATTCCACTAATTGGTGCTACACGAGGTCTAAAATCTAAAGTATCAGATGATCTTGTTCCGTCACCCAATAGTGGAATATCATTAGTATATCTCTCATCGGAATAAGAGTTTACTGTGTATACATCTCCATTATCATCAGATGGAACAGTATAGTGATCGAAGATTACCAGCAGTTGGTGGGATGGAATATATTGATTATTCTTTCTTACAATTCTGGAATAATCATAATATTGATCTTTGTGACCCTTATCTAAGTTAAATTTATTAGTAATATCCTGATAATTTCCGATTGTAATTGTTTGTATTGTTGTTATGATATTAGATTCTTCAAAAACAACAGTTTCTCCAGGAATAAAATCATTAGAATTCAAATATACAAACTCAACAGAAGTTGCTGATGATCTAGTTACAATTTGACCAATTGCATTTGAATCTCTACCAATAATCTTCTCCCCAAGAATCGAATTGGTGTCTAAACCAAGACCTGATGGGAAACTAAGTGAATCTAATGTTGATGGATTTGAATCATATGATTCATGTATTGCAATAACTTTTACAACATCGGGAGTATTTAAAGAAATTTCTTTATCTTCAACTCTAAGTCCATAAACAGTGCTCGTTGTCAATCCAGACAAACTTGTAGAAAATCCAGAAATATTTTTATTTACAACTATTTTAGAACTTCTTGTATATTCTTTTTTTCTATTTCTAATGCCATTCTTTCTTAGAGTGACATTTACAGTTACATTACTAGATTGTGATGGGGTAAGACCAGATAAAGTTACTGAAGTCCCATCCGAACTTAAAGTAAATTGATCCGAAGTTAAATCTTCAATAGATCCATCCGCATAAAATACAGAATATCTTTCTGGATCAAAAGTTTCAAAGAATGCACTTGTTATTCCAGTTGGAATGGATAATGTAGTTCTTCCATTAACATCTGTAGTTTGTTCTCTAAGTTGACTATTGATAGTTATATTTGATCCAGAAAGATTTACGGAAGAAATATTATCCGAAGATAGTTTTGAATACAATCCTCCAGAATTTTTAACTTCTGGATATCCTATAGAAAATGGAACTGTCACTGTTCCTGAAGGTAGTGGTCCATGACAAACACCACTTACACCAGGAACGCCAGAAACAGACATAGAAGATCCATCTGCTGAAACAGAAGTAACTCTATTATAAGATTCTGTAGATAAACCGGATGTTTGATATCTAATTATTGAACCAACTTTTATATCACTAAAATTCTTACCGGGAGATGTTACATTACCTGCAGCAGTAATTGAGATATTATCTGCTATGCCAAAACCTTTTGGTAATTTTCTTTGAAGAACAGTATCTGCTCCAAAATCTACTTTTAACTCCGAAGATAATGATGTAGAATCTTGATATACTGATTTTATATCTTCAACGCCATAAGAAGTAATCGAAGTTGTAGATGGAGATATCGCCAAATTTAAATCTGTTCTTCCAGATACAGTTAATCTCTCATTTGGGATAAAAGATCCTGAGGTTTGAGTCAAAGTTATAACGTTTCCAGTGCTGTTAGATATTGTATATCCTGTAGCACCACTACTTTCTCCTCGAATTAGACTAGACTTACTAATATCGGTGAATGTATTTATAACGATGGTAGTATATGTTTGAACATCAAATAGATATAAATCCCACTCTGTGGTTGCATCCACATATGCAGCATCAGTCAAACTAAAAGAATAAATTCTAGCTTCACCAATTAAATTTCCAGTTCCTGAAGATGTTGATGATTTTCTTTGATTATATAATTTAACTGTATTATAGTTGTTGTTTAATCCAATAAATGGAGATCCTGAAACATTATTAACCCTAAGTAGAGTCCCAAATTCAAAAGGAATTAAAGATTGCGAAACCGTTTCTTTATCTCTTGGTTTTTCTACGTCTAATATAGTTGTTCCTACAGATTCAATATCGTATCCCCTAACATATGCTTTTCCTGGCGATACTTTTACACAAGCTAAATCATCCGATGGGGTATTACCTTGTTCGGTAGACTGTGAGGATGTAAATACACCTCCATTTGAAAGATTATTATTTAAAGACTCTTTTACCTCAATATCAAACTTACCAACAGAATAATCTCCAGACTCTTCATAAGTCCTCTTGGCAAAATAATCCCTGATTATACTGTATTCAGATTTATTTTGTAATTTTTTAATTTCACCGTTATCAACTCTAAGAAGTTCTACAAAGTTTTTATCATTATAATCATCTAAACTTTTCTTAGATAATTTTGTATATATTTTTAATCTATCTGCACCCGGTGCTGAGTAATTTGAAAAACCTTTAGCATTATCATAAAGTGAAGGATCGTCTTTTGCTGTGACGAGTTCCTCATAAATTGATAGACCAACCCTATATGAGGGGAAGGATGAATATGGATCAAGAACTAATTTGTCTGATGATACCTGTACAAAAGTGCCTCTGATAAAATAAACACCTTCGCCTACTGAGGCAGAAGATCCTCTATAGCAAGCATTTTGTGCAATAAGAGATGCTACAGTATCTCCACTACTGATAGTGGTATTACCATAAGTGAATGACTCATCCGTGATAAGAATTTCACCATCTTCAAAATAAGAAATATTATTTCCAGTTCCAGAACTTAAATATTTGACAAATAATGTTACGTCGGTAATATCATCAGAATCTTCTGGCGTTAGATACTTATCTACTACCGCAACAATATCTGATGCCGCTCCCCTAATTCTTTTTCCTACCAAATAATCCGCATAAACAGTAACATCAATTCCAAGATGCTCCTGATTTATTTTTACCGAATAATATTCAGAATCATAGTTAATATTTCCAGGGATCACCATTGATCCCTCTTTAAACATATGACTTCCAAATGATTCTACTTGATTTTGTAGAATTGATTGTAAAGCCGTTAATTCCCTAGCTTGAATAGGGTGCCCTGGTTTAAATAAAACCCTGTAGAAATTATCATTTTTATCAAAATCGTCATAATATGGACTTATATTGAGATTCGTTTTCTGTGGCATTTTTTAAAATTCCAGGATAATTTTAACGTCTTCTTTTTGTCTAGAATTCCTAGGGATCACTGGGCGATTATCAAGATAAATTATATCTCCCGACCCTTTATTTATCTCAGGAGAAGCAATTCCATTTGTAAATACTGATCCTAAAGAAATTACTTTGTTTCCAGTTGGATTTGTTGTGATACCGGTAAACCCGGTGTCAATTGTTCCAACGAAAGTTGATGATGTTACATTATTTGTAGTTGATTCAAATTCATATGAATAAGCATCCGTAGATACACCAACATAGTCAGTAGTATCGTATGTTGTTTGATTCAAGAATAAACTTCTTTCTTGGAAGTATTTTACAACCTTAGTTTCACTATCATATGAAGCAACATATGCCTTAGCAGTTCCATTAGTGACAGACTGAGAAATGACATCTCCAACACTTGGTGTGCCTGTTACACTTAAGAATTTTAATGCTCCCAACGATGAATATTGATTATCAGTAAATATTTGAGTTGATCCAATTGATGTTGGATTTTTCACTACACCAATTTGTGACAGTGAAGTATCCGTTGGGAAATCTTTTGTTGAATCATCAAATCTAGCATATAGTAATACTTTATCCGATCCAAGTTCCTTGTATAGGTCATATCCATGACCTTTGGATGGTGGAATTATTGGGATTAATTTTGCATTTACAGATACTGTATTGCTAATTGAACCCAAATCAACTATTCCATAAGTATAATTTTTTCCGCCAGCAGATACTAAAGTATTTGTTATTCTTCCTGATGTATCAACATCAACAACAACTTTGGCTCCAGATCCATCACCAATTATATCAAGTTCATGAGATCCGGTTGAGTATCCAACTCCTTGATCTTCAATATATACTTTCTTTATTTGATTATCATTATCATCCGAGTTTGCATTATCTCTAACTGCAGATATTTGCGTATTTGTTGATGTGCTCCAATCATTTGGTAGAGTAATATACTCGGTAGAATCAAATTTGATGATATCTGATGGCGAAATACTGTAAAGATATTTCCATACATATCCATCGCCACTTTGACCAGCCTTGGATGGTTCCAAATCTGTAAACGCGGGTTCATCCAAAGATGCATTACCAAGTGTATTGATTCCTGATGAACCGTTATCTATACATACGTATACTTTATATTCACTATTTACAACATAATAGTTTGAATCATAAAGTCTAGAAGATTTTGTCAGTGGTGACAAATTGTTTATGCTATAATCATGACGATACATTTCGTATCGAGTTCCACTATTCCAATCAATTTTTCTTGCTAGTCTTCTTACATTAGAAGAAGTTACTTTTTTTCCATACATGGAAACACTACCAACAAAATTCAAATATTCATCATTATCTGTTGGTATTGGTGTATTGGTATCCCAATCAGCATCTCTACCAAATCCAGATGATTTTGGATTTGGTAGACCTACAAAAACATAATATGAATTAGAAGCATCATTAACTGAATCTAAAAAGTTACTAGCGTTTAATATTCTAAACTGATCTGTTACAATTGCCGCCATCGTAATAGCTTTTTTCTATATTTATAAGTATCACAGATCCTTTCTCAAGGATCCATTATCACGCAGTCCATATCCTCTTCTCTGAATTGTTGGGAATGTTGATAATCCAGAATCAACAACTAATCCAGTTACTCCAATAGAGATTGGTGAAGTGGATCTTGAGAACCCTGATAATCTACCCCAAGAGAATTTACCTACAGGATTTGTTGAGAATCCGACAGTAGACAAACCAATTATATTTGTCGTAGATAATACATTAGCAACAATCTCAGCACTTGTAGATGCTATGGAAATTGACTGTATCAAATAAATGTTATCGGCAAATGTTGTTCCGATTCCAACCAAGTTAGAATCGCTATCATCAATAGAGGTTACGCCAGATCCAACTGCGGTATCATAGATCAAAATTGGATATCCAACTGCAAGATCGCCATTCATATCTGAAGAATTCAAATTAAACTTAATTGCCAAAGGATTACCACCCGTTCCAGTGGTTGTTCCAATTCCAGTAACGATGCCAGAGAATCCCTGAACGTCACTGATGTTTGTTATTCTTTCATAAGAAATACTGGGATCTGGTGCCAATACTTTTGGTGGATTTGAAACACTATATCCAGCTCCTGGATTTACAATAGATACTGAAGTTATAGATCCTCCAGCGCCAATAGTTCCAGTTGCTGTTGCAGTTACGCCAATACCAAGACCAGAAGTTGTTCCAAGACCAACATATATGTGTTTTGGAGGTGCAATAGATATACTTACTGAACCTGAAGAATATCCAGATCCACCATCATTGATCGTTAAAGAACTAATTGTTCCACCAGAAGAAACGTTAGCACTAATATTTGCAGGAATTAGATCCTGTTCTTGAATAATAATTCCATCAACATTGAGAATTGTAATTGCAGATTCATTTTCTTCATAATTGAAGAATTGGGCATCATCAACAAATATTTCAGTATCTGATGTTGTAAGATCGCCAATTACTTTTGCTGTTGGGTATACTTGAAGTTCAATAGAATCTCTAGATTTTGTTACAATCTCTTGACCGATGATATAATCTTTTTTCTGCTTTATCCAATCAGTTGGTTTATAATTTACATCATCAATTCCAGCTCCACTGTAAAGGTTTGTCTCTACACTTGAAGAAGAAATACCGATGACCAGTCTATTTTCTTGTTCGATAGTATTTGGTATATTGTTGTTTCTACGAACCTGGACAGAATCGCCAATTTTTATGGTTTCTATCACATTTTCAAGTTTACTATCAACACCTCTAGTTCCTCTGTAGAAGAATATATCAACTATATCTTCATCTGTAGGAGCCTCAGTAAATCTGAAAGATGTTCCACCACTAAAAGTATATGCTTCTCCTGGTTCTTGGATAACTCCATTTATGAATATCAGCAAAACTGAATTCATATCAAATCCAGGCTGACTGGTCTCAAAACTCAACAGTTGTGAATTATAGTAAAGTGGGAATCTGACTCTTAATCCATCCTGTAAATCTTTAATTGAATCAATAAAGTCCAGTTCTCCAAATTGCCATGATGAGAAGGAGTCTGTAAATGTATCTAAAACTGTAAGTTCAAAATCTTCTACTGGTGAAGAAAGATTTTTGTCAGTAACCAATCCAACTGGTTTAAATACATCTCCTACTTGGAATCCGTATCCAGGTCTAGTGATTTTGAAGTTTTTAACTTCATACATGGTTGATCCAATTCCAGTTGTTGAACTGGATCCAACATCAACCGATAACAATAAACCAGTTCCAGTATCTGTAGTAGATCCAACTCCAAGTCTTGAAACGCCAGTTATTTGAAGATTTTCATAAGATGGTGGAGAAACTAATATAGATGGACTTGTATATCCAGTTCCACCAGATCCGACTACAAATGATAATGTTCCACCAGCACCAACATTTGCGGTGATTGATGCAACATCGCCAATATGACCACTTTCGAATACAGATACACCAATAGAAACTATTCCATTGTATCCAGAACCGACTCTATCTGTTGTTCCAAGACCGACTGATACGATTGATCCTCCAGCACCAACTACAGCGGTCACAGACGCTCCTACGAGAGGTGCATACCCTAATCCTGGTGTTGATCCAAGAGAAACAATTATTCCTCCTCTTGGAAGTTGATTTTGGTTAACGTCATAATCTGAAATTAAAATTCCACCAGAGGTTGATATTCCAGTAAAAATTGCACTTGTTATTCCAGAATTTTCTGCATAATCATAGTTATTTCCTGAATTATTTTGCGTAGTTGGTGTTTGGAAGATATTGTTAATAAAGAGAACACCACTTCCAGTTTCAATACCTGTTGTATTTGCACCACCAACTGTCAATTGATATGTTTGACCAATTCCAGTAAATGACTTCGAAATATTATCATAAATCTTATTTGTTTCATAATCTTGTCTCAAATAAACTCTTCCGGAGAAATCAGATCTCTCATATAAAAGATTTCCATCATCTCTAATTTCACTGCTATTTCCTCTAGGAGGATCTGTAAAATGTATCTTGTTGTCTACAATATTAAATGAACCAAGATAAATTCTTGCCTCAGTTCCATCTGTATGTGTAGTTGCTGAAGATCCAACAAATCCTCTTCCTGCTTTAATGATATTAAAAGATCCAGATCCTGTAATTGGACCTAAAGAAGTTGTTCCAAGACCTACAGATTCAACTTCAATATATTCATCATCAATTTTTAAAATATCACCAGGTATAATCGAAGAAATTCCTGAAACAGCAAAGTATGTTGCAGCAGATCCGACTGTTCCACCATTATCTTGTAAGGTGTATGATACGTTAGTATACGCAATTGGACTTTGGACAATACCATCAATGGTGATGATGGATTTTTCCATCTTTTTAAACATTTCCAAAGTATGAGCATTTCCACTTCCATAGGAACTAAATGTAATTCCTGTTCCAGAATTTGCATCAGATCTAGTAGTTGCCAATTGGAATTGATTATCATTCAGTTTGATAGCAAAAACATTTGATGGAAGATTTCCCGCACCAGATACTTGAATATCACTATACGCTATTCCAGTGAACGATGATCCAGACTCATAGATTAATTCTTCTCCTGTGCTAAAGAAATGATTATTGACCGTAAATGTTCCAGTTGCTAAGTTTAATGCTCCATCAGGATCAAATGATTTTTCAAATACTGGTATTCCAGAAGTTTTTGCTTCAAAACTAGTCTTATTAACTCTATCACCATTGATAGCATTATAAAATGCTGTTAAAAGATTTTCAGTTACACTTCCATATGTTAAAGGTTTTGGAATATTAACTATGTCAGTTTCTGTTTGAATTATTTCGCTATAAGTTTGAATCGTAATAGAATCAGTTATACCAGCATCTGGGAAGAACTCTATACTTAAATCAGTTCCATTGAGATTTGACCCAAATGTTCCTATTCCAGTTTTGCTACCATTTGACATAAATGGATACTGGACAATATGAGAATTTGTTTCGTCATGAATAACTATAAATTGGTGTAATGCTGAAGTATTACCATATCCAACTTTTGCTACCGACTTAATTGTTGTAACATCACTTGAAGATACTGTAAATACTGTCGATACTCCAGACGAATTTATAAAATTGCTTTGAAGTCTAGCAGTATTTTCCGATCCAGATGGTTGATCCTGAGATAAGAATCTGTATGTTCCAATACCAGAAGAAGTTGCTCCAAATCCAACAATTTTTGATCTGAGGAATACATCAGAAGATTCATTGTTGGTGTAATTTATTGACAAAATACCAGAATCTATATTTGCTCCAAAAGATCCTATAAAGTTACCTGCTGATATACTGGAATCATCGTTATTGAAAGACAATTCAGATATAAAAGTATCTGTTCCATTATGATCAACATATAATTCAACATAATTGATTGAATCATTGCTGGTATTTTCAACCTCAACATTTAAGAATAAACCTTCGTTAGATGCAGATGCTACGCTGATTATTGGTTGTGTTGATCCAATACCAACAGAAACATTAGATCCTGTAAGATTGACAAAACCAACAGATTCTGAACCAGTGCTTCCAGACAATGAAGATGTGAAACTATTCTTTATAACTTTAATATCATAATCAAAATCATATTTTTCTTCTGGAGTAAATCTCAGAGATAATTCATCAGCAGGGGAAATATTTGCCACTAAATCACAAATCTCATTGGCAGTAGAATATACAGATCCTTTTTGAACCGTTATTACATTTCCAGTTGCTGTTGGCAGTGTTATTATTTCTGTAGATTGTCTTTCATTGTTATTTGGATTGATGACCTGAACTAAGAATCTGTTATACTTACTTTCAATATCATACTCATGCACATCAGTGTATAAGTCATTAGTGGAATCATTGCTTGAAAATTCATAATTTACATTATCAAGTATTAAAACTTTGTTAGTTACACAATCAATATAATCCGTTAATTTTTTATTTTCAAATTGTAAAAACTTAGATTTTGGTCCAACTACATCAATATCGACAGTTAAATCAAATGCATTTATTGTATCAACTCTTCTTTCGGAAGATACATCAACAACTGCAACTGCAGACGCCTGTATTCCAGTTCCAATTCCTGCTTTAACAGATTGTATTATTGCAGTATCTGCGAAATTTTTGAGACCTGATGTATGCAGAAGTCTATTTACAGGATTTATTTGCTCATCATAAGTTATTGGACTCTTAATTGTATAAGAAAGATTTTGATAGTAATCATTGTCTGGTAAAACTTGTGTATCTAAGTTTAACTTTCCAACGTCGTCAGACCATCCTATATCTTTTCTCAGAGAGTAATCAATGGTAAATGATGCTTTATTTTCTTCTATGGAACTTATAGTTGCTTTAGTTCCAGAATCTTTTCCAATAACAACCTCATTTTTTGTCAGTTGATAAGAACCATATACCTTTATTTGATTGTTTATACTTTCAGTAATAATCAGATCAGTTTCAATATATGATCCATTTTTTTGAACAAATAAGAATTCTCCAATATTAAATTCTTGCGAATCTTGAATTACATTAAATGTTGGATAATTTGATTCTTTAATTATAGATGCAAAGGATGTTGTTTGACTGGTAAGAGCTATACCTGGATTTGAAGTATATTCTGAAATATTAAATTCAACCTCTGCTGGATTTGTATTTCTGTATGCGGTAACATCAAAAAACTTATATCCGAGATCTGGTGAATTAAATCCATCTCCAGATGATCCCAATTTTTGTATATTTTCAACAAAGACCCTATCACCAACATTAAATGCATTAGTGCTAAATCCTAAGATTGGTGTATTCAATATGCAAGTTACAACTCCAGAACTTGAAGACAAACAACTATTAATACCAATTCCGTTGGTATTGTTTGTTGCGAATACCTTATTAACTATATTTGCCAATCCAGTTGCAGGTTCTACAATATTCACGGAGGAAATTGATGACCCCTGAATACTTGCCTCCAAAATACCACTTTGATATGCTTCACCAGTTTCTGGATTTACTACAACCAAATCTGGAGCAGACGTATAATTTGATCCACCAGATGTAATTTGAATATCGACAACATAATCTCTGTTGGATATTGAAATTCTTGGTGATACGTATGCCTGTGGGTTTAATGTCTTATCTGAAGAGAAATCAAATCCTTGATCAATAATTGTTACCTCATTTATTCTTCCAATATTTGTAGATTCTGGAGTAATATCAACACCCGTTCCTTGAGTTGATGCGATACTTACAAATTTTGGAAGTTTTTTGTAATTAAGTCCCCTATCAATAATTTTAATTTCAGAAACACCGCCTCTGGCGCTTGCAGAAGATGTGGAATACTTTAAAACATCGGTATTATCTTGAGTATAATTTAAAGTTTCTGGTAAAGACTTCAGTGAGATGGTAAACGTTGTGGTTCCAACACCAGAAATAACATATGATCCATCATAAACACTATTTTCAAATAAAATTTCATTATTATTTGGGATGTCCTTATCAGCAGTGCTAATATAACCGCCATTTTCGAGTGCATAATATAATTTTTCTGGTAAATATTCACTATAATTCAACGTGAGTGATGCATTGGTAGATACGCCAACCGTTCCAACACCTATTACATTGAATGTGGAAGATGATCCTGTAGAATCTAACTTGTTGTAGAAATCACTATCTTCAAAGATCTTGAAATCATATCCATTAAGAGATGAATTTGAGAGATCAAATACAAGATCATTATTTCTAATTACGGAAATTCTTGGATTAATTAAAGAAATTTCTTGAGATGACCCACCAGTAGATCCAATACTGATTAAAGACAATGGATACTGTTTAACATCTATTAAAGTTTTACCTAATCTAATTTGATTATCATCAATTCTGTATACATGATATGATCCAGTGGTGAGACCACTAGCAACGTCTCCAACAGAACTATAGAAAACCTTATCGCCAGTTTTTAACTTGTGATTAGATAAAGTGATAATATTTGATGTTGTTGAAATATCAGAGGATGTAAATCCTATTGGATTTATTAAAAGTTTATTATAGTCGCCATTATATTTTACATAAATGGCGGTGGAGTCTCCAACACCTATAGATCTATTTGAGTTTACTTTCAGATTAATTACATCGCCAGTATTCAGTAAATGTGATGTAGATACTGAGACAACTGATTGAAGTTTCTCAACCTTTCCAGTAACTTGCGTGTAGTTAGATTCTAAGGAATACTTGTAGTCTTCATCGCTACCGTTCGAAACGAAAGATCTGAAATACAATCCATCAGTATTTGTTGTCAGACCAACTTGTGTTGTTAGACCAATGTAATCTTTCGACTTGTTAATTACATATAGTGTCTGTGAGGTTCCATTGGATGGAATAGTAAATATTGAACTTGTTTCAGTATTTGATACCGAAATAGTATTGATACCGCTTACAATTTCAAGTGTTACTGCTTGAGAAGTTTTGAATGGGTGGTTTGGAAGATATATGCTTTGGTTTGGAACAGATATTGAAAGAGTTCTATCGCCAATGACATAATTGTATGAAGAGGATATACCAGTCTGGGTTCCAATTCCTAATGATTGTGATGGATTAAAGTATACCTTATCATTGAGTCTTGATTCAAAATATGGAACAGATACTGGTAGAGTAATTTTTCCATCATATACAGTAACTTCAGTTGATGCTGTATGAGCAGATCCGACAGTTCCTCTTACTGTTCTTATTACCTTTTCACTTTCAAATACATTAAGAACTGACATTCTCTCAGTTCCAATGGCAATTGTAGATCCTGTAGATACTGTTACTGGGATACTAGAGACATAGATATCTGTTACAACACCTGCTGTTGCGTTTGAAGATACTTCTTTTAAGAGATAGACCTTAGCAGAAGAAATTCCAGCAATATGTGATTTTGATAATCCGTCAATAAAGGTTGATAAACCAGAAACAACAACACTATCATTGTTGATGATATTGTTAGATGGATCAATATGTAAAGAAACTGTATTCTGGTCTCTCCAAACTACCTTTGCAGATTGATGTGTTTCAGTTGTAGTTGTAATATCTGTTATTGTTTTACCTAATACAGATTTTACATCTGCAGTCAATCCAGATCCATTTGTGTCAGTATTATCAAATACTAAAGAATCTCCGACAGCATAATCGCTTCCTTCTTCATTTATAGTTAATTTTGTAACACTTCCCTTAGTTACAGAATCAATAACTAAGGTTTGCTCCTTAATCTCATAGGGTTCTATTATGAAATCATTATTTGAATATCTTTCAGCAACACCATATGGGAATGTATTTCTGATTAAATTAGAATTATTGAAATCAAAATCTTGATTTAATTCTTGAGTTACTGGTAATGCTTTGTATGAATCTCCAATAAAATATGGGAATTGTGAATTGAAAGTTGTTGAAGAAATTCCAGCAAAGTATGCATACACACCATTAGGAAATTCTGGGGTCTTACAGTATCTACCATTATATTGATCCAAATCTCCAGAATTGTTGTAGACATAATCTTCAATAAAGAATCCATTTGTAAATCCTAAAGGTCTATCAATTACACTGGAAGGTGATAATACATATCCTGGTCGTATAACTTTAATTTTAGAACTATAATTATCTGGATCACTATATCCATAAGGTCCATAAATTGGATTTCCATCGATTGCCCAACCAATTATTGGGGAATGTGTAGATCCATTATCATTAAAATCACTAACAATACTTGTTGTGTATCCACATAAAGCATATCCTTGTCCTTCCTCATTGGATACATTGTCTATAATAATTTCATTCGTATTGAATCTAGAAACATTGTTGACCGTTAAGCTTCTTATGGTAGGAATTGCAAAAGCATTCTTTCCATTTGGAATAACCTTAATTACAGTATCATTTCCATAATTAATGCCCTGATTTACAATGATAACATTTGTTATTTTTCCATCAGAAACAACAGCACGTAATTTTGCACCGATACCACTTCCAGAGACTTCTAAATCTGGGGCTGAAGTGTATTCTGATCCAGAATTACTTACCAATACTTTATCTATTTTTCCACCAATAACAATTGCATTCAGTTCTGCATTTTTTCCACTATTAAAAGATACTGATGGTTTTTTATCAAAATTCAATACATTGGATCCATATCCAGTTCCTTTTTCGTAAAGATATAAATCTGTTATTGATCCTCTAATAATTGGAGTTGCAGTCAAGACTCCTACTACCCCATCATACTCAACATCAACCGTCAATGTGATTGGTTTGTATGAGAAATTTTGATATCCAGTTCCAGAGGAGGAAAGATCTACATAATTTTTTCTAGTATAATTTGATGTAATTGTCCCACCAATTCCAGCATCCGCTAATCTAAAGTTATTAGCATCTTCTTTGATAACATAATAATCCAATGCTGTTGACAAACCAGCAATTTCAGTCCCGTCTGTAGTGTAAACTACTAAATCGCCATCATTGAAACCATGATTTTTAAAATTAATTTTATCTTCAATGTAAGATACATTTTCAGGTTTTACAATTAATTTTCTATTTTGATATCCACTACCTGGATCGATGATCTTAATTGACTTTAATGAATTTTTGATATCATACGTTCTTAATCTATGGATTCCCTGAGCACTGGATGTTGTAAATCCTACTGTATTAATTCCAGCAGTGTAATCTGAGAGAGTTGCATATAATTTTACAGTTGTTGCATTTACAACTTCTGGATAATATAAGGTATCTTTTTTCAGAGTGGTTCCTAAATTTAAGTTTGAACCCAGATATGTTCCAATGCCTACAGAATCATTTGAATTATTGTCATAAATCAATGGCTCACCACTAACCAAATTGTGGTTATCTAAGAATTTAATTGTATCAGTATAAATGTTTATTCCACCACCAGCATAATGTGGTCTAGCATCAAATTCAAAATCTCTCCTTCGTCTTTGAAGAACAGGTTCAAATCTTGCACCAATACCATTTCCACCAGTTAATTTTATTGATAAAATTCTTTTAATATCAAAATTTTGTGGATCTACAATGACTTCTTTTAAAGATCCCTTTAATACTGGTCTTACTAAAGATGTAGTTCCACTAGTTGGATTTGATACTACTACAGATGGTGGATTAATAACGTCATAATCCTCTCCTCCGTTATAGATTTTAACTTCATCTAACGGTCCATAGTAGATCTTATCTTGTGATTTGTAATTTAAAATATCAACACCGTTTACCAGAGTTCCTACAGTTCCTGGTATAGTTCTAATATTTTTTCCAAGTTTGATAGTTCTGTTACTTGGAAACTTTTTGAGGATTCTTTGTGGATATATGTATTGATCTTTTTGGGAATACAAAATAAATGTATGATTCCCAGACGTAGTTATTGGGGAAAATTCTACTGCCGTGTCACTAATAATTAATGATCTTGAAAGATAGAGCTTGATTCTATTCGATGGAGATAAAACTTTTACGAAATAACTACCTTCTTCAAGACCTGTAATAGGATCATTTTCTGGAATATAGTATATTTCATCACCATTAACAAATGGAACACTTGAGGGGAATGATAAGATTGAATAATTGTTAGTATCAGAATTGTAACCATCAAACAGACTTATATCGCCAGATGACATAACTGCCTTATTTGTTGCAGTTGTTATAGTATACGATGGAAGTGAGTTTGATGCTACGTAAAAATATTCATCCTTTTCATTATATAAATTTTGAACATCGGAGGTTACTACATCATTACCATAAAGAATTGGAATAGAAGAACTTTTTGCTTTTTTTAAATTTCTTCTAATGGAATAATCGAGTGTAGAATCATATACAAATCCAGTAAGACTTCCGAGTGAGACTTGATTTTCAAATATAGATGAAACAACTGCATTTGAATAAACAATATTTTCAGTAGAACCTAACAGTATGTCTACATGATCACCTACTTTTAAATTAGACTTATCTGGAATACCCTTTAAAACAAAATTGGATCCACTAATACTATCAACTTCAAATCTAACACTTGTATTATAAATCCAAGAATTTGCAAAAATTTCTTTATGTGTTTTGCTTTGATCGGGATTTAGAATCTTTTCACCAACATTATTTACAAAAACTTTCTGCCCTTCCGATGCCAACTTAATATCACTAATGAGATTAAATTCTGACAGTACTCCTGTTAGACGAACTTCTACCTTTTTGGTAACGTCACCATTCTCATATCCATAGTAAAACTCATCAGATCTGATTTCATCAGTTGCGTTGATAATAGAAGTAATACCACTACAACCTAAAAATTGGTTTATTGTTTTTTCAGTATATGTCAGTGTGTTGTCGCCGGAAATTAAAGTTCCCGAATCTGCAAATCCTATTGTAGAATCGACTGTAATAACACTAGATCCAACAGATACTGGATTAATTGCTAAAACTTTTGGTTGTGGTGCAAAAGTTCCTTGAATTGAATTGTTATCATCGTATCCTACAAACAGACTAATCTTATAGTATGTCTTATTAAGACCAGATCTGGTGAAAATTTCAACCTCAGATATTGATGCCTGTGTTTCCGAATCTGTCGATTTTCTAATTGTCTGACCAACCAGTTTCAATGGATCGCCAGAAATTGCCTCAACAACTGCTATTTCTCTTCTTAAAAATCTTGCAGATGATGGTTTTGGGAGGTAATTCTCTAAATCGACTACTGTAGGAGTTATTCCATATAAAACTTTGAAGAGAATTTTGAAAGATTCTTCTGTTCCTTTGGATTCGTAAAGGGACCTTGATTCCTTTATAAAGTTATTTACATCAAGGTCAGATACAAAATCAACGTTTTCTAAACCTGGAGTGAAAGAATATTTAAGTTTTTTATAAAACTCTTTTAAAAACTCAACACTTAAATTCTTTACAGATGATCCTGAGGTATGAGATGCTGCACTAGATGTGCTAAAAACCAATTCTTCTGGGTTTGAAGATGATCTATAATCGGTAATTGCACTAAATCCCCTCACACAACCAGTGAAACTGTTGGTTGTAATTCCAGTGTAAGTGATAATTTCATCATCAATCTGTAATAAACCATATTGAGCAGGAAATCCTTTAGTCGATGATACCTGAATAGTATCTACACTAGAAGAAATATTTGAAGTAATATCTGTAGAACCAGAAAGAACCTCTGGTGTGAGGTTGTCGATCTTCAAATATTGGTCTAAGTTATCAGCAATGTCTACTGGACCACCCTGATATTCCTGTGAAATATAATACTGCTTTAAAAAATCTATTGCCTTAGGACTTTCAGAACGTAAAAATTCTGGGAGTTGGTTCTCAATAATTTGCTGAACTTTTACCCTCGTCTCAAATCCAGTTTTTATCATCTTATACCCTCTTTAGTTCTCCGTTTAAGTAGCTAGAAGTTGTCTTATATCCGACACCGGATATCTGTTCTCCAGATGTAATAGTATCCTTAACCATATTTATCTTGCTATCGGCAACTGAGAAACTTAAATAAAGATCCTTCAGACCGATGACATCATTAGACTCTGGGAATGCCTGAATCTCAATAACATTATTATCCTTTTCAGTTGATGTAATATTCAAGGTATTAATTATAATCTCACCTCTATCATAATCTACTGTTCCCGCCGATTTAATTTCTATAATATATTTGCCTTCAATAGTAGATTCTTTAACAATGGATAAAACACCAGTTCCATTTGTCCCAGGAACATCTGTGAAATAGAATGTTCCTATTCTTCCGGCAAGAGTAAATCCTGTACTCTTAATATTAAAACCGCCACTATTCACATGGAATTTATTTCCAAAACAAATCTCATACTGTGTTGCCTGGTTAATTGATGCTCTTAAATTTCTTCTAATTTTAATTCTAGTAATATTTGATGTGATAGCATTATCAACGTTATCAATCGTTTGGCACAATTTGCTGTATTTAAATCTTCCACCAAACATATTGACATTAGAACGTGCAAAAGTATTCAAAGTGGTGATAATATTTGTCTTCAAATCGTTGACATTTGAAACACCTGCGCTATTATAGTAAACTGCCGTGTCAACTTCAACGTAAAGAACCTTCAGATCAATAATTTGCTGATTGATTCCAGAAACAGAATATTTTTTTAATTTTGAAGTAATGTTGTCCTTATCAAAATCTGAAATATAATCTCCATTTTTTGGTTTAATACTAATCAATACATTTCCAAACTGTGGAGGATCTAATTCTTCACCACCAACAACAGATACAGACTCCGTATTTGGATATATCATTTGAATGATAGATTCATAGTCACGGGTAGTGACTGCTCTATATTGTGAAGAATATAATCTTGGAGCAAAGTATTTAATCGAGTCAACGCTTTCAATTTCTCCACCATTGGAGGAACTGTTTATTGTAGAAACTGATATTGTTTTTACACTGGGTATATTGCCCAATGAATTTGTCAGTCTTCCAGAGAATGAGAAATCTGATGCGCCATTGCCTTCAATTCCATCAGTGACAATATACGTAACTGTTATTACTGCTCCATTTTCCAACTTTTTACCGAAATATCCATCACCAAAGAATAATTCATACTTCTCATCCTGAACTTCTTGAATCAAGTAAATTTCAGAAGAAGAATTTAAGTTTAATATATTATCAACAAGTTTATATTGTCTTCCTAGTCCAGAATCATTGATTCCCTTTACATAAACAGATATTGTTGAGGTGTCGATGAATGAATTATTGAGAATAAATCTTTGATCTAGTGATCCATCAACGACGAAAGAATTTCTTACGAAGGATCCTTGATAGATATCGATGCTCGAAAATATTGCTTTTTTAGAATTTACCGTTGTTGTAATATTTTCTGGGACTGAGAAGACATAGTTGCTGTCAGATACCGATCCTACACACGCTAAACCCGCTTCTAAGGTCAATGTTGAGGCATCTTCATTCAGTTCTACGTCTAAATCTATAGTTGCCTTAGAGGCGCTTCTAGAGCGTGGTACATATCCTATATTTCTTGCCAATGAAACGACATTTTCTCTCAATGTTGCCGAATCCAAGAAGGATTCATTGACAATCATATTCGAGTTAAATGCCGTAATATAGGTATTATACGCTAAAGTGTCGATTAAGACAGAAAAATTAGACCCCTCAAAGTCAAAATCCGTGAAATTTGAGTTTGCACGGAGATAATCCTTGATAGAGGTCTTTATCTGGTCAAAATCGAGGTTTGTATATTTGGTAAAAGGCATTGTTTATCTGGTTGCCTCTAGTAAAAACGTAAATTCTTGAGCAGGAAAGTCTTGACCGATAATATCAAAGAAAATTGTGACCTCAAAAGTGTTATCATCGGGTTGAGGATTGACATCAACACGGATATTTGTCACTCTTGGTTCAAAATTCTCAATAGTAGTCACTATTTGTGACTCAATTTCGGATGCAGTACCAAAATCAACGAATTCAAAGAGACTTGATCGAACATCAGACCCCAAAAGAGGGTTAAAATAACGCTCTGTTGGGATTGTTTCGACCAAATTCCTTACTGAACGACGAATTGCATTCTCATTTTTAAGAATTGGAAGGTCTTTTGTCACAGGGTGTGGGTCAAAAGACAGACTTATGTCCTTAAATGCTCTTGATATCCTTGTGACTGCCATTGGTCAAGAAGTTTTCTTGACTTTATTTATGTTCAAATCCAAGGATTACCATAATTTGGCTCAGTTCCATACTCCCAATCATCATAATCATTGTCATTACGAATTTTTTCGTGTAATTCAGTCTGTTTTTTAAGATCATGACGAGGTGCAGTATCGTGCATCACCTCTGTCAGAACTCTTTTTTGGTCATTATGTTGCATTGATCCATAATCTGAGATGAGTTTAGTGGTTCCCCACATCTCTCTCATATATTCAGTGTTTCTATCGACAGGTGATTGTCCCATTTTAGCTCCTGATTTGCATGAAATCAGAACTTTTAGAGGGGTTGCTATCCCTTAAGACTATTTATTTCCATTAAAAAAGACCCCGTAGGGTCTTAATATTAACCTTTACCTTGCCCGCGATACTTCTTCTTAGCTTTATTGCGAGAAGACGCTGCATACTTTGTATTCATCCCTGCTCCCTGACGAGTTTTCTTAGGAGCACCCTCCACATAACCGCCACCTTTACGCATAGCCATAATTAATCCTCCGAGGTAATTTCAGTGTATAAGTCTTCAGGACTTGGAGAACCTGTCTGATAGTATTCAATCGACAGGTCCTCCATGATATCGAAATATTCGCCCTGTGTCAAGTTCGTGTAAATCTTACTCCCATTACGGTATATATTGTAAGATTCTCTGTTAGCCATTTCAAATAACTCTTGTCTTTTCGTGACCGACTCTGATGCGTGGATCGCACCAAATTTCAAAGCCTGCTTCCTTTGCATCTAAACAGAAACTTACATCCTCTCCGCACATATCTTGAACCTGACCAGATTCAAAAACTTGCATCTTAGGAGCAAACCATGGATACTTCATCTCTGGATGCTCAAAAACTCCTCTCTTGATCATTAACCATCCAAATCCTGCATAATCAACAGTAAATGGTTTCCGACGCTTCTGAATCGTTTCAAGTGTTTCATGATTCATAACTCCACCATTATTCTTGAAGTCATCCTCATCCATCCAATGAGCAACTGATGTCGTATGCCCGTCTTCAGTGCAATACCATCCACTCACAATATCTTTATCCATCAATACCAATTGATAGAATTTTTCAGTATTGAATACAATATCACTATCAATCCATAATTGATAATCATAATTCAATTTGCCATCCCAAGGAAGTTGATCAGGTCCACGCAAAACATTCGCACCTAAACATTTGCATCTTGCAAAGTTTACCATCGATGAATAATCCTGCGAAATCTGAATCGACCCTCCTGCTTGAACAATGTCAAAACATAATTGAACAAAATTCTTCAAATACGTATAGGATACTCCGCGACCTGGAAGACAAAATACAATCGACTTCCCACGAATCATTTCCCTCGCTTTGTCATAATCCCATTCTTCATTGTTCGTTGATGGGGCAGGGGCTTTCGCTTTTACTGTAAATCCTTTAGCCATAAGAAAGTAACGTTACATCAGTAATCATACAACACTATGTAGAAGGTGTCAATCGATCATTCCTCACGGACTTCAGTAATGACAATACAGTCTCCTTCTACTTCCATGTTTACTACAGTGCCCTCATACCACCCATACTCACTTAGAATCCACTCAGGAATCGTTACATAATACTCCCCAGTTATTGGATCGACCTCTACAGTCGTAAAATTTTTGTCCGGATTTTTTTGCATCGAAGGTATTTGTGTTTCCATTTTTGTTTTATATAGAAAAACTGTGAGTTAGACTTTGAATCTTATAAAGAGCTCGTGATCGTAACACTTTATAGATTAGGGTAGTTATGGGGTTTTATATACGGGGGGGCAAACCGCCTAACGCGCCCCGCCGACGCGCCCCCACAACGGGGGGCACTGCCGATCCACTAACACACAGGGCAGGGGGAGGGTGTCCCCCCACTCCTATCAGGCGGCAGCGAAGAACTCAGGGAAGTCCTTAGCGATGCGGCGGACCTGGTTATCGGTCTCCCACTGGACCATGTCGGGGCGGGAAGCGTCCAACACTTGGAAGCGGCAGACCTTCTGGTCCACACTATCGGCAGAGTGACCCGACAGGGGGAAACGGTTGAGGAAGGCGGCGACGATGGTTTGACGGTCACCACCACAGGCAACGTAGGTTTGAGCGATGAACTCAACCTGTTCGTCGGTGTAGGGGGTGCGGGTCTTAGACATGGCAACGGCAGCGTCCACGATACGGGCGGCGACCTTCTTACCGTAGTTGAAGAGGCGGCGCTCTTCACGTTCCAGGTTCGTCAGACCGAAACCAGCAACGTAGTTAGCGTTCTCCTCATAGAACTCCAGAGCGATGGAGTCAGCAGCGGAGAGGGAGGTCAGAGCGGTCATGATGTCGTTAGGAGTGTGGGAGGTGCGTTTCCCTCCCGATGTAAGTAATATAAGGCATTGGAGGGGGCAGGTCAATAGCCCCGGTCCAGTGCGTCAGGTGTCACAGGTCTGCCAGCATCTCATCCAGGGCAGCAGTGTCGATCGTGCCGTCCATCCAGCGGGCACCGTCAGGGGTCATCTGTCCCCACATCATCTCCAGGCGGGGGATGAGGCGATCATAGGAGTCGTAACGCTGGGCGACCTTATAGGTCGTTTCATCATTCTGAATCCACAGGGCGACGTTCCAGGTTGCCCAGTTTGCCCATCCGTTGTAGGTTTCGGTTTCGGTGATCATGGAGGTGAGTGCTTGCATTGGTCGTTTGTGGTTGTGAGAGTATTGTAGCGGATCGGAGGGGTCAGGATGCCAGGCAGTGACGGTTCACCCACTGTCCCTTAGAGGTGTCACCACTGAACCAGAGCATCTTCAGGATGGCACGACGCGACACACCAGTGTGGCGGTATTCGGTCAGGGGGGTGCCGAACCAACGGACC
>Ga0255768_10001218_pt1 | contig 26725 bp, 33 predicted proteins | sample 071ome_33_FD_179983 | JGI IMG/M metagenome (GOLD analysis project Ga0255768, IMG submission 179983) | Coastal salt marsh microbial communities from the Groves Creek Marsh, Skidaway Island, Georgia - 071412AT metaG (version 2) | ecosystem: Environmental > Aquatic > Marine > Intertidal zone >...
TGCCAACGCTGCACGCAAACTAAAAAAATGTAAAGATGACAAACCTAAGGCAAAGAAGCAGAAGCCAGTCGCCAAGAAGGCAGATAAAGTTAAAAACATAAAACCTGTAAAACTCTACACCGAGTCAGAGATGGCAGGACTTACGCACTTGCGTTTCCGAGAGGTGTGGGTAATACTCAACCTGAAAGGGTTGTACGTAGAGAGCACACTAACTAAAAGCAAGGTAGTCAAGTACACAAAGGACAAGGACAAAGCAAAGACTTTCAAGTCTTACGAAGAAGCCAGGATGATGGCTAGGACCCTGGACAGCGTTCAAGCCGTAGGTCACAGCTTAAAAAGGTTCTTTGTAGAGAACACAGTAAAAACAGAGACAAACAAAATAAAAGAAAAGAAACAAGACAAGATCAAGAAAGAGCTAAGTTCTTTCCTAACTGATCCGACCCCAGTATCCGAAAACTACAAGGTCTGGGAGGGTTTCTGGTGAAGGAAGGATATTCTATTGAACTCAGTAAGAACAAGTACAAACTAAAACTACGAATCGATGCAAACGACAGCGGCCACGCGCAGGCCCAAGCTGTTGACATCTGCAGAGCTCTACAGGCTCAGTCATACCAGCTCGACTACGCCGAAACCGAGCCAACTGAATTATCTACATTATTCAAACGCTTATCGACAAATGAATTCACCCATAAGGAGTGCTGCTTGTGGAAAGGTAAGCACGACAAAGACGGATACCCGTGTATCTACGCCTTTCGCGAGCGTTACTACATCCGGCACGTCATCCTCAGGTATTTAGATATCCCAAAGGAAGACTCATACCTGAGACTCACTTGCGACGACAAAGACTGTATCAACCCGTTTCACTTCAGTTACGCAGAGCGCAGAAACGAGAAATTCACGAGCGGGGACACGAAACTGATGCTAGCCTACGCGAGCCAAGGCGTCAGTGTTATACAGATTGCCAAGGCATTCAACGTCCACCGCTCAACCATCTACAGGAAACTAGAACGTGAACGTATTCACCCTCGGTCTTCGAGTAACCGCAACTGCTGAAGAATCAGATGGCGTGATTGATGTGCTTGCAGAGTCTCTGCCCGCATCTGATCGCCGCATCCCAACCGCTGTTCAACTGAAGCAAAAGAAAGACCACTACGTCGGGAAACTTCTCCAGAACCTTCAAGAGAACGATACTTGCCTGGCGATCGGTCCCACCAAACCTACCCCTGAAGGGGTCCTGGTTATGCAACCGATCCTGATCGTCACGAAGGACAACTTCGATGATCTGCTGGCGATGAATCTGTTCATTGCCACGGGCGGCCTTGGTCCCAAGGCTGATGAAGTCGAACTTGACGACACAACCGTTACCAACCGTTCGCTCGCTTGGCAGAACGACGATAAAGAAACCAGCTGGTTCAAGCTCAGCGCTTTCGGTGAACTGTCTAAACAGCTCTCCGAATTGGCGCCTGGCACCCCGACCATTGCTGTCGGTAAAGTCTCCAGCTCCTCCAAAGACGAAAAGACTTATCTGAACTACACGGTGGACCGTGTGCTTTACCTTCCTAAGACGACTCGCACAACTCCTAAGAAAGCTGCTGATCCCGAAAAAGGTCGCGTTTCTACTGCTGCTCTCGGTTCGATTGACTTCTCCCTCTGATTTACGACAATGGTTTTCATTGCTGGCAATTTTGAAGCAGACGAAATTCTCTGCAACGTTCCGCCCCACACTCTTCGGATTGACTTACAAGCTCGCCGCTGGAAGTCCGACGTAGATTCTGAAGCCGCAATCGTTGATGCAAACGACAACGGCATCCCTATCGAGTTCATCCTGTTGGGGTTCACTCCATACTTCGGCAACCTGGGTATGCGTAGCGGTGAAGAATTCATCCGCATCGCTTACATCGGTGTGACTCCTAAGCATCGGCTTCTGCCGCCACGCTGCGTCACAACGACAATCATCTCCGGTAAGTCTTCTCAGAAGAACTTCATCGCGTATTTTCAAAACCTGTACAACAACCGCATAAACTGCGCGAGCATTATCACGAGCACTAAGTTCGTGACTAAGAGCTTCAGTGAGCGGGACCCTATGACGGGTCAAGATGGTAACAAGATCAACTACAACGCACTGGAGTTCAAGGACCGTCCGGCAGCGGGCGAGATCGAAAGCCAGTTGGTTAAGGATGTGAACGAGTGGCTCAAGGAAAAAGGCAACGAATTCCTGCCGGCTGCTCTCCGCTCCCATATCCCCGGTAGCAACCTCGTGGAGCTTCCCCTAGGAACTGACCACGCGGAGATCAAGCGCAACTTCCTGGCAGCCAACCCTCCAGGCGAGCACGCAAGCATCTCAGCCGCTACCAGCGCACCTAGGCTTGCCTCGGCAGCTGACGACAAGCCGGAGCCGCCTGAAGTCCCGACAGCAGCCGGTAAGAAAGCTGTAGAGCTGACGGAAGCCCAAGCCAAGGCACTAGGAATCGACTTCTGACACTCACGTCATTAAGATACAGGGGCTCCAACGAGCCTCTTTTTTTATGCAATCAAAAGCTCGAAGGATCAAGGTGTACAGAGAGAAGTACAGAGGGGAGTGGATAGCCATTTACGTTGAGAAGGTAGACCCCGGACTAATAAATGTCGGGTGCTGCATTCATAAATCGAAGAGAGCTCAAAACGATTGGTATGCAGGGAAGAAGAATAAAAGAGCCAGGGCTACTTGGAGCTTCAGGAAAAATAGAGATTTAAAGGCGCTGCATAAAGCCTATGCAATATTTAAGCAGGTACTGAGCAATCTGGATGAGCATGACACAGTTATGATCTACACCACGGAGGGCCAAAGAGCGAAGGTTATTCAGAAGTACTGCTCTAGGAAAGGACTAGGCTTCGAGTTCACGGGGGCTGGGGAGGCTAACTACTGGTTCTTGCTGCCCGAAAGCTACGTTAGATTAAAGTGTATATAGAAACGGCGTAGAAATGGGGTACGTACCGCTTAATAATTATAAGTACGACTCCGGTTACAGACGTATACAGACAGGTCCTGATAATCAAGGATTCATAGTATTAACTTCAGGTCAGTCTGCTTATGGTGCTAACGAAGGTATTGTTGTAGCTGGGTCGCCGTTGAGTGGGAATCTAGTTAACGGGGTATGGGATTACGATTCGAACTGGCGGTATGTTCCTGGGGTATCGCCTAGTCAAAGTGGATCGGCGTTAGACCCGACACCGTATAACGCTAGCGGTGCGATATTAGATACATACAAAGGAACACGGATAGCTACGCGAACTCAGGTTGCTGGTGCGCAAGCAGCCGATGCGATCGGACCTGAAGCGAATGTCTTACGTCCACGGCAAGCTCCGCTGCAGCCTCACGCTGATGTAACCCAGCGGGAAAAATACATGTATTTCGGGGGCGCGGCTCCCGATAATCAAGGTTATTCACCGTACAACACACCGGACGCTAACACCCCTGCTGAAGGCAGGACTGGCGGTCCTGTCACTCATAGGAACTATGAAAACACATTACTGACAAATGTTTTTGGTACGCAGGGGACTTCTGACAGATCGCAGTGGCGGTATCACCAGCCGGTGTACTGCAAGACTTATACGGAGACGTTACGCTCGCAGTCGCCTGGCTTAATGTCCACGCCACTGCGGTACATCTACCGTGGCAACTCAACGCAATACAATGAAAGCTACGACTTAGGTATAGGCTTCGCTCCTCTTAACTACGACGAGTTCGGCGGTGGTTGCGATATTCCGCCTCCGTGCCCAACAACCACTGGGGACCCCCTAAACCCTCAACCTGGGGATATTTTAAGAGGGTCCAGCTTCTGCACTTATGATTTTATAACATGGTATAACACTTTAAGCTCCGCTCCAATAGGTACAGGAGATACATACACAATACAAGATTCAGACTACTTCAGTAAGGTATACTACGTTGTAACGTATCCGAACGGCTCCACGGGAGTTTCTGATGCTAATTGTTTAGGCACAGTAGATCCCGGTGTATCTTTAGATCTATGGGTAAATGAAATAACTGAGTTTAACTCAATAAAACTAGATGAAGGAATAGCATACTGTAATCCCAAGACAACAATAGATAAATATGGATTTACTTATGTAGCCTATTGGGTGCCTTCAGCACAAACAGGAGCTTTAGATACAACTCCAAGCTCCGTCTTCATACGTAAACTCGGGCGGGACGGAAAAGAAATTTGGACTAAAAAATACAACACCGAACCGTATACGATCGGAGGAGGAGGGATACTTATATCCTGGGTGCCTCAAATGAGCTTAGAATTTGATACTACAAATCAATTCTTATATTTAGTTTACGGAAAAGGTTACTTGAGGGCAACCGAAAACGTAGTTATAAAGATAAAAAGTCAAGATGGAAGTATACAATGGTCTTACTCTTATAATTTAGGGCTGCCAGAAAGCTCTACAGCCGGAGAGAACTTTAAAAGAGGTCAATGGGATCCTGTATTAAATAAACTATGGGTACTTACTAGAAGAAATGAATTTAGCGTAGTTTATAATATAGATCCAGATGACCCTAGTACACCATCAGCAGCACAGTTATTTAAATGGAGAAATGCTAGCGCCTTAACACCGTCAAACCACATAACAGAAGTAAGTTTTGTGAGATCTTTAGACGGTAGTGTATTATGGTGGATTGTTTACGACGATATAAATTTCCAGTACATTTATAAAGCAGATGAGCAAGGAATAATCGATGCAAGTACTCCAGCGAAACGATACTCATTAAATAATAGTACTGGCACAAATGAAGTTAATCCGCACCCCATAGCGTTAGCTGTAACTTATTCAACAGGGTTAGAAGGATTTATAGTAGCGTTCTCGCGAACAAGAAATAATGGTCAGTACAGAGGTTTAGTGCTGTATGACGACCAATTTAATATTGTTAGAGCAATTACACTACCAAACAGTATGTTTAATATATTAAGTATAAGCTTAAAAGACTCAGACACAACTAAACTTATAGTAGCCTGTACTGGTGGTTTTATTAGCAGTCAAAGTACTGTAAATCGTGGAGACTCTGTTTCTTATGAAGTTGACTCAAATTTAACTCAGATAAAAACTATATCTGCTGGAAAAATTGTATCTCAAGTTGCAACTCAAGTAGAAGGATTTCCCTGCCGAGTTGCGGCGAAATACGACTCAAATGTAAATAGAGCTATAACAACTACGCAATCTTTCCCAAATAATAGATACGCAGCATTTGGGATTAGAGGAATCGTAACGATAGGCATCAGAGCAATCGGTTCCGGTTTAAGCCCCAACTTAAACTACGGGAATCCTTCTGGGTACACAGCAAGAGCAGAGGCTAATATAGGAGTAAGTCAAGCAATATCTACAACACTTTCAGTGAACTCATCTGGATTACTGCCTCTAATTTCGGGTGTGTCTCTAATACCGTCAAGGACAAACCTAGCTTTAACAGCAGAAGATACTACAGGAATGTTCACAACAAACTACAGCGGGATAAACTTCACCTAATTATCACTCAAGTAATGTAGAAAAACTAGGAAGGCCTAAACCCTCTTTAGCGCACCATTTCATAAGAGACTTAAATAACCTATGGTTAACTAAGTACTGTTTATGAACATGCTCAAACAAATCTAATAACTCTTCTTTGTCAAGCTTCTTAGCTTGCATCAAAAAATACTGATGCGTAAACTCTTGCTCAGCCGTAATCCAATTAGGCTCGGTCATGGCCACGCGGCGCAAAGGGAGGTAAATAAATCCTGACGATGTAAACTGGCTTGCATCGCGTCTTATGCACATGGATGACTTTTACAATCTGCCATCAGGTGTGGTTGAAGCACTGCTTGATAATTACACAGTGCAAGGGCGCGTGCTAGCTCCTTATGACCCCCTCCAACTACTTACAGATAATCTTAAGCAGAGGGTCTCGGAGATCACAACCAACAAAGATGAAGAAAATTTATATAGTTTAAATTGGTGGCTCGATCAGTCCGTCAAAGACTTCGACTGGGTGGTGGCAGTAACTCTAGGTTCAAAAGAGTACAACAAGTACATCCTTGAATACGGAACAAACATAGCAAAAAAGGGAATCATTATACTCGATAGACTGTCCTTCATCGAGCCAGTAACCAGGAGACGCGGGTTCCTTCTGTCCAACCCCATGACAAAGATGATAGTGCTTTCCCCTCGACCTAAGTTCAGAGCGATTGGATCCACGCGGGACTCCGTAACAGCCTGCTGGTTCGTCTTTGAAAAAGACCCGAAAACAAAAAGTACAGAGATCGCGTATGCCCTAGATTGGGACGCAGTTAAACCTTTAACTCCCCTTCAACCGTGAATAAGATCGACAGGCTGATCAAACTGCAAACCAACTTAGTTGAGAGCGTAGACAAGCTTAATGCGCAGCTTAATAAAATGTGCGCTCTGTTAGTGTCTGATCAGATCCTGCAAGAAACTGTGTCCCCAGATGGGGACGTGCGGTCTCCAGAGCAGTGTGCGTCGATCATAAAAGAAAGTTTTAATGCAAGCCTGTGCTTATCGAAGAGTCTAGATGACGACTGTAAACAATTTGACTATTCAGTGTCGGAATTTTTCGTAGACGACGAAGATACCGAAGAACCTCGGAAGGCAATCGACATTTCTGATGTGTTCTAAGTATCGAGCTATACTTCAGATAATTGACACGGGAATGTGTCCCAAACACGACTAACTCTAGACGGCTTACGGCATTACGTTTGCGACGGAGTTAACAGGCCGCTTCCTTCTGTAACTAGCGTTTTATCTGCCACGCAGACCGAGGAAACAAGAAAGAAGCTGCAGCACTGGAATCTGATGAACCCCGGAGTGGCTGAGCAAGCTGCTGAACGGGGTTCTTGGATCCATAACTCTGTAGAAAACTACATCCGAGGACTAAAGGTACAACCGCCCAAAGCTTACGAACCATACTGGCTTGACATGCCAGAGAAGTTAAACGAACTCCTAGACGACGCAAAAGTACTCTGGTCCGAAAAACCTTACAACCAACCGAAGTGGAATAAGTTTGTAGGCAGCGACGGTGTAGGCAGGCTCCATTACTACGATACGGAATCAGACGAGGGGTACGCAGGGTGCCCTGACATCATCTATCGTGATCGCAATGGAGAAATTGTCCTAGGAGACTTCAAGACATCACTAGGCCCGTACTCAGCCAAGTTCCCCAGCACGAAAGTGCAGATGAGCGATCAGCTCAGAAAGTCTCTAGTATCTGGAGTCTTCAAGCTGAAAAAGACCACGCTGCAGCTCGCTGCCTACAAGCTCGCGGCCGAGAGCTGCCTAGGAATTAAGATACAGAAAACACAAATCATTGTAAGTACACCAGTGCCGTCATATTCGGTGCAGGTGTTTACATTTAGCGAAGGCGAGGTGGAAAAACATACAAAGTCGTGGCTCGCGGTCCTCAAGGACTTCTATATCAAGCTGCGCACAACTTAACACAGTCTTCACAGACTGAACTTGACGGCCGGCCCAGCCGTGCCAGAATGACCGTCTGCCCAGCCCTTTCGCATGGATTTTGCCTTTTCGTGGAACAAGGAAGTCAAGAACTATCTTGACCCGAAACTAGGCAAAATCGCCGAAGGTGGTAACTTTGCTGCGTTCAATAACAACTGGATTCAGGGCGACGACGATATAATCAAGATCGCAGACCTAACATGCCAAGGCTATGGACTCTGCGCGTGGCACTTAGTCAATGGAAAGAGAGTTCAAGGTGGTACAGGCTGCATCCAAGCAGGTCTGATAATTCTAGATATTGATAACCAGGCAGATGGTAAGGATAAAAATGGCAATAAAGTACAACAGCAAGAACTGACAGTAGAAGAAGCTCTAGAGCTAGACCTATGCAAGCGGTATCTAAGTTTTGCATACTATTCTCCTAGTACGTCAGAAACCTGGCCGCGCTTTAGGTTAGTCTTCGGCTTAGCTAAACCTATTATAGATAAAGACTTCTACCAGTGGTTTACTAGAGAGTTAGCTAAACAAGTTCCTGGCAGTGATGTTCGAGCCACGCAGGTCCCAAACCTGTTCTATGGAACATCTGATCCTAATGGTCTTATCTGCGTAACAGACAAATACATACCCGCCGAGAAGATAGATGAAGCTTACCAGGCTTTCATAAAGATACCTAAGCAAGAGTCAGGTCAATCAGACCCTGAGGAGGCGATCACCCTGGAGGCCGATCCTGACGGGGTAGAGCTGACAGGTCTGCTGAGCCGAACGGTCAAAGGGATCCTCGATGGGGAGGCTGTAGACGACCGCTCAACCGCCATGGCGGTGGCATTCAAAGAGATCATCGGCTGGGCCAACTGGCTGCGAGAGAACAGCGTCCCGGTGGCAACTGCGCCACTTGACGCAGCGAACCAAGTGTTTTACGCTATCTACCAGTACGCCCCGGAACTAGACGGAAAATTCAACCGCATCCTAAATAGCATCCAAGATCCCATCAGCCTTAAACCAGCAGTAACCCTGGCAGCAGACGACGGCGACTTAGCTGCGTGGAAGCGGATCAAGACTCAGAACAATCAGATCTTTAAAGAGTACTGCCCAGAAGAAATCAAAAAAGAACTTAAGGCCAAAAAAGCAGAGCCTAAGAACTCTGTAATGACTATCGACTTCGATTTCAACTCATCCAAATCAACATCGGTATCAACACCCCCAAAGGAGAAACCTATGGATGCCACGCCGCAATCCCCTTCCCAGCTCATCCAGATTCAGAACAACAACAGGCAGTTCAGTGAAAACGATATTGCAGACATTATTGTAAACAACTATGGAGAACAGTTCCTCTACGACTCAAGCCTCGATGAGTTCTTTACATACGACGAAAACGATGGCGTCTGGTTCCTGAACGACGAGCAGCACATCAAACGCAGGATCGTAAAAACCCTAGATACATTCGTTCAAGCCGGTGTCCTCTCGAAGTACAACTCGGCAACCATCAGCTCCGTTTACCTGATTCTCAAAGCAAAACTCCTCCGTTCTGTAAACGGCGGGCGCGGGTCGATCTGGCAAACCTCCAGAGGCAAAATCCCGTTCAAAAACGGCGTGCTCGAAGCTCACACACTGGAGTTCGAGGAAGGCAATCAGCGCGAGGGCTACTTCCAAACCCGGCTGCCATTTGAATACGACCCGAATGCTACGTGCCCAGAGATCCTTAAGTGGCTTGAATGGGCTGTGGGTAAGGATAAGCTGATCATCATCCGTGCGTTCTGCCGTGCTGTTCTGATCGGCTACACAACTGGCGAACGTTTCCTGCATCTGATCGGCCCAGGAGGCTCTGGTAAGTCCACGCTGCAGCAGCTGCTCATCGCCTTGGCCGGCTACACGGGCACACATACCAGCGACCTAGAGACAATCGAAACCAACCGCTTCGAGTGTCACAGCCTGATCGGCAAGCGGCTATTGCTCCTGACTGACGAGGCGTCATTCAGCAAGCGACTCGACACGCTCAAGAAACTTACATCCTCCAGCGACACTCTTCGCGCTGAGCGTAAATACGGCAAAGAAGTCATCAACTTTAAACCAGAGCTACTGGTATCCATCGCCAGTAACGAACACATCAGCAGCTCCGACATCAGCAGCGGTCTGGAGCGCCGCCGACTGACGATCGTGATGGATCAGGTTATCGATCCTTCACTACGCCGCAACTTGATCAGTGTGTTCCCCGATCGCATAGAAGGCGAGTTCGTTAAGGAACTGCCAGGATTTGCAGCGTGGCTGTTGGCTATGCCGTTCCACGAAATGCGTGATGTTCTCGCTAACCCGGTCAAGCACGTTCCGACCCTCAACGAATCAAACCTTGACGCACTGGTGTTCAACAACCCGATCTGTGCGTTCTTGGCTGACTGCTGCCTGTACGCTCCCAATAGCCACGCCTCGCTCGGTGGCGGTGCGTTCCGTCCGTCGATTGATGAGTCCGAACGTGGTATGTACGTCAAGAACGCATACTCTGAAGTGTATGCCTCGTACGTCAACTACTGCAAGTCAAACGGCTACAAGCACAGCGCTAAGGCCCGTTTCGTTGACAGGCTTAAAGAAACTGTAAGTAATGTCGTTAAAATTCCTGGCATCAACGTCAAGTACCACGGAGGCAAGCCAGTCGTTACAGGTCTCCGCCTTAAGCCTTACGACGTGAGTACGGATAGGGCGGCATCGGGTAAGAACCGCTTGCCTTCGCCTATAGACTGGGCCATGGATCCCGACTCCTGGGATTCTGCTTTCCAAGAACACGACCCAGCACCGAGCCAATCAAATGCTTAAAAACTTGTACACAATTATCTTTGGGGTTGGAGCAGCAGCCAGCACCTTAACAGCTGTCGTTAAGCCTGAACTGCTTTCCATCCCCCTGGCCGCTATGGGAGGCACTCTGGCGGGTGCTTCCCTGATGAATGAACAAAGGCGCATCGCAGAGTTAAAGATCCGCGAGGCCTCGAAGGTGACCACGGCCTTCCAACAGGCGTACTCAAAGAACAGAGGTATTGTCCAAGCCGAAGAAATCTCGATCTTCGGTGAGATCCCGATTGAAAAAGCTGTTGCTTTCCTCGATGCCTTAGCTACAGAAGAGGGCGGGCAGCCAATCGAAGCAGGCCCAGGCAAAACATACGCCTTCCCCCACCCTGAGAACGCCCTGCAAACTCTGAACGAAAACGCAAAGAACTGGGCTAACGCTCAGCTGCAGCAGCTGCAAGCGGAAAACAATAGTCTGCGGCAGATGGTAGCAACACTCCAACGGCCGGCGACGAACCCGGTAGCTGCTGGGATCGCCCAGGCACGCGGACTCCAAAAACAACAAAAACAAGAAGCTGAACAGAACCCTTGGAATGAACTACTCTGAGCCCAACTGACAAGTAAGAGATGAGCGAGGCTCCTTTTCAAACCGAAGTGCTGGAAGATGGTTGCGTCAAAGTCTGTTTAACGGAAGACAACATCACTGAATGTTGTATCGTATCCAGCCATCACTTAGTAGACGGTAAGAAGAGGCAGCTTCGAAACGCAATAGCTTCCACAGCGGCTAAGGCGTACGAACAATAAAAAGGGAGGTCTGCAACCCTCCCTGAACCTCCATCTTGACCCGAATGCAGTGAACCTCCACTGCGGCTCCAGGCTAAGGCATCAAACCAGATCGTCAAGGTGCTTCCAGCCGCAAAGCCCCAGGCTGTCACTTTCCGTAGCAGCCTCGATCACAGCGGAAATCGTTGACGGGATCAGGTCCCTCAGGTTTCGGCCGATCAGCGTTGCGATGTACTTGTGTTCGAGCTGCGTACCTGGGGCGCATCGCAGGCCGACGTAGAAGATCCAGTTGCGAAGGTTCCCCTGCATGTGCAGGCGGGTCGGCGAACCCATAGGCAGGACGTTACGGGCGCACTCACGAGCCACGCCGTCTGCAATCATCGACTCGTACAGAGTCGTGGCAGCCTCATACACTTTATAGATATCATCACGATACTTGTTTTCTAAAATAGTATCTGTGTATCGTGTGCTGTTCTGCCTGTTCTTCTGATCTTGCTCGCGCAGCTCAAAGTCAGCGGGATTTGAAATGTGATCCGAAAGAACCTCTAGTGGGTTGCAGTAGCGCTGACTGGTTTCCTGAAAACAAAAGGATCGATGCCTAATGATTTGAGCTGAAATGCTGCGAGTCGTAATAATCTCGTAAGAAGCACAAACCTGCTCGAACACACTAACGTGCCCATGCTTGATGCAATACTTTAAAAGCCCAATAAACTCGGGCTTATTAGGGTCTTTACAGGAGACGCGAGCATGACGGGCTAAAACCCGCTCAGGGTCTGGCGTAGACCAGTCAAGACTGACTTTATGCAGACCCGTCAGGGAGCTCGTCACAGGAATAACCCGACTCTTCGGGCAGTATAGAGGCCTCGATGCGGTCTACTAACTGTGGGAAGGCAGCAGGTAAAGCGCCAGCGAAACGAGAAGCACCACCATAAGGAAGGTCCCTAGGGTCGAACTCAACTTCTGCTCCAGAAAAACGCATCTTAGGTTCTAGGGAAGGTCTGCTGGTAACGAAGTCTACTGGTTACTTCCATCGGAGTAACGCCACGCAGGTCTCTTGCTGACAGACCAAAACGCTGGCCTGCTAAACGAACTGGAAAGTCGTTATCAACCATGGTTTAAACGGCGGCTTTTTTAGCAGCAGCTAACGAAAGGAGATTGTTCATCATATTATGAGTCTGATAAGGATAATCAGCATTAACAGTAGGAGTTCTTAAAAAGTTTTGATTTTGATTTAACGACATAGCCATACGTAAAGTCTCTCTATTTTTAGGCTCTGTCTGACCTAAGTACATCATCATCTCTTCCTGAGATAAATCGTCAGGAGAGAACATAGGCATCGCCCTGTGATTATACCCAGCTACACCTATAGGTTGAGTAGACTTTTTAATGTTGCCTTCGCTGTACTCTACAGGACTTACAGGACGCCTAAAAGATATTCCGTAGTCATTGCGAATCTGAGCGGGTACACGAGTTGCGGAATCAGAGTCAAAGACTGCAAAGCGCCTTAAATAAACTTGATCCGGGGAGTTAGGTACTAAAACAGCGGGATAATCTCTGAGCGATCCAGTAAGCTCAGCAGAAGCCGTTAAGTTGGGCTGTGGAAAAACGGCCATTAGTGCTTCCCGCGATTCGTACTACGATCTATAACACGTATGTTAGCCGACCCGTTATTCAAAGGGTTGCCGTCTTTGTGATCCACATCTTTACCGTCACCCTTGCGAACTCGACCGGAACGTTCTAAGTGGCGGCGGGCTTTGTTTCTAGCTGCCCGCCGTTTCTTTTGCTCAGTGGTTCCGTGGTAAGAGTCGTACTCTTCCCTATAGTCCCTATCGTTTGCCATGTAAGAAGTTAACGATAGCGGTAGGGTCCTTCACCGCGAGCCCTCTAAATATATTAGCGCAATCTTCAGTAAACCTCAACCAAAGTCCGGTATATGTGTGATCAGCAGGCTGATAATAATCGTAGAGGATTTCTAAGAAGTCAGCTTTAACTTGTTCCTCTTGATAATCCCACTCACGAAGGATCGCCTCGTGATCGAAGTCTGCTGAGGTCACCATTCCAAAGCCTCAATATACCAGCCAGAGTTAGGGTTCTCTACCAGCCACCGGGGTCCAAGATTCTTTTGGCTGTAACGGAGGTTAGCTCCGTCCTTGCTGCCGTAAGTCCCGTTGACCAGATCGAGCTCCCCGTACGGGTCGTGGACAACGTAGCCCTGATGGTTTTTCCACGACCCGATGGCGACGATCCAATGGCCGCCCGTAGGGGCGCTCACAGGACCCTTGTGCAAGATGCCTATAGGGACAGGCTTGCCCTCGTCTAGGAGCTGGTTCACGGTGGCCCAGGAGCCGTCCATGCGGAACTGTGCAGTCACACCGAAGTGCTTAAGAGCAGCGATTTGTGAAGAAGGCTCCGTAGTATCACCAAATTTAAAGACTACACGCAAGTAGTCATCATCTGTTTGAATGCTATCGGGCTTTAGATACTTCAGCAGCATTGCACAAGAGCTGCTAAAGCACGTCCTGTAAGGATCTTTATAGTTATCCAGCTGCGAATAATAAGGAACTGGAAGGACACCATCAGCCCCAGGCTTTTCTGGATTGCTAGGGCTGCTGCCATTATCGTTAATGATTTTGAAATGAGGCGGCCAGAACCACCACGGCGGGTCAGGCTGCCTCTCAAGACGTACACGGTAATGAGTCTCACCAGGAACGATCTCAATCAGCTCCCACTGATGAGCGCTGCCCTTAGGGACAAAAACTTTTTCCTCAGCTTTTAACTCTGAGGACTGTTTGGGTTCACGCTTGAGCCAAGTATCCTCAAGCGCATAGATTGAGCTAGCCAAAGCTGGGTTCTTCACAGGACTAAGAAATAGATCTCGCTCAGCCTCGCGGCGCCGAGTCAAGCCAGGGAGAGGCTTGGAATCAACCTTGTTCCAACGGAGAAACTCAGCGGCCACGGTGGTCCGAGGCGCGTTGTCATTCAAAAGGCGCAACAACGTCGAACGTCTGAGAGCACCAAAGCCGACGTTATATGTAAAGCTAACTAAAGCATCAAACTCATGTTGATTGATCGGGACAGAAACAATGTCCCGCAGTTGAGTTTCAATAGTCTCCAGGAAGTTAATCAATCTGCTCTCGGCTTCTGCCTCGGTGATCTTCATCCCGACTTTTACATCGGGTCCAGTCGATCCGTAACCAACAGTCGGAACCCCTGCTGGGCAGAGGTAACCAACTAGGCGCAAGCCTTCAAACCTCTTAATGAGGTTGATGCCTTCTTGACTTGTACGCATTATCAGCCGCCGTACAGATCAATCCCGATCTTGTACTCAGAGCTGTTGCGACCCAGGAGCTGAATGTAAGCGTAGTGAGCGCCCGAAGCATTCACCGTCGTTGTTGTGACGGTGCTGTTACGGGAACTGTACTTAGACGGAGAGGCTTTAAGAACCTCAGTGCCAGCAGCGTTAAGAATGATAACGTCGCCGCAAGAGTTATGCTCTCTGATGTTGACCTGAAGAATTCCTGTAGCATTGAAAGTAAGTGGATAATAATCAGAAATACCATAGTTACCGTCAGCAACATAGGTGACGGCATTGGCTGTATCGACCACCACGCCGCTAGCATTAACAGTCCGGCGTTGATCGAAGTGAGTCGAACCCGACCGACGATCAGCAGACTGGATACCACTAGCTAACGTAGAGTCAAGTTCCGAGTCTTTTGTAAACTGAGACATAACTAAGGCCGGACTTTTAGATAATTTTAAATCAAAAGAACGGCCAAAGCGATAATCAACCTTTCCCCTGTCCGCGATACCGCTTCTTGCCACGGCGGCGGGGACGGGACAGAGTACCGTGCCCAATAGAAGTAGTCTTGGGTTTGGACTCGATCTTGTTCAAAGCGCCCTTAGGCTTAGCCATGGTTCAAAAAGTGAACAGGCAAACTATAGGGCATTATTGACTATTGTGCGTAAAATAAAGCTACAACACTACTAAAACACTATTAACACCGAATCACGTCTGGTGAATCCATGCTAGTACCCGCAGCTCGCGCTCGGAGGACCAAAAGGTCTGGGAGCGAAACCACTCCATAAAATCCAGAGATCCTTTCTTCAAGTTACAGCCGGCACACGCTGCAACTAAATTGTTTTTGACGGTCAAACCGCCGTGAGCTTGAGCCAGAACATGATCCAGAGTTGTTGGTCTGGTGGCTCCGCAATACGCACAACACCCCCACGAGTCGAAGATATCCTTTCGGAACTTACGTTTGGCTTTACTTCTCTGAAGACACTGAAGCTCGAAAAGAAGTTGCCTCTCGCCCACTCGGGTTAGTTCGGCTGCCTCCAGTCTACCCCAACTGTCAAAACACTGACTCTCAGATTTGTATAAAATTGAAAGTAGAATAAGGGTAGAGATCAGAGCTTCATGGGCGGCGAGACTATTGCCACGCTGGTAGCGTCGGCCGTGGCGTTTTTAACGTGGAGTCATCAACAAAGACAGAAGGCACTGGATGGTAAATTCCAGTACTGCAAGGACAAAATACAAGGCGTAGAGGATCGCTTGAATAACCTGCCGCTGCAGTACGTGCTTAAAGTTGATCTGGATGCACAAATAGAAGACATGCGTACTAGGTTAAGAGACATCAATGATAAGCTTGATCAACTTCTGCTGAAGCGCTGAAATCAGCGACAGTTGGAGTAAGATTGGCAAAACTCAAGAACAGCACATCTAAATGAGAAATGTAAATATCCAGTGGGTAACCCAGGACTATGGGTTATTCGAGCTCGACTGGCTATGTGAATTGCTAGATGTAAAAGAAAAAGATATAAATATAGTTACGACTGGCGACAGTTTTGAAGAAGACTGTAACAGTCTAATTATATGTAACCATGCTGTTAACTATAGATATTACTTAGACAAGCTAAGAAACAAATCTAAGTTGTATGGAGTGTTTTTACTGTCAGATGAAAACCTTAGGGAACCGTGTGAGTGGTTGCATGACCCCCATTGTAAGTTTAGTGTGCGTAACTATGTACACTTTATGCACACAAACAACCCTAAAGTTCTTACGGTAGGTTTAGGATATAAAAGAGGCCTTAATCAATATCTAAAAAATAATAAAAGCTCAGAAAGAGTTTATAACTGGGCGTTTGCAGGCACCCCTCATGGAGACCGGGAGCAAATGGTTGAAATATTTACAGAAGTACGCGACTTCAAAACGCATTACTGTGGAGGATTCGGGGCTATGGATGGATTAACCACGCGGGCCTACGCCGAGATGCTCAACGAAACGAAATTTGCGTTATGTCCGCCGGGTCAGGACAGCATGGATAGCTTCCGCATGTACGAAGCACTAGAAGCCGGGTGCATACCAGTAACTCTCAGAAACGCTAGGCAACTGCACGTAGTACCAACCTACTGGCACGCAATCTTTAGAAACACTCCGAACGGGGAGCTGCCGTTCATAGTCGGCGACTCGTGGGAGGAGTGTAAGAATAAAGTAAATGAAGTTATAGAGTCAGGAAAAATAAATACCATGCAGGCTAATTGCATGGAATTATGGAGCGAACAGAAGCAGGTATGGAAGACAGAGATACAAAAGCGCTTAAGGCTGCTTGGATCTTAAGCGATCTGCTGCAGCTCTAGGATCATACAACTGCCAGAAGTAGCTAAGATCTACAGCTGACCAGTCGTCTCCCGTCAACTTAGTAAAGGTGTCTCGAACAAGCTGATCCAACTCAGCCCCAGTTTTAGACGCTAAGACTTCTGGAAGAAGAAAATCGACATGCTCCAGAACAACAGGCGCCCAGGAGATGATGCGTCGTCTAGCCCAAGTGGTCGCCACGGGCTTCACTACAGCCTCGATCAGGCCTAGTAGAGCGAAAGAAACAGCTAAGTCAGCGATCAGTCTGATCATGGCGTCTAGATACGAATCGACCGTGCTCGTCTCGCTTTAAGCGTTTTGTGGTTTTTTGTTTTATTTCAAGTGGAAACATTGTTGTCAAAGTTCTAAGGACAACTTGAGTTATAGAGTTATCCTTGGCCTTAGACATGCCAACTAATTCTGAAAATATAAATAGACCTACTGCAATCCATAGATCGGTTTTATCTGGCGAAGACATAGATAAGACACGAGTTACTTACACGTTAGCAACTCCGTTCTTTCAATCCCATCTGCGGGTGTCAGTTAAAACAAAAATTTAGCACAGAAAACGTAGTCGAACAAAACCTAAAGTTAGGACCCGTAGTGGTAACTTGTTATATTACTTGGCGTTATATTAATACCGGGGGCGTTTCCTAGACTCGACCCAACACCAGAAGAAGACCAATTATAAGCTGTTAATCTATAAACCGAAGTACAACCAAAAAAAGCAACATCGTTAGTAAGAGCAATGTCTAACGCAGATGCATTTCCGCCTAATGTAATAGATGATAACTCAGAGCCCCATCCAGAAACTTTGTCAAAAGCCCAAACTCTAAACTGAGGAGAACTTGATTTCCCTACAACAACTGTTCTCGAATCAGGGCCTACCGCTAAACACTCATCCCTAGGAGTAAAAGTAGGGCTAACAGTAGGAGCAGAATAAGCAGTACCGAAGCCTGTTGAATCGGACCATGGCCACGCATATAAATAGCTGCCGCCTGAAGTCACCCCAAAAATTATGTCGCCTTCAAAGTTCCATTTAACCCCGCGAGAAGATCCGGCAACAGACGGCTGAGAATATAAAGCGCCAAAACCAGTAGAAGCGTCAAAAGCGTAAGCTTGAAATTGATGAGGAGCGGTAGAGTTAGACCTAGTAACACATACAGCTGTAAATGTAGGGGATACTGAAATATCATTTAAACTTGATTGAGGTAAAGTAGCTGGGTTTGAGTACTTAACTCCAAAACCAGTAGAGGAGTCCCAAGGATATGCGTGTATGTAAGGAGATGAACTAGAAACAGCAAAAATGGCTGAAGTTGAAGCTGTTACAGCAGCCGTAGAAGTTCCAGGTAAAGCTGTTGCAGGATCAGAATATTTAGCCCCAAACCCAACCCCAGGTGTCCAAGCGTAAGCTGATATAAACGGAGTAGAACGCTGACCGACAATGACAGCAGAACCATCTGGCACAAAAGTGCTACTATCTACGCCTACAGCAGGAGGAGAAGCGGGATTTGAATAAGCAGCGCTCCAGCCAATATCAGCGCTAAAAGGGAACACCTTTAGATAAGGAGACGAATAACTAGAAAATAAAACATCTCCAATAAAAGGCCCAACAGGAGGGGTAGGCCCACCGCCGCCAGCATTAGCGCTAGAAGCAAGCAATAAATTACTAGCAGTATCAGCCATATCTACGTAGCAAAATCAACAAGGCTCCCAGCACGCCAACGGGAACCGCCATCATCAGTAACAAATATAAATAAGTGAGTTTTACCAGTAGTTAAAGTAGGTGCCGTGCTACTAGCCCACTCAACTTCAGTCGGCCAAGTTATAGTTCCAGTTTCATGCAAAACCTCATAAGTAAACGAATAAGCAACACTAGACGGAGCACCAGAAATAACAACCGTCGAATCGCCACTGATCGTAGCAGTAAAATAGTTACCTAAAGAACAATCAATACCACTACCATACAATCCAAGCGCAACAATATTCTGTGTAAACTGACCAGCTACAGTGCCGCCAGAAATCGGCAGCTTTAAATCAGCGGAAGCAATACCAGCATTACCGCTGGCTAACGCAACTGCCGAAGTCGAAAGGGCCGCATTACCACTCGACAACGCCACGCCGGCATCAGCAATACCAGCGTTGCCACTAGCCAAAGCAGTCGCAGCATCTGAAATACCCTGAGCGCCAACGACGAAAGCAGCGTTGCCACTAGCCTGAGCTGTGGCAGCATCGACTAAGGCAGCATTACCACTAGCGAGGGCCGCTGCATCAGTGCCAGGAACTGTATCCCCAGTAGGCAACTGGGAGTAACCGCCACTGATCAGAATGATCGGAGTTCTTAAAGCCATCTCAAATCACTCCGTCAGCAGGATTTTAGGTTGAATCTCAACTTCAAGTTGAGTTGTGCTCAAGGCACGGCCGACATAGACCAACGCGCCGTAACCTTCAGCAAACGTAATCGTACCGGAAGTGGTCGAGAACCGAGTCACCTCACCATAAAACTTCGACAGATAATAAGACTCACCAGGAGTCAGCGCCGCATCAGCAGTAATATTAGAACTACTGAGTGTCACAATATTATCTGAATTAACCTTGATCGTATCGGACACGCCGCCGGCAGTAACAGCACAACCGAACGTGTTGTAGCGAGTCGAATCCACGCCGCTCGCAGCGGAGGCCTTAACGAGCGAACCAGCGTCGAAACAAACGAACTGACCGACAGAGATAGACTCGCCAGCCGTGTAGTTCTTTACAGAACTGATATCCGTGCCGCTAACAGTGATGTAATCACCGCTAGGAAGAACCGTGTTGCTACCTTCAGCCAACACATGACCAGAAACCGAGCCCTGAAAGACTTGGTTGTAGTCGATATTAAACTCAGTGCTATTAACAAGGTACAGACCGGAACCAGCACTGAATAAAGTGCCAGAAGCGCTAGTAACTGTAGCGTTTATAATGTCGTAGCTACCACTTGTAGTAATATAAATTCCCGAACCGGCGGCGATGTTAGCAGACCCTCCACCTCCAGCAGAAATGCCGCTGATTGTACTATTTAAATCTGCCAGCGCCGAGACAACACCTCCAAAGTTCGACGGATAACCGTCAGGTGACAAGGTGAAGGAGGTTGTGCCCACGCCGCTGACTGTCTCAATAATGTTGGTAATGACTGTGACGATGCCCTCAAAGCTCTGAGAGTAAATAGGATTGCTCATGAGCTTTGGTTTTGTATCTATTTTAAATTACGCGGGCTCAGTAGGCCAGGTGATCTCCCAAGGGAATCCAGCTTGCTGAGGCACATCGCGCAGGGCTTGACGGTACGTCGCCCAGGTCGCAGCATCGACAGTAGCGTCCGAGAGCTGGGTCCAGTCGCAAGCCGAGAGTTTTTCGTTGCGCTCGAACCGAACGGATTCAGCTTGACCGGCTGTGCGCTCAGCCAAAGTCGCGGGATCCAAGTCCCGGTACGTCCAAATCTCGGCGAAGGTGCCATCGGGATTAGCGACGACGCCCCGCACATATTCTTTGTCGTACAGGTACGGAGGCTGTTCTGTCCGGCTGATGGTAACCACGCCGAAGCTGGCTAAAGTCTCGGGACTGATCTCTTTCGTGAAACTGACGTTCGGATGATCACGCTTGAGTTCCGTAATCGAATACGGCCACTTAGCGAGTGTCCCGTCTTCAGCCAACTTTCCGTAGAACATCAGGATTCCTCCAGCTCCGCAAGCTGATCGGCAATAACATCTCTCATAATTATAGATTTAAGTTGCTCTCGTTGGTTATCGGCCAACAGTTTAATGAGCTGCTCTTTGAAGTCAAGCATATCTTGGTTCTCAGCGTACTGAGTGTTAATTTTTTCGATGGCGCGTTTGAAATTGTCTATGTTTAGTTGGTACTCAGCAACTTCGTTATTGCGAGCTTCGAGAAAAGTCTGCAGTTGATCTCGCATTGGAAGCAAAAACAGAAGTATATAGGTTAAGTAGGAGAAAAAGCAACAGAACGTCCTACCCCAGTTGGCGCAATAGAAGGAGCCGAATAAGCGGTTCCAAAACCAGTGGCAGGGTCGAAAGGCCACGCCCAAGGTCTATTGCCGGATGTAGCAGCTACGTTAGATACAGCTAGGCCATCGGCTGACACAGACGTGTCTGCAGAGGTGCTGGTAGGATAAGTAGCAGGTTGATAACGAGTACCGAAACCAGTAGCATCACTCCATAGATATACATAAACTCTAGGCGCATTGCCATAAACATAACTAAAAAAGTCACCAGCAGGAGAGAAAGAAATGCCTCCGCCGTTAGAACTGCCTAAAGGGCTGGGATCAGCATATTTCGAACCAAAGCCAGTAGAGGAATCCCAAGCGTAAGCCAGAATTCTAGTTCCGCTAACAGTAGTTGTGACTACAGCCCCACCCGTGGAGCTAAACCTAACTCCTTGACCTGTAGACCCAGGCAAAACAGCAGGATTACTATATTTAGTACCAAAACCAGTACTTTCAGACCAAGCGTAAGCAGATATATAAGGAGAACCATAGTGAGTTACAGCTATAGCGTCATTATTGGGGTGAAAGTCAACACTTTTTCCGTGACTAGGTAAGGCTACAGCAGGGTCTGCATACTTAGCCCCAAAACCAGTAGAATTGTCCCAACTGTAAGCTATTACATAAGGAGTATTAAAAAACATAGGAAAAGCAACAGCAGTCCCTAATTTAGAAAAAGACGGAGTATAACTACTTTCGCTTGTAGCTCTAGGTAAAACAGCTGGATTCGAATAAGCGGTCCCAAAACCAGCAGCTGAAAATGGATAAGCTCTGACGTAAGGATTTGTTGAAGAAAGAGTAACTAATACTTTAGAATCAGGAGACCAGCAAACGCCATAACAGTTTCCTGTTGGTAATGTAGCGGGATTAGAAAACTTAGTCCCAAATCCAGTAGTAACATCCCACGGATAAACAGAAATATAAGGAGAAGTGTCATGACCGACAGCTATATAGCTGGATTTAGCTGGACCTCCTCCGCCCGCACCAGCAGCACCTAACAATGCAGCATCAGTTGTGAAAGCCATATATCAAGTGTCGTAATCGACTAAACTTGCAGCACGCCAGCGAGAACCCCCGTCATCTGTAATAAAGATGAATACATGGGTCTTGCCAGTAGTCAGAGTCGGCGCGGTATCACTCGGCCACTCGACTTCAGTAGGCCAAGTAATCGTTCCTGTATCGTGTTGAACCTCATAAATAAGACTATAAGCAACACTCGACGGAACACCCGATATAACAACAGTCGAGTCGCCGCTAATCGTAGCTGTAAAGTAATTACCTAAAGCACAGTTAATACCGCTGCCGTACAACCCGAGAGCAACGATATTCTGTGTGATCTGGCCGTCCACGGCGCCGCCAGAAATCGGCAGTTTCGTATCAGCCAGGGAAAGAGCAGCGTTACCGCTGGCCCGAGCAACCGAGTCAGTAGCGGAAATACCGCCGCCCAGACTGGAAATAGTTATCTTTTTAGGCTGAGCGTCAGCGTTAACCTCGCTAACGTCTAAAACCGCAAGAATATCGTCACCCGAAACCTGACCTGCAGACAGTTCCTGTAAGTCATGAATGGGTTGGATGTGCCGCCCGTAATCTAGGGCGTCGTTTAGTTTACGCCTAGCGGCCATACGAATCCGACCTAATGTCTAAATTATAGCTCAACAGATTTGTGCTGTATTTTACACCAACGTGCCGACACTCGTTTAACAGAACTGAGGTGGCAACCCAGATTTTTAGAGATCTGCATACAAGTCAAGCCGTCCTGAAGGCCCGAGCTCGCTTTAAGCGTTTTGTAGTTCTTTCATCAGGCCCGTAGTCGGGGACACTACGAGGTCTGGCTCAACTACACAATCGCTGCGGCGAGGTCGCTCATCAGCGTGGTGACGCGGGCGTCGAGTAGGGCTAGGTCTAGGGATTCGCCGATTGAGTAGAAGGAGAGGCGGGCGTCGGACTGAGCAATCAAATTACGACCGAACACAATAATTGACTGATCTAACGGTAATTGCGAGGAAGAGCTATAGGAGGTAGTTGCACCAGAAGTTCTTATTAAAATGCTGCTGCTGCTATTGCGACTCGCGCCGGTAAATCCAATCCCAGAGTTTGACCCGATGTTTATGGCAGCGGAAGAGTTTATTCTTGCGGCAAACACTGGCGACGCCCCCGCAAAAGTAGAAAGATTTGAAGCTCCACTGTCACTAGTGCCCGCGCCGATGTAACCCTGATTAACGGTCCCCGAGTTTAACTCTGCTGCATAAAAGCACAAGTGCTTGCTATTCTGCGGATCAGCATTGTTATTCCTATTGCTGTTTACATACTTGGTGCTTCCGTCGCCAATCAATCCCGTCTCGCGGTTGTAGTCCCCAGAGACAAAGTTGTAGTTCGTCGGAGCCGTACCAACTAGCGGAACCAACGCACCATCCAACGTCCTAGCACCAGCCAGGACGCAGCTCGCCTTCAGTGCTGGCCAGATGCCATCAGCCTTGCAGCCTTTGATGAAGGTGTTGTACGCCAGCTTCACTGCCGGTTCCAGCTCCTGGCCATCGGCTGCTTCCACGGCAGCGATGTAGCTCAACGCTTCGGGTTCGTCGGGTAGGCGAAACTCGGGGATGATTGCCCAGCTCATGGTGATACCTCCATTTCAGTGGTAGTGGCAGTGTCTAGTCCAGTGGTCGTGATGTAGGTCATGGTCATGGAAGGGCTATACGGCGGAAGGCACGAACATATAATCCCGTTGTTTTCGGTGAGTTGTCTAGCTTCCCGGTGGAAGGAGTTAACTGTTTTGCGTTGGTGGTACTAGCCTCAGTAGAACTCCAGTGCCGATCTGCAATAAATCCTTCAGCAGAAGTCGCAAATGCCGTGACACTTGTTATGCTTGGGTAGTTTGTGGTGTTATTTATTATTCTCTTCGGTACAGAATAATTGTTAATACCGAAGGAGCTGTCGTTGGCCTGGGTCGTTGGTTTTAGATTGAAGTAAGCAATATCAAGTTCTAGCACGCTCGGTAAATACCAATCAGTAAATCCACCGATGGTCAAATTCGTGCAGAACTGAGCAGCAGGGTGATCCGCAATACCTGCCGTAACGATTGCAGCCGTATTAGCTACTCCATCAAAGTCGCTAGTAGTGCCGATCGTGGTTGTGCTCGTTGTTTTCCAAGCGGGAAAAGTAGTCTGGGGGTAAGCGCCCCCCGTCGCCCCAGTCGCGGCTGGCGCAACGATCAACGCATGGGTTGGATTCCCGTCAGCGGTATGGCTGATGTAGCCAGCAAAATAACCACCGCCCCAGGGCTCACCGATGACAGCCGGATACTGCTGGATCTTGGATAGCGTCAACTTCCCCGGCACATAGATCGTCATAGCGTCACCTCCGCAGCAGCATTAGTGTTACAGAATTGTGTGTGTGGGTCATGGTATAGCGGCTCCGATGGCGGTGATCAGGTCGGTGACACGACTATCGAGGGCGGCCAGGTCCAGGAATTCGCCGATGGAGTAGAAGGCGAGGCGGGCGTTGGTCGAACTTGCATAAACAAGCCAAGGTGCGCCTGTGGCTACAGTCGAGCTGCCACCGCCTGTTACAGTAAAACCATTACCACGAAAAGTTGCACTAGTAGAAGAATTCCTAGATACCCCTAAGAATGCTGGGACGTTCTCGTTGTCCCCGTTGAGCTGGAGAAAGTTAGTTTGACTTGCACCTTGCCATCTAGGAACACTTCGGTTCTGAAGAATCGCAGACCAGCCGTTCTGTCCAAACGTACCCGTTGATATTGCTGTCGGGAAGGAGTTTACGATATCCTTTTCCGAACAGTACACAGAAAAGTGCTGGTTATCCTTCGGATCCGCGTTGTTATTCCTGTTGCAATCCAAATACTTCGTGCTCCCATCCCCCACCAGCCCCGTCTCGCGGTTGTAATCACCAGCCACGAAGTTGAAGTTCGTAGGCGCTGCACCCACCAGCGGCACCAATGCACCATTGAGCGTACGGGCACCAGCAAGAATGCACGATGCCTTGATCGCGCTCCAGATACCGTCGTTCTTGCAGCCAAGGACGAAATCATTGATCGCCCTGGCTACACCAAATTCAAGATCCTGACCATCGGCAGCCTCTACGGCAGCGACATACTCCACCGCTTCAGGTTCAGTCAGTCCGTTCCAGCCAGGCCGCCAGACCAAAGTCATGGTGTGGCCTCCCGATTAGTGTCGTTGTCTAGGAGGGCGCTCATTCCACCACCTCCGGCTCGGGTCGCACATAGCTCAGGATTTCAGCCGGGCGGGCGGCATCCAGCAGGCCTTCGGATACCAGCAGAGCCAGGCCGGGTGCAAGGCGTGGATCATCCATCGCCACATTGGGTGAGGCGTAGAGCTGCTCCAGCAGACCAGCAACTTCAGCATTCTGCTCGGCAGCAGCCAGGATGGCGCCGTACTCAGCAGGTGTGAAGCGAGCCACAAAGGCAGCACCAGTGATGACGCCCACCTCGTTCAGGTCGGCATAGGAGCGGCCTTGGTTGTTCAGGAACTCGAGTGCCAAGGCTTCAGGGCTGAGGCCATTGGCGTTTGCTGCAGCGACCCAGCCATCAATCAGGCGGGTGTCGGTCAGCGTGATGGTCAAAGTAGAAAGGGGCATGGCTATCAAACGGTGATACGGAGTTCGCCAGTGGCGGTTTTGTAAACGTCACCGGCAACTAGACCACCGGAGGTGGCTGCAGTGTTGTCGGCATAGGTGGGCAGGTTGGGCAGCTTCAGTGTTGCTGCAGTGATACGAACGGGTTGCTCGGAGCCAGTACCTGCACCTTCGGAACCGATCTCAAAGACGTTGCTGTTCCACTGAAGGAAGCCACGCTCGTAGTTTGAGGCGTCGGTGTAGGTGTTGTAGAGCCTGTAGGTTTGGGCGTTGGTGCCGTTTTTTTGCTCAACGACTGAAGCCACAAGCGTCAAAGGACCAAGTGTTCCTCCGGGCGTTCCCGCAGTAATCTGAATTTCATGACCAGTGCCAAGACCAAAACCAATTCTGCCCCTTAATGAGGTTGCAAAGTATCCATCTACCGTGGCGCCAGCATTGGATCCTATGCGTAAATTATGGTTGGCATCTCCAAATCTTGCAAACGAAGGAGTGATGTAGGCACGACCACTCCCATTCAACTGCAGATCCAGCAGATTCCCCGTAAACCCACTAGCAGCATTAACACCCAAGCCTGTGCCGCTGGTGCTCCAGGCAGTCGAGGTGGTGCCAGCTGGTTCAATCAGCACCTGAGGCTTGGTGGTAGTAGCCGTGCCGCCCGTGAACCACGTGCCGGTGAACTTGACAGGCGGAGTGGATGCAGCGCCAGCCAGGCTGACATCAATCTCACCAGTGCTGCCGATGTTGGCAGAGGTCAGGCCAGCTTGAGCGCCAGCATTGTTGTACGTGAACTGCCCACTAGAGCCTGCAACTAAGGCAACGGTGCCCGTTGCATCGGGGAAGCTGATGGTGCGGTTGGCAGTAGCCGTCACCATCTGGAGCGTGGTGGAATACGTCCCACCGTCATCCAGGTTGATGTCACCGCCGACGCCAAGCTCTTTAGCGGTGTCGTCCCAGGTCAGATCGGCAGAGCCACCGAAGGCGCCGCCGTCATTGAATTGGATCTGGGTATCTGAGCCGCCGGGTGTCCCCCCTCCCCCTCCTCCTCCAGCTGTTACTAAATCTTGTAAAGTAATTTTTTTAGGCTGTGCGTCAGCGTCAATCTCGCTAACATCTAAAATGGCTACTATATCATCAGCAGCAGCACTAACACCAGCGTCCTGCAACTCATGTATAGGCTGCATATTGCGCCCATAATCTAGGGCGTCATCTAATTTACGTCTAGCCGTCACACAATAACCCCAGACCTCTGATAAACATTATAACAAAGAGTTTTGAGCTTTGTCTTGAGATTTTCGCCAACGTGCCGACACTCGTTTAACAGAACTGAGGTGGCAACCCAGATTTTTAGAGATCTGCATACAAGTCAAGCCGTCCTGAAGGCCCGAGATAATCGCGGATTCGT
>Ga0255768_10001219_pt1 | contig 26717 bp, 22 predicted proteins | sample 071ome_33_FD_179983 | JGI IMG/M metagenome (GOLD analysis project Ga0255768, IMG submission 179983) | Coastal salt marsh microbial communities from the Groves Creek Marsh, Skidaway Island, Georgia - 071412AT metaG (version 2) | ecosystem: Environmental > Aquatic > Marine > Intertidal zone >...
TACTGATAAGTTTGTTGTAACTGCTGCTGGTGATGTTGGAATTGGCACATCCAATCCAACATCAAAACTTCATATTGTAGGTGGTCTAGCATTTACTGATTTAAATGTTACTGGTGTTGCTACATTCCAAGGTAACGTAGCAATCGGTGGATCCATTTATGATGCTAATGGATCATCAGGTGCTGATGGTCAAATATTATCTAACGTAACTGGAATTGGTCTTTCTTGGGCCAATACTGCTACACCTGCTGCTGCGGGATCTGATGGGCAAGTCCAATACAATAATTCTGGTTCATTTAGTGGTGCCAGTGCTCTGTATTATGATGATATTAATAATCGTGTTGGTGTTGGGACAACTAATCCACAGACAACTCTGCACGTTGTTGATGAGTTCTTGGTTTCTACTGCTGGTGCCGCAAGCTCTCAGAGAATTACACAGAGAGCATACACGACTGATAATGGAAGTCTGTCTTGGGAAGGTAGTGCTGGTCAGTTGTTCTCTATTACAAACAACCTAACTTCTGGAAGTATCTTCTCGGTCAATGATGTCTCTGGTATTCCAAGTATTGATGTAGATGCTGATGGAACGATTCAGTTAGCACCATTCGGAGCATCAGAGTATGTTGGTGTTGGTAAGACAAATCCACAGGCAAAACTTGATGTTAATGGGGATGTATTAGTTAGTGGTGTAATTACGGCAACAGCATTTAGTGGTGATGGTTCTGGAATAACTAGTGTAACTGCTACAACTGCTACAAATGTAATAGGAACTGCGAATAGAGTCCTTTATAATTCGGGAACAGATACTACAACTACAAGTGCTAACTTAACGTTTGATGGTGGTGTTCTTGGAGTTGGTCAAACTGCAAATATTAATAGAATTACAGCAGCACATTCTACTGGTAGTATTATCGCAGGTGATGATACTACTGGTGTTACGATTAGTGGAACAAACACTGTAAATAATGTCTTTATTGGTGTAGGTGTTGGTCAAACAAATAATGGTAATAATGGTGGTTATAATAACGTTTTAGGATATCAAGCAGGTGGCAGCATCGCCGGCGGTGGTGGCGGTATCAAAGGATATAATAATATCATGGGATATCAAGCAGGACAAAGTATAAACACTGGAAGTGGTGATGCTACTGGTTATAATAACATTTTAGGATATCAAGCAGGTAAATCATTAGATGGTGCTTCTCACAATAACATTTTAGGATATCAAGCAGGTCAATCTTTAAATGACGCACCTTACAATAACCTTTTTGGTTATAGAGTAGGAAATTCTCTTCACACTGGGGCAGGTGGTGCTGCAGGATATAACAATGTAATTGGTTATGAATCACTACTTGATGTTTCTGTTGGTAGTTCTCAAGATGCTGGTTATAATAACTTCATTGGTTATCAAAATGCTTATGTAAATCAATTAACTGCTGGTAGTGGTTACAATAATGGCATCGGATTCAGAGCACTTTATCAGACAAATGGTAGAGGAAATAATGCTTTTGGTTGGTCTGCTTTATATGGATCAACTTCTGGTGATTATAATATCGGTATTGGATTCACTGCTGGTGGAGATATTACATCGGGATCTAGAAACATAGCCATCGGTTATGATGCACAAGTACCAAGTGCCACCGGAAGTGATCAATTAGCAATTGGTTCTAATGGTTCTTATTGGGTTCTCGGTGACTCTAGTTATAATGTTGGTATTGGTACTGATACAATTGATACTGCTGTAAAACTGACAGTTGGTGGTGGTGTTACTGCTACTACTTACTATGGTGCTGGTCTTCATGTTTCTGGTATTGTAACCGCAACAAGTTCAATAGTTGGTGCTGCCGTTACAATTAATTCAACTGGTATTAATGTAACTGGTGTTGTAACCGCTACTTCCTTTGAGGGTGATGGTAGTGGATTAACTAATCTTTCTATACCATCATTTAATGGTGAATTCTACACTGGTATATCAAGTTCTGTTCAGATCACACCATTGTCATATGAGACATCCGTATTTACATTCCCATCAACGGCAGGTAAGCAATATGTGATTGAAACTATTAATGTTGCTAATGTTGATACATCTGTTGGAGTTGGAACAACAATTAATATTGTTGCATCAATCGAAGATTCAACGGGTGAGCAAACTTATATTGCATATAATATTCCAATTGTAAATGGTGGATTGGTTGATCTACTTAAAAATCCAATTGTTGCCGGACCATCTGATGTAATTAAGATGTGGACAACGGATAATAGTTACATTGGAGTTTCTAATGCCGCAGAAGTTTATATGAACTATACTGAGTTTACCAGCACAGAATATATTAGTGAGTATGCTTCTACCGTATCAATAGCAACGACGGATAGAACGACAATTTATACATCAAGTACTTATCCAACAACAATTGAGAGTATTCATCTGGCAAATAGAACTGATAGTGGAGATTATCCAGTTTCAATAACAATTACAAATGGAGTTACAACAACATATCTTGCGAAAGATTTAGTTCTCCCACGATACTCTGTTGTTGATATACTAGATAGATCAAAGAGAATTGAAACAAATGCCACAATTGATATTGAAGTTGGTTCAACATCAACGATTGATGTCATTATTGCTGGTAAACAAATCACTTCGTAGAGGTAATATAAAATGAGCGTTCGTCAAGATGTCTTTGGATTAGAGACACTTTATCGTCTTCAGGTAGAAGGGCAATGGTCAACAAAATCTGATGTATGGTTAACTCCGAGTCCTTTTAGACTGGCACGTCCTTTTGGTTACTTTGGTGGTGGTGCTCAACCTGCTAGGGTATCAACAGTAGACCGTATTGATTATACTAATGATACTGACACTGCATCACCTAAAGGTCCATTGAGTGGTCCTACAGACTTCTTAGCTGCAACAGGCAATGCTGATTTTGGATACTTTGCTGGTGGTCAAACTCCTTCCACAACATCAAAAGTAGACCGTATCGAATATCGTAATGATACTGTTACGGCATCACCAAAAGGACCATTAAGTCTTGCTAGATATGTTTTAGCAGCAACAGGAAATCAATCTTATGGTTACTTTGGTGGTGGTATTCCCTTTCCTATATTATCACTAGTAGACCGTATTGATTATTCCAACGACACTGCAACAGCATTAGTTAGAGGACCATTGAGTGTTAGTAGATGGTACTTAGCAGCAACGGGTAATCAATCATTTGGTTACTTTGCTGGTGGAAGAACTCCGAGTTATTTATCAACAGTAGATCGTATTGATTATTCTAATGATACTGCAACAGCACCAGCAAAAGGACCATTAAGTTCTGCTAGGGGGTATGTTGGAGCAACGGGTAATGCTTCATTTGGTTACTTTGGTGGTGGGTTTATTTCTGGTGTCGGGCAATTTTCGACAGTAGACCGTATAGATTACTCTAATGATACGGCAACAGCACCAGCAAAAGGACCATTGAGTGTTGCTAGATATCGTGCAGGAGCAACAGGTAATGCAAATTCTGGTTTTATTGCTGGTGGTGCCACTAGTACATCATCAGTAGAGCGTATTGATTATTCTAATGATACTGCTACAGCATCAGTTAGAGGTCAATTGACCTATAATAGATTTGATATGGGATCATCAAGTTCTCAGGCAAACGCAATCACCACTAATACCTTATTACCGGCATCAAGCGACCAAAGACCCAATGTAGTCCCACAAGGAACTGACTTTGGTTACTTTGGTAGTGGCATTACTGGACCTTCTACAGTTCTATCAAGAGTAGACCGCATTGATTATTCTAATGACACTGCTACTGCATCTGTTAAAGGATCATTAAGTGTTGTAAGGTATCTTCTTGGGGCAACAGGTAATTCTTCTTATGGTTACTTTGGTGGTGGTGGTGGTTCTCCTGGTGTAGTATCAACAGTAGACCGTATAGATTACTCTAATGATACACCAACAGCATCACCTAAAGGTCCATTAAGTCTTGGTAGATCTTTTATAGCAGCAACAGGTAATAATTCTTATGGTTACTTTGGTGGTGGTTTATTTTTTCCTGGACCCAGCGCATCGTATTCAATAGTAGATCGTATAGACTACTCTAATGACACCGCAACCGCACCACCTAAAGGACCATTGAGTTCTCCTAAGTTTGGTGTCCGTGCAACAGGTAATAGTTCTTATGGTTGGTTTGGTGGTGGTGGTCCTGGTCCAGTATCAACAGTAGACCGTATAGATTACTCAAATGATACTGCAACAGCATCACCTAAAGGACCATTAAGTGTTGCTAGACAACGTGGGGGCGCAACCGGCAATCAATCTTATGGTTACTTTGGTGGTGGGGTTCTTCCCGGTCCAACATCAGTAGTAGATCGTATAGATTACTCTAATGACACCGCAACAGCAGCACCAAAAGGACCATTAAGTTCTACTAGATATGGACCAGGAGCAACAGGTAATCAATCTTATGGTTACTTTGGTGGAGATTATCCGGCAAAAACAATAGTAGACCGTATAGATTATTCTAATGATACTGCAACAGCATCACCAAAAGGTCCATTAAGTCTTGCTAGGGGTGGTGTATCAGCATCAAGTTCCAGAGCAAATGCAATCCCACTCAAAGGACCTGGTGTCCTGGAAGTAGCAGTGAGATTCAGTGATGGAACTCTTGAGACTTACAATACCGGTTATTTTGGTGGAGGTCAATCTCCATACACATCAACAGTAGACCGTGTTGATTACTCTAATGACACGGCAACAGCATCAGTAAAAGGTCCATTGAGTCTTGCTAGAGCAGCACTAGCAGCAACAGGTAATGCTTCTTATGGTTACTTTGGTGGTGGTCAACCTGGTACAGTATCAACAGTAGACCGTATAGATTACTCTAATGATACAGCAACAGCATCACCTAAAGGTCCATTAAGTTCTAACAGACAATATATGGGAGCAACAGGTAATGCTTCTTATGGTTACTTTGGTGGTGGTCTTGTAACATCAGTAGTAGACCGTATAGATTACTCTAATGATACAGCAACAGCATCACCTAAAGGTCCATTAAGTCTTGCTAGATATGGTTTAGGAGCAACGGGTAATCAATCTTATGGTTACTTTGCTGGAGGTGATCCTGGTGCAAGATCAACAGTAGACCGTATAGATTACTCCAATGATACCGCAACAGCATCACCTAAGGGACCATTAAGTGTTGGTAGATATTACTTAGCAGCAACAGGTAATAGTTCTTTTGGATACTTTGGTGGTGGTGTTCCTGGTACAGTATCAACAGTAGACCGTATTGATTACTCTAACGACACCGCAACAGCATCACCAAAAGGTCCATTAAGTCAAGGTAGATATGGTTTAGGAGCAACTGGTAGTGCTTCTTTTGGTTATTTTGGTGGTAGTGCTCCATCAGCATCATCAACAGTAGACCGTATAGACTACTCTAATGATACCGCAACAGCAGCACCAAAAGGACCATTGAGTTCTGTTAGACAAGATATGGGAGCATCAAGCGCCAGAGCCAACGGATTTGCTGCAATCGGTCCATCAGTAACAGCAAACGTTCCAACAACAACCATAGCAACAAACTTTGGTTACTTTGGTAACGGTAACGTTAAACGATTAGATCGTATTGATTACACCAATGATACTGCAACAGCATTGAGTAGAATATCTCCTTTTGCTCCAAGCGGAAATGCATTCCCAGCGGCAGCAAGTAGCAACTATGCTGGATACTGGGCTCCAGCTAGTTATAGTTATAACAATCCTCATCCAAATATAATAAAAGTTGATTACTCTAATGATACAACATCAACAATTCCTGGAGCACTAATTACGGGGAGATATTACAGGGGAGCAACAGGCAATAAGGATTTTGGATACTGGGCTGGTGGATCTCCTGCATCTTTCTCTGGAACATCTTCAACTGTATCCCGTATTGATTATGCTAATGATAATGCAGCAGCATTGGAAAGGGGTCCATTAGTTAATGCAGTGAGACAACTGGCTGGAGTTGGTAATCAAAATTTTGGATATTTTCAGACTAGTATCACTGGTCCTGGTGCTGCTAACCGCATTGACTATTCTAATGATACTACAACGGCATCACCATCAGGGTCTCTTGGAATACAATACGACAATGGTATAGCGGGAAATGGTAATTTTGCATACATTTCAGGTGGTCCTGTAGCTACAAGTAGGGTACTTCGTTTTGATTATAGTAATGATACGACAACAGCATCACAAAGAACTTATCTTAGTTCCGCAAGAACAAGATTAGGGGCAACGGGAAATAAAAACTTTGGTTATTTTTCTGGTGGTAGAACACCCAGTGTTGTATCAACAATAGACCGCATCGATTACTCTAATGATAGTGCAACAGCATCACCTAAGGGACCACTAAGTGGTACTCAGTATGACCATATGAATACTGCTACTAGTGCGGCAGAAAGCAACAACCCACAATAATATGCTATAATAAACAAAACATTGATTGTATGAGACAGAATATTATTGTTGTTGATGATTTTTATTCCAATCCAGAAGAGGTCAGGAACTTTGCACTGAATGCAGAGTTTCCTGATCCTGGTGAGGACTATACATATCCTGGAAGAAACTCAGAAGGTTCTTATTATTCAGAAGACATTCATAAGAAGTTTGAGGATCTTGCCAAAGAACCATTGATTCCTGCTGATAAGAATGGATACTTCCGTATTTCATTAGAGAAAGATTCTTATAAACAAGACGTTCATGTGGATCCATCCTGGGAATGGGGTGCGGTGATTTATATGTCTGATCCAAAAGATTGTGTAGATGAAGGTGGCACATCTTTTTGGAGACATAATAGTTTAAAGATGGAAAACATTCCTAAGACAGATTTTGAGGCACAGCATCACGGATGGCCAACGTATAAGGAATGTTGGTGGACGACTGTATATGGTGATGGTCTGGATAGAGATAAATGGACACGTTACTTTCTGTGCCCGATGAGATATAATCGTCTAGTATTGTTCAGAACTCATTTGTGGCACTCACATAATTTTAATTTTGGCGATACATTGGAAAATGGTCGTATGGTTCAGTTGTTCTTCTTTAATCCTGTGAAAGAATGGTAAAAACATATCACTTTATGGCAGGTCTTCCTAGGTCTGGAAGCACCTTATTGAAAAGTTTAATAGATCAAAACCCAAATATTCACACAGAACCAGTCAGTTCTGTGATGGAATTGATGTATCATACCGAGGAATACTTTAAGCAATCTGAGCAATATCAAGGATACCCAAAACCACAGAACGCTCATAAGATTATTAGTAGTTTTATAGAGAACCAGTATTATGAGAGAGAAGAGGAGATAATTATTGATCACTGTCGTGCATGGTCAAATAATATTGAAAGAATAAAGACTTATATTACTCCCAATCCCAAAATCATTTGCCCTGTTCGTGATGTCGTAGAGGTATTAACTTCTTTCATCACAATGATTCATCGTAATTCTGATGAACTTAATTTTGTTGATAAGGCACTGATGGATGGTGGGTTTACTGTAGATGATGATAATCGTTGTCAGTATTTAATGGGTAATGATGGCATTGTGGAGCAGGCACTATGGGCACAATCTCAGGCATTCATTCGTCATGATGAGAAGCATTTGTTGATGGTTGAGTATGATGATCTAGTCAATATTCCAGAAGAAACGATGAGAAGAATCTATGATTTCTTAGAGGTTGATTATTATCATCACGACTTTAATAATGTGCAGAACAATCACAGGGAAAGTGAGGACCAGTGGAACCTGAAAGATATGCATTATGTTCGTAACAAAGTCAAGAAGACATCAAAGAAACCTGAAGAGGTATTGTCCCCTTACATTCTAAATAAGTATAAGAAACTGGAATACTGGAAGTATCCCGATAGTCCTTATTTAATACAAGATGGCAGTAACTAATAAAAGAGGAATATTTTCATTACTTGATGTAAGAGAAAGGCAAGGTCTTGGTGTTTGGTCTGTAAAGTCTGATGTGTGGACCTCATTTTTTGAGCAGGCACATCCTTTTGGTTACTTTGCTGGTGGTGCTCCTGCTGTATCAACTGTTAGACGAGTAGACTACTCTAATGATACTTCAACATCATCACCGAAAGGGGCATTATTTACACCAAGAAGACGACATGCTGGGGTGGGTAATCAAAACTTTGGTTACTTTGCTGGTGGTGGCAACACCTCTGCTCCTCTTTTCTCATCGGTAGACCGTATAGATTATTCCAATGACACCTCCCAAGCAACGGTGAGGGGTCCTTTGAGTGCAGCACAAGCTTATAATGCAGCAGCTGGTAATTCTGATTTTGGATACTTTGCTAGTAATAGAACGATTTTCGAACGTATCAATTATAGTAATGATACTGTTGCGGCATCACAGAGGGCAAGCATAAGTCCAGCAAGGTACTTAGCTGCAACAGGTAATGCTTCTTATGGTTACTTTGGTGGTGGTATTGTTGCTGCTGCAGTATCAACAGTAGACCGTATTGATTATGCTAATGACACTGCAGCGGCATTAGTAAAAGGACCATTGAATACTGGTAGAAGTTTATTAGCAGCAACAGGTAATGCTTCCTTTGGTTACTTTGGTGGTGGAATAGTCGGACCAGCATTTAGTGGAGAACAATCCATAGTAGACCGTGTAGATTACTCTAATGATACAGCAACGGCATCACCAAAGGGTCCACTGTCAAATACACCCGAAGGACTAGCAGCAACGGGTAGTTCTTCATTTGGATATTTTGCTGCAGGAATTGTAAGTCCTAGTTTAGAATATTCTACAGTGAATCGTGTTGATTATTCTAATGATACTGCAACGGCATCAATACGAGGTCCTTTACATACATTAGGTTATCAGTTTGCGGCATCAAGTGCTCAGGCAAATGGAATTACCAAATCAACATTCTTTTCAAAAGGAAATGTATTAAAGGATATAGGATTTGATACTGGTTACTTTGGTGGTGGATTTGGACCAACATCATCAACAGTAGACCGTATAAATTACTCTAATGATACTGCTACAGCATCAGCAAAAGGACCATTAAGTGCTGGTAGATATCACCATGCAGCAACAGGCAATGCTTCCTTTGGTTACTTTGGTGGTGGTGCTCCTGGTCCACTATCAACAGTAGACCGTATTGATTACTCTAATGATACTGCAACCGCATCACCAAAGGGACCATTAAGTTCTGCTAGATATCGTTTAGCAGCAACAGGTAATCAATCTTATGGTTACTTTGGTGGTGGTAATGGTCCAGTATCAACAGTAGACCGTATTGATTACTCCAATGACACTGCTACAGCATCACCAAAAGGACCATTAAGTCTTGCTAGACAATACGTGACAGCAACTGGCAATAGTTCCTTTGGTTACTTTGGTGGTGGTAATCCCGGTCCATTATCAACAGTAGACCGCATAGATTATTCTAACGACACTGAAACAGCATCACCTAAAGGTCCATTGAGTCTTGCTAGAAGTCTTTTAGCAGCAACAGGTAATGCTGATTTTGGTTACTTTGGTGGTAGCACATCAACAGTAGATCGCATAGATTATTCTAGTGATACTGCAACAGCATCAGTTAGAGGTCCATTAAGTGTTGCTAGATCTGGTTTAGCAGCAACAGGTAATAGTTCTTTTGGTTACTTTGGTGGTGGTGATCCTGGTTCATTCTCAACAGTAGACCGTATAGATTACTCTAATGATACCGCAACAGCACCAGCAAAAGGACCATTGAGTGTTGCTAGATATCACCATGCAGCATCAAGTGCCAGAGCAAATGGACTTGTAACTAAAACAATACCTCTTCCAATAAATTATGCGACTGGTAATGTTGCTCTTTCTAATGTTGGATACTGGTATAGAACAAATACAAATGTTGATGCTGTAACCGCACTAGATTTTTCTAATGATACTTCTAATATTAATAATAGAAGTTCTCTTAATTTTCCTGGTACACCACCACTTGGAGCTTTTGGATATGGTGCGATAGGAAATACAGGATTTGGATATTTTGCTGATGCGAATAGTCCTCAAACTGGTGTAAGACGTATAGATTATGCAAATGATACTGCCGATGCTATTGTGACAAGAAATTTAAATCATTCTGCAGGGGCGCAGATGGTTAGAGCAGGTGTTGGTAATAATGTGTATGGATATTTTACTAATACTATTGTATCAGCATTAGAGCGTATTGATTATGCTAATGATTTAGTGACCGATAGAGGAGGATGTCTTTATCCTTTATCTCAAAGATCAGGAACTGGGAATTTGAATTTTGGTTATATTATTGGTGGTTCTGGTACACCATCTCCATCTAGCTCGTGGTCATCAATAGAACGTATTGATTATTCTACTGATGGAGCAGCAGCATTAGTTAGAGGTCCATTGAGTAGTGGTGAGAAAAGATATGGTGGTGCATGTGGTAATGCTGATGGTGGATATTCAATGGGTGGTGATGTTGGCGGTATACCTGGTACAACATCATCAGTAGAACGTATAGATTACTCTAATGATACTGTTGCTGCCGCACCAAAGGGTAATTTGAATGTAGATAGAGATAATTGTGCGGCTTCTGGCAATGCAGATTATGGGTATGTTTATGGTAATGGATATTCTCCGTCAGCGACGGTAACATATTTTGATCGTATTGATTACTCTAATGATACTGCAACAGCATCAATAAGAGGGACTGTTGCTAATATCCCTGCTTCTCCTGGATCAGGGACAAGATGTCATGCCGCAATAGGTCCTAGAGATAATGCTCTCTATTCATTAAATCCTAATACTGGACAACTTCCATCATCTTTAGGACTTCCTATAGCAAGTCGTCCAAGATTTCCAGTCACGGCATTTGGTTATTTTATATCTGGATCTCCTTCCTCGGGAAAACTGGGTCGTATTAATTTTCTAAATGATACTGAGAATTCGGTAATAAGAGGATTATTTCCAAGTCCATCTTTCAATTCAAGAGCAGCTACTGGTAATAGTTCCTTTGGTTACTTTGGTGGTGGAACATGGACATCACAAGTAGATCGTATTGAATATACTAATGATATCGCATTGGCAGTAACAAGAGGTCCATTAAATCAAGCAAAAAGCTATCTGGGAGCAACAGGTACTCAAGATTTTGGTTATTTTGGTGGAGGAGATACACCTGGTACTGGAGCAGTATCAACATTGGATCGTATTGATTATTCCAATGATACTGCTGCGGGATTAGCAAGAGGTCCATTACTGGTCAGCAGAAATAGATTTGATGGTGTTGGTAATCAATCATTTGGTTACTTTGGTGGTGGAAATCCTGGTCCAAAATCATCAGTAGACCGTATCGATTATTCTAATGATACTGCATCATTGACTCCTGTCGGACCATTAACACGCAATATGTATTCGTATGCCGTAACGGGTAATTCATCAGGTGCTTATTTTACTGGTGGCACCCCTGGAACTTTATCATCAGTAGAGCGTATGGATTATTCTAATGATACTGCCGCACCAACACCAAAGGGTCCATTATCCCGTGGTAATGTCGAACATGGAGCAACTGGAAATGAAAATTATGGATATTTTATTGGTGGTTTTCCTGGAAACACATCAACAATAGAAAGAATTGATTATGCCAATGATACCGTGGTAGCATCAATCAGAAGTTTTGTTGATGGTATGGAAACTGATGAATGCCAAGCAGTATCACCAACAGAAAATGGACTTCCACAATCTTCAGGAACCTTGATTCTTTAAATGCCATAAGTATGCTATAATAAACAAAACTGTTATTTGATATGGGTATAATGATTGCTCTCCCCTGTCATGGGGGAATTGTGAATGAGAAGACAACAATGAGTTTGTTCAATCTGGGCAAACTCTTAGTAAGAAATGGTATTCCACATGGTCTTCTCACACAGGCAAACTCTTCCTTGATTACTCATGGAAGGTCTAAGTGTGCAAACTTTTTTATCAACAACACAGATCATGAATATCTGTTCTTTCTTGATAGTGATATTGGATTTAATCCAGAAGATGTGTTAAAATTATTGAGTCATAATGAAGACATCGTTTCGGGTACATATCCAATGAAGACAATACCGATTCGATATTGTGTTGATGTTCTTCAACCAGAAGAACGTAAAGGTGATTTACTCAAGGTTGGTGGTAATGGAATGGGATTTGTAATGATTCATCGTAATGTCTTTACTGATATTGCACGGAAGTTTCCATACCTTAAATACACACCATCAACAAGGGATAGTAACCATCCACCATCAGAAGCAGAGATGAATAACTCATATCATTACTTTGCAGAAGAAAGAATTGGTGATAGTTTCGCATCGGAGGACAAAAGTTTCTTTTATCGTGCTAGAATGATAGGATATAAACATTGGCTAGATACTACAATCAAACTACAACACGTTGGTTCACACGTTTTTGCTGAATAATTATGAAATCTGGAGCAACTGAAAGTTCATTTTATTATCTTTCACAACACTATGAGTTTCCTGAAGATGTAGAGGTATCACATCTACCAGAGGAACTTAAAAAATCTAATAAACCATATAAGGTTTTGTGGGCACATCATTCCTACGATCAACCAGCACTTCTAAATTTCAATCATGAGACTGTAAATCATATTGTTACTCCTTCTCATTGGGCAAAGGAGCAACTGATTAAGTTTCATAAGGTTCCAAAGAATAAAATCACTGTCATTTCAAATGGTGTGAGTGACATCTTCACCTACTCTGAAAATAAAACGAAGACTTTTATTCATACTTCTATCCCTTATAAAGGATTGGAGTTGATGCCTGCCATTATACAAAGGATTCATCAAAGACATCCTGATGCGAAGTTCAAAATCTTTTCATCAATGTCCCTCTATGGTCCTCTGAATGATCCTTATATTGAATTGTATGAAGATCTGAAGAAACTGCCCAATGTAGAATACTCTGCCGCAGTAGATCAAGAAGAACTTGTTACTGCCTATCAGGATGCTGCCTTCTTTATTCATCCAAACATTTGGGAAGAGACATTCTGTGTCTCTATGGCAGAGGCAATGAAGTCTGGTGCCTATCCAATTATTACAAACATTGGAGCACTGTCGGAAGTTGCTGGTGAGAACTTTGCCTCTGTTGTTCCTTTGGATGGAACCCGAACAACCAAGGGATATGAGGTTACAGAAAAGTTTCTAAATACTTTCGCAGAGGTTTGTTGTACTGCTCTAGATTATTTTGAAGGAGACAGAACATATTATAATCAAATCTCAAAATCACTTTCCAATCATATTTCACAAAAGTGTGATTGGAAGAAAGTGGCACAACAATGGAAAAAACTGATTACACGAATTACTAGTGGAGAACCAATGACTAACGAAAACACTGCACTGTCTTATACTCCCGTCACTTCTGAGCAGGCAGTGATGGATGATGATTATCTTCAGCAGGCATTTGCCAATGTTCTGAGATGGGAAGAGAGTGATAAGGAACTTGCACAAGGTAGAACTAACTTCCAGTTGGAGAAGTTTGCTCTGCTTGAGACTCATACACTTCCCGTTGCCTTTGAGAATACTCTCAAGTCTCGTCGTCAGATGGCAGAGGGTTATATGTATAAACTCATTGAGATGAAGAAAAAGGTCCGTGAGTTTGAATTCAAGTGGGCAGGTAAGGACCGTAGCCAACCAATCATGTGGGAAACTGGTGGACCTGGTGGTGGTACGAAAGAACTGTGTTGGTTTGATCTGGATGAACTGTCACTGACTCATTATCTGAAGTCTTCTGAACTTGAGATTCGTGACCGTTTGCACCAGATGGAGCATCTGGATAAGATTCTTGCCAAACTTGTAGAAGAAAATGGTGGTAAACCAGTCAGTAGAGAGCAGTTCCTGGAAGGTGACGCTCTGTATTGGGAGCGTCGTTTTGCTGATCAGGCAATGGATGAAATGGTTGCGGCACAGACTGGTATCTCTATTGGTAACCTTCACAGTATGCGTCGTGCTTCTGCACCTTCTATCGTTGACCCAAGGAACACTCTTCCTGAGGGTTACATGCCTCTGAATAAGATTCTTGAAAGTCCTCAAGGTAGAATGGACTTCCTCAATGATCTTCAGAAGAAAGTTCTCACTGGTATTCAAGAAGTTACTGGTGAAAATCTTGGAATGATTACTGGTAGCACCGAGGAGCAGAAGAAACTGGAAGGTAACTGATCCTATGGAAATTCTTTGCCAACAAAAATTTGCGGATCTTCATGACGGTGATAGAATATTCTATTCAAATATCGCAAGATGTTATGAGACATTTAAAGAAATTGAAAAATTAGATCATGAAGTGATTTTAATTACTGGAAATGGACCAGAATTCGTTGGTCATTATGAAGATCCAAATGCAAAATATAATGAAGCATATCAGTATTTGAATGATATTTTTCATAACCACCCTAAAAATATAAAATATTGGTTTGCTCAGAATAACATTACAAAAAAGGATAATGTTATTCCCATACCACTTGGAATGAGAAATGGTATTCGCAGTTCGGTCAGACCAGATCATGTGACGGGTCATGATTGGGTTGTTGAGCAACATTTAATGTTGGCAGAAACATATAAAAGTAAAAAACCAGATCCCCAAAAACTTGTATATGTAAATTATTGTGATAGACCAGAACATAGGAGAACGATAGCAAAGTTATGTAATGATTATTTGAATTCTCCTTTTCAGTATGCTAATTTAAAATATGAACTTTATCTTTCAAATATTTTAAATCATGAATGTGCCATGTCTCCAATTGGAGTTGGTGTTGACTGTTATAGAACATATGAAATTCTCTATTGTGATAGAATACCTGTTACAATGAAGGTAGGAAGACACGGTGTAGTATACAGTGATAGTACACCTCCTTCTTGGACGGGGACGCATAATGCTCCTCCACAGGATGAAGAATATCCTCTTTATACTGAGATATATTCTAAACTTCCAATTGTAATGCTAGACTCTCTTGAAGAATTAAAAGATAAAACACACTTGAAAAAATTAGTTGATGAACAAAAGAATAAAGAGTGGGATAGAAATCTTATAGATTTTAATTACTGGAAGAATATGATTTATGAACACAAGGAACGTTTAAATTAGAAACATGAATCAGAAGTTTGTAATTGTGGATGATTTTTATGATGTTGCACACCAATATCATAAAAGTTTTTTTGAAAACCAGTGTATGATAACTGAAGAGACAACTCAAAAATTATCTTATATTTTGGGTTGTCCTATTCAGATTGTAGAAGCATTTAATGAAGTAGAAGGAGAGGGTAGTAATAATTCTATCACTGCTAATGTTGGATGTGATTGGATTGCCGTAATTTATCTGACAATGCCATCTGATTGTGTGTCAAAAAAAGGTTTGAGTTTTTATACACACAAGAAAATAGGACTTGATAGTTTCCCAAATGAATATGCTCGTCAAATTAATGGTTGGCAGAACATGGATGATATTGTTAAGTCATTTAATGTTGATGATAGAAATGATTGGGAGGAATATGCCAGTGTATTTGTGAAATATAATCGTTGTATTATCTTCAGTGCAGATTTGTGGCATTCTTATGGAATGGGTTTTGGTAATGAAATAAATAACTCAATGATATACCAGAAACTGTTGATACAACATGGCAAGAGGAATATTTAGACTAAAGCAAGTTTATGAAGAGCAGTTGTCTGGAAACTGGACTGTTAAACCTGATGTATGGTTAAGTCCGAGTCCATTTTTTGGATCTTGGGATTATGGTTACTTTGGTGGTGGTTCTCCTAGTAGAACAACAGTAGACCGTATTGATTATTCTAATGACACGGCAACGGCATCACCTAAAGGTCCATTAAGTGCCGGTAGAAATTACATATCAGCAACGGGTAATAGTTCTTTTGGTTACTTTGGTGGTGGTCAAACTCCTGCTAATGTATCAACAGTAGACCGTATAGATTATACTAATGACACCGCAACAGCATCACCTAAGGGACCATTAAGTGCTGCTGGAGCAGCACGAGGAGCAACAGGTAATGGTTCTTATGGTTATTTTGGTGGTGGTGTTCCTGGTCCACTATCAACAGTGGACCGTATAGATTACTCAAACGACACCGCAACAGCATCACTTAAAGGACCATTAAGTCTTGCTAGATATTCATTAGCAGCAACAGGTAATAGTTCCTTTGGTTACTTTGGTGGTGGTCGGGATTCTAGTCCTAGTACAGTATCAACAGTAGACCGTATAGATTACTCTAATGACACAGCAACAGCATCACCTAAGGGACCATTAAGTGTTGCTAGATATCGTTTAGCAGCAACAGGTAATTCTTCCTTTGGTTACTTTGGTGGTGGTGGAACTTTAGCAGTAGACCGTATAGATTACTCTAATGATACCGCAACAGCATCACCTAAAGGTCCATTGAGTGCTGCTAGAATATACTTAGCAGCAACAGGTAATAGTTCTTTTGGTTACTTTGGTGGTGGTTTTCCTGGATTCTCAACAGTAGACCGTATAGATTACTCTAATGATACAGCAACAGCATCAGTAAGAGGTCCACTAACTCTTGCTAGAAGTGGTTTAGCAGCATCAAGTGCCAAAGCAAATGCAATCACTGATTTAACCTTATTGCCAGCATCAAGCGACCAAAGACCTAATGTAGTACCACAAGGAACTGACTTTGGTTACTTTGGTGGTGGTCAAACAGTATCAACAGTAGACCGTATAGATTACTCTAATGACACTGCAACAGCATCACCTAAAGGACCATTAAGTCTTGCTAGAAATTTTTTAGCAGCAACAGGTAATAGTTCTTTTGGTTACTTTGGTGGTGGTGCTCCTGCTCCAGTAAAATCAACAATAGACCGCATCGATTACTCTAATGATAGTGCAACAGCATCACCTAAAGGTCCATTAAGTTCTGCTAGATATCGTTTAGCAGCAACAAGTAATAGTTCTTTTGGTTACTTTGGTGGTGGCAGTACTCCTTCTGTAGTATCAACAGTAGACCGTATAGATTATTCTAATGACACTGCAACAGCATCACCTAAGGGACCATTAAATACTGGTAGAAGAGATTTAGCAGCAACTGGTAATAGTTCTTATGGTTACTTTGGTGGTGGTGGAAATCTAGGGCAAACGATAGTAGACCGTATTGATTATTCTAATGATACCGCAACAGCATCACCAAAAGGTCCATTAAGTGTTGCTAGGTATCGTTTAGCAGCAACGGGTAACGATTCTTATGGTTGGTTTGGTGGTGGAGAGGCTCCAGGACCAACAAATTTTTCAGTAGTAGACCGTATAGATTACTCTAATGATACCGCAACAGCATCACCAAAAGGACCATTAAGTACTTCTACAAGACAAGCACCGGCAGCAACAGGTAATAGTTCTTTTGGTTACTTTGGTGGTGGTGATGATGGTGGATCTAGTTCAACAGTAGACCGTATCGACTACTCTAATGACACCGCAACAGCATCACCCAAAGGACCATTAAGTCAAGGTAGAGAACGTTTAGCAGCATCAAGTTCCAGAGCAAATGCAATACCACTCAAAGGACCTGGTGTCCTGGAAGTAGCAGTGAGATTCAGTGATGGAACTCTTGAGACTTACAATACCGGTTACTTTGGAGGTGGTAATCCTAGTCCAAGATCAACCGTAGACCGCATAGATTACTCTAACGACACCGCAATAGCATCACCTAAAGGTCCATTAAGTGCTGGTAGATATGATTTAGCAGCAACAGGTAATAGTTCTTATGGTTACTTTGGTGGTGGTAGAACTCCTTCTACAGTATCAACAGTAGATCGTGTAACCTATTCTAATGATACTGCAACAGCATCACCAAAGGGACCATTAAGTCTTGCTAGATATCAATTAGCAGCAACAGGTAACAGTTCTTTTGGTTACTTTGGTGGTGGTTATAGTCCTGCTTCAGTATCAACAGTAGACCGTATTGATTACTCTAATGACACAGCAACAGCATCACCTAAGGGACCATTAAGTGCTGCTGGAGGATACTCTGGAGCAACAGGTAATAGTTCTTTTGGATACTTTGGTGGTGGTGCTCCTGGTTTAAGATCAACAGTAGACCTTATTGATTACTCTAATGACACTGCAACAGCATCACCTAAAGGACCATTAAGTCTTGCTAGAAATTCTTTAGCAGCAACAGGTAATAGTTCTTTTGGTTACTTTGGTGGTGGTGGTCCGGGTCCATTATCGACAGTAGACCGTATAGATTATTCTAATGACACTGCAACAGCATCACCAAAGGGACCATTGAGTGTTATTAGCAGTGTATTAGCAGCAACAGGTAATAGTTCTTTTGGTTACTTTGGTGGTGGTTTTGGTCCATTATCGACAGTAGACCGTATAGATTATTCTAATGACACTGCAACAGCATCACCTAAGGGAATATTAAGTGTTGCTAGACTGCGTTTAGCAGCATCAAGTGCCAGAGCCAACGGATTTGCTGCAATCGGTCCATCAGTAACAGCAAACGTTTCAAGATTTGGTCCCGCAGGATATGGTTACTTTGGTGGTGGTAGTGGTAATAGTTCAGTAGTTAATAGAATTAACTTTACTAATGATACTGCTACAGCAATACGTCTTGGTGATTTGTCTGATGGTAGAGATAAACTAGCAGCAACAGGTAACAGTTCTTTTGGTTACTTTGGTGGTGGAAAAAATGGTACAGTAGTGGATCGTGTTGATTATTCAAATGATACTCTGTCAGCGAAGGGTAATTTGACTACTCCTGGTAGAGAAAATCTCAAGGCAGTTGGTAATGCTAATTTTGGATATTTTACTGGCGGACAGGATTCTCCTGCTACTTATAGAAGTGATGTAGATCGCATTGACTATTCCAGCGATACTTCAACGGCATTAGATAAGGGTCCATTGACTGCTAATAGAGCTGAACACTCGGCAACTGGTAATCAAAACTTTGGTTATTTTGCTGGTGGACTACCTGGAGTTGGATCAAAAATAGAAAGAATTGATTATTCTGATGACACTGTAACCGCATTATCTAAAGGTTTTATTAGTACTCCTAGTAGAATTAGACTTGCGGCAACAGGTAATGCTAACTTTGGATATATTGGGGGAGGTGATCCTGGATTGTCAATAGTAGATCGTATTGATTATTCTAATGATACTGCTACGGCATCACCTAAGGGTCCATTGAGTGCTGGTAAATCATATTTGTCTGCAACGGGAAATCAAAACTTTGGGTATTGGATGGGAGGAAGTCCTAATGCATCTACTATAGACCGTCTTGATTATTCTAATGATACTACAGCTGCAACACCTAAAGGTCTATTGGCAAATGGAAATACAAAATCCGCAGCAGTTTCTGCAGGAGAATATGGACTTCCTAACTAGTATGCTATAATAAACAAAACACTGATAATATGATTAATAATCCACTGACTCATATTCTGATCCGACCCAATGTAATCTCTCCCGAAGGTATTCGGGAGATGGTTGACCACATTAAGAGATCACCTTGTGAAGATCTTTCTGTATTTGATGCGGAGACTACAAATAGAACTGGTGAAACATCATGGCAGGTTGATAAGAAGACAAGAGATACTCAGATTGTCCCTATGGGAGATTTATTTCCTAAAATTGAGCAACTTCTTCGTCATGCCGTAAAGGAAATCATCAATCCTTTTTATGGTATTGAAGTATCCAGCAGTGAAATACCACAAGTTCTTTCTTATGGTGTTGGTGGTCACTATAAACCTCACATTGATGGGGAGAGTATCTGGGTCACACCAAAGGGAGAACACATCTGGAAGAAATCTACGGATAGAGACATCTCCTTGGTATTCTATCTGAATGATGATTTTGAGGGTGGTGATTTTATTTTCCCAGAACATCATATTCGTGTGAGACCCGAACCAGGTATGATGGTTTGTTTCCCATCCAGTCATCATTACATGCACGGAGTAGAACCAGTAACCAGAGGAAAGAGATATAGTATTGTGACCTGGGCTACGGTAAAAGGACAACCTAGTATGGATGAGATTAATAATCAGTTGTCTCAACAGTATGGAGTTCCTGTAATTTAAATTATGGCAAATATTTTAGGATTGAACTTTGGACACGATGGATCCGTGTGCCTTGTTAAAGATGGTAGGTTGGAGTTTGCCATTGCAACAGAAAGAATTTCTAAGATTAAGAAGCAGCAAGGATTCACGGATGAGATTATTAATTATGTTTTAGATTCTTGTCGTATAACACTTGATGATATTGATTGTGTTGCCACAAATGATTTTAAGCAAGAAGTCTTTGGTAATCAGTATCTGGTAGATAAGATAGTCATTCAAGGCAAAGAGTTTAAGTGCTATATTATTTCACATCACTTGTCTCACTGTGCCTCTGCATATTACACAAGTCCTTATGATAAAGCATACTGTTTTAGTATGGACTGTAGTATGGGAAAACCAGAAGCAAATTCATTGATTGCTTATGGTGAAGGTAAAAAACTTATGGCAATGTACTGTCCAGCAGAGATGGTTGGTGTTTTGTATGGAGAAGTCACTGAAAAATTAGGATTGGGACCAGCACTCCATAAGGCAGGAACAACAATGGGATTGGCATCTTATGGAACACCTTTTGATTTTGATTATCAATCCTATACTGATGAGATTAAACATAAGATGAATGTGGCAGCATCTGTTCAGGATTTATTTGAGAAAAAGGTTCTGAATGTATTGAGTGAACTTGATGATAAGACAGACAATCTTTGTTTATCTGGTGGGTCATTCTTGAATTGTAACGCCAACTCCAAGGTTGTGATGTATTCTAAGTTCAAGAATGTTCATCACTTCCCTGCTTGTGGTGATGATGGAACCTCTGTTGGGTCTGCACTCTATGTTGCACATCATATTCTTGGGGAATCAAGACATGATTATCAACAGAAAGATCTATGTTATACTGGTAGAGAGTATCAGTCTCAAACGCCAGACTATGAATACATAGCAAAGCAACTTGCCGATGGCAAGATTATTGGATTCTTTCAGGGTAGATCTGAGTTTGGTCCAAGAGCACTAGGTAATCGTTCTATTCTTGCCGACCCAAGAAACTTTCACAATCGTGAACTAATCAATCACGTTGTCAAGAATAGAGAATGGTTCCGCCCTTTTGCTCCTGTTACATTAGAAGAGTGTTATCAGGACTGGTTTGATTTTCCTATTCCTAGTCCCTACATGCTTTATACTGCACAGGTCAAGCAACCAGAAAAGATACCAGCAGTCACTCACGTTGATGGGTCGGCTAGATTTCAAACAGCCACAGAAGAATCTAACAAACATTACTACGAGATTATCAAGGCATTTGGAAATCTGACAGGAGTGCCAGTCTTACTTAATACAAGTTTGAATGGTAATGGACAACCTATTCTTGAAACGGAAGAAGACGCAAGAGAGTTTTACAAGAACTCCAATCTTGATATGATGGTTGTTAATGGTATAATACATACAAATAAAGTGTAACCTATGAATTTTGCCGTATACTCAAAAGACGATTGCCCTTACTGCAAAAAAGTCAAAACCGTATTGGAGTTGACAGGTAGTAACTTTGTGGTCTATAATCTTGGTGAGCATTTTACCAAGGAAGAATTCTATGCCGAGTTTGGGAAAGGTTCTACATTCCCTCAGGTAGTATGTGACGATAAAAAATTGGGAGGTTCTGTTGACACAATCAAATTCCTCAAAGAACAACAAGTCATCAAGTCCTAACATAAATAAACCAGATAACCACATAAATCGTGGTATTGAGTTTCTACTTAATGGAGGTAAAAGAAAGCAGACTTATCCATTTCACATCATCTTCGAAAAGATGGTTTGCTTTCTGAATAGGGAAGTTACTATCTATTTCGAATTTTCCTTTAAGACAAGGAAGAGAAAAGTAATTCCCAGGAGAAAGAAAAATGTTAGCAGTTAGTCTAGTCTTTGGTTCATTTCTGACTATTCTATTTCTTATAGTGGGACTTGTGATTGGGTGGACTGCTAGAGAATATATGATGAACTATCGGGAAGTACCAAGACCTCACCCCGAAATGTTTGATAATCAAGGAAACTTGATACCCGATGAGGTGATTGCATTTAATTTTGATAACTATCATGACTACGAAAGCAACGACGAAGAAGACGACGAGTAAGACAAAAATAACTGCGTCTCTTAATCTTCCAAACAACCCACTAACCTTTGAAATCTTTGATCTTGTATCTAAACAGAGAACCAAGGCAAAGAAGGTAGAGGTTCTGCAAAAGTATAATCACGATGCACTGAGAATGCTTCTGATTTGGAACTTTGACGAGTCTGTTCACTCAGCATTACCAGAAGGACCAGTTCCTTATTCTGGATATGCAGAGCAAACAACTTCTAGTGGAACTCTTTCTACAAAAATCACGGAAGAAGTTCGTAGAATGTATGAGACTGGTTCCTTCTCTGTGGGAGCATCGGATACTGATGGTAAGACCACTCTTCGTAGAGAGAGTAAGCACTTCTATCACTTCATCAAAGGTGGTAATAATGGTTTATCTGCTATTCGTAGAGAATCTATGTTCATCAATCTTTTAGAAGGTTTGCATCCACTTGAGGCAGAAATTCTGTGTCTTGTAAAGGATAAGAAACTGTCTGATAAGTATAAAATCACCCAGGATGTAGTCGCAGAGGCATATCCCCAGATTCGTTGGGGAGGTCGTTCTTGAGATGGGTAAGGGTATCAACATCATAACCCCAAATTGTGACCCTTCTGCCGCTAATGATAAGAGTCTCCCACGAGATTCTTATCTGGTTACCTATGGTGATAATGGTGAAGAAAAACATGATATTGTTCAAGGTCTTCAGTCAGATATCTTCGATCAATACTGGGATAAGTATCGTGATTTTAGAGCAATGAAGTGGACTGATGGAACGGTGAGTCCCAAGATGTGGGGTTACGTACCAAACGAAAAGAAGAAAAAGAAATGAACGAAGAAAATCTCCGAGAACAAATAAATCAATTGATTCGTGATGAGATCCAAGAGAACATTAATGAGTTCGTTGATATGAAAGAAGAAGAAAGAAAGTCTGGACTCGGATTCATTGGTTCAGATGACAATAAAGACCTTACTGTAAGAATTCCTAACAAAGAGATTGATAAAATCATCAAAGAGTATAAGAAGATAAAAAAATATCACAAGTCATCTTTGTTTGAAATCAAGAAGCTAAACCAAAATTGACTTTTATTTCCCGGAATCGTCGGAAAAAACTCCGGCAAAATTTTGAGTCTGTAGGGTCGATTGACTAAATATCAATAACAGGGTATAATACCCTTACGTTCATCCCATGATTTTACCTCTACTGCTGGCACTGTCCTCACCAGAACCATCATTACTTCTCACTTGTGAGCAGTTTGATTGGTTGGTAGAAAGAACTTTAGATACTAAGTCTCTTTCTCTTCCACAGAAAGTAGACTTTATTCAGAGTTATTCTAAATGGACAGATCCCTCATGTTTTGAGGTAGAAGAATAGGACGCAAGTAGGACGACGCGGAACGGATCGTTCATTCGCTATTCGCAAATAGCGAACGCAAACGCCGCCCGAAGGAACGGGATTTAACCGTCTCATTTCTTTGGAGTAAAACCATGTCCCAAGTTACTTATCGTGGCAACAAGTACGATACCGAACAACACAATGCTGAGGTTCTTGCCGAAGCAAAGCGTGTTCGTGAACAGGAGAACTTTGCTCTCATGTATCGTGGCGTAAAAGTCAATCGTACAATGGTAAAGTAAAATGATTGCAGGAATAGTGGGTTCATTCACTGCATTTTCTGCAGCATTTATGCTTCTAATCTATGCGGAAGTTAAATTACTGAGTAAGTAAGATACAGAGGGTTCTTGACGAACCCTCTTTTTTTGTGTAAAATGGGAAGAGAGAAATCTATTCTATGGACAGAGACAAACTAAAACTCATCGTCCGTAATCTGGAACTGTTGGTTGATTCTCTCAAAGCAGAAATCTATTCTGATACTGAAAGTTACTTAAAGTATCAGGATTCAACACTACATGATTATGACGAGATCTTTGAAGATGACGATGGATACCCAGACTAAAGAGGAACAAAAATGAGTGTAAAATTGGTTAGTGTCACTCCCGATGCGGAGCAAACAATGGCATATGTTGCTCGTGTGAGCAATCCTAATAATCAGGAAAACCCCAACTATGCAAAGTTGTTAGGTTATTGTATTAAGCACAATCACTGGTCTGTGTTTGAACAGAGTTTCATGACTCTGGAGATTGAGACTACTCGTGGTCTGGCGGCTCAAATCCTCCGACACCGCTCATTTACATATCAGGAATTTTCGCAACGCTATGCTGATTCTTCCCTACTCGCAGAGACGATCCCAGTCCCAGAACTTCGTCGTCAAGACACCAAGAATCGCCAGAATTCTATTGACGACCTGGATCCAGAGTTTGTGGAATTGACTAATAAGCAGATTGAGACCTATTTTGCCCAAGGTATGAGTCTGTATCAGCACCTACTTGATAATGGTGTGGCAAAAGAGTGTGCTCGTTTTGTGCTTCCTCTGGCAACTCCTACTCGCTTATACATGTCAGGATCTTGCCGATCCTGGATTCATTACATCACTCTGAGGTCTGCAAACGGCACCCAGAAAGAGCACATGGAGATTGCAGAAGCATGTAAGACTATCTTTGCAGAGCAATTCCCCACAGTTGCAGAAGCACTGGAATGGGTCTAAATACAATATCTTGAATTTCTAACAATGGCAACATATCCCGTAGTGAATAAGACCACTGGTGAGCAAAAAGAAGTTGTGATGAGTATTCACGACTGGAGTCAGTGGTTAAAGGATAATCCAGACTGGACTCGTGATTGGTCTGATCCATCCACCGCACCGATGGCTACCGATGTTGGTGAGTGGAGGGATAAATTGATTGCGAAAAACCCTGGATGGAACGATGTACTTGAAAAAGCATCAAAAGCACCTGGATCTAAAGTAAAGAAACTCTAATGGCAAGAAGAAAAAGAGCATCTGCAGAGCAACCAATTGGGGTTGGACTCACGACAAAGCAGATGAAGCGGAAGAAACCGCTGAGTTCTGAGTATCTGGTGGAAATTGATCCACTTACCGATAATCAAAAAAAACTTTTTGATTCATATAAGGAGGGAAAACATCTAGTTGCCTATGGTTGTGCAGGTACGGGAAAGACCTTTATTACCCTCTACAATGCCCTTTGTGATGTTTTGGATGAAAGGACGCCATATGAACGCATCTATCTTGTAAGGTCTCTTGTAGCAACCAGAGAGATTGGTTTCTTGCCTGGTTCCCATGAAGATAAGGCAGACATCTACCAGATTCCTTATAAGAATATGGTGAAGTATATGTTCCAGATGCCTTCTGATGCTGACTTTGAGATGCTCTATGGTAATCTTAAATCGCAGGAAACCATCAAGTTCTGGTCCACTTCATTCCTTCGTGGAACCACACTTGATAATGCAATCGTGATTGTTGACGAATTCCAGAATCTTAACTTCCACGAACTTGATAGTATTATCACTCGTGTTGGTGAGAATACCAAGATTTGTTTCTGTGGTGATGCAGTTCAGTCTGATTTGCAGAAAACAAATGAGCGTAATGGTATTGTAGATTTTATGAATGTATTGCGTAAAATGCAATCTTTTGATATGATTGAGTTTGGAGTAGATGATATTGTCCGTTCTGGACTTGTCAAGGAATACATTATTGCTAAAATGGAAGCAGGTTTTTAATGTTTAATCATGTTGATATTAGTCTCCCTCAACTTGAGAGGGAGACCATTGATGGGGTGAGATATTACTCTGTCCCAGATGAAGAAGAACTTCTCCGACTGGTCTCCATCACTTCGGTGACCAGTCATTTTAATAAGGAGATTTTTGTCAACTGGCGTAAGAAAGTTGGTAATGAAGAAGCAGACCGTATCACGAAGGCTGCAACAAGTCGTGGTACGGACATGCACACTCTGGTAGAGCATCACCTTAAAAACGAGGATCTACCAAAAGTCCAACCGATTTCTGATTTTCTCTTCAAAATCTCAAAATCAGACTTAAATCGTATAAATAATATATACGCACTTGAAGGTTCCCTATATAGTAAGCAACTGGGCATTGCTGGAACCGTTGATTGTATTGCTGAATATGATGGCGAACTAGCAATAATCGATTTTAAGACTTCTAAAAAACCCAAACCACGAGAGTGGATCGAACACTATTTTGTACAGTGCATGGCATATGGTTGTATGCTGTACGAACTGACAGGAATTTCTGTCAAAAAACTTGTAATTATCATGGCATGTGAAAATGGAGAATGCGTCGTCTATGAAGAACGAGACAAATCAAAGTACATCAAACTACTCACCCAATACATTAGAAAGTTTGTTAGAGATAAACTGGAACTCTATGGAACAGAATAAAGAATTAGAACAGGCACTAGAAAGTAAATTTTTAACACCTTCCAAATTTGCTTTGGAAATTGAGAAAATTGTTGCCGAAGAAAACTTTAACTATATTGATGCTATCTGTCACTATTGCGAGATTAATAGTCTTGAGGTAGAATCAGTAGTGAAACTCGTGTCTAAACCTCTGAAAGAGAGGTTGAAGAATGATGCGATTAATCTAAACTTTATGAAGAAAACATCGAGAG
>Ga0255768_10001221_pt1 | contig 26712 bp, 14 predicted proteins | sample 071ome_33_FD_179983 | JGI IMG/M metagenome (GOLD analysis project Ga0255768, IMG submission 179983) | Coastal salt marsh microbial communities from the Groves Creek Marsh, Skidaway Island, Georgia - 071412AT metaG (version 2) | ecosystem: Environmental > Aquatic > Marine > Intertidal zone >...
TATATTAAAGAGTAGGTCTTCGGACCTTTCCTGCGGGTGTAGTTCAGTGGTAGAACGCTATCCTTCCAAGTTAGATGTCGTCGGTTCGAATCCGATCTCCCGCTTATATTACTTTAATAAATAACTACTAGGAAATCTAGTATATGTGGGAAAGCTATGTCCCTGATTAAAGTAAACGAACTGGCAACTCTCGACGGAGCTGCCGATCAGAGAGTTAATGCCTCTACTGGTATCAGAATTCCGGCATCAGCGGAAATAAAACTTGATGGTCCTCTTAGGGATAGCACAGATTCAGTAGGACTTTCTAATCAATACTTAGTTTCCAATGGTTCTGAAGTTGTTTGGCAATCACTGCCACAAGACATTAATATTACTAGTGACGTAACTTTTAGAGACATAACTGTTACTGGCGATATTACTATTGCTGGAACTGCAACTTTCCCACTTACTGCATTTACTACTTCCGATCTTGTTGAGGGTGGAAATTTATACTACACGGACATCAGAGCAAGGGCAGCTTTATCAGCACAGAATAGTGGATCGGGTGATGGTAGTCTAAGTTATAATGATGTTACTGGAATATTTACATATGCTGGTCCAACAAGTGTAGATTATAGAACATCTTTTAGTGCCAGTACATTCTCTGATAGTGAAACAAGGTTTGGATCACTAACTTATAATTCTGTATCTGGTACTTATACATACACCGGCATTACGGATACTGATATTAAAAATCAGTTCTCGGCAGAATCTAATGATGGTGCTCCCACAGCATTAGGTAGTCTTGGATACAATTCTTCTTTAGGTCAGTATAGTTATGTTGGTCCTACAATAGAACAAATTCGTCAGTTGTTTAGCACAACTGGTGATATAACATATGAACCAACTACGGGTGAATTTGAAGTTAACTTAGGTGCAGTTCCTGCTTCGCAAGTATTTGGTCAGATTAATACTTCTTCTACCACGGATATATCTGCATACGATAGTAGTATTCAAAATCTACATGTAAACAATGCTGCTTATCAACTTGCATCAGTTACGCAAATTGCCGTTGCTAGTAATGTTGCAACAATTGATGCATCACATACATTTCTTGCTGGCGATAGAATAAAGTTATCAAACACAGGTGATGCACATCTAGATGGTATCTATGTAGTTGCATCTTCGGATGCATTAGGTATTACACAAACCCCAGGTACTCAATTTACTATTGCCACCGCCAATGTTGCTAACCAAACAATAACTCCTGTAGGTTGTGAGGTAAGAAGAGTATCTGTATTTACTGGAGACCTAGTTGTCGATGGTTCAATCAATGTTAATGGTTCCAAGATTGGATTATCTGACCTATTTGTGGGTACGAGTTTAATTAGACTAAACTCTGACTTACCTGACGATCAGAACCCAGCGTTTGATGGTACTGATGATGCAATTATTGAAGTTAATCGTGGTGCTCAACCAGACACAGCACTGAGATGGAATGAACTTGCTAGAAGATGGCAGTTCTCTAATGATGGTATTAACTATAATAATATTCTACTCCCATCCGAAACAGACTTTGGTGGAGCAGAGGAATTTGGTGCTTCCGGAGACCCTAATAGATATAACGTAATAAGCGTAACTGATAATCCTGTTGGTGCTAACACATTTAAAGTGTTGGAAGTTCCTGATATTACAAAATTTAAACAAAACCACAAAGTAAAAGTATTTGGATTAAGTAAGACCCAGTTCTTAAATTCTGATAATCCACAACCAGATAGTAATGATATTCAAGTTCAACCTCCCGCTGTTGAAACTGAAGGATTTTCAACAGCGAATAAAAATTTCTATGCTTATGCTATAGCGCAGATTGATTTAAATACTGGAGATATTAGTGCCGCTACAGTTCAAGCAGCTTCTCCAGTTTTAAATAGAAATGTGGATGATTTGAATGAAGCAAATTATAACATCATTCAGGTTACTAGAGATGGTGGTGGGGATAAAGGTATATTAATTTATAGAGGAATCTTTGCTGATGATGTAACTGGTAATATAGCACAAGACGCGGTAGATAATTTTGCAGCTAACAGCACATCATTTAAATTAATTGCTGCTGTTGGACCAAAGTATTTTGAGAACGATACAACGTATGTATACAATGACTATGGTTCATACGATGTAACTGTTAACAGCGATAGAGATAGCGATGGTTCTTTTGGACCTAATGAAATTCATGTTCCACATACAGCACCATTACTACCAAAGCAGGGATGGATTACTGCTGGCATCAGACCCAATGGTATTGATGAAACGAATAGTACAATCGAGATTGATGTACCGGACCTGTATGAAGATGGAAATCTAAACAATATTTATCTTTATCATGATGATACAATTCCTCTACAAAATGCCATTAATGATGCAAAGAATGCTGGTAGAAATTTCCTAGTTATTCCCGGCGGCACATATCTAGTCACTCAATTAGAAATACCCGATAAGTTTACTCTTAGAGGTCTTGCTGATGCTACTGTATTACATAGACAATACTGGTCCACTGAATACATTACAGGAAACGATTATCTAAATGGTAACAATCCAGTTCCTGAACGTAATGGTATTCGTTCTAGTATGATTGTGTCAGAAAAATATGATGGAACTTTATCATCTCCTGCGGGTATGATTGATGTATTCCTAGGTGATATTATTCTTGATGGATCTGTCAAATATCAAATTTTAAATGCCGCTAGTTCATTCAATGTTGACGCAAATGACACTGTAGTGAATGGTGTGAATAGTAAGTTCTTCCGTCTATCTAATGTGAAAATTAGGAAGTCTGCTGGTCCTGCTTTGTTTGCTGCTGGTGCTGAAAACTTAACGATTGACAGCTGCACATTCTTTGATGGTGCTGATGTTGAAAGATTCCAGACACCAGTTCTTATTGCTGATGAGGGAGATACAACCATCGTAACTGGTTGTGTATTCAGAGATTTCCCTGGAGCACTTGACTTTACAACTACTAATGTTCTTGCTGTTAATGCTTGTACTATTAGAAATTGTGGTAGTGGTTTAAGAATTTATGGTTCATCTAAAACTGATGTCCTGAACAATCTAATTCTGGGACCTGCTGATGAATACATTCCAGTTCCTGATTTCTATGATAGTGATTTCAATAGTGTCAACTTCCCAATCACTATTGGAATTGATAACAATATGCCAGTTCTTCAGTATGTACTTTCGGGTGCTAAGTATGACTTCAGAGCAAACAATACTACTAGAAGAGTAGAGGTGTTCCGCGCATCCCGTGGTCCTGGAGGAGAAGAGGTAGTTGATCTATCAGCACCTATTACTAATGGTGGTTTAGATTGGTTCCAAGTTGTTGATGATGTTCCCGAAGGTCAGCAACCAACTGGTAATCAAGTTGACCCAGCATTGGGACAAACTAAGTTTGCTATTAGTGCTGCTGCATCTAACACACTTAATTTAAATTACCCAACAAGTTTCGATAACTATAACATTTATAGAGCAGTTGGTATTGATTATGTTAACATTGGCGATGACTTAAATCCTAACTTAGGCACTGGAACTCTTGATGGTTCTACTTATGTTGTTAATTGTAATGAATTTGCATATAACTCTGTAATTGTTGATTACTATATCAAATTAATCGCGCATAGTTATGCTCCAGCACCAGCACCAAATTTTGGTACTAGAATTTGGAGAGTAGTTGGTAAGACAGACCTTGGAGCTGGTAACTATCAACTAAGATTAGAGTCCTGGGAAGAGAATGCTAGTGGAGATCTTAAATCTTCTGTTGAGGCTCTTAGTGCTCTTTCTGGAGTTGGAACAGAACCAACTGCGGGTGGTGGATACTTCCAAATCAGGAACAAGTTTGTCATTGCTAGAGGCATCCTAACGGTCAGCGCATAATTATAAATAACAACAGAGAAGTAGTAATTACCATAGAGGAGTAAACATGGCTACAGGTGTAAATAATAGTACCGCTGTGGTTGTAGTCGGAAGGACTGCGCCAGTCCCTCCTGGTCAACAGACATCCGCAAATTCTGTACCAGTTGTTATCGCTTCAGACCAGTCTGCTATCCCTGTTGAAGAACAGAATAAGCAGCAATCTGAAGTCGCCCTTTCACTTCTAGGTATTCCTAGATCTGAAGTTGCTCTTGGTATCTTTGCTGACGTTAACACATACGATGTTAACCCAACAGAATGGTCTCAGTTTCCTGAGCAGTTTACTACTGCTGACATCTACAATGACAATGGAGATCTAACAGAACAATACACCGGACTACTTAACAAACTTGACTGGGGTCTCACTCATATCCCTGAAGAAGCAGGTGCTATGATTGAAGCACCATTCAATGAAGTATCTATTCTCACCTCTAAGCGTTTCTTCCGTTATCAACCTGGTCGTGTCTCTGCTGCTACTTTTGGTGTCAAATTAAATAGAGCACCTTATACAGTTCAAGATAATGCTACAAGTGGTGATTCTGTAAGAAACCCAGCACTTAAGAAGTATGGTATTTTTGATAAGTTTGATGGGTACTACTTCGAATCTAAGAACGATGGTTATGGTGATAACTTTACCTGCGTAAGAAGAACACAATCTATTATTCGTGATAACCCAATTTACTTTTCTGATCTTCAACCACAAGACTATGCTTGGGTTGGTGTTCCTTTAGTTGAATCTAGTCGTCCTCGTTATCTAAATGCTTACGACCTCCTGAAAGCAAACAAGAGATTTCTACAGGAAGTTGCTGCTCAATCACTAGATGATGCTGGTGAAGCAGATAAGTGTCGTAGAGATGCTGGTCTAGTTATTGAGGGTGTCTTGGATGACCTGAGATATGGTGGTAATGCTTCTACAGTTTACAACACACTAAGATTTTTCAATAAAAACAATCTTCCATCCGGTGTATATCTAGACAATGTTCAGACGGAAATTGCTAGATACGCCGTTATTTCTCAAGTATGTCAGAACCTATGTAATGGTCAGGTTCCTAGTGCTAATGGCAGTGGTTCTAATGATTCATATACTTTTGAAGGTAATACATATAACTATGTTCCTGCTAGCGCCCTACCATCAGTAACTGTTGAGGGAGGTGCTGCTTCTGCTGTCAATGGTCTCTTTGATATTCTAGAGGTTGCTTTAGGTAGAGATACACTTAACGTACCTAATTATAATTCAATTCCTGAACCAGTTGGTGCTGCTGCTGGTGAGATGGCAATCCTTAGAGATGGATTGGTGATGATTCATGCTGCTGCTAATGACCCATCACTTCTTAAGCGTAGAGTTAACTATTCAATTACAGATTTAATTGCTGACCCAGGTGGTGCAGCATACCAGTGGATTGAGATCACTATTCCTGATAGAGAAGCAACACTTCAACTAGGACAAAGTGTTAGCTTCCAGAAGAATGAGGGTACTGGAAGATTTCTTAATGCTGCACAAGAAGAAATACCTGATGGTAAAATTCTATTTGTTGAGGAAGTTCTTGATGTTGTGGAAGATGGTGGGGTTATTAAGCAATATGTAAGACTATGTGCAAACCCATCTAATGAGGAAATTTACACGGGTGTTGGTGGAACAAACGCAACCAATCCATTTGGTGCTGATGGCGACCTAGCATATCCAGATAAGCAATCTTTTAATATCATTTCTTCTAACCAATCTGTATCTGCTGGTGGTGGTACTGTTGCTGCTTCTGCTCAGGGATTCACACTAAGAACACCAACACCATTCCTACTACCAAATGATTCCAGAGCATACAGAGGCACACAATATACTGATGAGTCTCGCCCCGGTCAGGAGGGTGTTCCTGCTGGTACTGTAGACGGATGCTTCCCATATATCTATCCTCCTGCTGGTGGCGCTTCTGCCGGAACTCAGGGATATATTGATTCTGTATTTTCAAACACTGGTGACTTAAGAGCACAGATGAATTATGTGAACAAGAGATTGTTCAAAAACTGGGTGTGGTTCAATGTGGATCCAAAATACTACAAGGTGTATGAGTATAGAGTTCCTCGTTCCAGAATGAGTGGGGAAAAACTCAATGGTATTACAACTGATGTTGTTTACAGTGATAATGTACTAACAAATAAAGCTGGTGCTCCAGTTATAGAACCAACCACAGGAGAACAACTTACATTCAGCAGTCTTTGGGACCTTGACCCAACTAAGGTCACCATGTATAAGATTGAGTTCTCATGGTATGGTGCTGTTGGTGCTACCTTCCTTGCTTATGTTCCCATCGAAAATAATGAAGCAAGATGGGTGAGAGTACATCACCTCAGAGCATCTAACCAGTTGAAGGTTGCTTCTCTTGGTAATGCTACACTACCTATTACTTACCTAACATATGGTGGTGGTAGTGAAAATGCTTACGGATATCTTAATGCTGACAGACCTCTCAACACTGAGTCTGGATATGGTTCATGCTCAGAGCAATTAACTAAGTATGGTGCTTCATACTACATTGATGGTGGAGACAGAGGAACTGTTAGACTATTCTCCTACGCTTCTGACTCACTTAAAGAGATTGGTGGTTCCAGATATACATTTACTGAAGCTGAACATACAGGTTTATATACTAGTTCAGCTATTGCTGAAGAATCAGCTGACAATGCTAGCTATGTGAATGCACCTAGATTAGAATTCAATGGTGCTGCAGGTTCATTTATATCGCAGAATGGTGATATACCAGACATTTCTGATTACTATATGAATGCAAAGGTTCAAACATCGAATAGTTCAGATCAAGATATAAGAGTGGTATATGTCGATGAGGCAAATCGTTATCTATATCTTTCTAGAGTTATTTCTGCTACTAGCGGTGACATTAGATTGATTGTTGATAGACCACAACCTCTAGTAGGTATTAAGTGTAGAACTGAAATCAATGGTGTAAGAAATAGAGTTCAGATTTATCCAACACGTCTTGCGACAGGTGTTACTTCTCAGTCTGAATCAATGGTGGTTGAACTTAGAAAGACACCAGTGTTCCAAACATTAACACAAACATCAGGTACACTTTCTGTTAACTTTGGTGGTATTGATATTGGTAGAAGAGGTAAGAGAACTTTACTACCTATTGGTGCTGGTTCTGGAGAAATTTCTGTTTCTGATGTTGGCGGTAATTACATACAACCAGGCGAAGAAATTTGGGGATACTTTAGATATACTATTAAAGGAGATACCTCAGGACTTGCCTTTACTTCCCTAGGAAAACTCGATAGAGATTTTGATAGCGGTAAGTATTACTTCTCTGCTTACGAGGTAACTCTAGAGGATATTCTAATCAGAGGAACATTTAATCCTTGTGGTCAGTGGAGTGGTCCTGGTCCTCTAAACCCAGACTTAGACAATCCAACTCCTTTACTTAACCCATATCCAACGGCAACTCTAGCAAGACTCTCTGCTGTAGAGACAGACTCTGAACAGCGTTCGCCCATTCCTGGAACAGGAACAACTATTACTACACTCTTCTCACCAAACTCTGGTGAAGAATATGAACTATCTCCATACTTTGATTACAACAAGGACTATCTATCCTTCCCACTTACGGATATTCAAGAGACACTATACATTTGTGCTTCTTCTAAGTCTGATTATCTTGAGTCTGGAAACTATGTAAATAGAGGTGAGATACTAGCGAGCATTACCTGGGAGGAGCAGTGATAAATGAGTGGACTAGACATACGAATCGGGCATGATAAGCAACCAGCGCCTATCATTCCTACGAACGCACCGCTTTATAATTTATTAACTGGTGAAGTATTAACTGACGAAGGAGGTACTCCACTAGTTTCTGAGCAAGACATAGCTTTAACGTCTTTTAATTCTGCATCCAAGTCCACTTCTATTTGTTTTACTGAAGAAGGAAAGACTACAGTAAATGAAGATGCTAATATTAGAGGAACTAATTTTGAAGCTAGAAATGATGCTATATTTGAAATTCAATTATTACTAACGGGTGGCGGATACACTACACCATTAAATTTTTCCGTTGGTAATGCTACTCTTTCATTTACAATTGATGAGGTAACTAATTCTGTTAACTCTATCTCGGTTGTAGACCCCGGAAGTGGATTTGCTGAAGGATTTGAATTTGATATACCTGGTGGAGATACTAGTACACCAAACCTTGCGAGAGCAAGAATTACTCGCGTATCTACATTATTAACTGGTGACCAAACTAGATTCAAAGATGATCTTGTCGATGGAGATAGAGTAATTCTACCAACAGGTCGTGATGCATTAAATGCTAGAGTTTATGAGGAGAGAAAAGTATTTGAAGTTAGGAATCAATCTCAAGCATGGTTGACACTAGCAGTAACTGACCAGCAACTAAAAGATTCTAATGGTACTGGATTTGGTACAGTAACAAGAAAGGGATTTATTTTAGTTAATCCTATTCTTCCCATTGCTGAAGAGTTTCCGCTGTTTAGTGAAGTTAGCTCTACAATTCTTGGTATTCCTAAGGCAGAAACTCAGCTGGGATTGTTCTCTAATGTTTCTAGTTATGGATTAGATGAAGATGCATTCTTATTCTATCAAAATAATACTGTCACTAATGACCCAGATGATTGGGCTCGTAGAAAGAATCCAATTTACGGGAGACATCAAAATAGTACTTCATACATCGAACAAAAAGATGAGTCTGCTATTGTTCTGAGTGCATTTAGAGTACCTTATGGATATCCATATGGTCCAAATCCAAATAATACTGCTTATCCTTTTGATTCGCATGTGATCTTCTGTAACTTCCTGAAGATGGGTTGTTTGTTATATGACTGGTTTAAACCTGGTGGTCCCGGTTTTGATTCAGAAAATGATAACGGAGCATTTGCCTCAAAGTTTGTTCCATATGTTAGGAACCATGTCACCGCACCTAACTTTGTATTAGATCCTACTGTTGCTGCTACACAACCCGCTCCATACTATGATAATAATGGCGTTTTGATTACACCATACATTACCGGAGAAGAAATCTATAAACTTACTGACTGGGATATTAATACTAATACTCCACAACCAGGAGCAACTCCTCTGGGAACTGTAAGGGCATATCAATTCTTAGCGGGAGTCTTACATTTCAATGAGGAAGTTGGACTACCTTTCAAAGATAGTAATAGTCCGGAGAATGGACTTCCAATTATTGCTGCCCAGAGTTTAACTACATCTGCAATTACTGGTGACATGACATTTAACACTCCAGAAAATTTCCTCTGGGGTATGCAGAGTCCATTAAATCCTCAGTATCCTAATCGTCAATCTTTCTATGACCAGTTGGCGGTATGGACAGAGACATGGAGAGATATTAGGTCCGGAAGTTTTAAATTACCTAATGGAGCTCCATATGGAGCACAAGAGGTGGATGGTAATCCATACATTCAGGAGTTTATTGTTGATGCCCTAGCATTAACAGGTGCTGATAGAAATATATTCAATCGTTCTAAACCTGGATACTCTTCAAATAGACCTGTTCGTTCTTATCTAGTGTCAAGAAAAGCATTTAGATATCAACCGGGTAGGATTAGTGGATATACATTTGGTGTTCGTGCTTCAGGTGATGCTGTAAATAACGAGGTTAATATTGAATGGGGTATTGGTAATGAAACTGACCAGTTGTTATTCAGAAATAGAGGTGGCAATATTTCTATTGTAAGAAGGAGTGTTGTTCCTTTACCAAATGAACTACTTCAAAAACAGGGTATTGATCCTAGTGACCAATTCTTAACACAATTGGATACCAATCCTCAGGATACTGAATCTTTTACTGGTATTCCCAGACGAGATGTTTATGAATTGGAGATTCCTAGAGACTCTTGGAATGGAGATCCTTTAAATGGTAATGGTCCTTCGGGATGGAACTGGAGAGCAGAAGATGTGACCATGTATAAGATTGAGTTTGGATGGTATGGTGCTATTGGAATTCAGTTTTATGCTTATGTTCCAATCCTTAATAATGAAGCAAGGTGGGTTAAACTACACAGAATTATTATTGAGAACCAACTTGGGCAACCATGTATGGGAGACCCATACTACAAGTTCCAATATACATTAGAAGTAAACGACCATGACCAAGTGAGGTCTCCTCAGTTTATCTATAAGTATGGTACTTCCTGCTACATTGATGGTGGTGACGAAGGAACTATTAGAGTTGGTTCTGCTACCAGTGATTTCAAAACTGCACCTGTTGAGTTAGTAGGTGGAGTACCACAATCAACCACTGTTGTTGGGTTGATTCCAAAGACTGTCATTTATAATCGTTCTGGTCAGGCAGTTAAAAATAAGCAACAAATTTTCCCAAGAGAATTGTCATTAATAGCTGATGGATTAACTGAAATTTCATTGGTTAAATGTAAAGCATGTCCTGGATTTGGGCACACATATCAGACAAATGTTAATTCATTTGTAAGTGGAGACCTTAGATATATTATCCATCCTCAGACTGCTATTGTAGGTAATACTCCTGTTTTTGATAGGGGAACACTTGAGCTTCCTCTGTTACTTAGAAGAGGTAATGCTACTACCGGTAGTGACATCATTACACTTACTGCTGTTGATCCTGCGGACCCATCACAAGAAGCATCTCCATCTATCACGCAGTTCCTTAGGGTGGGTGACATAGTAAATCCACAGGAAGGAAATTCTCCTCTATTTGATGGTGGCGATCCTCCATATATTACTGCTATCAATGGTAATGATATTACTGTGAGTAAAGTTTTAGGAACTCAAGGTGGTAATCCAGTTACTCTTAATGATTTTACTTTTGAAATCCAACCATTATTCATTGGTAGGAAAGATGAGTACGCAAAAATAATTGCTAGTAGAGTTTGGTTGAGATATATTGGATCTAGATTACAATTTAGTGGTTCTATCTACAATACTGTTGTCGATGGATTTAATGTTCAGGGATATACTTCAGCACCCATAGTTGGAATTGATACGGGCGCTGCGGCAGTGTTCCCACAACAAGCAGAGGCGTTTAGATATTTTGAAGACCAACCATTACAGGCATTCAGGAGAATTAATCCTAACACCAACGCTGAGCAAATTATTCCTACTGATACTAGATTCCCAATTAGATTAGCACAATATGATGCTGTTGCTGGGTCTGCTTTACCTGTTGTTGGTAAGAAAAACCAACTTTTGATGTTATTACCTAACAATGGTACACTATCTGACAACGGAATATATTCAAATGGACAATTCGCTGATTGGAGAGTTGGTATTACTACACTTAGACCAACTCAACCAGGTGGACCAGGAACAGATTTAGTATGGGAACGACCTAATGGTGCCGGTCCAGTAGCAGAGTTTACTAACAATTATAAATTATTTGCTGAGAGATTTAATATTGGTGTCTTTACTGATACAGAAGGATTTGAGTTAAGTGAAACATATGGTGGCCGTATCCCTCCATTTATTGTGGACTATAGAATTCCTCAACCACCAGGAACTAATACTGGTAGATGTGCATACATTGAAATCACTGTAGGTGATCCAATTTTTGCATCATGTTCTCAAGTTGCTGGAAGTGAATTGCCTACTACTCTAACTCAAGCGTTTATAGATGCTGGATATACTTTTGGTAATACATCGAACGATTGGTACTTAAGATTTTCTGGTGCTCCTCCATTTACCTATGACCCATCTGGTGCTGAGGTTGGATTTAATCCAGCAGATCCTAATCCAATAGACCCACTAGATGAAGACTCTATTCCCATTAATGGTTCGGGAGTTAGATTTGCTAGTGGTTTTGTAACCTATGAGCAAAATGATGTTACCTATAATATTGCTCGAATTGACGGCAAACTACTTCAAAGTGCTAGCACAGCACCAGCACAGGTAACTATCTATCTGATTCCTGTCAGTCTGGAAACATATAGAAAGTTTGCTACTAAGTCTTTTGATTACAATCCATTCCCACTCTACTTCTTTATTGAGATGAGAGATGCTGGAAGAATTAATGGCGCTGTAATCAAAGAAGAGACGGCAGTAACTAATGTATATAATCCAAGGTGGTTGGGTTCATCTTCTATTACTTTATCAAATGAAAATAATGAAATTGGTCCCATAGGAGACACAGCATTTACAACTGGAGACCAGGTTAGTTTCCCACCAAACTTTACTTCACCCGATAGACTATCATCAGCCTTCATCGACACTCAGAGTACATCTCAGTTGAGACCATATGAGGTGATAGATAAAGTATATGTTGGTAATGAAACTAAGACCATAGATTTGAGGTCTGTATTTGATTTCCAAAAGGAGACGATTACACCAGACCTCCTAAATACTACAGCATACTTCTTTATCGCCACTTCTAAAGAGGCAACGTCTACGGAGATTGCGGGAACATTAAATTACATCGAGCAGCAGTAAGAGAGAATGGCAATTACAAATCCTAGAATCTTTGGACTAGCAGTTCCAAGAAACCTTACTGATGTAAGGGATAGGGATGAAACTCTGTTAAATCTGGGTTTAGATATCAGAGACTTAGAAGTTATTCGTGGTATTGCTGCTGCTGGTTTTGATTCTAATAATTTACAAACTATATCTGGATTAAATGTTCCAATCTGGAAAACATTTGATAGATATAGAACAGATGTCAGTACATACAATGGTCAGTTGAATGACTCTGCTGGTACTGATATTAGAACTAAAGGTAATTTAGAGGTTCATGGACCAGTTTCCTCTAATGCTTTTAGATATACTTTATTTGATAATACAATTGGTACTCCTTCTCTTAGATGGGGAGACATCTCTACTTCTCGTGTAAGTTCTTGGAGTTCTTTTACTGCCTCTATTGCTTATGGTTCTGATGTAAAAATTAGTGGGACACTTTTTGCAGGTTCATTAAAAACACAACAGGTTCCCACAGAAAGAACGTTTGATTCTGAAGTACCAACACACAAAATTAAGTTAAGACTTAATGGTACTGATCAGTACTTCTATGTAATGAAAGGAATTCCTATTAGATTTAAGGGATTCTTTAGAGATTTTGATTTTACATTAGATTTCCAAACGCAAACGGTTAGGAACAGTTGGAGAGTTTATAGAACTAATGGATTAGAATTACAGGACTTTGAAAACGTTGGTTCGTTTTCTTCATCCACATTAAATTATAGATCTCCTTTCTCTGCTGAAAGATTTATTGAGGCATACATTAATCCTGAAGTGGTTGATAGAATTGTATTATCTAACTGCAACATTCAAGAACTACCAAAGTCTAGACTTCCCAATTTAGAAACGTTAATCTTTGCTAATAATGGACTAACGACATTTCCAAACTTAAATTTCTTTTCTCCAAACTTGGAATCTCTTGTTATAGATAACAACCCGTTTTATAATGGACCTACAATAGATGAGCAGAAATTTACTAAGCCAATTATGGCGAGAATACCAACCACATTAACTAACTTAGATGCATCTGGATGTTTTAAGGGAGGAATTGAACAAAATATCTTTAATAGATTGCGTTTATTATCTAGGATTGATATTAATAGAGTTAGTAATGTATTTTTCTTCCCTGATTCCGTTAATCCTACAGGTGCGCTCCCTAATTTTTATGGGATTATTGGACAACCACTTACTCATACAATGGGAGAGGTTAGTTTAATTGACCACGACTTTAGAACTATTGAACCTGGTGTTCAGGGTGGTGTAGATGAAGTTACTTTATCTGGTTCTAATGGTTCTGGTGGTAGTGGTTATAATGGTGGCGCTAGTGGCGTATTTAATGATGTACCATTGATAAACGGAAATGGTAGTAATGCTACTGCAGATATTACAATAGATAATGGAATTGTAGTTGATGTTGTGATTAAAAATGTTGGTTCTGGATACAACGTTGGTGATTTATTATCCGCTGATAATTCTAATCTAGGCGGTTCCGGATCAAATCTTGCTATTGAGATAACAAGTCTGATTAATGTCCTTAGTATTAAGCAACTAGAGAATTTAACCACCATAGATTTAAATGATAATGACTTATTAAATGATCCAAACTTTTCTTTAAATTGTGAATCAACACTAACTAGTTTAGGTATTCAAAGAACTCAAATTGCACTTCCAAATGTAAGTAACTTTACTGAACTTACTGGTGTCAGTATCTATAGTGGTTCTGGTAGGGGTTCATTTCACACTGGGTGGGATGGTACATTTGGTGGAGTAGGTTATCCAAGAACAGACCAGGATAATTTTAAGTTCAATAACTGCCCCGTATTAACTGGCATCACAACAAGTTATTCTGATATCAGAGGATACTTACCAAAGTTTTCTCTTTGCCCAGCATTGACATCATATGGATTTTATGCAACAAATAATATAATTGCAGGTCGTCCTGGTAAGAGAAAGGTATTAAAACTATTACAGGGTGGTGGCATCACACAACTAGGTGCTTTCAATGAACCGCCCGGTAGACCTTACACAGGAAATAGTACTACTGAAGTAGCAGACACACTAGAAAATACTGCCAATGCGATAGAAGGTGCGATTGTTAGTATTACAACTAGTGCTAATGGTGCTGTCACTCAAGTCAATATTGTTCAAGCTGGTTCTGGATACACCACATCAGATTTGATAACTATTCCAGCGGGTGCTTTAGGTTCAAACAAAGGAGGAACCATTGCAATTGCGGAGGTTGCAACTGGAACTATTGGTAGTAATGATTATGATGATGGCACATATAATTTTGAGTTAGATGATAGTACTAATACTGCTGTCGGTATCAATGCTGCAGTATCATTTACTATCAGTGGAGGAGCGGTATCTCAGTATGCTCTAGTTCAACCTGGACAAGACTATCAAACTGGTGAGTCTATTACTATTCCAACCTCTGTTGTTGGTGGAACTCAACCATTACAATTTATTATTGAAGAGGCAGAAGCACCTAAGATTTTATACAACGATCAATTTGAATTCAATCCTAATATTACTAGTGTTGATATCAATATTAATAATCCATTATTTGCTGGTGAGGTAGAGTCTGGTGCATTTACTCCATTAAGAACTACGTTAAGGTTCTTAAGATTACTAGCTAATGGACGAATTAGTGGTAACTTCCCCAACCTAGAAGACCAGGCAGCATTAGTAGAAGTAAGATCCCAAAGTCAAGGATGGACAGGTGCTCTTCCATTGTTCTCTGCTGCTCTAGGATTAGAAGAACTATATCTTAGTGGTAATAATTTTACAGGAAAATTTGAATACCAAGCAAAAAGTAGTTTAAGAATTATAAGTTTATCAAATAATAATATTGATGAGATTAGTAACCTCAGTCTATTACCAGCTTGTGAATCCTTCCAGTTATCTAATAATAATTTGTCGGGAACTATTCCTGCTTTAAATACTATCATGCCCAACATTGAAAGTATAGGACTGGCAGACAATGATTACACTGGGTATGTAGATGGTACAGTTAATCAATTACTTTTGTTAAGAACGTTTGATATTTCTAATAACAGACTTGGTGTATCTGAAATAGATAATATTCTATTTGATTTTGTTGATAATTATCGAGCAGCAAATAGAGGTAATGTGACAGTTAATCTTACTGGTCCTAATATGGCACCACCAACACCATATCCTGTGACTGGTGGTATCATTGAGACAATAACTTTTACTGACCAACCAACAATATCTAATGGTAATTTAACTGATATTGGTAGTGCATTAAATGCTCCAGATGGATCAGTTCCTGTTGCTGGCACCTATGAATCTGCATTGAACTATGATGGAGCAGGTGTTGGTGCTAGAGTAACTATCGAAGTTGTTAATGATTTCTTAGAGGATGTTCCCATTGCCATTAATACCACACCTTCATTCACAGGAACAGTTGGAGAAATTACGGGTGCGTTAACACTAATACCTAATGGTGAAGGTGGTATTGTAGTGACTAGTGGTACAGCTTCTTTCACAGTGACTGATGATGGAACATCAGCACAGAATAGTGCAGACCCAGCATTTACTGCTGCTACTGTACAACTTGATTATGATGCTACTGTAAGTCAAACTTTCCCAGTAAGTGCTACCCTAGTAACTGGTGGTTCTGGATATAGTTTACAAGGCACACCAGATAAAATTGTTATACCATCTAGTTCAGTAAATGCTAATCAGTCATTAGATATTGAACTCACCATTAATAATGTTCAAGAGTTTACAAATGGCACTGCAGCATATTCAGATACTGGTACTAACACTGCTGCTGGTAGTGATGCAGCAGTTTCTGTCACAGTTGATAAAGGTGGTCTAGACATTACATCCGCTTTAGTTGACCCAGATGCCACACCAGGAACCGGATACTTAGATACAGAACAAATTACTATCAACTTACCTGGTAGTATGCCTAATAGTGGTGAACTAACATATGATATTACCACCGTACAGAATGAATACTATCTAGATACAAGCTATAGTGTCCTCCTCCTAAATAGTGGTGGGGAAGAATATTCTGCACTTGATGTTTTAAGTACAAATGATGTAATTCCATTCAGGGATCCAGTTACAGACGTGGTACAGAATGGTGGATTAGAATTACAAGTTCAGTCAATTAGATCGCAGATAAACAAAGCAGTCTTCACTGGATTTGGTGCTGTTGAATTCCTCAGAGGAAAAGGTTGGACCGTCAGAGTAGAGAGTTAAATGGCATTACTTAATCAAGGATTTGTAAGATCACTAAGCTTAGATGATGTTGAAGATTCCATACTCAGCATCAATAACTTAGCTGGTGGTACTATCACTAACGATCTTATTGTTTTCGCTAATAATGAAAACAATGTAACCAAACTTTTATTTAAACGACCTGGTATAGACACAAATAATAGTGTCGTAACTGAAGGTGACGGCAGTGTCTTCAGGCAGGCGGATAAGATTGGAACCTTTGGTAATGGAGACCAAGTTCGTATCAGGTCAATCATTAACATCACCAATATTGAGAGGGATGGACTACCTTTTGCGGCTAATGACCAACTCCGTGTCACTCTAGAGAAACCTTTGCCTGCTAATTTCTTTGACCCTGCAAATGGTGTCGTTAAAGTAATATTAAATGAAACTAGATTTGAGATTGCTACAGACCAGTTAAATGGTAAGGAATATGTAGCAACTGGTATTTTTGATGGTAATCCACAGATTCAATTCTTTTTAAATGATGTTGGATACCCTGAAGATTTAGATGATGAAGGTGTTGACCAAAATGCTATTGGTGATTTCGATCCTGATGGTCCCAATAATAATCTGGATAACTATCCATACATCATATCCTCTTCTTTAGCAGGACCAGCGGTGGTTTCTGGAGACGCTATTGATTACAATAGAATATACTTTATAGCAAATTCTGATGCTATTAATCAATTTAGAATTGGTAGAAACTTTAGTAGAAGAGAACTGATTGACCAAATTGATTTTGGAACATCTTTTGCTGGTGATGTACCAGTTGCAGGTTATAATGGTACATCAGGTGCCAGCGTAATATTTGAAAGGGTAAATAAATGTGTCAAAGAAAACTTAATCAACCTTTCACTTCCTGTTTTTGAAGATAGAAATGACTTTACTTATACTAGTGGAGCATTGAGTTTTTCAATTAATGAAAACTTTTCTAGACTAGAATCATCTCTAGACTCAGCAACATTCTACACACTTCAAAAGTATTTGTCCAGAGAGTATAATTACTATGATGTAGATGAATTAGAATTTGCTGGAAATTTATATAGTTCTGATCCTGATGGATTTAATCAAATACAATCAGACTTAGTAGAAACTGATAGAAGTCCTGGTGTTTATATTATTAATAAGGATGCATCCCCAGCGTTTGATAATATTGTTTTAACTAGGGCGTATTCTGATAACACTCAACCATGGGAACTTAATGTAAATACACTAGAGTTCCAAGCACTAAGAGATTTCGATGGTAATTCTACTACATTTAATGATAATAATCAGGAGATGACAATTGGTAATTTAATCTTACAAGATAAACCTGTATCTAATGGTGGTACTGATGCTATTGAAATTGGTAGTGCCTTAGAACCATTACAAAATGTTGAGGTACTTACACTAGGGGAAGCTAGTGTTATTGATAGCGGTCAACCAGTGCTTGCCGCTGATCCAAATCAATTTAGATTTACGCATAAATTAAACGTACTAATAGATACTACTGGTGAAGGACCAGAGTTCTATAGTATTTGTTTATCTACAGTAGCAGATGCAGGAACTGCAGCTGGTTCTTCTTAAGCGTTATCTCTCCAGAGTAACAGATAGTAAGTGTCTCCGTTTCCATCTGTAATGGGAACGTAACCACCCATAATATCATTTGCGTCTGTTGCTACTTCATTAGACCCATCAGTAACCATCTCTAACTTGTCGTAGGAGACTTTACTATTCGTATTGAATACTCCTGCTCTACCACCACCCGTGCTGGTAAAGTCTAGTACCATTTTCACATCATTGATTGTTGCTAGTCCTCTAGAGGTAGCAGCAAATGGTGGTGAAGTATCAGTAGGTCTGAAACATACTTCTTTATTAACTGTATCCCCAACAGGTGTGAATGTAATTCTAGTTACTACACTATCAACAAAACTGATTGGATTATTTTGTACTGCTCCAGAACCAACTGTTAGTGTAACTAAAGCTGCTGTATCCTGAGCACCGCCACCAGCATTTGATGCTGATTGTGTGATATCAGATACGATATTTGAAATTGTAGCAACACCACCTAAGTTATTAACATCTGGTCCTGTGAATTGAAGTGATGGGAATAGGTGTGCTACCATTCCATTAGTTAAATCTTTAGCATCTGGAACTCTAAATGTTACACTGCTACTAGCAACATCAGGATAGTCTAATCTAAATGTAGCATCATTATTACCAGCAGCGATAGTTATTGTATTGCCGGGTTCGTATCCTTCACCCGCATTGTCTGGGTCTACCCAAGCATATGTAACGGCACCAGCACCATCAGTTACATAATATACTTGCAGATTGCTCCCTGTTCCACCAGTGGTGCCTACAGAGCTACCAGGTAATCCAGGTAATGCTTCACTTACATATCCACTACCACCACTATTGAGTTCTAGTTTGGGTAGAATTCTCTTATCAAATACTCCCTGACAATAGGAGGCAAGACCATCGTTGTTAAGTCCAAAGGTTTGATAAACAAACCATTTCTTAAAGTTGCTTCCGGATAGACCTAGTGATTGATCTGCAAATACAAAAGAGTTTTCTGCTTGATTAAATCCAGATTCAATTCCTGTTTGGAATCTATCAATCAATGCGGTTTGACTACTTTGCTTTAGCACACCAACTTCTTCTTGTCCGGGTATAGTTTTGTCATTGTAGAAGAATTGACCTGTCCATTCTTCTTGCTTAAAGATTTGATTCTTCTGGAAAATTAGTCTAGGTTTTCCTGTTAAGAATGTGTCAGTAAGTGTAGCGCAATCAAATACTAAATTGATACCTGGTTGGTCTAATAAATTACCATCAATTTCAAATAGTTCAAAGTTACTATACCCTGTGCCTGGTGTCAATGTAGTGATTACGAATGAACCATTGTTATTTCTACTAATGTTAAAGGTAGCTCCAGTTCCATCTGTATTAGAAGTAATATTTACTCCTTGTTCGAATGTTCCGTAGTCTGTGTTGGTGAAGTCAAGGTCTACAGTATCTCCGGAAATAATTCTAGGTACATCAAAACCTCTTGAACCTAAAGAAAACCCATCTTCCACTAAACCAGTTGTGGGTACGATGTTTGTACTATATTGTCCGTTTGTACCAAAGGCAACTAACCCTTTGTGATCTATAATTTCTATGTTTGATGTGCCGCTTGAAGTACACGTTCTGTCGAGAATAATTGATTGATTATTATTAATACCAGAAACTCTGGAACCAATTGGAATGCCAGCACCTATTACATAATTTCCTACTTCTACAAATTCAGTTCTATTAGGTAGTCCTGTGTTTATACCTGAGTCGGGTATTACAACAATTCTAGAATTGTTAGTTGTTGTTGCTTCTCTAGCCTGAATTATATCTGTTACTGGACCTAAGTTACCAACGTAATAAGATACAATTGGATTGAAGTTTGATAGTCCAACGTAGTTATCACCAGCAGCACCTTCTAGTGGTGTAGTTTGTACACCAATTGGCAATCTGTCATTAATTCTGGTTCCAGCAAAACTAATTGATTCATCAATAAATTTTTTGAAGTTACCTATCTGATAGAAATCAAAGTAGTCTTCTGGATACAAATATTTGTAGTCAAAGTCATCATCTTGTCCACCAAGAGGTGAATTTCTTTGAAAGATAATTCTTCTGTCAAGTGACCCAGTAATTTGCGACTCAGATTTATCTATTGCATCATCATCATAGAAGAAACTAATTTTAATTTTATATGGATCGTATGCTTTTAACTCACCTAAGTTTACTTGGAAAGTTCTACTAGTTCCTAATGCTATTCCTGTATTACTAGCACCAAGTTCATCATAGAAGTACCATCCTCTTGTGTTGTCGATAGTAATTGTGATGTCTGCACCACCAACAGATGCTCCTGGAATAGTAATAGTCTCACCAGAAAGATATCCATCACCAGGATTGTTGATAATAACAATAGGATTACCACCCAAATCTCTATTGACATTAAAAGATGCTCCAACACCATCCACACCTGAGTATGTAAATGCTGTTATAGTACCATAGTTTTGATTAAATTCTGCTGGCACAGCAGCTCCAGCAGTACTAATTTCATCAATAATACCAGCAGTAACTAATCTAGTTTGATCTAAAATAGTTTGTAAACCACTGCCATTATTAAAATCTAAATCATTTAGTCTAAAAGTTCCTGTGCTTGGGTCGAAGGTAAAATCTTTACTAGGAGCTTCTTTTGTATCAAATTCAACTCTTATGAATCCAGTTGTGGTAATTCTGATACTCCATGTTCCATTTTGTGTGGGTTTAAAGAATCCTGTCCACTCAACACCACCATAAAAATTTGCTAGGTTAGGTGATAGTTTTTGATTGTAAACAAACTCACCTTCCTCCCAAAAATTATTCTTATCGTCAGCTCTTTCTGTACCTCTTGCTGGGTCTATTGTTGCTCTACCTGTAGGGTCTGCGGGGTCAACATAGTTATCAAACCCTAGGAATGGTGTTGAAGCATCTTCTGGTGTGCTTCTCAAGATGCCATCAGAATTAAAGTATCTTGCTGTCAGTCCATCTCCACCAAAGAAGAAGGGTTCTGATGTAGTAAAGTATGCTCTATCAAATCTATTTGATAGTGTAATTAGGGGTTCATAGGTTATGTTTGTACCAGTTGGTCCAGTAAATTGTACTGTAGTGTTAGCAGCACGAGAAAATACATTAGAATCAACATCACTGGAAAATATTCCTTTGATTAATTGTAGGTCTTCACCAGTAAATGATTCTGCACTACCCTTAATCCTATCCAGCAAAGTGTTTAATGCAGTAACTGTGCTAGCTAAGTCACTAAGATTTTCTGATCTCTTAGCACCAAATTTCGAAAAAATCTTTGCCATCTTTTACTAACACTAGTTCCCTAATTGTATTTAGGTTCTTGTGCCAGCAACAAACTGGCACACACCCCCTTGCTTTTTTAGGTAAAGTAGCCTATATTATATTCAGCGGTGGTTAATCGGACCACCCATCATCTGCGGGTATTCATTCCGCAAGTAAACTAAGAGGTAAAACAAATGCTTAAATCTACTTTCGCAGCCCTTGCTGCTGCTCCCCTGTTCGCTGGCGCTGCTGTCGCTGGTCCTTATGTTAACGTCGAAACCAATGCTGGTTGGACCGGTTCGGACTACAATGGTGCCGCGACTGATCTCCACATCGGTTACGAAGGTGCTCTTGGCGAGCGTGCTTCCTACTACGTCCAAGGTGGTGCTACCCTAGTGACTCCTGACGGTGGTGATGCTGACACTGTTCCTTCCGGTAAGGCAGGTCTTGGTTTCGCTGCTACCGAGCAACTTGGTTTCTATGGTGAAGTCTCGTTCGTTGGTTCCGGCGATAGCGACATCGACCGTGGCTACGGTGCTAAGGCAGGTGTGAAGTACAGCTTCTGATCCTTCCTAGGGGACTTCGGTCCCCTTAAACCATGAAATACTTAAAGGTATTCTTCCATCCAGTAACACAGATTAACTTGTTACTGGTTGGATTTTTTATTATAGTAGGGTTGGTACATAACCACGCCCATCATACTATGGAGCGAGACACTGACTCTTATGTTCGTAACTTCTGTAGAAAGAACAAAGACATATGTGCCAGTTATGTAAGTGATTACTGATAATAATGAGACGGGGGGCTTGACAACGCCCCCTTCTTACTATATAATATGTAAAGATTCATTACAAAACGTATCATGACTGTTACAACTAACGAGCACGGTCAACAAAATATGTGGGCTGTCGAACCTCAAATGGTAGTTGAGGACTACAATAAGAAGGGTCTTTTCTCTCCCTGGCAACAAAAGGAGATGTATAATGGTCGCTGGGCTATGATGGGTCTCATCATGGGTTTCGTTACCTACGCCGTCAATGGCAAATTTTTCTTTGGAATTTTCTGATAATAAATGACTGACTTTAACATTACTTTCAAAACTCCTGCGGGAGAAGAAACCACTATCACTTGTCCCGATGATACCTACATCCTCGATGCTGCTGATGAAGCAGGGATTGACCTTAACTACTCTTGCCGTGCTGGCGCTTGCTCTAGCTGTGCTGGGCGTCTGGAGTCAGGTTCTGTAGACCAGAGCGATCAATCGTTCCTTGATGATGACCAGATTGAATCTGGATTCATCCTCACTTGTGTTTCTTATCCCACAAGTGACTGTGTTATTCTGACAGAACAAGAAGATGCGTTATACTGAAGATGTCCTTGTTGAAGCAGTTGCTGCTCTTGGATGGGATGTCAGAAATGATGACATTCATGTAGAGATTGGCGGCACTTCTGTCTATGGCATTGATGGTGATGGTACTAAGTGGGCACCCACATTTGGTACTCGTAAGTATAATAAAGATGCCTTCATCGTAATTAAAAATAGATCCCGTACACCTTTTGAACCAAGCAAACCTAACAATGACCCGAGTACCTGAAGTAACTTTCCACACTAGAGTTCGTGATGAATCTATTGATGGACCTAATCCATATCGCTGGCAAGATGTAACTACTGCTGACCTGTTCGCAGGCAAGCGTGTAGTTGTATTCTCTTTGCCCGGTGCCTTCACTCCTACCTGCTCCACATACCAGCTTCCTGGTTATGATGAAGCATACTTTGAGTTTAAAAAGAATGGTATCGATGAGGTCTATTGTCTCTCTGTGAATGACTCTTTCGTTATGAATGCTTGGTTCAAGCAACAAGGAGTTGAGAATGTTAAACCTATTCCTGATGGTAGTGGTGAATTCACCTACGCCATGGGTATGTCTGTCAATAAGGCAAACCTAGGATTTGGTTTCCGATCCTGGCGTTATGCTATGGTTGTAAATGATGGTGAGATTGAGATTATGTTTGAGGAACCTGGCAAGGTAGGTAACTGCCCTGTCGATCCTTATGAGGTGAGTGATCAGGACACTGTACTTACTTGGCTAAAAGAACATGCCTAATCCCAATCAACTTTATCAGGATATGCAGAAGCTCGATGATTTGTATAACGAGTTACTATGGCATCCTGACGACGTGCTACAATTTACCCACGATGGTGAGAAAATCATCATCACTAACAAAACTTTGGAGGAAAACAAATGAAATTCGGATTCACCCCTGAGGCAGAGATTCTCAACGCTCGCCTGGCAATGCTTGGTTTCGTCATCGCAGTCGGAACTTACATGACTACAGGACAAATCATTCCCGGAGTCTGGTGATGCTTATAACTGCTATGCTTTGCATAGCGGCATTCATTGGAGCCGCTATGATGACTCCTGATAATGATGATGACGATGATCATCAGGGTGGCACCATGATCCCTGCTACTATTCCCACATAAATAAAACTGAATATCGTCGGCCGCTTAAAGACTCCCCTGCCAAATAACAGGGGGGTCTTTTTTATTAGAATGTCGTAGTTACTGGTGCGAATACCCAAGTATTTTCAGAGACGCAAAGGTATAGGTTAGTACCATCGAGAATAATTTCTCCCGGTCTTCCTGTGTCTGTAGAAGATGCAGGTCCAGTACCAACTCTAATGTATCCTATCGCACCAGTTACTCCATCTTCATCGGTAATGTTCCAAGAACTATTGTTACCACTACCAGTAGAAGAATCGTAGAATAAATCTGATACTGTACCAGGATCTTGGACGAAAGCTCTGATTGTAGAGTTTTGTCTTGTGATACCAATTCCATCTCTTAACTGTAGAATTGCAGCAGACGACCCACCAATTGTACTGTTACCTGTTGATCTAAGAGTTGGTGCGGTAAAGTTTAATGTTGTTTGTAAATCTGTAGCACTCTCAGTTAGTGATGTATTTACTAATTGATTGTTAGTATTGTCCCACTTGAGAATAGTTTCGTCAGTAAAAGTTGCTGAATTTTTTAGTAGGAATGATGTACCTGATGTACTCAGACCACCATCTCCAGAGACTGAGTAAGTTGTGTTTGTATCTACAAACGTGGAGGTGATAGTAATAGTTTTTGATGGACTATCATATCCAAGAGTTAAATCTCCTGCTACTTGTAGTCTTACAGACGTATCTCCATTAGGTGTTGGGTTTGATACAGGATTGTTCTGTAGATTATAAACATCTAGTTGTAAATCTACAGCGTTTCCACCTGCTCCAGCACCAGTAATTTCATATCTTGAGTCAGTATCAATAGCAGCAACAGTATCACCTAAGAATACTGTTTGAGTTCCAAACACAATAAAATCATTTACTAATGATGTGTTTGGTATGTCTACAAGTGTGTTTAGTGATCCACTGATAGTTTTATTTGTTAGTGTTTGTGTTTCTGATTGTCTTACAACACCAGTAAATCCACCTAGACTACCAATAAAACTATCTCCAGAAATCCATTCTAACTCAGTGCCATTGTACCTTACAATCTCATTAATTGAAGACGGTAATCCATTAGATAATTCTAGATTACTTTGTGATAGATTGAGATCATCTACACCTTTCAACTCTTCAATCCTAGGGATTGCTGTGTTGACAACTAATGGATAGCGACTTGCCATTATGATACCTATTGTTCCTGATAAAACTATTTATTTATCTGGTGTGCCGGTCAAGCAAGTGTCCCTGACCCCTTGCGCTACCCCACGAAATCGTGTATCTTATATGAGTGGTCGGGAGGTCACCCAAAGATGAGTATAAATGCTCATCTTTAGGGGCTTGACAGGAAAACCGTACCATGTTATGCTAAATACATCAAATGATTAAGAAACGTAAAGTTTTTTAATGCGTTTGTTACAACTGCCGCTTGACCGGGACTAGGCAGTCCAATCCGTCCCTCATATCCTCGCTAAGGGTGCGAGGAAATAGTAACTCCACCATTTCCCTGATGGTCTTACTTTTTTAGTTCAAAAACAATGACTACTCTTTCACAAAAACAACAATCGAATACTTGGGAACAGTTCTGTAGCTGGGTCACTAGCACCAACAACCGTCTTTATGTTGGTTGGTTTGGAGTCTTGATGATTCCTTGCTTGCTCGCTGCTGCTACTTGTTTCATCGTTGCCTTCATCGCTGCACCTCCTGTAGATATTGATGGCATCCGCGAACCCGTTGCTGGTTCTCTTCTCTACGGTAACAACATCATCTCTGGTGCAGTTGTTCCTTCTTCTAACGCTATCGGTCTCCACTTCTATCCCATTTGGGAAGCTGCTTCACTCGATGAGTGGCTCTACAATGGTGGTCCTTTCCAGTTGGTAATCTTCCACTTCCTCATCGGTATCTATGCTTACATGGGTCGTGAGTGGGAACTTTCTTACCGCCTTGGTATGCGTCCTTGGATCATGGTTGCTTACAGCGCACCTGTTGCTGCTGCTTCTGCTGTGTTCCTGGTCTATCCTTTCGGACAGGGTTCTTTCTCTGACGCTATGCCTCTTGGTATCTCCGGTACGTTCAACTACATGCTTGTTTTCCAGGCTGAGGACAACATCCTGATGCACCCCTTCCACATGCTTGGAGTTGCTGGTGTCTTTGGTGGTTCACTGTTCTCCGCCATGCACGGTTCTCTAGTTACTTCCTCGCTGGTTCGTGAAACCACTGAGTCTGAGTCCCAGAACTATGGTTACAAGTTCGGTCAAGAAGAAGAGACTTACAACATCGTTGCCGCTCACGGTTACTTTGGTCGCTTGATCTTCCAATACGCTTCCTTCAACAACTCCCGTTCCTTGCACTTCTTCCTTGCTGCTTGGCCTGTTGTTGGTATCTGGTTCACTGCACTTGGTGTTTCCACTATGGCGTTCAACCTCAACGGTTTCAACTTCAACCAGTCCATCATGGATAGTCAGGGCAAAGTCCTGAACACCTGGGCAGATGTCCTCAACCGTGCTGGTCTTGGCATGGAAGTCATGCATGAGCGTAACGCTCACAACTTCCCTCTCGATCTTGCTGCTGCTGAGAGCACTCCTGTTGCACTCACCGCACCTAGCATCGGTTGATTCAAAATTGAATAGTTAAACTAAAGATCCTGGAAAAAATTTTTCCAGGATTTTTTTATCCAAAAAGTCGATGATGGATAAGGACACTCCAGATAAATTGAGAGAGATTA
>Ga0255768_10001241_pt1 | contig 26416 bp, 33 predicted proteins | sample 071ome_33_FD_179983 | JGI IMG/M metagenome (GOLD analysis project Ga0255768, IMG submission 179983) | Coastal salt marsh microbial communities from the Groves Creek Marsh, Skidaway Island, Georgia - 071412AT metaG (version 2) | ecosystem: Environmental > Aquatic > Marine > Intertidal zone >...
AATCCTACTCTTACAGGTCGTCCTAATTCTTTTTCTCTTTTGATTAATTCTTCAGTGTAATTCATGATGTTATTTTTAAACTATCTCCTACTTTGACTTCTGGTTTTTTTTCAAAACTACAACTTACGTCACCTGGTAAAGCGGCTTCTGATGCTGAATCTAATTTAAGAACTAGATGGCCGAGGTTCTTAAAGTTTTCATTAGCAACAGGTCCTACAGCTGTAACTTTTAGTTGAATACCCGATAATTCAATAATCGAACCAACTGTTATCTCACCATTAATTTCATTTAATTTATGCAGAACAGCAAATTCTTGTAATTCCTCAGGAGCATTGTCTCCAAAAAAAACAACAATTCCTTCATTTAGAAAGAGATCTGCTTGATCGCCTATTTGTACGATCTCAGACTCATATATAATCATTAGGCTTCGTTTACTTGATCCTCTGAAACTCCGGATACAAAATTCTCTTCTTTGATAAATTGTGCAAGTGGACCTGCAGGTGTTGTATCATGAATGTCTATTGTAGGTACGCCTTTCATTGGATATACACCAATTCTTGCGGTACCACCACAATCAATAACTGCACAAGCCATTGCCCCGAAACTTCCTTCTGGAGATGATTTAAAACCATCGAAAGCTTCTGCACCAGTTAAATCTGCAATTTTTTGTGCTACTGGATGAATTCCACCGCCTGTAATGCAAACAATATACTTTCTTTCATCTGTTGGTTGAATTTCTAAAGGTCCACCCCATCCACTTGGGCCAGCTTCAACCTTTACCTTTTTGTAATCTGCCATCTTTGTATCTCCAAATTCTTCATATAAATGTAACGCTCTGTAAAAAAACAGAGCGTTACAAAATTATAAATTATCAGATATCTTTTTACAAACCTAGTGCAAATAGATAACCGACAACAACTGAGATTGGACCAGTGATCATTCTACTTGTAAGAACGGCTGGTACACCAACTTCAACTGTTGCTGGCTCAGCTTCACCAAGAGCCAAACCAACTGGTACGAAGTCACAACCAACTTGTGGGTTGATTGCAAATAAAGCAGGAAGTGCCATTGAAACATCAATGTTACCTCTACCAATTTCAGTACCAATTAATACACCTACGATCTGGGCGATAACCGCACCAGGTCCTAAGAGTGGTGATAATAAAGGAATTGCACAGATTATACAAACAATCATTAAGCCGCCTAAGCTGCTTGAGAATCCCTTAATACCATTAGCAATAGCATCACCAACACCTGTTTCAAGGATTAAACCAATAACAAATGTAACGAACGCCATAAATGGAATAATTGTTTTTAAACAAAGGTCAACTGCGTCACGACCTGCTTGGAACAATGTTCCAACCACGCCACCAACGGAACGACCAATTTTTTCAATTAAGGCTTGCATTATGCTGCACTCTCCTTTCTTGAAACCATTATTGAATAGATGATATCTGTGACGATACCTCTAATCAAAATAACAACTAGTCCAGCTAGCAAATATCGTACAGCAAGAGCTGTAACCATATCTGGTGCTACTATTTCAACACCAGCTGCTATTCCTAACCATACGAATAACTCTCCACCATTTGCATGTGGAAAGATACCTGTGATTGGATGGACAAAGCTAACAGCTGCATCATAAAATGCTGGCTTGTGTTTTTCTGGTAAGAAAGTTCCGAATGTATAACAAACTGGGTTTGTCAACATAAAGACTGCTACGAAAGGTAGCAATGTATAACGAACTGGCATATAAGCAATTCCTGGTTGAGAAGCCCACTTAGCAAATCCTTCTACTTTTTCTTTACCTATGAAATTAACTACAGCATTAACTGCGGTTAAGAACACAACCACAATAGGAATAATTCCTGTTGTGAAGCCAACAAATACATCTGCAGCGGTTCTAAATACTTGGATAAACGCTTCTGCGCCTGCTACCAAAGCATCCATGTTTCCCCCTTAGATTTACTTTGTTGAACTACTGTTTGACTCACTTTGAATCTTTTTCATCAAAGTTTCTGCAGCCATTTTGGCTGATTGCCAAACAGGTTCGTTATTATCTGACTCAACAACTTCAGATAAGGACATATTGTTGAAGGTTCTTTCTTTAACACTTTTTGCGAAAGTTGTAATACCTTGCAAGGTTAACCCATCAACTATGATTCCATTTTCATTAGCTGAAATAGCCAAATAAATTTTTTTTCTCCCCCATTTTGGTTGATTTACACCAATTGCAACAGTTAAACCAGGGCCTTTGATGCTGTTTACAGCATTAAGAAAACCTGTAGCCTGTTTTTTGGCTAAACTCATTTGAACAACCCACATTACTGCAAGCGTTACAAATATTACTCCAATAGTGTAAGGTGAGTTTAACAACACCTTTTATCTCCCCCAATTTGGTTAATAAAATCTTAACAAATTGATTTTTTGCTTGCAGACTTATTAACAAATTGTATAAATTTAATGTAACTTTTTTAAAAATAGTATGTTAACTCAAAAATTGTTCCAGCTTAAATAAATCTTCAATATAAGTAACTTTCATATTTTTAATATCACCAGGAATAACTACCGCCTCTAAATCTGAATATTTAGAAACACACTCTGTAGTATCAACAGCTTGCCAATTATCAAGTTTTGCCAGTTCGTAAGATTTCCAAAGTTCTGATGCGGGAAAAATTTGAGGTGTCTGAATTTCAACAATAGTTTCTTGATTGTCTTCAGAATTAGAACTATTTTTCTTCATTAAATTTTCTGAATTAAACCCTGGAGCAGACGCTCCGTTTTCTACAGCAACATCTATGAGTTCTTCAAGTAATTCTTTGGGAAGCAAAGGTCTGGCACCATCATGAATTAAAATTAAATCATCTTCACTAATATCTTGCTTATTTTTTAGATAATCTAAACCCTCATATTCGCTTTCATGACGGGTGTCTCCACCAATTGTTACTCCAATTAATTTATTGGGGTTTACAAGTTCAATAACTGAGTTTGTTTTATTCCAATCTTCATCACGTACAACTAAAAGTATTGAATCAACTTTTTCAGAGTTTTCCAAAGTATCAAGTGGCCAAGCAAGTGCTGGTTTTCCTCCAATTGGAAAATATACTTTATTTTCTTCATTGTTAAATCTATTACTAGACCCTCCGGCTAAGAGAATTGCATGAACCTTCATTGAGTTTCTTTTTGTAAAATTTCTCGAACTTCCAAATAATTATTTGCGTTTAAAATTGTTTCTTTCAGCGAGGCTTTATCTACATCCTGATTCTTTGTAATCTTATGAAATACAAATGGTGCTGCATTTGGAGACATACTAAACGTTTTGAGACCCAATATATATAGACCAAATGCTGCAACGGGATCTGATGCCATCTCTCCACAAACTGAAACCTCAATATCATAATCTCTACCAACATCAATGACTTTTGAGATTGCTCTTAACACCGCTGGGCTTAAAGGATCTTGATAGTGGCTTAATTGTGTGTTGCCACGATCAGCAGCCATTATGTATTGAGTTAAATCATTTGTACCTATGGAAATGAAATCAACAACTTCAGCAAACTTGTCCACAAGAAAAACTGAAGAAGGGGTTTCAACCATTATTCCAAGTTGAGGCATAGATACATTTAGCTCGGTTGCAATATTTTCAACAAAACTTTTAGCCTCTAAAAAATCAGAAACAGTAGAAATCATTGGAAACATTATCTTTATTTGATCAACACAGTCAGACAAGAGGATTGATTTAACTTGTGATGTAAATATTTCTTCATTAGCAAGAGATAACCTGATACCTCTAACACCTAAAAATGGATTCTCTTCAACTGGGAGATTTAAATATGAAACCTGTTTATCACCGCCAATATCTAAAGTTCTGTAAACGATAGTTCCATTAAATTTTTTACCTATTGAATTTAATACCACTTTCTGGTCATCAAGATTTGGAGCGGCTGAACTGTCCAAATATATAAATTCAGATCTAAAAAGACCTATAGAGTTTAAAAACGGGTGCTCAAAGCTATCTATCTCTTCAGTAGATCCAATATTAACTCTGAAATTTAGACCCAATTTTTCATATGCTTCTTTGGTAAAACTATTAATTAATTTCTGATGCTGATCATGTTTTTTTAATAATGTATCATTATCTTCTTTAGAAGGGTTTATTAATACTTGGCCGCTATCACCATCAATTGCAATACTTGTATTTGATTCAATATCATCAAGAAGATCGTTTATACCAATTACACATGGGATGCCAAGATTTTTAGCAACAATCACAGCATGTGAAGTGAAACCGCCTTCTTTTAGGATGATTCCAGAAACTTTTTGTAAATCCATCGATGAAGTGTCGGCAGGAGTAAGATCCTTTGCAATCAAAATTGTATTTTCATCAAGTTCTGTCTTCTTTACTACACCTTGCATAGAGTAAATAAGATGTTTGCCAACAGACTCAATGTCTTCTGCTCTTTGTTTAAAGTAGTCATCATCCATCGAGTTAAAAATATCTGCTGTTGATTGGAAAACTTGAAAAATCTTCTGAGCATTTGTCGACATATCTTTACTAATTTGTCCAGTTATTTCTGGATCCTGAAGAATTAATATATAAGCCTCTAAAACATCTGCTTCATCTTGTCTTGCAAGTGCTTGAAACTCTTCACTTTGTTTTTTAAAATTTTCTATTAAATTTTCATTTGCTTCTTTATATGAAAATTTAATTTCAATATCAAAATCAACTTCATTTTCATATATATATGAATTACCAATTGCAATGCCAATTGATGCACCTAGTCCAGTTATATTTTTCACAATCATATTCACCTAGTGTAAAAATAATTTTAAAGAATTACTTATTATTCATTATTGTTACTAATTTTAGATATATGCATTTAATTTTGTTTGATGTAACAGAAGAGATAGCTATTTATAGTATCAATGTATCTGATAGCACTCTAGACCTAAATAAGAAAAATTTTATAAGTAATAATGTTGAAGATTTAAATCTTCCTGACAACACGCCATGTTTTATTATCGATAATACAAGTGCTGATGAGCCAAAATTATCTTTAATGTTAAATTCTCTATTGAATGCTCCTTATAAAATTTCAACAAATGATGTGACTAATGCAATAAAAAAAATTAATGCAAGTGGTCAAATAGTTGAACATTTGAATAGAGAGGAATACACAAGACTCTCAACTCCTTGCAAAGCAACTATAGGCTTGATAAGAGAATACTTCGGTAATTACTCTGAATGGGATTTAAATAAATTTATAACTGTTAATTCAACTTTCTACAGTGATTACGCAACTGTGGAACCAGAAGTTTATTTGGAATCTAAATAAACCTGTAAAAATCCAACAGATAATACAAGTACAAACCCAACTATCTGTAAACCTGTAAGAATTTCATTTAGTAAAAAAGTTCCGATTAAGACTCCTGTAACTGGTTCCAAATATGTAATAGTTCCAATTGATACTGGGCTCACAATACGAACAACATACCAGTATGTAACTAAGCCAACTCCTGTTAAGAAAAAACCTAAAAACATGCTTATCAAGAGATTGTCTTGAAGCCAGGTAAATCCCTGAATTGTAAATGGTGAAAGGACAAAAGCTGCGAAAAAGACCTGGATAAATGCTACATTCAATCCACCATACTTCTGAGTTTTTGTTGATCCATAAATAACAAGAATTGACAATGTTAATGCACTAATTAGTCCATAACCTAGTCCTAATAGAGAATTAATTTGTTGCAAATCAAGAAGTAGATACAACCCAAAAAAGCCTATCAATATAATTAAAGTCTGTTGCAAGCTAGCTTTGTTACCTCTTAGAAATTCAATTAATACTATAAATATTGGGTAAGTGAACACTAAACCTATTCCTATGGCTACAGAATTTAACTCAATAGATAGAAACATAGTCGACCAGTGAATAGCCAATAGTGGTCCTAAAATAAATCCTGATAAGAAAAGTTCTTTATTAACTTTGTTATCTCTTATTAGGAATGCAAATAGAAAAATTGAACCTAAAAAAGTTCTTATTCCAACTAAAGATAATGAACTAACACCTGAAGTTCTAATTATTAACGGAATAGTCCCCCAAGAAACTGCGAGTAAACCTATTAAGAGATATGCCCTTGTCTTAATGTTCAAGATTATTGTTGTACTTGTTTTGTATAATTACTAAATTGTGTGAACTCTTTACTAAAGAACAATTCTACTTTTCCAGTTTGTCCAGATCTGTTTTTAACAATATTTATTTCTGCAACACCAGGAGCATCCGTTCCAGGATTATAGTAATCATCTCTATAAAGCATCATTACTATGTCTGCATCTTGTTCGATAGCTCCAGACTCTCTTAAGTCACCGAGTCTAGGTCTTTTGTCTTCCCTAGCTTCTGCAGCTCTATTTAATTGAGATAATGCCAAGATTGGAACTTTCAACTCTCTAGCTAGATTCTTTAAGTTTCTCGAAATTTCTGCAATTTCCTGCTGTCTGTTATCTCTAGAAGAACTTTGCATAAGTTGAAGATAGTCAATAACAATTAAATCTAAACCTTTCGATGCCTTAAGACGTCTGGACTTTGCTCTGATATCAGTTACGGTAATCACAGGAGCATCGTCAAAATAAAGTGGAAGTGAGTTAACTTGTGATGCTGCCTCAACAACTCTAGACCATTTCTCTGGGCCTAATTGACCTTTTCTTGCGTCACCAGAAGTAACTTTTGCTTCAGAAAATAATACTCGTTGTACAAGCTCTTCTTTTGTCATTTCAAGTGAGAAGAATGCAACAATTTTTCCTTCTCGTGCAACATTAGTTCCAATATTTAAAGCTAATGAAGATTTACCCATGCTGGGTCTTGAAGCTAAAACTGCAAGGTTTCCTTCTTGAATACCTGATAAGTAATAATCTAAATCAGAAAAATATGTTGGAAGACCAGACAGTCCTGTTCCTCTATTTTCTATTTCTTCAATTCTCTCAATTGCACTTTCCAAAACATCATTAACACCTACTAGACCGTCGCCTATTGCATCATCTGAAGCAGTAAATATAGTTTGCTCTGCCTCATCTAAAACACTATGGATTTCTTTATCCATAGCCATTGCAAGCAATTCTATTCTCCCACTAGCTTTTAAAAGCTTTCTTCTGTGTGAGTGCTCAAGAACTATTTCAATGTAGCGCTCAAAGTTTGCTGAACTAGGAACATTGTCCACAAGCCTTGCAATGTATGAAGCAGTAATAGATGAATTGTTTGAATCTTTAAAGATTAATTCTGAAACAGTAACAGTATCAATAGGATTTCCTGTATCAAAAAGACCCTTCATTGCTTCAAATACGGACTGGTTAGAAGGGCTATAAAAGTCTGCAGGTTTAACCTCTTCCATTAAACGAGTTACAGCATCTCTAGAAAGAAGGGCACTACCCAATAATGCTTCTTCTGCTTCGAGACTATGTGGTGGTACTTTTCCTAAGGATTGATTCCCCCGTGATGAAACTGCCTCAGGTCCTGCCATTATTTAGTTTCTGGAATTACTTCGAGAGTTATATCAAAACTTGTATCTGGACCAAGAACAACTTTTACATTATGGAGTCCAATTTCTTTGATTTGATTTGCTAACCCAATTTGATCTTCTTCTAATTTAAAGCCCGAAAATGTTTCTACAGCATCAATAATTTTTTCATTACTGATAGCTGCATAAAGCGTTCCTTCATCAGTTGAAGTTTGAGAAATAACAATCTTTGCATCTGCCAAAGCAGTTTGAATAGACTCTGCTAGTTCAGAGTTAACCTGAGTTTGCATCGCTCTTTTTTCTTGAAGCTTTTCTGCTAATTTCAAATTGTTTGAAGTTGCTTTAATAGCTAGTTTTTTTGGTATGAGGTAGTTGCGTGCATATCCTTTAGCAACATCAACAACATCACCTTTTCTACCAAGTGATTTTACATCAGCATTAAGAATTAACTTCATCGTCTACCATAACTTTGCTTGTAAGTACTTGTTGTTACATAAGGCAATAGTGCTAATTCTCTTGCAACTTTAACTAACCTAGCAACCTTTGCTTGCTCTTGTTTCGTTATTCCAGTTATTAAACTTGATCTAATTTTTCCTCTATCAGAGATAAATTTCTCAAGTAGCTTAACGTCTTTATACGTAGCATTTTCTATTTGTTGCTTAGTAATTCTTCTTGGTTTAGGTGCTTCGTATTTGGAAGACCTTCTAGATGTATTTCTTTTTGTATTTGCCATTTTTTATAATCTCCTAAAACGGTGCTTCGTCTTCTTCATAGTTTTCTCTAGCTACTGGAGCTGGAGATGAAGAACCACCTGAAACTCTTTCAATATTTGCTTTAGCCCAGCGTAGGCTTGGTGCAACTTCGTCAATTGAGATATCTACAACTGATCTGTTTTGACCATCTTGTGTCTCCCATGATCTGTAATTTAAACGACCTACAACAATTACTCTCATACCTTTTTGTAGAGAAGCTGCTGCATTTTCTGCCATTTCATTCCAAACAGTTCCTTGGAAGTACATTGGATCTCCTTCTTCCCAAGATCCGTCTGAATTTCTTTTTCTTTTATTTTGAGCAATTCTAATTTCTGCGAGAGTTGCTCCACCGTCTGTCATCCTGACTTCAGGATCAGCAGTTAAATTTCCAACTATTGTTACTGTGTTATCTACCATTTATCTACCTCTAGCTTTCCATCTTTAAGACTTTGTGTCTAATTACATCATCAGAAATTTTTAGCACTCTATCAAGTTCAGCAGGTACTGTAGATGGGCTTTCAAAACTTGTAATTGTATAGATACCTTCTTTGAATGTATCTATTTCATAAGCAAGTTTTCTTCTTTGCCATACACCTTGTTCAGATACTGAGCCACCACCATTAGTGATAACATCAGTGATTGAACTGTGTATAGATTCGACGAGTGACTCGTCTGCGGTTGGTCTCACAATTGAGACTAGATCGTATTTATTCATTTTTCTCCTATGGACACTTGTACGTGGCTTCTTTCGAAGCAGGTACTTATTAATTTAATACTAGAACTGCCTTATGACAGAATTTTTTTAATTTCTTTTTTCCACTCTTTTAGAGAGTCATTGATGTCTGAACCCATGTCATATGAATGTTCTGTTGAAGGAAATGTTCTGGATTCTATATCTTTTTTATAGGCTTTTAATGCATCAATAGTGCTTTCAAACTGTTGATCGTATCGTTTAACAAATTTTGCATCAATATATTCTTTAGATTTCATACCAAGTAAATCATGTAAAACAAGCACTTGGCCATCAGTTTGATTACCAGCACCAATTCCTATAGTTGGAACACTGATGTTTTCTGAAATTGATTGGGCAACAACTGTTGGAACTCCCTCAAGTACTATTGAGAAACAACCAAGCTCATCAAGAAGTAATGCATCTTCAAAGAGTTGTTTTGCTAAATCTAATGTTTTTCCTTGAATCTTATATCCACCCATAACATTTTTTGATTGTGGTGTAAGTCCAAGATGGCCCATCACAGGAATCTCAGCGTTTAAGAGTGCTTCTATAATTTCTTTTCTTTTTGAACCACCTTCAACTTTAACTGCATCGGCCTTTCCTTCTTGAATAAATCTTCCAGCATTCTTGATAGTTTCCTCAATACTCACGTGATATGACATATATGGCATATCAGCAACAACAAGTGATGTTGGCTTTGCATTTGTTACAGCTTTAACATGATGTAACATTTCATCAACTGTTACAGACAAGGTATCTTCATGTCCTAGTACAACTTGTGCTAAAGAATCACCAACTAAGATTATGTCTATTTCGGCCTCTGATACAGCTTTTGCTGAAGGATAATCATATGCTGTCATCATTGACACAACACGTTGTGATTTTAAATTAACTATATTAGGTACTGTTTTTTTCATTTCCTCTCTCCGCTTTAAAAGTCGAAGGATTAATTTCATTTTAAAGGTAAATAGAAGTAAAAAAAGTGTTTTTTGTTAACAAAATGTTTACATAATTTTAAGATTCTCATAGGTTTTTTCCTTAAGATATGAGCAGAAAGGAATTAATGGAAACATTTAAAGACGAAATAGTAAATCTCAAAATGATTACACGAGTCATTGCTGTGGCGGTGTTAAGCAATTTTGTGATTATTGCAGTGGTTATTGGTCCTGATACAGTTGGATTTGATCCAACCTGGGGAACAGTGACTTCTATTTTAAACTTTGTAATTGCATTTTTAACTACAGGTGTTCTTTTAGGAATATGGGTAGTTTTTGATGTAAAACAAACTTTTGACTTGAATCATATGCACAATGTTTTATTTGTTGCTGTAACAGTCCAGATGCTTTTAGCACTTGGAGCTGTATTTAATAGCAACAGTGTTTTTGATTCAATTTTAAATGCAGACACTATTTCAGAAATTTCAGGCTCAATAACAAATACTATATTTTTCCTTTATGGAATGTATGTATTTTTGCTTGTAAGAACTGATAAAAGAAGAGGTAATCAATTAAGCAGTAGAACTCAATTGATTGGAAATATTTTTGCAGGAATAATTATGCCTGTTCAAATATTAACTTTATTTGGACTTATTCCAGCAGCTGTTTTTGCACCTTTATTTATTTTGGGTGGAGTGATTCTTTATCCACTATTTATGATTGGTGTTGGAGATGCAATAGGTAATTATTCTGTAGAGTAAGTTACTAGGCCAATATAAACGACAGGTTTTTGATATATAACCTGTCGTTTATTATTTATATATGAAAACATTAAAAGTCTTGGTTTTACTTTTATTTGTTTCATGTTCGTCAATAGAAAGCGTAAGGATTATGAATAATAACTATGAGAAAGCATATTTTGCTGGTGGATGTTTTTGGTGTATGGAGCCACCATTCGAAGCTTTAGAAGGTGTCATTGAAGCAACTTCTGGATATATGGGTGGAACAGTTGAAAACCCTACATACGAAGAAGTCACTACTGGTGAAACTGGTCATGCAGAAGTGGTTGAGATTTTGTTTGACCCTGAAATAGTAAGCTACGAAGAACTCTTAGAAGTATTTTGGAGAAACATTGATCCTACTGCTCTTAATTACCAGTTTGCTGATGTTGGTTCTCAATACAGAACAGAAATTTTTACTGTAGGTGACGAACAAAGTAAGCTTGCAGAGCAATCAAAAGTCGATTTAGAAAATTCTGGAAAGTTTGACAAACCAATTGTTACAGCAATATCAGTCGCCCCAGAGTTTTATATTGCAGAAGATTACCATCAAGACTTTTACAAAAAACAAAGTATGCGTTATCAAATGTATGCAAAAGCAAGTGGTCGTAAAGGTTTTCTAGAAGATACTTGGGGTGAAGACTAATCCTTTAAAGTTTTATAAAGGGTATTTTTCCACTCTTGATTATCAATCTCCCATACGACATTGATATTTCTTTGTGTATGAGACCAGTGCTCATCGATATGTGGTTCGTTTTCCCCAACATGTAATTCATCTACAACTGTCATTCCTCTAGCAGGACCGTCCTTGACAATCTTTACATGGTGTCGACTGGCTTTGATTGTTACTTTTTCATTTAAAGCAACTGCCATAGCAACAGGGTCTGGAAGACCTAATCCTGGATCACCTAACCAATTTTGACTTGAGTCAAGTGCATGTTTATTACAATCAATAGCGAAATCTCCTTTTTCAGTTTTCAGTCCATAAACGTAATCCATTTCTTCCTCAGTTAAATTGGCACCTCCTCTACAAAGTTCCCAACCAACCATTGTTATATCTGGATGACCTGATTGGAATACAATATCTGCAGCTTCTGGGTCGCACCAAATGTTATATTCTGCAGCTGGGGTAACATTTCCAACAGTTGTTGCTGCTCCTCCCATAATGACAATATTTTTTAATTTCAAAAATGCATCAGGATGTTCATTTATAAACTGCGCAGCATTCGTCAATGGTCCTAAGGTAACAAGAGTTATTTCATTTGGAAATTCAGAAATTAACGAGTTTAAAACCTCAATATAGTTTTTATCTACTTCCTCTAACGTTGGATCTGGGTAATTCATATTGCCCATACCATCCGGTCCATGAAACCAATCAGCATGTTCTCTTTTTTTCTTAAGTGGCTTATCAAACCCTACATACACAGGGACATTTTTTTTACAAAGCTCTATTGTGTATCGCGCATTTATACTGCCTTGTTCAACAGGCATATTTCCAGAAACTATACTTACACCTAAAACCTCTACATCTTCAGTCTCTAAAGCCATAAGTAAAGCAACAGCATCATCAGAAGCAGTATCGGTATCTATAAAAAATTTACGTTTACTCATACATAAAGGTTATCAAATTGACCAAACCATTGTTGGTTCGTTAATACATAATTGTTTTTGTTAAGTGGTGAGGAGTTTTGTCTGCATGAAACTGTGTCCATAATTTGAAATCTAACTGAGGAATGATTATTTGTTCATCGATGGTTTTAAATTTATTAATTTCTTCAGTTAACTTAGCTGTCACATATATTGTTGCAGCTCTAATCTCAATTTCCTCTGTTGAATCCCTTTCAATCATGATCCCATTTTCAATTTTCTCTTTTAGCTCTTTTGAGTAATGAACTATTCCAAAATTCTCAAGAGCTACAGGAATAATGTAATCAGCAAATGCTGTCATGTTTTCCATATCTTCAATTTCAAAATAAGATCTTGAAAGCTCTCTGTGAATTCCCCAAAAAGCAAGCTGAGCGAGTTTCAAAAAATACACTCTATCGTTTTGATAAAGAGATGAATCATTAAATCTTTCAAATTCAGAAATTAATCTCTCAATTAACCCTTCTCCGGATGCATATAGTTTTTTAGGACCGTTGTTTATAAAATTTACCCAGTCTCCTTTGTAATTATTAACAAGAACATCTCCTACAACATTTAATATCTCTACTTTTTCTGATGACATAGGCATATGCATATTGCCTGTAAATATTTCTATAAAATCGTTCAAACTCATGTCTCTCATGTAAAATCCGTCGAATAAAGGTACTCCTCTTTTTATTGCTTCTTCTATTTGAAACACAAAAGCATCTGTATCTGAGAGATTGTTGTGTTGGTACTTTATCTGAGAAGAAAAGTCTGTAAAAACAAAGTTGAGTGTATTGATAAACATAATTTTTCGAATATATTCTTGAGGGTCGATAGAGGAATCTCCAACATAATTAAGTCCGTAATCTTCGGCAGATAAATTTTTTGCTGTTGAAATTATTGCTTGTTCATCAAGACTGAGATGAGATAAATTTTCAATAACTGGTGCTACTGACGACAACACTTTTGAATCCCAATTAATGCTCATATTGAGATGCTAATAGATTTTCAAAAAATTTTTTTATATACTCTCATCTATGAGTTCAAAAATATGTGTAGTCGGTAGTGCAAATATAGATCAAATTTCTTATGTGAAGAAAACTCCTGGTGATGGTGAAACGGTTTTTGGTGATTCCTATCAAATGGGATTTGGAGGTAAAGGTGCTAATCAAGCTGTTATGGCTGGTCTATTAGGTGCTGAAGTATATATGATTGCATGCCTTGGTAGTGATGTCTATAGAGACATGACAATCGAAAATTTTAAAAGCAATAATGTTATCACTGAACATATTCAAACTGTAGATGGTTCTAGTGGTGTTGCACCAATTTGGGTAGACGAAACAGGACAAAATAGAATAATTGTTATTCCTGGAGCAAATAATTTAATCAACAGTGATAAAGCTATAAACTCTCTAGACGCAATTGGGGAACCTGATGTACTTGTTGGTCAATTTGAAATTCCAATGGAAGTAAATGAAGAAGTATTTTCATATGCATATAACAAAGGTATTACAACAGTCCTTAACCCTGCACCAGCAGACACACCATCTGAAAAACTTCTAAATAATACAACTTGGTTTATTCCTAATGAGATTGAGTTTGAGGAAATTTATGGCGAACCATTTAATGAAAGTAATTTTCTTTCTTACTCAAAAGAAATCTCACCTAATTTAGTTGTCACTCTTGGAGAAAAAGGGTGTGCGTATATCGACGGTGATCAAGTTCGAATGTTGGAAACAACTTCTGTTAAAGCAATTGATACAACAGGTGCTGGAGATGCGTTTGTTGGTGCATTTTCATATGCGTTATCAATGAAAATGAGTACAGACGATTCTCTAAAACTTGGTTTAGAAAAAGCTACAAACTCTGTCACTAAAAAAGGAACTCAGAGTTCTTATAGAGACTAGGTGGGAATATCTAGACTCGCTTCGAGTATGTTTTTTGTTGCTGCACTGACAGCTTCTAAATATTCATCTTTTGTTAAAGATTCTTCTCTGTTTTGATCTCCAGCAATAATAAGAAGTGCACCTGTTCGTAATTTTCTATAACTTCCAACAACAAATAGTGTTGCTGCTTCCATTTCTGAACAAAGTACTCCTCCTCGAACCCATGCATCCCATTTTTCATTTAACTCGTGCGAGACAGGCATTTTGTCAGGACTATGTTGGCCGTAAAAAGAGTCTTTTGACTGAACAACTCCAAGATGATATTTGCCTTCTGATGCTTTGACTGCCTTTTCTAATGCAGACGTCATATCGTGAGATGAAACTGCTGGGAACTCCATTGGCATATATTGTGGTGAAGTACCTTCTTGTCTTACTGCTCCAGTTGCAATAACAGAATCTCCAACTCTTGTGTATTCCTGCATTGCACCAGCAGTACCAAGGCGGACCATCGTTTTTGCACCAATATTTGCAAGTTCTTCAATAGCAATTGCAGCTGATGGACAGCCAATACCTGTAGAGGTGACGCTTACCGGTCTACCTTTATAAGTTCCTGTAACGGTTTTATATTCTCTGTTGTAAGCAACTTCCTTTGCTTCATCAAAATGTTCAGCAATGAAATCAACTCTTCCAGGGTCACCAGGAAGTATTACAAAGTCTGCAACCTCACCTGCTTGCATTCCAATGTGATACTGAATATCACTATCAATTAAAGATTTATTATTAGCCATAAAAAAATGTTATCAATAAGTAGTAGATTGTCACTAATTTTTTATAAAATCTAGACAAAACCCTTTCTAAACTGATACTTTAGAACTATGACAATTCCAAAGATACTCTTTCCCAATGAAAACAAAGAGTTTATTGAGGATCCTTACCCATACTTAAAAGAAATAAGAGAACAGTCTCCTGTAGTTTTAGATGAGTCCTCAGGTCTGCAACTTGTTACTAGATTTAGTGGTGTTAAAGATATACAAACTAGTAAAAATTTCTCTTCTTCACCACCTCCAGACTACGATGGTGAATCTGGTGGTGTAATAAATCCTCAAGATTATGACTATTTTTGGAAAACAGAGGAGTTTTCACTTTTAAATTTAGAAGGGGAACTTCATGGAGACCTTAGAAATTTAGTAGCAAAGGCATTCTCTAATAGACAAGTGCAAGAACTCAGACCGTTTATGGAAACAAAATCAACTAAGCTTTTAGAAAAACTAAAAGGAGAAGAGTTTGATTTATTAAAAGATTACGCTCAACCATACTCTATAGCTGTAATTGGTCGATTGCTTGGAGTTTCAGAAGACATGTATGATAAGTTTCTTGATTGGTCCAACAGTATTGTAAAAATGTATGACCTTAAAGTGAGTAAAAAAAGTGCTGAAGAAGCTGAAACTGCTGCTCGTGAATTTTATGAATACACCTATAACTTGATTGACGAAAAAATTAAGGATCCTCAAGATGATATGATTTCTCGTCTTGCTACAGTTTCAGAAAATGACCAGAAGCTATCGAAACATCAAATAATATGTACAGTCATTTTGTTACTAAATGCTGGACATGAAGCTACTGTGAATACAATTGGTAACTCAATAGTCGCCCTATTAAAAAATAATATCGATTTGAAGGAAATTCATAATAACCATAGTGTGAAAGATATTGTTGAAGAGCTCATAAGATACGACAGTCCTCTACAATTTTTTCAACGATGGGTTTTAGAAGATACTGAGATAGAGGGAGTTGAGGTTAAGAAACATACTAAGGTTGCAATTCTGCTTGGTTCTGCAAATAGAGATGATAGGGCCTTTGAAAAAGCTGATGAAATAAATTTTGACAGGGAATCATTCAACCATACAAGTTTTGGTGGAGGTGTTCACTATTGTCTTGGTGCTCATTTAGCCCGACTAGAACTAGAAGTCTCTTTCAATAATTTACTAAGTGAAGATATTGAACTTGTATCGAATCCTGTGAGAACTGGAGCATTTGGAATTCGAGGATATCAAGGTATTAAAGTAAAAATCTAATAATTTTCTGGTTGAAACGTTTATATATACCTACAATTTCTATATGGGAAAATCAAAAAAATATGGCATGCATACCCGTGCTATTCATACAGAAAAAAGGGTAGAACTACCAACAGGCGATGTGATGCCTCCAATTCACCTTTCTACTACTTTTGAAAGTTCTCAACCTGGAGAATATGAATATTTTTATGGTCGAAGTGGAAACCCAACTCGAGAACACTTTGAGAGAACAATGGCATCTTTAGAGGGTGTTGAAAATCATGAAGAAATGCACTCATTTGCAATGGCATCTGGAATGGCAGCAGTGACATTAATAGGAGAATTAGCTAAACCAGGAGATCATGTTGTCATTTCAAAAGATGTTTATGGTGGCACGACTGACTTTTTCTCAACAATTGCAACAAAAAGAGGAGTAAAAGTAGACTTCTGTGATTTTTACGATGTTGAAAAACTTGAAAGTTTATTAAATGAAGAAACAAAATTAGTATGGATTGAATCTCCTTCAAATCCAAGAATGAATATCTTTGAGCTTAAAAAGTATTCTGAGATTGTAAAAAAACATAGCAATGCATATCTTGTTGCTGATGGTACATTTTCAACTCCATTTATTACAAAACCTTTAGAACATGGTGTAGATATTGTCTTTCATTCAACTACAAAATATATTGGTGGACATAGCGATACTCTAGGTGGAGTGGTTACAACTAATGTAAAAGAAGTCTGGGACTATTTACATAAGGTCCAAAAAACAAGTGGTGGAATCATGGCCCCATTTGATGCATACCTATGCCAAAGAGGACTTTATACAGTAGGTGTAAGGCTTGCTATACATTCGAAAAATGCTCAAAAAATAGCTGAGTTTTTAGAACAATCAGATGACATTAAAGAAGTCTTTTATCCAGGACTCGAATCAAATCCAAATCATGATGTAGCTAAGAAGCAAATGAAGATGTTCAGTGGAATGATAAGTTTTTATGTTGAAGACCACATTAACTTAGAGACATTTTGGAACTCTTTAGAATTATTTAAATTAGCAGTTAGCTTAGGTGGTGTTGAATCACTAATTGAGCTTCCAAGATTAATGACGCACGATAATGCAGAAGGAACAGATGCTGCAATTGAAGATGATTTAATTAGAATCTCTGTAGGTTTAGAAGACTATGAAGATTTAATTGATGATCTTGAGACTGCATTAAATGCTACAAAAAGTTAAATCTAGTCCTTTTTATTTAGCCTTATTAGGAGTTCTTACAACCGCTTTACTTTTTATATTTTTCGGTAGCAATGGTTGGGGAACAAGAGCTGCTAACGAACAAGCTATTGGTGAAATATCACGATGGTGTGAGAGAGTAAGTGATGGATTCTTTAGAGAACCCTCTAATACCTTAGGGAACCTAGCATTTGTCATAACTGGTTTATATATGTTTTATAAACTTTCTCAAGACGCAACCTCAAATAAGAATCCAATGTTTGGAAATATGAATATCGCACTTCTTTATGCAACTGCTTCTACTTTTTTAGGTCCTGGTTCTATGGCAATGCATGGCACACATACAAGATTTGGAGCATGGCTAGATAATGTTTCGATGATTACATATATTTTGCTTTTGTGGATATACAACCTTAAAAGACTTACAAAATTTTCTACTAAAACCTACTTTGTAACATATTTTGTTCTACTCATTTATTATGCATACAGCTATTGGTACCTTGACTCGGGTCTTGGTATAGGTGTTGATCTATTTGAACTCAGTATTGGAATTTGGATTGCTACAGAAGTCTTAATAAAATTTCCAAATATTTATGGAAGAATTCTTTCTGGTTTAACAGTACTGCTAATACAACAATTATTTGGAAGCTCCGTTATTGATTCTTTGATGAACTTTCAGGAGAACTGGGAAATGATTTTTTATTTTATACCAGCACTACTGCCAACATTGCATAATGAGGTAGAAAGAAAGTACACTCCTTGGTTTTTTGTAGGTTTTGCTTCATTTTTTGGTGCATTGCTTATATGGGGTACTGGAGTTCCTGACCATCCATGGTGTAATCCAGATTCATGGTTACAAGCGCATATGATTTGGCATGTTTTGTGTGCCGTTGCGACTTTAAGTTTCTTTAATTTCTACAGAAAAGAAACTACGGTCTAAGATACATTACATCTTCTTGGTGTTGTTCTATAACTTTTCTTGTAAAGTGTAATGTATACATATCATTTTCAATCCACCGATCTACTTGGTCATCGTAATATTTTGACATAACATGGCCTGACTGACCTGATGGAAGGACTGTTCTTGAATTATCGAGGTCACTTAAGTCAACAATCATTCTCATTGAAGGATAGCTACCAATAGTGAAGTCCTCGCCAAAACCCCAGTCAGTAGAGTTTATTGCAAATGAAGACCCCCCAGATTCAACTGGTCCAACATTCACAAGACTTGTAAGAACAGAAATACCAGCTTCCCCAAGAAAGTTTGTAGGGTATGTAATTGTATGAAGTTTTCCCCATGTCCATCTACTTGTATTATCAGTACCAAATAGTTCAACAATTTCTTCATCAGCAATTGCTAAAGACCTCTCTAAAATATCTGTTAAATTTTCTTTTTCAGAGGTGTTTACATCATCCCATAATTCATGATTAGGATCTCTAAGTAGAGTTCTGAATATCTCAGAAGTAGAATCTGAGTTGCCTGGCTGAATAGATATCTCATTTCCTAAATTATCAAAAACAACCAACTCTTCAAATGTTTGTGAAGCCAAAGCTTTATAAAACACAGCCCACGCTGAAGCACCAACAGAGTCTATATTCATTTCAAACTGCTCTTCGCTAATTGCCCACTCTTTCATAAGAGTTAGAACCTGAGAGTCAACATAAACATTGTTGAATACATAAGGAAGAATATAAGCGGCAGAATAGTCATAATTATTAATTTGCATTGCTTGCATGTCATCAATGCTTATGAGTTCTTTAATATATTGATTAATCACTCTCTCAATAGCTTCAGCTCTATATCCTCTTGCGTAATAATTTGGCCATGGTTGTTCTGGATGAACGGACTGATTAGCAGTAATAATATATCCAGAAGTTGGATTCACTGTAAAAGGAAGTTCTTCAAACGGTACATAGCCTTGCCAGTCATTAGAACTTATCCAACCTTCTATTGGTAGATCACCTACTAAACCTTCTGCTCTTATAGGTAGTTTTCCAGGTGATTGATAAGCAATATTTCCATCTACATCAGCATATAGCAAGTTTTGAGCAGGTACATCAAAAAGCTTTGTGGCATCTCTAAACTCTTCCCAGTTTGATGCATAGTTAAAGTCTCTTATTCCTACAAAAGTTGTTCCTGGCTCTAGTGCTGGCCAAGCCAAAGAGACAGAGAAATTTTCTGGTAACTCAATTCTTGCTTCATCTGCAAATGATGTTTCATCGTCTTCTGGATTAAGGTTTATTGGATATCCTCTATCAGAAACGATAGGACCATGATGCGTTGACCTCACTTCAATAACAATAGGTTCTGCTCCTGCAACTTCAATTATTTCTGTGACTCTATCCATGTCACGCCACTCACCATCAACTTCATACTGATTTGGATTAGCAGGATTGATTTTTTCTATAAAGAGATCTTGCACATCTGGACCCATATTGGTAAATCCCCAAGCAATATCGCTGTTATGTCCTATAACAACATAAGGAGAACCAGCAAAAGAAAAACCAATAACATTTAAATCACACTCTGTATTTTTTGGATAGCAATGAAGACCATTTTCATACCAAATTGCAGGAAGCTGAACAGATAAATGGGGATCATTAGCAAGTAATGGTGACCCTGTATCTGTATGAGTTCCTGAAATTGCCCATGAATTTGAACCTAAAGCTTGGTTTGTTTGCAGGTCTTTTGTCACATACTTGATAAATATTGACTGTGAAAAATCTTGAAAATTTTGTGGTGTGTTTGAAGTAAAAGAGCCTTTTCCTTCCCACTCTTCAACTATGTACGGATGGTCTTCAGGATATGGTGGAATTAACAAATCGGCAATCTCTGGTGTTAAGGTATTGAAAGTTTTAGAGTTTTTAATTTCTTGTTGAAAGTTGCCATTCAAATCATAAGCCATCATCTTTGCCCAAGCTAGTGGATAGTGAGGTTCATACTTGCCTACCTTGTAATCTGGATTTATAAATTGTAAAAAGAAGTGCTCTAAACTTAGTCTGTTCTGTGGACGAGAATCAATATAAGCATTTATTCCATTTGTATAGCTAATGAGGTCTTGTTTAAATTCTGGAGTTAAATCTTCGTACTCTTCTTGTGCAACTCTATTAAATCCAAATGTTCTAAATAACAAATCTGCACCTACGCCTGGATCTCCAATAAGTGAAGCTAATCTTCCAGTGCTTAAGTGACTCCAAAACTCTAATTGCCAAAATCTATCTTGTGCGTGGACATATCCTTGAGCAAATAAAATATCATCAACATTAGTTCCATATATATGGGGAATTCCTCTTTCATCACGAATTATCTCTACAAAATCATTGAGTGGTAAACCAGATACATCAATATCATGCTCTGGTAATGGCATCCTGAAAATATAAATACCTGCAATAAGAACAACTGCTTGTAATAAAATTACAACAACTAAAAGCCATTTAAAAAACTTTTTCACGATTTCCCCCAACACCGTCATTTTATATTCATGCAAATATATATGCCTTCAAATTAAGAAATTACATTAAATTGGTTTGATAGATGAGTTGTTGTTATTTTGTAAAATCTATCGAAGTGTCTTTTAAAATCTTTATGTTGTTATCACCTAACACACTTGCAATTATGCCGGCTCGATAGCCGCTTCCACAAGATAAATTGGTAGTGTTTAATTTAGAGAATTCTTTTGGCAGACTTTCATTTTCATAATAAAAACGAGCTAAACGATCAAAAGTAAATTCTTCCTCTGAAGATTTTTCGTTTAACTCACGTAGGTCATAAAACTCTTCATTATCAAATGATTCCTTTGTTACAGTAGGTACTGCTGTTTTCTTTAGATTTGATAGTGGTATGAGATATTTAATATTCTCAATTCCTATTCGATACAAAGAGAGAATTGTTTTACTAATTTCATCATTCATAAGAGCATCCATATTATTTTCAGAAGTTATGTTTTTAGTATCAAAGTTTGCAAAATAACTATCTTCAAAAACTAGTGATATAGCTGTGCCTTTATTAATCATCCAACCAACATATGATGAAAAAGTCTTACTTGTTGGAATTTTAAGAGCATCCTCAACACGAAAATCTTTATCTGAAGATGTGTCGATGAGTGTAGTTCCAGTTATAACTTCAACATCATTTGTAACAACAGGTAAAGTTATATCTTTTATAAGTTTGGTTTCACCTTTATTAAATGAGTTAGTAGTTCCAAAGTATGAAGGGTAGGCACCAAGTGAAGAAAGTAAAGTTTTAGAAAATTCTTCTACAGAGTCTATACCTAGTAAATCATTGTCTACTTTTAGGGTCTCCATAGTTGGATAATCAGGTAACGGTCTATTACTTACTCCACAAAAACTTCCTTGGCCATGAGTAGGTAGTACATGAACACTATCGTTAAATTCTAAAAATTTGTTTTTTGATTCAAACTGATGGTTTGTTAATACAGGAGTATCATTTTCTGAAATCAAGTCTGTTCTTCCAACTCCTGAAGAAGTAACAGAGCCTCCTGAGAAAACTGCGATTAGAGTGTCCTGTTCAAATAACTTATAAGAGACATGTGAGAAAGTGTGTCCAGGTGTATCGAAAGCAGTTATCTTGTGGTTATCAGATACTATTTGAAAATTTTCATCAGCAACTTCATGATCAAAAGAAACATCTTCTTTTGGAACAACATGCTTTGAAGAAAATACTTCTTTAATTTCAAAAGCGCCAGTTAGATAATCGTTATGAATATGTGTTTCAAGCACGTAAGTTATCGGCTTGTTTATCTTTTTTGCAAAATTTATAACGGTCCAAGCATCTCTGGGTGGATCAACAGCAATCAAGGAGTCTGTAAACTCTATTAAGTAATAGTTATTACTATTTTCAATATTTTTAAATGTATGTATATTTTTCATATTATAAAAAATCTAGTGAATCAATCCATGATGAAATATCATTGACTGTCTTTCTATACATTTCCATAGCTTCTTGATCTGATTTATATGACGATCTACTTGGGTCTTCAAAGGAATGGTGTATAACATTTTTTGCATTAGGAAATATTGGACACGATTCTTTTGCTGAATCACACACTGTAAAGACATAATCAAACTCATCTTCAAGAAATTGATCTAAAAGTTTTGGATACTGATCAGACATGTCAATATCACGTTCCATCATAGCTTTCATAGCATAAGGATTGACCATGTTTTCTGGGTGTGTTCCTGCAGAAAATACTTCATGTTTTGGAAATTTATTCCTTAATAAACCTTCTGCAATTTGTGATCTGCATGTATTACCTGTACATAGAACCAGTAGCTTCATAATTTTATTGTATATAAAGAAGTAATATAGTCTTATGGAATCACAAGCCGATAAAGAAAAGAAATTTACTTCTTTGATGGAAAAAGGGATTATGTATTTTCTCTACATTCTTTTTGGTGGTCTCTTTGTTTTTATTACATCGACTGAAGGGTGGAATGAAGCTGTGCTGCTACTTCCTATAGCTGCAATTACTCTACCTTTAACTAAATGGGGAATGAAATGGCAGAATGAAAGATATATTCGAAGTGCTAAAAATCAAGATGATTTAGAAGTAGTATTAAAAAGAGTTCAGGATCTTGAAAGTAGAATCTCAAAGTTGGAGGAGAAATGATATCTGTAGAAGTCCTATGTAAACATATGGCTTGGGCTAATCAAGAAATTTACAAAGAGGTTCAAAAACTTGATGAAAAAGTATTAGATTATTTCATTATTGATCCTGAGTGGACTGTAAAAAATATAATGATTCATATTGTTGGTGCTGCACATATATATGGTGGAAGGCTTAACAAAGAACCATTTTCTAAATTTACATTACAAAATCCTGAAAGTTCAGAGGTAATTAATGAACTATTAGAACACCTTGAAAGACTTGATTCAAAATTTATTGAAAATGCACAAATGGAAGATGAAGAAATTACATTCACGACTTCTAAAGGTGAAAGAAGTGCAATGGCATCTACGATTCTTTCTCAAATGATTTTTCACGCAGCTGAGCATCGTGCTCAAATCATTGCTGCTCTTGATAAACACAACGTAAGAAGTATTAACTTAGATGATTACGATGTGTGGAGCTACATAGGTAAAAATTCATCATGATATCTATTGAATTACTTTTAAAACATATGGCGTGGGCCAATCAAGGAATATACAAAGCCGTACAAAAACTCGACGATGAAGTTTTAGACTACTACATTGTTGATCCTGAATGGCATATTAGAAGAATCCTAATACATACTGTCTTTGCAGCACACGCTTACGAACAGAGATTGGCTGGTGTTGAATTAGAACCTATTGAAATCAAGAATCCAGACAGCCCAGAAGTAATAGATGAATTATTAGAACACCTTGTGAGAATCGATACTGCTGCACTGAAATATGTAGATATGGAAGACAGAGATATACATTACAAAATCGATGGTGAACCTAGAACAACAAAAGCATCTACTCTTCTATCTCAAATGGTTTTTCACTCTGCAGAACATCGTGCACAGGTTGTTGCAGCGTTAGATGATAAAGGTGTTCGAGATATTAACTTAGATGATTATGCAGTATTTAGCTACATTAATCAACAATAGCTTTTAACCACTCTTCGTATTCTTTAGTTGTAAAAGTCGGTTCTATTACTGTTATTTTTGGAAGTTCATAGGAATGATTTGATTTTATATACTCAATAATACTTTGTTGTTTTGATCGGTCTGTATATAAAGAAACTTCAATTTCATCATCCTGTTGTACTTCATTCTGCCATTTGTAAATTGAATTGATTGCATGATAAGTTCCACAAGCTATAAGATTATCAGCTACTAATGACTCAATAAGATTTTTTGCTTCGTCTTCATTTCCAAACGTAGATTGAATAATTATCATATATCTAATTCTAATTCTTCAACTAAATGACTCCATAGTTGTTTTCTATATTCACTGTTATAAACAAGTCTGTTGTGTTTATGCAGTGAAGGTCTTCCATAAATACCAAACAATCTTGGGGCATACACTTTTTCAGCATTAACAAATTTGTCATCAATTGCTTTTAAAACTGGATCTGCGCCTGTTTGAATGTTTGTAGAAATATATGTAAATGTAGATTTTTTAATTTTGGTGACTTCATATGGTCTTGATTGTCGAGACTTAGTAATACCAGGATGCACCAATCCAATAGAAATATCCCGACTTTGAAGCTTGTTATCAAGTTCTAAAGCAAACATGGAACGTAACAAATTTGTTTGGTTGTATCGTTTACTTGGAGAAAAACCTTGTTTGCTATGAAGATTGTTGAGGGTAAAACTTCTTGCAAGGTAAGAGGCAAGGCTCGTTACTTGTAGAAGCTTTCCTTGTGCTCTTTCAATATTTTCTAAAAGTAAAAGAGATAAACGAAATGATCCATAAACATTTACTGCAATCATAGACTCGTATCCTTCTTCTGTTAGTTGATAAGGATTATAAATTAATCCTGCATTGTTATATAAAACATCAATATTTGAGCTTTCTTTTAATACAATTTCTGAAAAATGTTCGATACTTGGTTTGGATGATAAATCTAGTGGAAGAAATTTTGCTCCTTGACCTAAATATTGTTCAGCTTGCAAACCTTTCTTCTCAGACCTACAAGCTAGGATGACTTGAAATTCTTTATCTATTAAGTTTTTTGCAACTCTAAGTCCAATTCCTCTATTTGCACCTGTGATTACTGCTGTTTTTACCATTGTTTATCAGTTTATTAATTTGTACAATTAAAGAAATGTATTACTTAATTGCAGCAATTCTTATATTCACTGCATTTCGGTACTTCAATTTAATCCCAAAACTATCAAATAAGTTTTGGAACTATGTTGATTATGCCTTTGCTTTAGCTGCATTTGTCTTACTGTTATCTAGAATTCCACCCTTTTTCTCAGGAGTAATTCTCACAGTTGTTCTGGTTATTGCTTGGCAAAAAGGCTTTTTTGATAAATTAAAGTAATTACTCAGGTAACTCTCTAAATGTAATTACATTTCCAGAAGGATCTGTGGTTTCAAAAATTTTAAGATTATCAGCAGTAGTAATGACATCAGAGGAGACATCCTTTGTCTGCTCTTTAACTTTTTGAAAATAATTTTGAAAATCATCAATCAAAAATGAAAAATCTATAGTTCCTCCAACCGTACGATCTCCACCACCTTTGCCAGGGGTATAAAGGCCAACATTCTGATTTTCTAATTGAACCGTTGCCCATCCAAAACTATCTTCTCTAAAAAGAAGAGAAAAGAATAGTTTCTCAGTATAAAACTCAATTGCATCATCGAGGTTATCTACTGGAATCTTAAATCCGGTTAATGATACTTTCATTTGTAAAACTTATTATTGTAGAGCAACCATCTTATTGAAAAAATAAATACAAATACTGCCAAAACTGTCGTCAAAGTAGGAAAGTTGTATAACAGTAAAATCGACCCAACTACAGTTAAAAAAATAACAAGCATTACTTATCTAATCCTGGTGCAATAAATGTTTTTTTCTTACCTCTTACGTTGTGAAATATTTTTTCTAACTTCCTTTTAGAGTCATCTACTGATAAATTGCTTGAAAGAGGTTCAAGAATTTCGTATCTTCTATTTCCAAAATCAATTTTCATTGGCACAACTGTAGCATTTAACTTTTTAGCAATGAAGTAATATCCCGATTTAATTTCACCATTTGTCAATGGATTGCCTTCTACAGTGATATATAAAATAAATCGTTTTTTATTTTTAAGTCGTTCAACAATTAGCTGAGTAGTACCTTTAGACTTTTCTCTCCAAACTGGAATGCCTCCAAGTCGATTAATGATATATCGTTGTATCCACCAAAAAGGATGTTTGATTCCATAGTTGTCGAGGTCCATGCCCTCTTTAGTACTACTTGGTAAAGATATT
>Ga0255768_10001249_pt1 | contig 26351 bp, 24 predicted proteins | sample 071ome_33_FD_179983 | JGI IMG/M metagenome (GOLD analysis project Ga0255768, IMG submission 179983) | Coastal salt marsh microbial communities from the Groves Creek Marsh, Skidaway Island, Georgia - 071412AT metaG (version 2) | ecosystem: Environmental > Aquatic > Marine > Intertidal zone >...
AAAGATAAGACAGATGGTGGATGGAATGAAACTTTGTCAAGAGTAGCTGAATCAAACCCGTATTCAGCGTTAGCCGATAAACATGGTGCAAAAGATAGTAAATCTGTTGTGCGTAGAAATCTAGTGAATAAACATTTTCGTGGAAAGAAATGAAAGAACAGGTCATTGATGATTTTTTAGATTTAGATACATTGAATGCTATTGAGTATTATTATCGTAATAATGTTTCTTTTGGTTGGAAATCAAATAGAGATTTAGATTATGATTTTGGTCATTGGTCGAAAATCATTACTAGCCATTCTAAAGCTTTTAATTTAGATACGAAACTTACTCCTTCGTTTGAAAATAATCATTATTACATAAATCTTATTTCCGATAAGATAGAAGAAATAATAGGAAAAAGAGGTCTATATAGATGTTATTATAAGTATTATACTTATGGTACTGATGCGTATATTCATAAAGATGTTTCTTCGAAATTAGACTGGGATTCTGAATGTGAGACTGTTATATTGTATCTCACACAGGATTGGAATCCTGATTGGTATGGTATGACAAATTTATATGAAGAAAACGGATATGACATATATAAATCAGTTATGCCAAAATATAATAGATTATTTATTTTTGATGGAAAGATACCTCATTCAGCCACTCCTCTCAGTAGAGCTTGTAGCGCTACTAAAAAAATATTAGTTTTCAACTACATGCCGGTGAATAAAACAGATAAAGCTTTTTTATTCATTAAAAAAATTACTGAGGATTTGGGTCACGGCGACAAAACTTTATTTGAACATCTTTATAATACTTATAGATTTTTAGATAATCATAGTAAACTTCCAAGTTTTGTAGCTAAAGCAGGGTTATTTCATAGTATATACGGAACTGACTATTATCATGAATCCAAACAATTAAATATATCTAGATATACTGTTAGAGAATTGATCGGTGAAGAAGCTGAAAATCTAGTATACCAATTTTGTACTATGAAAAATAGAGAAGAACAAATAATAAAAGGCGATAACATGTGGCTAAAAATGTTAGAACTTTCTAATTATAGAGACCAAATGCATTATCTTTCGAAACAAGAAAATAATAAAGTCGATTATGTCATTAAAACTTTGTCTAAACAAATAAAAGAATCCGAAAATGAGTAAATATGAACCCTATCTGATGGAAAGAGTAACTACACCTGAAGGTCGTAGATACAAGATACCTGATACAGATGAAACCTATGAGAGCGTAACAACGGCTCTCGGTAAAAACCCAGAAAAGAAGAAGTCTCTTTTTGAATGGCGTCAAAGAGTTGGTGAAGAAGAAGCCAACCGTATCAGCCGTATTGCCGCTTCAAGAGGAACAAAGGTTCACAAAATGGCCGAAGATTACCTTAATGGTGTACAAGATTATACCCAAGGTCATCTTCCACCTCACATAGAAATGTTTGAGTCAATGCGACCATACCTTGACACGAACATCGCGAGTGTATATATGCAGGAAGCGTTTCTGTTTTCTCATAAATACAAATTGGCAGGGCAAGTGGATTGCATTGCTAATTGTGATGGTTTTAGATGTGTTATAGATTTTAAAACATCATCTAAACCGAAGAAGAAAGAATGGATTGAAGATTATTTTTTACAGTGTGCAGCATATTCGTTTATGTTTGAAGAAATGTATGGCGACGAGATACATTATAATATTGTTTTGATTGCAGTCGAGAACGATAAACCTCAAACCTTTCTTACAAAACCATATGATTATAAAAATCATGAATTTTTTACACAGAGGTTAGTATCATGAGATTGTTACCATTTTTAAGTTTTGTTCTTTTAGTTACGTTTGCACAACATGCAAATTCACAGACTCCAATTCCATCTCCTTTTTGGAAAGAGAAAGACAAATCTATTGAACAAGTACAAGAGAAAGAAGAACCTAAATTGGAAATGTCTTTGTTTCCCACACTCATGGCTTGTAGCGACGAACAAACATTTAACGAATTTGTTAGAAGAAAGGGTTATGATTTTTCTTCTTTTACTGGAGAATCAGAAGTAGCCAAGAATATTACAGTTTTGTTTTATCATAACGAAAAGACCAATGAGTTTGCGGTTGTAAGAACAGATGGTGAACGATATTGCATTCTTGAAATGGGTAAACAGAATCTAGGTTCTACACTTGAAGCTGATAAACAAGACGTTTTTGGAACACCTCCGCCAGGTAGTCCTTTGTTAGCTCTTGTACCACCATCTCCTCTTCTTGAGGATGACTTTGATCCGAACCTACTTCCTGAACCTGCCGCTGGTCCACAAGTTGTATTACTTGAACTTCCAGCAAGACCAGTGGTTAGACATGGTGGTGGTGCACTAGCTAGTCCTAATTAATGACCTATGAAGAATATACTGATTTTCTTCTAGCAAATGTTCATAAACAATCAAATTGTAAATTTGCTCACCTTATTATAGAATCGTCTAGAAGATGTAATTTAGTATGGAATGATAACAAAAAAACATTAGTTGATGTTACCTTTTCTTCGGTTTATTTTCCTAATTCTAATTTTGATATCTTATTTTCAAAAACTATAGATGAAGGTTTAGATAAATGTGAAAAATATAGCCATGTTATTGTGAGTTCTATAGGATGCGTATATGAATATAAAGAAATATATGAATGTTTTTTTGAATTTGTTGAAAATGAGGAACCTTGTAGAGGCCATATAATGGCACCTCCTGATCATTCTTATGTTTGGTTACATGAACAAAGCATTTTTTTGAATTTGATGCACTGGAGAAAAATAGGAAGACCTTCTTTCGGCAGATATAGCGGATATGTTCGTGGATTTGATAGATCAAAAGAGAATATTCATCACGATTATACGCCTTATTGGATAAAGCCTAATCATGAAAAAATAAAGGTTCAGAATTTTCCACAATCTGAATACATTTCAAAAGTATTAGAAGATGGTAAAGAAATAAAAAACTTCTTCGAAGAAAGAAATCATAAATTTTTTCTTTATCCTAAGGACACCGAAACAGAAGATTATCGCAAACTTTGTAGAGAAAGAAATGTTAGTAAACCTTTATTTTTTATTAATACGAGTAAAACATGGAAAGAAAGCTTTCGTTTAGTTCATGACAAGGGTGTTAGAAATCGTCATATTAAATATGATGTAATTTATTGTGTAGCTAGTGGCGCTATTTCTGAATATTTGTTAACTAACTATGGTCATAAACATACTAAATTAGTTATATTCGATTATAACGAATATATTCTAGAATGGAAGAAAAATTTACATATAATAAAGGATGTTGATATCGTTAATAAACATTTTGAATTTAAGATTAATAGAAATGAAATAAAAAATGTCTATATTAATAGGTTACCGGCGAAATTTGGATCCAATCATAATGATTTTGATTGGAATAAATCTCTTGAAGAAATTGATTTACGAAATGTCGAGTATCAAAAAATTGATGTATTGGTAAATAATTTTGATATTAATGAGGATAAAAGAAATTTGATTTTTCTTTCTAATATTTTCAATTATATGCCTATGTTTTTAGAATATTCCTTTGAAACTATGTTAGAACGTCAAAAATATTTTTATTCTATTCCGAATTCTGTCATAGCATCTTGGCATAGGTTTAATTTACCTTGGATTATCGATAATTTGAATAGAGGGGATTGACATTGTAACCGGATTATGATATAATGGATGCATAAATAGAAACATACTAGGTTCAGTACGGTGGGACGTGCAGATGGACAACACTAGGACAAGGTTCGAATCCAAAACTTAGTATGTTTCTTAATCAGAATAATCGTATAATCGGTGAACTGGAGGCATTGCGGACGGGAGTTCGATTCTCCCCACCTCCACCAAAAGCGTACTATGGTTTGACCTGAACTTTGACATTGCGAGATAAGGGAAACCTGACGTAGATAATCTTAGGATAGGAGTTAGGATAGTATGCTTTTGATGGGGGTGACAAGGTTTCGACGTGGTGAGATAAGGTAAACTGACGATTCATCAGGCGAATGATGTAAAACTAGCAAACTAAAGTAAACGCAAACGATGCTTACTTTGAGCCTGAAATGGCTCTAGCTGCCTAAGAGTAGCAGGAGGAGTTGCTCCGTCCTTTTTACCCAAACGGAGCAAATTTTACACACACAACACACACAGGAGAAAAGTTATGAGTAAAATTAAAAATTGGTTTAAGTCTTGGATTACAGCAAGAGAAAGAGAAGCTATTACACGTTCGGCAATCTATTACAATCGCCACCGTGTCAATCTAGAATCTGCGGTTGACCGTGTAGACCTTGATGCAAGGCTGCGCAAAGCAGGATACGGAGGAATCTAAGATGAGCAAGAATCCATATGAACTAAGATTTGATCTTTTACAAATGGCAAAAGATATGCTTGATAAGCAATATGAAACAAATGTTTCTGCATACCATACATTGTTGTTTAATGCTGCAGAACAGAATAAGGAGTTATACAAGGATTATGTTAAGTATCTTCCTAAGATGTTTACTCCTGAAGAAATCATAAAGCAAGCAACTCAGTTACAAGAGTTTATCGACAAGAAGTAATATGTCTAAAGAAATTATGGTGGCAGCTGTCATGGCTGCCACGCCTCTAGATTGTTTAGCACTAAACATATATCATGAGGCAAGAGGTGAAATTAAACAGGGACAAATTGCAGTTGGTCATGTTACATTGAATCGTGTTAGATCAAAAAAATATCCCAACTCAATTTGTGAGGTAGTTTATCAACGCAAACAGTTCTCTTGGACACATGATAAAATATCAGATGTACCAAAAGATCAACGACTATATAAAAGTGCCAGAGATTTAAGTTCAAAAATATTGAGAGGTAAATATAAAGATCCTACAAACGGTGCAATACATTTTCACGCTAAGAAATGTAGACCATATTGGGTCAATAAAGTGAAAAAAACCGTAACTATCGGGAATCATATATTTTATAGAAAATGAACAATCACGACGATAAATTGGATATGAGAATTGAGAAGGCTCTGAAACGGCGTTTTCATATTGAATGCGTTAAGCGTGATGTTTCAATGGCTTATATGATTAAAGATTATATTCGTAAACAGCTTCGTTTTTGGGATGAACAAGAACGAAAGAAAGGTGTGAGACCAGATAATGATTGATTCGAATAATTTTTGTATTCAAATTGAAAGATTTGCAAATGAAAATAGATTAGACCTCATGGATGCGGTCTTATTTTATTGCGAAGAACATGGAATGGAAGTAGAAACTGCGGCCACTCTTCTTCATCGTAATAAGAAAATAATGGAGCTTCTTGAAATAGAGGCAAAAGAAAATCGGTTATTAAAAGATAACACGATGTTTGCTACACTCCCCATTTAGGGGTTGACAATCATATACAAATATGATATAATGGACTCGTTGAACAAAACAACATATACTTTAATACAAATAATACGGAGTAAATACTTATGAATACATTCGCAGATATGAAGAAAAACAAAAAGTCACTGTACGACAAAATCGTACAAGAAACAAACAAAATGCAGTCCGGTGAAAAAGGTTCAGGTGATGACCGCTTCTGGCAACCAGAAGTAGACAAAGCAGGTAACGGTTCTGCAATCATCCGTTTTCTACCAGCACCACAAGGTGAAAGTCTACCATGGGTTCGATTGTTCTCACATGGTTTTCAAGGCCCTGGTGGTTGGTACATCGAAAACTCTCTCACTACTCTAGGTGAGCAAGATCCAGTTAGTGAATACAACACGATGCTTTGGAATCGTGGTGATGACGCTGGTAAAGATCAAGCTCGTACTCAGAAGCGTCGTCTTTCTTACATCAGCAACATTTATGTTGTAAAAGATCCAGCACGACCAGAACGCGAAGGTAATGTTTACCTTTACAAGTACGGTAAGAAAATCTTTGATAAGATTAACGATATGATGCACCCAGAGTTCGATGATGAAACTCCAGTTAACCCATTCGACTTCTGGGAAGGCGCAAACTTCCGTATGAAGATTCGTAACTTCGAAGGTTATCGTAACTATGATAAGTCCGAGTTTGGTTCACCATCTGCACTGTTGGATGACGACGATGAACTCGAAGCCGTTTGGGGTAAAGAGTTTTCTCTTCAAGAGTTTCTTGACCCTAAGAACTTTAAGACTTACGCGGAACTCAAAACCAGAATGACTCGTGTTCTTGGTCTTGAAGCAGTATCGTCTGGTAACAAATCATTTGCTGACGATGTTGCTGAAGCAGAAGATTCGTTTGGTTCTTCAGATGCAGATGAACTTCCATGGAAGTCTGAAGAATCAGAAGATGATGATATGTCTTTCTTCAAGAAGTTAGCTGAAGAGGCATAACGACTTCTTTCTTCATTTCAAGAGGTTCGTCTTGAGCCTCTTTTTTACCACTTTCTCTTTAGGATTACAGCATCTGTGGGTTGAGTAGTATAATAATTGTTTGTGGTACTGTTACCGGAACCATTATATTGTGGTCCGCCCAAAGCAACAATTCCTGGGCTACCACCTTGGGATCCGCCTTGGGATTGGTTTGTTGGTTTAAAATTATATCCTTTTTCGGTTTTAGTCACAGTTAGTCTACCCTCATCCAATCTTTGTAGATTTTGTCGTGCAATCCTTTTTACAGTTTTAGGTGCATTAGATTCTAGACGTTTTTCTAGGTTTGCGCGATAATTATTCACAAAGGTTTTCGGCATATTTGACATGTTGGCTGTTTGTCCAATAACCATCTCGGCTGGATCTACTATCTTTTCTGTTCCTAAAACTTTATTCCGAGGATAACCATCATGCGCGCCGGCACCATCGTGCGTGCTTTTACCAGCACCTTTCGATTTTACATCGATATCGCCTATACCCTTGTGTTCGATGGCATTATAACTTTCGATATTAATATCAGGTTTAAATACTTCTGAAAGTTGTTTTAATACTCCAGTCTTTGCTAATTCATGTAAATGTTTCAATTCGCCATCATTGATAAAGTCAGCTAATTGTTCTAATCCTGCTCCTAACGATTTAAAATTTGTTACTAAACCTGTCGAAGACATTTCACTGAATTTTTCAAACTTAGGTGCATTTAAAGCTATATGTTCAAGAACTTTTTCATTGTTTAGATCAATTAAAGTCTTTGTGAAATCTTCTTTGAATTCCCAGGTCTTTAAACCTTTGCCGACAGCTTCAAGAAATCCTTGAAGTGCAACCGATTCTTTAGGAATGGTTACCTCTCCAAACATTTTCATTCCTTCTGCTACACCTTGTAGTGTTTCTCCTGGCGAGAATTTCGTTTTCGCCATAACTGTAATTAAAGGTCTAATTTTGCTTACAATCAATTCCAAACCTTTAGCTACATTATCAAAATTTGTTCTAGCGATTGTTTGTAATCCTAATGCGAATTTTTGCAGAGCTAATCCTGCATCGGTTAATCTTTTCGCTACACCCTCTTCGCCTAATTCAGATAATTTTGTGAATTTATCGACAAGTGCTTTTCCTTCATCTTCTGTACCAAATATACTGGTGATAGTAGAAAGAAAATCTTTCTTTAATCCTTCTGAAGCATCTTTTAGACCTTGACCCAATGATTTTATTGCGGGTCCTATTCTTTGCATTTTATCAACATCAAGTTTTTCGAACGCTGAGAGGCCAGTGACCATTTCATTTAATTGGTCAGATAAAGATTTTTGTTCTCCTCCAAATACTTTCGAAAGTGCATTACTAATTGTTCCAAATAACTCGCCTAGTTTTGTATCTTTAAAGGCACTTCCTAATGCTGCGATTGCTGGTCCGACATTTTTGATATTGTCTATATTAACATCTTTGAATTGAGATAAGTCTTTTCCTAATTGGCCGAGCGGTCCTAATTCACTACCTTCGTTTACCTTGTATTCTATAGTTCCTAGATTTTGTGTATTATCTACTATAGGTTTGAGGCCTTCTCCAATCTTTTTAAGATTATCTCCATTCAAGTTTTCATCCATTGATTTCAATACTTTAGAAAGATTGATTAATTTTTCAATATCGGTTTGTTCAAATTTGAAACCTGAGGCCTTTTCTAAACTTTGGAATATTCTTTCTAAAGCTACAGCAGAATTTGTTACATTCTGTGCGTTTAATCCTTCAAATTGTTTTAAGGATTTGCCTAGATTCTCTAAATCTTTGGGATCAGGTAATGTGAAATTAGAAAGTAATCCTCCTAATGCACCGCCTACAAAAGCATCGAAAAATCTTTCTATGCCAACAGAAACTTTAGATAGTTTATCTCCATCTAAAGATTCAAACGTTTTAAGTGATTCGCTTAACTTAGGTAATGATTCAGCGAGAGGTTCAATTCCAAATTTAGCAATAGCACCAACTGCTGCTATGAAACCACCAATACCAGCGCCAATAAGAGGAAGAGTTACAGCAAATATTCCTGCTGCTTTAAATAGTGCTGGGTTTCCAAATGCGAGTACAAAACCAGATATTGCATTACCTAAAGCACTTCCTATAAATCCTCCAATCAACCCGCCTAACTTACCGCCTATCTTAGCAGCTCCTGAACTTCCTTTTCCTTTTGAAGATTCCGAAGGATCTTCACTAGATCCTTCGTCTTTCTTTCGATTAAATATTTTTGATAGTAAAGACGGTTTCGCATCTTTGGAACCAGGGTCATCAGATTTATCTACTAATCCTTTCCAGAAATTTAAGGTTTCTTCAAGAGTTTCTTTTATACCTTTTAACGCTGAAACTTCTGGTTTCTTTTCCTCATCTGTAGTTTTTACACCTGAATTAGACAATCCTTTTTCTGAAAATTTCTTTAAGTCTCCGAACAACTTAACAGAAAGGTCTTTTAATATTCCAGCGGACTCGCCGAAACCTTTAGCCTTTTGTGTTATAAATTGCCCTGGTCCGCTTTTAAGTAGACTATCTTTTCCTTTGCGTAGAGCTGATAAAGAACCTTCTTTTAAACTTCCTAAACCTTCTTTAAATTGACCTACTTTTTTGGTTAAGAATTCTCCTGGACCAGATTCGAGAAATTTATTCTTTCCTAATTCAAAAGCTAACCCTACGAAATTTTTACCCGCTTCATACCCAGAAGAAAGTAATTCTTTGCTTCCTTTTAAGAGACTGGATATGATTGGTTTCGTTGCGTCTCTAAACTCTTTATAACTTTGTACTATTAATCCTTTGAAGAATTGAACGAAATTTGTTTGGTATAATTTTTCGAAACCTTTCTGTATTACAGATAGAATTGGTTTACTTAACTCTCTAAATGTTTCGAGAATGGATTTAGTTGCTAGTTTAAGGCTTTTCTTTTCCTTTTCGGAAATAGTATCGCCTATATTTCGTAAAGAAACATTTTCTAGATTTTTCGTAAAACTTTTAACGGTTTTGTCTATAGAGGTTAATAGGTTTACAGATTTTTCCATAGAACGCAGAGAAACATTTTGGTATTTCTTTTGTTCTTTGAAAATGTCGCTATTAGAAACTATTTCCGCCATTTTTTTGCTTCTCTATTTCTTCTTTTTCTTCTTCTAGAGTTTTTATTAATAAATCAATATATATTTTCCTTTCAAATGGTATCATGTTCTCTAATTCGGTTAAACTGTATTTATGATAGTACATTAAGTCGCTATTCATCTTATACATAAAGTATAAATTTTCATTACCTAAGGTTAAGCGAAAAAAGACATTAAGCCCTCCATCGTAACACTTTCTTTCTTACCACAAGCCTTGCATTTGTAGGTAATTTCTTTCTTTAATGCTGGAAGAGTCGCAAAGAATTTCTGTACACTTTGTAACTGGTCTTCGGTCATATCTTCTATGAAGTCATCCAGTTCTTCGTCTGTGAACTCTTCGTATACATTTTCTTCATCGAATACCTGTAGTATACATTCTTTAATGAGTAGTAAACTTTTTTCAGTTTCGGTTTTATCACTTGCATTTACTTCTTGTATTACCTTGAAGGTCGGATATTTCATTTTTAATCCAATTTCTTCGTTTAATTTCACTATTGGATCATTCTCTTCGTCAAATACGACATTTACATCATCTAAGTTAAGCTCGATTTCTGTGGTTTCCTGACACTCATTATCCTCATCATGTTTTGCTGTTAGACTAACAGTTTCGCCTATTGATTTAGAACGAATGCGTAGAAACAAGAATTCTAAATCAAATGAAGGCAATTCTCTTGCTACAATTTTCTTATTCAATACACACGATTCAACAATGTTTTCTACTGCATGTAAAATTTCGGTTTCATCGTCTCCTTCAGAAGCCATAAGTAAAAGTTTTTGTTCTTTCACAAGGAAAGGTCGGTAAATGATTTCTTCTTTTGTAGAAGGCATTTCAGTTTTAAATTCAGGTGCAGTAAGTTTTGGTAAAGCCATAATATTTCCTCTTTTATTAATTACATTTCAAAGTCGTTATTCTTTCCCGGATCTATATAAATTCAAGTCTCTTTGTATCTGTTTTTGTTTTTCCTGCTGTCTCAAATTTGCATCATAATGTCTATCAGTTTCATAGTATCTATAAGCAAAAGTTACATCTACTGTGGCATATTCTGAATTTCCCCAATCATAAGATATATCTCCTATAGTTGTTGGAAAAGCTTCTAATAGTCTAACAGTTTTAGTTTTTGTACTAACTTCATTATAAATGTTTATATCTATAGTTTGTACATAATCTTTATAGTATTCCGATTGAAGAAATCCTCCGAAATTTGTTCTTCTATGATTTCCAACTATTTTGTCCTGCCAAATTAAAAAATATTCTCTTTCGCTTAAATCTTCGCCGCAAAGAAACTCGATAGAAACATCTGTGTAATTTGGAAAAGATCCTAATTTATATTCTGGTCCTAGTTCAAAGTATTCTAATACGTTGACATTTCTTCCAGGTAAATTCACTGAACGAGCTCTAAACCTCAAGTCATCGCCTTGACTTGGACCAGGAAAGAAAATTTCAAATAGGTCAGACCTTGATATACCGTTTTTATTGATTGAAGAATAAAATTCATTTATGTTAAATGGCATTGTTGCTGTCTCTCCAAACGTCTCTGTTAGTAGCCTTTTCGAATCTTGCAATAGGTAACATGATTGCTGCGTTCCATTGTTCTGGCATTATCTCTAGAAACCTTGACTCTAAATGCGACTTTAAGTATCTTTTTAATGCGGGTTTAAATAATCTTGTTCTTGAATTGCCTTTTAATATTTGATAAGTGACCTGTATTCTACTTTCTTCGTTCAACTCTTCATCGCTTGCGTACTCATACAGGGCGTTCATCAGTATAGCTCTTTGTTTGTAATGTAGATAATGAAAATTGATGCCTAGAAATCCTTCTGGTAATTTTTTTAGTTTCAATACCAGAGGAAATCGATCATAGTATTTTAGTCTTTTCTTCGTTTTAGGATCATATTGAAATAGATACATTTTACCATTTAATGGTTGCATCGTCATATTATCACGGCCTTCGCGAATGACTCGTTCCGGTGTAGTTTGCATACGAGTAACATTATCCCGAAACCAGTCAATTGAACCTTGACCAGAACCAGGGCTGTTTCTTAATGCTCTTTCAAATGTTGTTGCTGGCAATTTAAAATCCTATCGTTTATATTCTATTTATATCAATATTTGATGTTGAGTTCATTTTCTGTGAGTATTCGAAATTTATACCCATGTTTCTTACACCATTTCTCAGCATAGTCCCACTTGTATCTATTCACCGCATATGTTTTTACTTCGTACAGATAGTTTTTGGTTACTCGTTTTTTCTTCTTAGGTTCTTTTGTTTGTTTAAATGGCTTGATCTCAACAATCCATTTTTCGACCTTCTTATCTTTCGTTCTTACTTTTACAGAGAAGTCCGGAAAGTATCGATGATATCGGCCGTCAAGAGGACTTTTATAAGGTATTATTACTTCTTCTGATCCCCATTCTATGATGCTTTCATTAGTGTCACAGAACTTCATGAACTTGAGTTCCCAACCAGATCGAAAAATGATGTTAGTAGGATTGCCGCGATACTTCTTTGGATTGGTCGGTTTGAATTTACCCTGATAATATTCTGGCATGTCGTTATAAATATAAAATAAACATTAAAGAGTATTTAGTTTTATGTCAGAATTAGACGCAGACAACACCGCCATAGGTAAACTTGGCCCTCTAACAGTAGAAGAAACGGTTAAAGGCTTCCGAAAAGTAGGTGATAAAATTGTAGAGCAGTATGCGTATGAAGTAGGAACTATAGGTCAACGCGATGAAGCTTATCCTCTTGAAGAAGTAGAACAATGGTGTAATATAGGAGTCTATAAATTTGTATACAGAGCTGAAACTGAAAAAAGTTTAAAAAATAGTGTTGGTAATATAAGATTACCTTTACCTCTACAATTACAAACGCAATACCAACAACAATGGAATAATTATGAAAATTTAGCCAGTTTAGCTATAGGAAGTTTCAATTCAGACGCTAAGGCAGGCGATATTGTTAAAAACTTATTCTTAACAGAAGAAGCAGCTGCTGGTGTAGGCGCGCTTATTGGTAAAATTCCTGGCGGATCTAACCTTGGAGCTTTATTAGGAGGCACTACTGCGCCTTCTATATCCCAAGGTTTAGGTGCTTTAGCTGGAGTTTCTGCTAATAAATTCGAAACAGTGACCTATCAAAAACCGGAACTAAGACCTCATCAGTTTAGTTGGAATTTAACGGCAAAAAGCAGAGAAGAAGGTCAAGCTATACAAAACATAATTCAGAAATTAAAATACCATTCACACCCAGGTGGCGGCGACGGTGCTTATTTTCAATATCCTGAAATCTTTGTTATTAAATTTTTCTCCGATGAAAATCTATTCACTATAGGTCCGTCAATAATGGAAAACTTTTCTGTCGATTATCACGCTTCTGGTAGACCTCTCTATCAAGCAACTGATAGAATGCCAATCAATGTAAGTATTACTTGTTCTTTCAAAGAAACAGCAGCACTTACGAAGAAGTTAATAAAAGACGAAAGGAGATAAAATGTCATTCTATTTTAGAAATTTTCCATTCGTTTCTTATGATATTGACGGCGACGGTATTTCACAGGTCGTACAGAATCCTCTTGTTCGATTTAAGATTGTCGAAAAGCTTAAAAACAGTAAATTTCTATATCAAGAATATATCATAGAAGAAGAAAGTGCTTCTGAAATAAGTTTCAAATTTTATGGAAACGAAACTTTAGATTGGGTCATTTATGTCACGAACAATATTATTGATCCAAAATATGACTGGCCTCTAGGTTATCGTGATTTTAATAATTTCATTATAAAGAAATACGGTTCTGTTGAAAACGCTTCAAGAGAAACTACTACCGATAATATCCATCATTATGAGTGGATTGTTCAACAACAACAGGTTTTATTTGACGGCACAAAAATACCAGAAAAAAGGTTGATTATCGATAAGGCCAAATACGACACTTTGCCTGTCAGCGAAAGGGATATTGTTAGAAATTTTGAATACGAACAAAGATTAAACGATGACAAAAGAAATATAAAACTACTGAGAGAGGAGTTTTTACAACAATTTTTATCTGAAGTGAGAAGCGCGCTTTCATCATGACGCAAGAGAATTACAATAATACATTTCAGGTTGATTTACAATATTGTGTTTTATTTAATTATTTAAATGCTCCTGAAAATATAGAAGTAATAGTAGATTCTATAGATATAGGGTATGATTTATTTCAAAATGCCATTAACTGTAAAATTCAGGTTACAGATCCAGCTGCTTTTCTTGAAAACTTTCCTATTATAGGTGATGAGACTTTAGTTTTAGGGTTTAAAACTCCTCTGTTAGAAATAAATCCCACTATTACCAAATTCGATAAACTATTGACATTTGTTTTTAGAATTTACAGAATAGAAGATAGAAAGCAAACTGCCAACAGAGCTTCACTTTATACTCTTTACGGAATATCTTCAGAAGCAATTAATAATATGCGGTATTCTGTCAATAGAACTTATTATGATTGGAGAGGTGAAAATGTTGTTCAGGATATTTACGATAATTATCTGAAACCTAGTCCTATCGAATATGATTTAATTAAACAGGTCGATGAAACTGCTAGTGGCAAAAAACTAAAGAGATTACCGAGTGGTGAAAATATATGTTTGAATTTTTCTAACTTTCGGCCTTTAGATGCGATTAACCGAGTTTGTTTTGAAACTCAGGACATAGACAATACTTTAGTCACACAAAAGATAAAGTATAATAGTAATGCGTCTAGTAATACTCAGTTTCAACAGCCTCCTAAAAAAGAATATACGGTAGACATAACGGAAAGAACTAAAAGTACAAAATCTTCTAATTTCATTTTTTATGAAAATGATGATGGTTGGAATTTTGTAACTATAGATCATTTACTCTATAGAGACAGAACATTAATAGACGGTGGTGGATTAGTACAAGATTTTTACTTTTTAGACAGTAGAGTTGATCCTTCCACAAGTAAGTCTATTTTCGGCAAAAATATTAGGCAAGATCAAAGAATATTAGAATTAAATTTTATTAGGCAGATGGATAATGCTGAAAATATGGATAGAGGTCTATATTCCAGCACTCTAGTTTCTCTTGACCCTCTAACAAAAAGAATAGAGTTTGATCCCTTTATTTACGATAGAGATTATAAAGATATAGCTCATCTAGAAACAGATTTAGAAGGTCCTCAAAGAGTAGGTATATTTTCGGAGACTTCGCTCTACACAGAGTCTAAGGTCAACAACCATAAAACTAAATGTGATGAATTTCAACATAAAAATTATGTTATTACGAATTTAGGACCTGAATATGATGATACAGATGGTGTTTTCAAAAATGCAAGAGCCCGTGATCATCAATTGAGAAATCCTAAGAAATTTCATGAATTTCTGAAATATGATTACGCCTCGAAAGTACAGTTTAACAATATCATCATATCCTTTACGATACCAGGAAACAGTGATATACAAATTGGTCACATGGTCAATCTAAACATTCTTTCTAATAACATTGACGATTTTGAACAAAAACAATTATACAATCGACTTTTTGGTAACGAAAACTTTGGAGGTTTCTTTTTAGTAACAAAGGTTAATCACACAATATTATTTGCAAATAAATCTTATGTGACGGAAATTGAATGTGTGAAGGACACTTATGCTACAACTAAATTCAGAGATACGGATAAAGTAACAGCTAGAAGACGAGAAGTTCAAACTCAGGTGGACACTTTTGGATAATAACGATGCATAATATAGGTACAGATTTTGTTTGGTTTATGGGTGTAGTCGAAGATAGAAACGACCCGCTGCAGATGGGTCGTGTTCGTGTTCGCACCCATTGGCAAACAGCCGACAAAGATATTTTGCCTACGGAAGATTTGCCGTGGGCTCAAATAACTGTACCTTCTTCCGCTACTTCTGGTGATGTTGGCGGCACATCCACTGGTTATGCAGAAGGTTCATGGGTTGTTGGTTTTTTTATGGACGGAGAACATAAACAACACCCACTAATACTCGGTGCGATATCAGGTATACCAACAAAATATCCAGATTCGACTTGTGGTTTCAATGATCCTAGAGGTGTCTATCCTCAAAGAGTAAATGAACCTGATATGAATCGTTTGGTTCGCACAAAAACGATACGGGAAGAATCTGTAAAACTTTTAAGAACCGAAGAAGAAACAAACGCTAATTTGCATCCCTCGATTGCGTTTAGAAATCAATATGTGGACGATTTGACAGGAGAACCTGTACCGAGTAGAAACAGTGAGTACCCATATTCACAAGTAAGAGAAACCGAATCTGGCCATATACAGGAATTTGATGATACACTAGGCGCCGAAAGAATTGCTACCATGCACCGTACAGGTACAATGGAAGAATATCATCCTGACGGCAGCCGTGTAAATCGCACTATGAAAGATAATTATCACATCACTTATGGTGATGATTATGTGAGAGTCCGTGGTGTTTCAAAAGTGTATGTTGATGGTGATGCGTCTTTATATGTCAGAGGAAAATTAGTCACGCAAGTTGACGGTGATATGGAAACATATGTCGCTGGAAACTACACCATGGATGTGGGCGGTAGTATTAATGTGACTACAGATGGCAGTCACACATTGGAGGCCAAACAAGCTATAAGTCAAACTACCACATCTACCTATACATCTTTATCGTCTGGTAAAATGACCTTTAGCACAAAAGACCAACTACTCGCTCAGTCTGAAAAGAATTTTGATATCAACACGAAAGATGAGTTTAGAGTTCGTTCAGGTGAAATTGAACTGCATTCTTCGGATGGTGGAAATATCACATTTTATTCTGCGAAAAATATTACTGGTTTTTATTGTGACAATACGGACTTCTTAAAAGTTTGTGTTTTCGAGTCTCCTGATAATATTGCAGCTGTTACTGTACCAGACGCATTAATTCTGGAGTCTTATGCTCTGAATGAATACCCTAGTATATTCCCTAGGTATGGTAGAAAATTAGATATAGGAAAAGGTTTTCAAGATGTTTATCGAGAAGATTTAGGCTCAACGCCTGGCGGTGAACAAAGCGGTTTTGCACCAGACGATTCAGGCCAAGATTCAAACTCATCTTCTAAGTACGAAACTGATGTTACCACTTCAAACGAAGCGTTAACTACAAGCAGAGCTGTCGGTAATAGTGGCGTAACAGATTCTAATAATAGACCTACAGGACAACAAGTTGAAGACCAAAATGCTCATGGTAAAGATAAACCGCATTCAAATGTTTTAGATGTAGCACTTTCAGCAAAAGATTTAGGTCCTGATGCATGGGTAGACGGCGACGCAGCTGAAGGTCGAGCTAAGTATTCGAATCCAGGAAATCCAAACATAATAAGATGTTTTGAGGATATGGGATGCTTAGGAGTCGCTAAGTCAATTAATCCTTTGAGATATGATAAAACTGCATGGTGTGCTGCTTTTGCTGGCGCAATGCTTCGTAGATCCGGTAATAAATACCTAAAGACTTTATCTTCTAGAGCATATGAGCAAAATGCGAGTAAAATCGGCATTTTAATTTCGACTACTTATGAACCCGATAAAATGAAACCTGGCGATATACTTGTTTTTGGTCGTAGCGGTAAGAGTGGTAAACCTTTTAGGTCTTCCCCTTACGGACATATAGGATTTTGGACAGGTAATAAGAACGCTCCTGCTGGTAAAGTCATGTGTTTAGGAGGCAATCAGAGCAACAAGGTCACGGTTAGACCTTATTCGATAGAAAAGGGAACAGAATTCGGATTAGTTGCAGTAATACGGCCTGTATCTGGAAATGACGGTAAAACACCTCAACCAGATCCAGGTTCAATCAGAGAAATAGTAGCAGACCAAGGCGGATCAGACAGAGTAACATAACATGTTTGTAGAATCAAAAAATAAAGTTTATTCGGACATACCATTATCGTTTACAGCTCATCCTGTAACTGGTAATGTTAAAGCTGTCAAAAATGCAGATTCAATTATACAATCTGTTAAGAATATTGTTTTGACTAATTTTTTTGAAAGACCTTATGAACCATATCTTGGTGGTAATATTTACAATCGTTTATTTGATAATGTCGAATCTACTTATACACAATTTCTAATTGCTGAAGATATCACCACATCACTTGAAAACTATGAACCAAGAGCAGATATACTAAATGTTTCTGTATTTCCAGATGCAGATCGAAACACACTTAAAATAACAGTAAAATTCATTCCAGTAACCTCAGCAGAGCCCGTGACTGTCGATGTTATCGTAGAAAGAGTAAGATAAAATGTCACAAATAGATGTAACAGAATTAGATTTTAGTAAAATAAAACAATCGATCAAAGATTACATATCAGACCAAGATGAGTTCAAAGATTATAACTTTCAAGGGTCTGTAGTTAATCTTTTATTGGATATGCTTGCATACAATTCGTACCAGAATGCTTTCTATACGAGTATGATAGGTAATGAAATGTTTCTTGATTCAGCACAACTCAGAGACAGTGTTGTTTCAAGAGCTAAGATGCTTGATTACATACCCGCGTCCGTAAGGTCTGCAAGAACAAGTATGAATATTACATACAACGAAACCGATGATTCAGATGTTGTGACGATACCGAAAGGAGAAATTTTTAAAGTTACTTCCGACACAGGCGAAGTTTTACAGTTTGTCACAGGTCAAGCTTACAATGTTTATAAGACTCTGAACTACACAACCGATATTGATGTTTTTGAAGGAATATATGTCGATCAAACCTTTACTGTCAGTGATTCAAATCCTGTAAAATATGTTTTAACGAATACTAACATAGACACCGCATCAATAACCGTCACAATTCGACAGACTCTAGGCTCGACAAACACAGAAATCTTTACTTTAGCAAATAATATCGAAGAGGTAAAATCAACTTCAGCGGTTTACTTCCTACAAGAAGTGACAAATGGCACATACGAACTTTATTTCGGTGATGATAACATAGGTAAAAAATTAACAGATGGTAACATTGTCGAAGTGAATTATAGAGTATCGGTGGGAGATGATGGTAATGATGTTAGAACCGATTCTTCTTGGTCAGCTGTAGACCCTGATATCACAATAAACAGCGTTTCAAATCAAACATATGATGGTGCTGATATAGAGACAATCGAATCAATAAAATATAATGCTCCTAAAAATTATGAAACACAGAATCGCGCCGTATTAGCTGAAGATTATAGAAGAATATTACTCAGAGATTTTCCAGGTTTAATCAATTCTTTGCGTATTTGGGGTGGTGAAACAAATGATCCTCCTGTTTATGGTAAAGTATTTGCTAGTATTCAACCAAAGGGTTCTAGAACTCTTTTATCGACTAATCAAAAGGATGACATAAGAAAGCAATTAAAAAGATATAATGTTATGACAAATGAAATTGAATTCATTGACCCTTCATATAATTATATCATACCAAGTATAACGGTTTACTATGATAGTAATGCCACTTCCTTAGACGCAGGACAAATTGCAAATAAGGTGGCCACTACTGTACAGAATTTCGAAACGACCTATTTGGGTAATTTTGAAAATAGATATTTCCGTTATTCACTCTTCTCTAGGCTTATAGACCAAACTGACCCGTCTATACTCTATAGTGACACGAAAATACAATTACAAAAAAGATTTACTCCTTTACAGAGTTTAAAATCTAAGTATACGATTAACTATTCGAAAAAACTAATTAATATTTCAGGTCAATCAAATATTTCATCTTCTTCTTTTACCGTAGGTGGTAGAAAAGTCTTTTTTGATGACGATTCAAATGGAAATTTAAGATTGTATTATTTTAACGATCTGAATCAGGTTGTGTATACGGATAATAATATAGGAACAATTGATTACGAAAATGGTATTTTAACTTTACCTAATTTCGGACCTGATAGTGTATCGGGAAATGAAATAAAAATAAACGCTACTCCAGTAGATTCTAATTTAGTTACATCTAAATATTTAATCATGTTATTGTCCGATACTAAAATAACTGTCATAGACGATAGACAACAAGAAACTTCAAGTTCTATAACAGTTACAACAACAGGCTCAGTAACACAAATTAATGAAACAAACCTCGGTACAATTATATGACGACCGATAATAGAACTTCTGTTTTTATAGAGGACCAATTTCCTCTCTTTGCTAGGTTATCTGGCCAGAAGCTCATTCAATTTATTAAGAGATATTACGAATCTCAAGAACAGGCCAATAATTATATTGAGGCTGTACACAGTCTTTTAGACTATCAAGACATTGATACTGCACCAGAAGATTATTTTGATTATATTGCTCGTGAAATTATACCAAGCATACCTGAAAGATTAATTGCAAATAGAGATTTACTTGCGAAACACATCAAAGAAGTTTATAAAGTAAGAGGTTCACCGGTAGGTTATCGTATTCTTTTCCGTGCTTTGTTCGGAGAAGAGATTGAGATTTACAATCCTGGTGACGATTTACTTCGTGCGTCTGATGGTCGTTGGGTACAAGAAGTCGCAATTAAAGTAGAATACGTTGTGAATGGTGAACCTTCAGATTTGCCAGGCGTTAGATTAATTGGAGAATCTTCTGGTTCTTCTGCGATTGTTAACCGCATTGAATTAATCGAAGACCAAGGTGTAAAATTATACCTTGTTTATCTGATCAATCGAATTGGTGAATTTGAATTAGGCGAAAAATTAACAAGTTCTGATGGTAAACTTTCCGTTGATCTGCAACCTGCTGATGTAGGTCCCGTCATATCTGTTGCAATGACCGCTGATGGTGGTTATGGTCACGAAGTTGGCGACCGCTTATCTTTGACTGGCGACGGTAGTGGTACAGGAGGACAAGCCACGGTACTAACAACTCGTGCCGATTCTGCTGTCGAGTTCTTTGTCGCAAATGGTGGTTCTGGATATGCTGTAGGTGATATTGTATCAACTTCAAACGAACCACAGGTAATTGGCGGTAGCGGACAAGAAGCTTCGTTTATTGTTTCTCAAGTTGGTCCGCCCTTCGTCGAATATCCAATCTTTGATGATTTTATTGAATATGCACTTGATGTTGTTCCTGGTCAAAGTAATACCGGCGCTAATGTCACCTTTGTTCAAGCTTACGATTCAAATTGTACATTCGATGCTACATCAAATACGATCATCAAAACTGGCCACGGATTTGAAGATAACGATGTTGTGAGATTCTTTTTCATAACAGGTAATACACAATATATTGGTGTTGATGATAATGTAAGTGGTTATACTGGACCTGGTTCTAGTTTTACTGTAAATACGAGTGCGAATTCTTATGTAGTAACCGATTCTACTACAAATACATTTAAAGTTAAAGATGGTCTATTTTTTGGAATTAGACAAGAGATTTTTGAAGGTGGTCCTGGAATACATGGCCGCGTTTCTAGATTATCTGCTAACCTTGCTTTATCGAATGTTAACTCAACAATTGTTAGTGCTTTAGGAACATCGATTGTAAATACCGGAACAATTACTTCAGTCACAACAACCGATTCTGGTTTTGGTTACAATCCTTTGAGACCTATTGGTAGAGTTAGATATGATTTCTTAGCTGATCAAAATATAGCAAACAATGCTGGTCTTCCTGGAGGTATACTTGGGTTTAACGCTGATATTCAAGCAGTGTATCGTTCAGGAACGATTGCAAGTGTTAGAGTAGATCTTCAAGGCGATAACTATGTTACGGGTAATGAAGTGACTCTTGATAACCTAACAAGGGAACAAACTGAACCTGGTGTGGGTATCACGACCTCATCATCAATTATTCAATTCTTGGGTCGTTATACAGATACAAAGGGTTGGTTGAGTTGGGATAAGTATTTACAAGATAACTATTATTATCAAGAGTTTTCTTATGAAATAAGATCTGATCAAAACTTAACTTCTTATAGAGACACTGCCTTAAACACAATGCATCCTGCTGGTATGAAATTGTTTGGTGGTGTTTATCTTTCAGATACACTGGATCAATCATTAGAAGAAGATAATGAGATTCTAATTAAATTTGAAATTCTGGATGCGAATCTGTCTATTGAAGTAAGTAAACCATCGATAAACACAATCGCTTTGGCTCAGGTCACTTCAAACACTGGTGACACAATATCTTCAAATAACAATATTTTCCAAAATGTTCAAGCCAACGATAAAGTAGAAATAACAGGTTCTTATCTTTCAGACGGAGTTTACACGGTCAAAAGTGCTATTGACTCAAACACGATATCTGTATTCGATACTAGAAGAACCGTTAAACTTTCGCCTTCTTTACATCAAGATGTTGGATTTGGTTTTGCAACTGGTAATGTTATTATCGCCAACACATCTATTCGTGGTGTTGCAAATGTTGGTGATACGATTAATATCTCCAAGGCTATCAATAAACAAAACAACGGTGGCCCATTCTTGATTACAAATAAAGTTGGATCAAATGTCGTTGTTCAAACTTATTATGGCGGAAATGTAACTCCGTTTGTTGCATATACTGGAGATAAAACTGCGAAGATATCGATAGATAAAAACTTTGCGTTCCTTGCTAATACAAATGCAAATGTGACATTTACAGCTACTGGTAATCTAGTCACAAGAAATTCTCATGAGTTCTCAAACAATGATAATGTTATCTTCTATAATATTGCAAATACCTCTGCTGCAAATATAAATATAGTAGACGGAACAACATACTATGTGTTGAACACCACGACGAACACCTTCCAGATTGCTGCGAATAGTACTACAAATACCGTGATTAATATTCAATCAGATGGTACGGCTCGTCTCGAAGCCAACACTTACAACATCGTTATTTCTCGATATGCGAACACATATCCTTTCAGTAACACTACTGTTTTGTAATATAAATAAATAAATAAGTTTTTCGGAGTTTGTAAATGCCTGCAAAAGTAACAAGATTTTTAAGAAGTGACAATGCTCAGCACTTCATTGATAACTTTGCTGAAGAAGGCAGTTACTATTTGTTTATAGGCAACACTCAAGAATGGCTTTGGGACAGTGACCCGCCTGATGAATCTTTTAGGGATCCGCCGAATCCTACCGAAGGTGTAGAATCAATCGATTTTGACATTTGGGACAGAATCGTTGCAATGAAACGAATCGACGTAACTGATTTATCATTAGCGATTCCAAGATATAATTGGACTTCTGGTACAGTATATTCCAAGTATAAAGATAGTGTGGATTTATTTGCCAATACAACAAATCCATTTTATGTAATCACTTCCGATTTTAGAGTTTATAAGTGCATCGACAACAATAAAGGCACACAATCAACTGTAGAACCAAGACAAACAGAACTGACCGATACTGTTATTACCGACGATGGTTATGAATGGAAATATATGTACCCTGTCGTTGGGTCTGATATCGAAAAGTTTTTAAGCTCTGAATATATTCCAATCAAGAAAGCTACTGTTCTCGATAACTTTAATGCAGACCAATTTAACATCCAAACAGCAGCCACAATTGGTACAGTAGATAGTATTGATGTTATCAGTTCAGCAAATGGATTTATTAACTTCTCTGGATTCATTAAAGAGTATATAAATACCTCTACAATTATTTTGCCTACAGAAGCAAACGCTGTAGATGATCAATACTATAAAGACTGTAATGTATTTGTAGAAACCGGTGACGGTTCTGGACAATTAAGAAAGGTCTCGAATTATGCAGCGACAACAAGGACAATAACTTTTGAAGATCCTTTAAGCTTACCTTTATCTAACACTGCTCCAAATCCTAGTTATATTGTTTTGGGACCTAGAGTGGAAGTTCTTGCTGATGGCGACGGAACTCCTACTGCTTATGCGAATATCAATCCTCTAGCGTCAAATAGTATTAATTACATTAATATGATTAATAGAGGCAGAAACAATACGACTGCTACCGCAATAGTAAAAGATGGATTTTTTAATAACCCTGCTAATCTTGTGTCGGTAACGACAACTGCTTTACCAAACATTTCGCCACCAGGTGGCCATGGTTCAGACGCGGTTAGAGAATTGCATAATGGCGATTTAATGTTCAGTATTAAGTTATCGAAAACTGAACAAGAAGAATTTTTAGAGACAAAAGATTTCAGAACATATGGAATATTACAATACCCTAGATATAGGTCTAACAATGCTTTAATCACTGAAAGAGCGGTAGATAATACCTTAAAACTTAAATTAAAACAAATTAGGGGATTATCAAATACAACATTTGAAGCTTATGGTTCAAATAATTCTGGAATGTTAGCTGTAGGCATGGTAAGTTTTGATGAATTCGCTAAGAATTACGAACTTGCTAATAGTGCTGCCGCTGGGGCATTAGATGCAGAATTATACGCACAGGTGAATAGAGCTTTTGCTATTGATTATGTTTCAAATACATCAGCGACAGGTATACTATCACTTACTTCTCCTAGATACAAAGATGGTTACATCTTTTTAGACGAGGGAGAAGGTAATAGTGGAGAATTGATTAGACTAAAACACGACAGCGCGGCCATAGATTGGCCGATTGATGCAGAAGCTACTTCTTCTGAATATGAAGGCATTGTTGAAGAAGTTATATATCCTGTTGTCAAGAAGGGTAGTGGCGATATACTTTATATAGAAAATAGATTTCCAATAATTAGAGATTCAGATCAAATCGAAGATCTGAAAATGATAATAACATATTAAGAGAGATAGTCAATGGCATTAGCAAATACAGGAACATTGCAAACTAATTTTAATGTAGATCCTTACTACGACGACTATGATGAATCGAAGAATTTTCATCGAGTTTTGTTTAAGCCAGGTCTTGCTGTTCAAGCTCGTGAATTGACTCAACTTCAAACAATTCTACAAAACCAGATTGATCGCTTCGGTGAACACGTCTTTAAAGAAGGCAGTGTCGTAAGAGGCAACGCTGTTTCTGTTGACGATAAAATTCAATGGGTTAGATTATTAGATGAACAATCTGGAACCACAGTAGATGTTAGTGATTTTCTAGGAAAATCGATTACAGGAGGAACTTCTGGATTAACAGCAGTTGTTTTAGATACCGCTGATGGTGTAGAAGCTTCTTTACCAGATACCAAAACTCTATTCGTTAAAACAACAAACTCGGGTTCAAATAGTTCAGTAAAAATATTTAGAAGTGGAGAAACTATTACCTCAAATACAGGTGTTACTGCTACTTTATTAAGTGCAAATGCGTCTGGTTATGGTTATCAGGTAGTTATAAACGAAGGTATACTTTTTGCTAAAGACCATTTTATACGAGCTGATAGACAATCGATAATTGCGTCGAAGTATAATAACAGACCAAGTGTAAGAGTTGGTTATACCATAGACGAAGAAATTGTATCATTTACAGACGATAATACTCTTTTAGATCCAGCACAAGGCGCATATAACTATGCTGCTCCTGGTGCAGATAGACTGAAACTTACTCCAACTATTAAAGTTTTAAATGAAGGCGAATCCATTACCGACAATTTTATAGAAAGAGTTGTTGTTGAAGATGGTTTTATTAAAGAAAAATATGATAAAACAGTTTATTCTGCTATTCGCGATTATCTAGCTGAAAGAACATATGATGAGTCTGGAGATTACATTGTTAGTGGATTAAACTTGACCATTAACGAACATTTACAAGGAACAGGTAATAGAGGGATATGGAGTGGTACAACACAAAATGGTAATACAGCACTTTTAGCAGCAGGCGTTTCTCCTGGTAAAGGTTATGTTTCTGGTTATGATTTTGATATATTAAAAACGTATTATGTTAATGTTGAAAAGGGTATTGATATAGAGTCAATTGAAGGAACAACTCAATATGCGAATATAGGTAATTATGTTGTTGTTGATCAATTGTTAGGAGATTTTGATTATGATGAACATAAGACGGTACAACTACATGATGTTGCAGCAAATGCTGTTCTTGAATCTGCAAAATCTGCTGGAGTAAGTCCTCCTGCTTCACAAATAGGTTCAGCTAAAATTCGCGGATTAGAATGGCAATCTGGAGTAAAAGGTAGTTTTGATGCTCGGTATAGGATGTATTTGTACGATGTTCAGATGACAGCAAATTCTTTTGCTCATGTAAGATCGATATACACGCCGACTTCTCCAGCATCTTATGCAGATGTGGTTCTACAAGACGGTGTATTAGGATTTTCAAATACTGCTGCTCTAGAAGATACGAATCTCAATAGTTATTTAATTAATTTGCCTGCTGAAGATCTAGTAACCGATACTTCATCTTATGAGGCCATTGACAGTGTTGCTTTAGAGAATCAATCGTATCAAACAAAAAGACATATTACAGGTACATGGAGTTCTACCACAGGTACTGTAGGAATTGGAGATTTATCTGGTGCTAGTTTTGTGGAAACTGCTAGTCAACAAGTTGGATCTTCTGGCGTTAGAACGAGATGGCAAATAACGTCTGATCAATCAGTTGAAGCTAAATATGCTTTAGATACTTCAGCTACAAGAGATGCAGGATCAAATACATTTGTTTTATCCGGCGCAACGGCACCTTCTGCCTATTTAAATATTGGAGACCAATTTAGAATAGTGGGTGATACCGCTAACTCTTTTGTAGTAAGTGCTTTTAGGACAGGTAATAAAGTAGATGTATCTGGTCCTACTAGAACATTTGGTTCTTCAGGAACAGTTGTTCTTAAAAAGGTTTTTAGAGCTGGTCAAGTGATACCTCTCGCAGATGGTTTTGGTGATGCTCCTGGCGGAAATAACACCGTACAATCAGATAGATCTATTACAATGGGTACTGTTTTAACT
>Ga0255768_10001252_pt1 | contig 26335 bp, 15 predicted proteins | sample 071ome_33_FD_179983 | JGI IMG/M metagenome (GOLD analysis project Ga0255768, IMG submission 179983) | Coastal salt marsh microbial communities from the Groves Creek Marsh, Skidaway Island, Georgia - 071412AT metaG (version 2) | ecosystem: Environmental > Aquatic > Marine > Intertidal zone >...
CAAAAAATAGTCTCCAAAGATAGTGAATATTATTACGACCATCGACTTGCTTGGGCAGATAGGCAAGCACCGTCGTATAACTTAGACAAGTATGATGTGTACAAGTTGTGTCCTTGGATTGATCCTTATTTCCAACAGGTATATGATTATTCTCTAGGATACAATGATACTATATATAGAACTTCAGGAATCAAAAGTGCCATAGCACGAAACGATATGGAATGGTTCAAGCCTAGTTTACAACACATTGTTCCCCAGTCTCTAGGCGGTCCGACAGACGACATTAGAAATATAATGGTTATGCCTTTAAGAGCAAATGTTTTATATAGAGACATGAGTCCTAAAGAACGCTTTCGTTTTTTAAAAGTATTCCAAAATAAAAAATGGGGAAGATTAGTTGAACAGGCAGAGGATTTGTTTTACAAAAAAAGAATTTAGGCTATGCCTAAATATGCGGACAACCAATTGAAACATATTAGTACAAAACTACTAATCGTCCGTGTTGAAACTGTAGAAACCCTACGGTACCTAGTATTGTAGGGTTTCTTTTTTCATTTTGGACAGTTTTTTTCCAAAATATTAAAAAAAGCAGTTGACAAAATCCTGTAAGAGTGTATTATATAGATATAGTTAGTTAAACAAGAGAGGTAAAAAAATGTCAACACAAGCAACAGAGTCACGTACAGTTACTCCAAATGAAGCAAAAACTGCATTGCGTCATGCAATGCTAAAAGGTCGTCCTGTATTTTTATGGGGACCTCCAGGTATTGGTAAATCAGATATCGTTGGTCAAATTACAAATAGTTTTGAAAACTCTTTATTGATCGACATTCGTTTGTCACTATGGGATCCTACAGATATTAAGGGTATGCCATACTATGCGGCAAACGATAACACAATGAAATGGGCACCGCCTGTTGAATTGCCAGATGAAAAATTAGCAAAGAAATATAAACATATCGTTCTGTTTATGGACGAAATGAACTCAGCATCGCCGGCTGTACAAGCGGCGGCATATCAACTCGTACTTAACCGTAGGGTTGGTGCATACAAACTACCAGACAACGTAATGATTGTTGCCGCTGGTAACCGTGAAACAGATAAAGGCGTTACATACAGAATGCCTGCTCCATTGTCCAACCGTTTCCTACATTTGGAAATGCGTGTTGACTTTGAAGATTGGTTGCAGTGGGCAACTGAAAACAAGATTCACTCAGATGTAGTGGGTTACTGTTCTTTCGCAAAACAAGATCTTTATGATTTTGATCCTAAGAGCAGTTCACGTGCATTTGCTACTCCACGTAGTTGGAGTTTTGTGAGCGAACTTCTCGATGACGATCTGCCTGAAAACACGTTGACAGACCTCGTGGCAGGTGCAGTCGGAGAAGGCTTGGCAGTAAAATTTGCGGCACACCGTAAGGTTGCTAGTAAATTGCCAAATCCTACAGACATACTTTCTGGCAAAGTAAAGAGCATGGAGGCAACAGACATTAGTGCTATGTACTCATTGACTGTGTCTATGTGCTACGAACTTCAGGAAGCGTTCAAACGTAAAGAAAAAGGTTGGAATGCTATGGCAGACAACTTCTTTGGATTTATGATGGATAATTTTGAAACTGAACTTGTAGTGATGGGTGTAAGGGTTGCAATTTCCACTTACAAACTTCCGTTCAGTCCACAAGACTTGAAGAACTTTGATCGTTTCCATGACAAGTATGGAAAGTATGTTCAGGCCGCAATGGCGTCCTAACTAACTATAGAGGGGGTCTTCGGATCCCCTCACTTCTTATATAAATCACTTGACCTTCAATAAAAAGTTTGCTATAATATATACAGTTGTATTAGGAGAAAAAAATGCAAACTGTAGAACTAGCAAATTGGCTAGCCAATAATGTAGATTGGAACAAGTACGTTACACTTGTAGACGCAATTGGTGATGAATTAAATGAACGTAAATTGCGTTTTGATAAAAGCGATTTACTAGAACGTTCACTAGAACTTTTTAGCAATCAAGATTTACAATACGTAAATCAAGAAGGTGTAGATCATATTGGTCCTTTCGGAGTTACTATCGAAATGAAATACACAGAAGGGTGTCTTTTTACCGAGAAAAAGAAACTTCCACGAAAACATATTGCTGATCTTCAACTAATGAACAGTCGCGGATCTAGTGCTGGAAGAACACTTCCAGAAAACTATGCACAATTTTTATTGATCTGTGACAAAGATGCAGTAGCAGTTATTTCCAAAGAAGACTTAATTCCTTATGTAACAGATGCCGGCGACGGATTAAAAACTAGTAAATTACCTAGTTCTGCAATACAATATGTATTTCAACCGGGTGAATATAAACCACTAGATCTAGTAGAGTCAGTTTCATATAAAGATGCCAAAATGAAGATGCAACAGGCATTTTTAGCACAATTTTAGTTGACAAAACCCGTAATGATGCTATACTATAAGTATAGTTAGATAGGAGTTAACAGATGTCACAAGAAACAACAGCAGTAGAACAAACAATGATGGATGGTAAGATCTATGAAAAAGATCCTTCTGTCGATGGTAAAAAAGTACTTGAACGTTTAACAACGGCACGTATTGCTCTGCTTATTCGTCAGCCATTCTTTGGTAACTTGGCTACACGTCTTAAAATTATTGATGCTACTGACTGGTGTGCAACTGCCGCAACAGACGGACGTAACTTCTATTACAATGAAAATTTTGTAAACTCACTATCACAAAAACAAACTGAATTTTTATTTGGTCACGAAATCCTACACTGTGTATATGATCACTTTACACGTAGAGATGACCGTGAACCACAAATTTATAACATCGCCGCTGACTATTGCGTTAACGGTGATTTGATTCGTCATAACATTGGTGAAGTAATCACACAGGTTAAACCCTTTCATGATCCAAAATACTATGGTTGGGCATCGGAGGCTGTGTATGACGATATCTTTAAAAAGTATGATCAAGAACAACTTGATCAACTAGGTAAACTTCTTGACGAACACATCGATTGGGAAAAAGGCAAAGGCCAAGGTCCTAACGGTAAAACTAAAAAGAAAAAAGGTAAAGGCGGACAGCCTACATATACAAAAGAAGAATTACGTAAAATACGTGATGAAATGAAAGAAGCAATGATTTCATCTGCACAGGCCGCAGGTGTTGGTAATGTTCCTAAAGGTGTACAACGTATCATTAAAGAACTTACTGAACCTAAGATGAACTGGCGTGAAATCCTTAATCAGCAGATTCAATCTACTATTAAGAGCAACTATTCATTCATGCGTCCTTCACGTAAAGGTTGGCACACATCAGCAGTACTTCCAGGTATGGACTTTGATGACACTATCGACATTGCTATTGCACTAGATATGTCAGGTTCAATTGGTAGTAAAGAAGCACGTGACTTCCTAAGTGAAGTAAAAGGTATTTGTGATCAATATGATGATTACAAAATTAAAGTATGGTGCTTTGACACTGAAGTTTATAACGATCAAGACTTTACTCCAGACAGTGGAGAAACTATTGAGGAGTATGAACTTGCTGGCGGTGGCGGTACTGACTTTAATGCTAACTGGGAATACATGAAAGAACAAGGTATTACTCCTAAGAAACTTTTAGTGTTCACAGATGGTTATTCATGGAATTGGGGTGACGAGAATTACTGCGAAACAGTTTGGGTAATTCACTCGGACACTTCAATTGAAGCACCACATGGTATCACTTGTTATTATGATGCTAAAGAGGCGGCATAATGAAACTGCTAATGAACGGACCTAATCCGTTAAATGTGTTAGACATTAGAGAAGTCGAAACTATGCCTATTCATTTCCAAAAAATAAATGTTAAAATTAGTAGTTGGCATGGAGAAAGAACAGTTAACGAGATTCGAAATTGGATCTACAATAACCTCGATGGTAGGTTTGCTGTAACCGAAATGCTACATCTAGTAGATAACAAATTGGAAAATGTTTACCAAATTGGCTTCGAAAAGGGCTCAGAACTGTCATATTTCAGTCTAGCGTGTTCAGTTCTAGCCGACGACCAAGTTGTAATTGTATAATTAATTGTACGAAGGAGATTCTATATATGACCGAAGAAGTTAAAAACACAGAAGCACCGAAAGCAGAACCAGGTGCTGATCAAGTTAAACCTGATCCAAATAATCCTGCTAACCCAGCGAATCCTGCTAGTCCGGACCTAACAATTTCTGACTTACAGGCTATTAAAACTATTATCGATGTTGCTAGTTCACGTGGTACATTTAAGGCGGCTGAAATGGCTGTTGTAGGAAATACTTACAATAGACTAACACAGTTCCTTGATGCAGTGAAGCCAGCAGAACAAGAGGGAAAACCAGAGGCACCGGCAGAAGCGCCGAAGGCCTAATAGGAGACATTTATGGCACAAGCAATCAAACACGTAGGTAATGTCAAAGATAAAAAAGTTGTCATTGCTTATCGTACAATTCCAAATGATCCTTACAGTGCATTGGTTATTCCAGTGGAAAAATTAAATCCATCATGGCATGACGAATTGTTTAAAGTTGTTGAATCAAACAACGGACAAGATGCTAATGAGGTGGCTACTGTACTTGCTGTAAGAAAATTTGCAGATGGTACTAACATTTTGAGCACTTTAAGTAGAGCAGGATTTCTAGTTAAAGTTGATACTAAAGATATTACAATAACACCAACACCACAACGTGAAACTTGGATTTCTTTAGATAAACTTAACGAAGAAATTGCAAAACAAAGAGGTGTTGAAATTTCTGAACTTGCTATTAAACCTGATTCTGAACAAGACGAAGAAGGTGATAAGAAAACTATTGCTAAAAACTATAGAGCAAGAGCAGATCAGTTATATAAAGAAGTTGTATCATTAAGACGCAGAGCAGATGAAATGGATCCGCCTGCTGATTCTAAAAAGGCAACTTCTACTAGGAAAAAAGTTGATGCATAATGGACAAAGGTCCACGCGGAAAACTATATGTAGATGAATCAAACTTCGATCCTAATTGGGAAGACGTTTTAAGTACTATTAATATTGAAAGTCTTCCCATTAGGTATTTGAAGCATCTAATACTAAATCTCAAAACAAACGAAAAATATATCATAGACGTACAAGATATTGTAAAAAAGTCTAAGTCGCTTGATATGGCAACCGCCAAAGTAAATCAATTAATTACACTACACAAAGAAAACATTGACACAATAGATTTTAGTGTTATGCTTAATGAATTACAAGAAAGCGTTAACAAATCAAGAGATGCATTTACTAAAAAAGTAAATTTTAAAATTAAAAGACAAGGAAAAAACAAAAAAGATGACTAGTGTAAAATTAATTTCTTATTCAAAAGCACCTGAAGATTTAGATCTAAACGATTGCCAAGAACTTATTGCCTACTGTGCAAGAGTTTCAAATCCAAGCAATCAAATGAACAAAGAAACAAGCGAAAAATTAATCAACTATTTGATTAAACATGCACACTGGTCACCGCTTGAAATGGTTAGTGCTTGTTTAGAAATTGATACTACACGTGATATTGCACATCAAATTGTGCGACATCGTTCTTTCTCTTTTCAAGAGTTTAGCCAACGCTATGCTGATCCAAAGGAGTTTGGAGAACAGTTTACATATCGCGAAACACGCCTGCAGGACGAAAAGAATAGACAGAACTCAATCGAAATTAATGCACTGGAACACGGTGACATTGATATTAAATGGCACGACTATCAGCGTGAAGTAATTGCAAAAGCCAAGGAAGCATATGAATGGGCAATTGAAAATGGTATTGCCAAAGAACAGGCTCGTGCTGTACTACCGGAAGGTCTTACCAAAACACGCCTATATATGAACGGTACTTTGCGTAGTTGGATTCACTATATTGAACTGCGTGGTGCTAATGGTACCCAAAAAGAACATATGGAAATTGCCCATGCATGTGCGTCTGTAATTGCTGAAATATTTCCTATGGCATCAAGTATACTAGAAAGCAATTAACACCGCTGTATGACGCTTAAAATGCGTTTAAACAGCCTTATACAACTACTTCTACTAGTTTAATACCTGTATCAGAACTGGATTCAATTGCCTTACCAATTATACAAACTGCGTTTGGTAAAGCACTATCTTTGGTTAATGCTGTTGCTACACCCGGTGTAGGACTTGTTACAATTAAATCACCTTTATTAACAGCACCTTCTACTTTGCAAGGAACTCTGCCTCTTAGTGCTACTGCATTTACAAAGTCTCCAAAAAGACCAGCGTTCATTAAGTGTGCAGGATCAGTTGAAACAACACCCGCAACTCTATGATCACAGAATGTAGATGTTGTGGTTACTTCATTTGCTCCACCGAAGATTAATACAGTACCCGGGTCATATTTGTTATCACCTAAATAGTTCTCTGCCAAGTCAGCGTATTGTGCCGCTGTGGCTGTACCTTCAAATTTACGTGCTACTAGGTCACCTTCTGAATCTCTTTGTGCAATAGTATTTGCTACTGCGGCAATATTTGCAACTGCTCCACCTAGTGCGTTTGCTGTTGTTGCTGTACCATTAAACACTGTTGCACTAACTTCACCGTTAGTGTCTCTAGCCATAATTGAACGTTTGTCAGCACCAGCAGGTATTGCTGTTGTAGCCGAAAATCCGTTACCGCTATCAATAATTAATTTTGTTGCTGTTGTTGATGTACCTGTTAGGTTTGCTGTTAGCGTACCACTAACTGTAACATCATTGAATGTACTAACACCTACAGTTGAATTTACGTTACCGTTGTGTGTTCCTGTTGTGTTACCTGTAACATTACCTGTTAAATCACCTACAACGTTACCGTTTAGTGCACCGTTATTATCTAAGTTAATATCATAAAAATAACCAATGGCCCATTTGTTAGCGTTACTACCAATACTACCTGTATTATCTTGTCCTGGTAAAAACTCGTCACCTTCAAATCTACCAACGTTGATTGCACCAGCACCAATATCGTTTACGTTGAAGTTTATGATACGACCAACTTGGTTTGTTACATTAACTTGGTCACCTTGTGTAATGTGTAATTTTAAATCACTACCAGCACCTAATACAATACCATTGTCATTTAAGAAACTTACAACATCACTAAAACTTTGTAATCCGCTGTTAAGCACATATTGACTTGCAGGAATGCCGCCTAAATTATCAGCATCTTCTGCTGTACCCCAATAACGCATACCAGGGAATGTAGTTTTACTTGCAAGGTTTAAACCTTTCTTAATAGCACTAAATCCTGTAATTGGGTTTACACTATTATCAATAGTAAATTCATCTTTTGAAACAATATTAATAACTTGGTCTTGTACTGTTACTTTTAGTATTGTTCTATCGTTTGCTAGTGTGTCTTTAATTGTTGCAACACTAACCTGTGAAACACCTTCACCGCCTGTTGCAACAGGACCAACTAGAATAAAATCTTCTCCATTGTAAACATATAATTGTTCACCATCTTCTTCCCACCAAAAGTCTCCTTTTGCTAATCCTGCTGGTTGTGTAACACCAACTTCAGCACCACCTGCAATACGCATTTGATTGCCGTCATAGAATTTTAAAACTTTGTTTGCCGAGTCATACCATAACTGTCCAGCAATTGGTCTTGGTGGCGGGGTAGTACCTGCAAAATTCTCCATAAGATTAACCATGTTCTCATTGAGAATTTCTCCGAAGCCAGCATAGTTTCTACCAATTAATTTAATATCAGTAGTTTGATCAATAGAACCATCGTTTACTATTGTAATTTGCTGTCCGTTATATGTGTTTACTATGTATGGCATAACTGTATTTACCTTAATTTTCGTCTAAGCGTCTTAACACATCTGAAGCAATGTCTTCTTTTGAAACATAGTTGTAAGGTGTGTTTGGATCTTTATAAACTTCTTTTCTTGCTTTGTTTTGTTCACGTTGATCTTCAATAAAACTCATCATCTGTAAAAACTCTTTTGTCTTTTCTACGTCACTGTTTCTATGAAGTACATCAATAATAATGTTTAATTGTTTATAAATTGGATACTCTGCTAATATATTTTCAGCAACATTATAATCTAAAACATCTTCTTCAATAGTAGTATTATCATCCTCAGGAATAGGCATAACACTACCTGATGCATAATCTCCAACATACGCATGAGTATCTGGATCATATACTAACGTTTTATATCTTACATTTTGTAAGAAATCATTTGGTGCTTCTGTTGTTTCAAACCCTCCGATTAATATACCGTTGGATTTGTTAAACATCAATGTCATACTTTTCTCTGCCATATCTCTATTCCCATATCAAACAAAGACTATATTTAGGTTCTTCGTTTGCCTTTATTTCTGTTACTTCATGCCATGTATCAATAGGCATATCAAACATTGCTCCTTTTACTTCTTGTACAAGGTGTTCATTATCTTCCTTGTCCCAATATTTAAAGTGCGGTTTCCCTTGTGTTAGAAAAACTAACTTAAACTTCCAATATCCTCCTGCACTGTCTTGGTGTTTGATTAACCAATCACCAGGTTGATATTTGTTTACTACTATTTGTGAACACCATTTACGTTCATCTGGTATAGTTTTCCAAACAGTTTCAACTAATTCTTTGTTCATATCTTTCATAAACAAAGAACTAAAGTTACTTTTACCGTACTTTGTTTCGTGCCTTTCTTTTGCGCCTTTTCCTCGTCTAGTAAATTTGCCTTGTTCTTCATGCTCTTTTACTAGCAACATAATTTCATCTACGTTTGTAATAAACTCTTCCTTGATTTCATACATTAAAAGTTTCCTACAAACTCCCAAGTTCCACTTAGTATAGTTTTTGTAATGTCATAACTGTAAGTACTAAATTGTGTACTAGGATCTCCACTAAACACACCACCTAGTTGAAACCAATCAACTTGATAATCGTTACCAGTATATGTTCCTCTGCCTAAACGTGTTCCTGATTTTAAACCATCAAGTGATATTGCCGCAGAATCATAACCATATCCTACTGCTACACCATCTTGGAATACTAACACTCTGGCATTTGCCGCTTGTGGTAAACCGATATAATCTGCTTGATTTTGTGTTAGTCCTCTATCTGTCACAATCCAATAACTGTCAGCATAATCTTCTAAAAACGGATCTGCCGGAACATTTATATTTTGTGTTGTAGGTGCACCAATACCTTTTTTAACAAATTCATATCCTGTAATAGCACTCTTAGTATTAATTAAAGTTGTATCTCCACCGAAGTTAGCAGTATATCTATAACTTCTTCCTCCAATATAACCAATACCGTATCTTACTCCACGTACAATACCATACTTGTAATAAAACAACGGATTACCTTCTTGATCCACTCCGTGACTAGCAAAATAGTGTGAACCTAAAATTCTTGCTTTTGTTCCGGCGGCATACTCTGTAGCAGGTGCAAGTCTTTCTAACTGTGCTTTAACAGCACTTACATTCATATCCTTTGTATCTAAGTGGAAAGTTAAATCTTTAGGTATTGCGCCTACTTTATCATCCACATACTGCTTGATTGCTAATTGTGTTACAACTGTATCGTTGTCTGCATTACCAAAAGTTCCGTCATTTGAAATAAACTTAAACGATCTGTTTTGATTGTCAGTAAATTTAGTAGATTTAACATTTGAAAGAATACCTACTTCACCTAATGCACTGTTTTCAATTCTTGAACCGTCATCAATTACAACACGTTTTAGATTTGAATCTTCAATATCACTGTTATCAATTGTAACACCATCAATTCTTAAACTTGTTCTAGTTCTACCTGCATCCTGTGAAGGAATTGCGCCAGCACCAATAGTACCTTTTGAAAGATTAACATTATAAACACTTGCTGTATGGTTAATATTAACCGCGGCATTAAATATTTGTGTTGAAGAGAATGTTTTGCTTCCACTAATTGTTTGATCGTTTGATCTATACATGCCATCAAGTACATATCTTGCTGTACCATCTAAGAAACCTTCATAGTTTCCTGGAACACCGTCTTGACCTGCGTCTGTTAATGCTATTTGTCTATCATTGTCAACAACAACTTTACCACCTGATGCATATAAAGCACCAGTTGTGTTACCTGTTACGTTACCTGTTACGTTACCTGTAACTGCACCATTAACATTTCCTGTTAATGTACCGCTGAAATTACCTAAAGCGTCACCAACAATGTTAGAATATATTGCATCTGCATAGATGTTTCTATATTTCATTGTAGGAGCACCAAGATTTACTTCGTTGTCTGCATAAGGTTTAATATCTTTACCTTCAATATAGAATACAGTTTTATCTGCACCGCTTCCTGTGTAGTTTACACCAAATGATAATATATCATTAGTTTCGTTGTTAATGCCTGCATTACCAGTTACACTATCAACATTGATTTTAAGTTCGTCATTTGGTCCTACATTAATACCGTCATTGTTTTGAAAACTGTATACACCTGCGATTAATTCATTTTCTAATCTATTAGCATAAGTGTCGCCGGCTTTGCCTACTAATCTGTCTGCGTCAGTAGCAGTACCGTGATTTTTTGTATCTGTGCTTACACCGTTTGCGTTTGTTCCTTTTAGTGTTGTGCCTCTATAACATTTTGTAAAGTTAGGAACAGATGTAACTGCTTGGTCAATAGTAAATTCTGTATCTGCAACAATAGCATATATTACATTATGAATATATCCTGCCATTACAGGATGTTTTGTTCCTTGATCATCAGTTAAAACAATACTACGCCATTGAGTGAACTCATATCCTTTAAGATCTTGCGGACCTACAAGTATATGTTGGTCGCCATCTGCTGTCCAAGCATATAATTGATTGTTATCTGAATCCCACCAAAGGTCGCCTTCTTTTCTATTGTTAGGTTCTAGATCAGATACTTGTACAATTCCAAGTTGTCTCCATTGTGTACCATCAAAAACTGCCGGACGTAAGGTATTAACTGTTTTATCAAACCAAATTTGACCTACTTGCGCCTTCGTTGGTGCAGTAGTTGATGCAAAGTTTTCTAATAATTTTACAAAATTTTCGTTTTGTATTTCACCGTATCCTGCAACATTTCGTCCTACTAGTTGTAGATCGGTAGTTGTATCAACTACACCATCTGCTAGTGTTACTAATGTTGTTCCGTCTGTTCTGTTAATAGTATATGGCATATCTTATCCTTACAACGCTTGGGTATACGTCCAAGTCCCTCCGCTCACTGTTAATAAATGGTATGATCTTACCACACCCAACGCACTTCCTGAAAGTGTAATACCATCTGGGAATGCCACACTTGATAAAACACTAGCACTATTTTGTACTCCGTTTTGATCAACTGCTGTTTGTCCAATCAATAATGTATTAGTTGTACCAGTCGGTATACTTGTAACATTAATATTAGTTTGTGCGCCGGCTAGTGTTAAATCTTCTGCTAACACTCTTGCAGTTGCACCATTATCAAAATTACTTGCAGGTGCAAGTGTATTCATAATAAACGGTAAACCGTCTACTGCTGATGTTTTATCTGAAATACCAGTTGTGTTAATAGTCATAAACAGTGTTCTTGTTCTAATTTCACTGTCAATATAATTCTTTGTGCCAACGTCTTGTGCATCTGTTGGATCTTGTACACCTTTAATTTGTGTTACTGGTGATGCTTCTTCAGGATCAAGTACAATATTACCTGTTCCATGTATATTAAAATTTAAGTTACCATTTGTATCTCGTGTACTAATAGTTGTACCGTTAATATCAATATCGTCAACTTGTAATTCTGTAAGAACTCCTACATTTTGTAGATTAGAATTTACAACACTTGGACCGATAGTAGTTGTATTAATAATATTGTTTTGTGCAATTCTAAATTCTCTACCGGCTTCTAAACTGATTGATTCTGAACTTTCCCATGCTTCGTCTGTTCTGCTCCAAGCAAACGTATGATCACTGTCACCTTTAAGTGTTAGACCACCGCCGTCTGCTGTAACATCTGTTTCAGAACCACTAGCAAACCCAAGTTCAATATTTTTATCTGCAACTCTTAAATTTTGTGAATCAACAAAAGTTGTAATACCATTCACTGTTAAGTTTTGTTGTACAACTAAACTACCACCAATTTCAACTTCACTTGCAGTCTTATCTTTGAATACATTAACTTTCATTATGTCTGCATCAATTTCTAATGCATCAATAATACCGCCGTTTGTTTGTGAGTTAACTTGTATTTTAAAATCTTTGTTTTGTAGGTTGTTTTTTAATACTGTTGTATCACCAATAACTTCAATATTAAGATCTTGTTCGCCGCCTACAACTAAACCAGCATCGTTTTGAATACTTAATTGTGCTTGTGATGTTGATGCAATATCTGCACGTAGAAAGTTACCTGGGTCAATACCAGCAATAGTATCTGCTGAAGCCGCTGTTCCGTGTAGTTTTAATCCTGTTACATTTGTACTAAAGTTTAAACCAACTTTAATACTTGCAAAACCTGTAATTGCAGTTTTAGGTGTAAAAGCAAATCTACTTAAAATACCTACAAGCAAATCATTAACAAAAAGTTTTGTAACTGCACGACCGTTATCATTTGAGTCAACAAGTGTTTCAACGATCCAACCATGTTTACCCTGTGCTGAAGTATAAATTGGACCTGCTAATCCTAAATCAACACCATCGTAGAAATACAATTGATTGTTTAGTGAATCCATCCATAAGTCACCTTTAACTAACCCTTGTGGTTGACTTTCTTCAACTAACGGACCACCAGTTGGTTTAAATGTTGTACCTGTGTATACTTTTAATCTACCTTCAAGTTTATCATACCAAACTTGACCTTCTAAAGGATTATCAGGTGCAGTAGTATTTGCAAAACTTTCTAATATTTTAATTAAGTTTTCATTTAACACTTCGCCGTAATTGCTAAACTTTCTACCTACTAATGAAATGTCTGCAGAAGTATTATCAACTGTTCCGTCAACAACTGTTGTTAAAAGTGTTCCATCTGTTTTATTAACATTATATGCCATTACGATAATGCCCTTATGATGTAATTCAATGTCAAGTAAGGATTCATAACATTAATGTTGCTGTAAACACCTGTACCAGTATTATTTGTATACTGTGTACCTTGACCTATTTCGTTATCTGTAATATCTTTTAATTCGTCACCTGCCGAACCACCTAATGATTCTGCTGATGTATCTGTAACCCTACCTGCACTACCACCACCTGCGTCAACAGCATTGTTATCTGTGTCTTGTACAGTTAAGTTGTTATCCATATTATCTTTACCTAGTGCAAATCTACCACGTAGGTCCGGAAGTTTAAATGTATTTGGATTTACACCTGTACCATATGTTGTACCAATAACTCCATACAAGTCTTGATAACTTGCAATCGGAACTTCTGATCCGTCACATAACAAGTAGCCTGTTGGTGCTGTAGAACCTGCATATGGCATAACGCCCCCTACTGGAACAGTTGGTGCACCAGCAAAGAAGTTTTTATATTGTACTTTTCTTAAACCTGTATTATCTCTTGATACTAAAACAAAGTCTTCGTTTGATTCTGTAGTTGTGCTTTCTATCTGCTCATCAATAGCATCCTGTGTAAGTGTTACGTTAAATATTTTTTCTGTGCCGCCTGTTTGTCCGTCAAAACTAAATCCTGTTGAATCAGCAACGTGTCCTGAAATCTTAAATGTTGTACTAGCAACTAGTCTATCCGATGTACCATTAACGTTACCAGTAACATCACCAACCATTGTACCAACCAGTCTACCTGTGAATACTTCTGAGTGTACGTTTTTAAATCTTAAACTAGGTGTACCAATAGTAAGTTTGTCATCAACACTTGGTGCAATACCAGTTGCATTATCTACTGGATCATCTTCACCAACTCTAAAGTGTCCTCGAGTTGTTAAGTTACCGCCTACAAATAATTGTTTTGCAACACCAATACCACCGCTGGTTGTAATACTTCCTGTTGTTATATCTGTTGCTTCTTCTGTTGAACTACAAGTTAGTCGCTCTGTAAAATGTCCTGTACCATGAATATCTAGTGTTGTTACAGGACTAAGTGTGTTAATACCTAAACGTTTATTGGCTCCGTCAAAACGTGCCATTGTTTCAATACTTCCTGTATCATTCGGAAATACTGAAATATCAATGCTACCGTCAACACTGTTGTTTTTAATTACAGCATTGTTGTCTGCAATTTCTAAGTTAAAAATTTGATTTGAACCAATTGTAACACCACCATCGTTACGTACATATAACTGACCATTCATTGTATCAGTGATGTCACTTCTTAAAAAGTTGTTTGCATTTACAACTTCTACCGCAGGCTGTGTTACACTTAAAGCATCTGCTTTAGTTGCACTAGCATGTAATTTATTTAGAACAATGCCATTGCCATCAAAGTCTTTTGCTGAAATATTGATACCTGGATAAAGTTCTGTAAAACCTTCAATAACCTGTTTAGGAATAAATTGATCTTTTGAAATAATTGTAACAACTTTATCGTCGACATAGTTTTTAACAATAGTATGTGTTACGCCTTTTGTATCTACAACTTGCTCTGCTTGAGCGCCTGACTTAAGGCCTCCACTAAAGTTCGGACCTACTAGTTGAAACTGATTAGCAGTAAACAAGTATAACTGTGAGTTTGTTGTGTCAACCCAAATATCGCCTTGTATTGGATTTTGAGGTTCCGTTGCACTTACATGAACGCCGCCTGCTGGTCTCCAGTTTGCCGCGCCTGCTGTACTATCGTTGATTAATAATCTATTCGATGCACTATCATACCATAACTGACCTTCAATTGGGTTATTAGGTGAAGTAGGATTAGCAAAGTTTTCTAATACGTGTACAAAGTTTTCTGCAATACTTTGACCGTAACTTGGTTCATTACGACCAATTAGTGTTAATGACGTATCACTAGTATTTCTACTGTTATCATCTACAGTAATCGGTGTCTTTTGAACTGCGTTTGTAAAATTTACTGTATATGCCATTTATTAATTCTCGCTCAAGTTAGTTAAACTTTGGATTCTAACTGTATAATCAATTTGAATCAATCTGTTTAAGGACTTTTGCACAGGGTGGAAAATAACATGTGTTAATAATCTACCTTCATTCGCTCCTTCTGTGCTGTATGCTCTTAATCCTAATTCATCAAAAACAAAGTTACCATCTAAATCAGTACTGTTGTCAAACGCTTGTTGTCCTGATGGTTCACCATAATCTAGCAAACAACTAACAATAATGTCTGTGTATGTTGTTCCTAGTGTATGGCGTGTTTCAATAAAGTTTCTTGCAGGATCTGTATTGTTAACGTTGTTGTCATCAACAGTTTTGTAATATGTTTGGTTGTATAACGAAGCATTAACGCCTGTGTTGTTTGGTGTCAAATATGTAATAATACCTGTTGGGTCAACTGTTGTACCACCGTTACCAAATGCCATTTCAACGATGTTACCGCGGCCTTCATTTCCTAGCGATTCTGCTAGTGATATACTCATGTTTTCGTAATGAATAGCATTACGTTTGTTTACTAGTATTTCGCCTGATTTCGGATCAAATATTTTGATATGACCTTCCATTAGTACCCCAGTATTTTCATTAGGTTTTTTATTATCTTGTGGCATTTGTTCCAACTTTTTATCCTCGTTTGACATTTGTTATTCCTTAATATTTATTACAGGCAAACCAGAGGACCTCTCTAGCAAGAACGTAGCCTGAGGAGTTTCTGCTCTTTGCAGTGTAACACCATTCGAAGCAGTGCTAGATCCGGCTGTATACCATATATGACCCTGCTTTTGAACCACTTTTATTTCAGTTCCGTTCTCTGGTTCGTCCCTTAATATTAGTTTATAATAGCCTTTTGCTGTACTATCAGCAACTGGCTCAATAGTAAATTCTGCTTCTTGAACTACATCACTAGCAACACCTGTACTATTTGTTTCATTACTATCATAAGCAATAGATGCATCATGTTTTGTTATAGGATTTGTAGATGAAGTTGGCTTTTGCAACTTTCTTCCGCCTACGTAAACTTCAACTTGATCGTGTGCATTAGCACCACTTGCAATGTTGATCGTTTCTAAAACATGAACACTTTTACCGTTAGGTAATCCGTCACGTACAATAATTTCGTATACACTTACACTGTCTTTATATGGCATAGTTTGGGTAGGACCAAAGTCAAATACCTCTGTGTTAACAGGGTGTTCATCAGCGATACCTGTTCCTAGTGTACCTCTAGTAATTTGTTTTAGTTTATTACCGTCAATTTCATAAAATTCAATACGTTCTTTACCAATAATTACTACACCTGGTACACGTTTTTCTGCACTTGGTGTATCAAAGAAACTAGTATCTTGTAGTTCAATTTCTGTATCACCAGGTAATAGTTTGGTTGTTAATACTGTTGTATCCTGTTTACTAATTCTCTTATAAAAATTTCTGTTTAACATATCTTGGAATACATTAAAACCAACACCGTCATAGTTTTTATCTTCACTAAATGATGTGATAACAACTCTGTCTGTAGATTTTTGCGAGAATCTATTATCAATATAAACTGTTGTTCCATTGTCTAAAATTTTGTAATCCGCATCTGCAATCAACGGTGTATTGTTTAGTTCTACCCAAATGTAAGCAACATCAACTGACTTGCGAGATAGTGTATAAGTTCCGCCTGGGTTACCTGAATATACTTCCTTACGCATTAGATTTGCATCATGATTTGTAAAACTTGTAACTTTTAAAACTTGACCTTCTGAAAGTCCTGTACTGTCATCAGCACTATTGTTTACAATTCTAATATACCCTGCGTTTGTGCTATCATCGGTTGTATTTTTTCTAATCTCATAATCATGATTACGTAATACTGTAATTGCAATTACATCTCCAGGCGACAGTTTACCTTCATAGAAAGTAATTAAGTTTGTAGCAGTATTAAATTGATAATCTGCAATTGGTTCAAGTCTTACACCATTACGATGTACTTCAAGTTCACCTAGTGCCAAACTAAATGCTGGGTATGTTGGATCTTGACTTACAAGATAGTCTAATGTTATCCCATTAGCAACATAATAAATTGTATCAGGTGCTCTCAATCTCTTACCATCTAGTTCCACAACTACCATTGCATGGAAAGGTTCAATCTTATCTGGCACTTGGCTTAGATAAAATTCATTTCCTGAATTACTTGCAATATTAAACACATCAGTTTTAACTTCACTGAATGTTTTTTCTAAACCACTTAGTGCTGTTATTTGTGTTACAGCATCTGACATATCGTTTGGTGGGTTGGTTAAAACAATTTTTGCACTTCCTGAATCTGTATCTTCAAAAATTTCATATTCTTGAACTACACCATTTACTGTAACAAATGCACTTTTTACATCTTCATACTTACTTGTTAATATAAATTCAATTGTGCTGTCACCCTGGTCTACATACTCTTGTTTTTCTAACATGTTAGTACCAGCAACATTTAAAGTTGTAATTGTAACTAACTCATCTGTTGCAGGTGCTGTTGTTAATGTGATTTTTTTGTTTGCGTAGTCAACTGTATAATCCGTATCTAAAACTTTATATGCACTAGTTTTTGTTGCAGGTCTGCTTGGACCAACTGTAACTAAAATACTATCTTCTGTTCCGGGATACTTGTTAAAACTAAACTCAGTTTCGTTTCCGTCGCCCCAATGTCTAGTGATATCGATAATTGGTGAACCATCTGCAGGTGCATTATAAACTTTCATACTCAATGCATCAAATACTTGTCCTGGCACAACTTCCTCTGGTGCATGTGAAGTGTCTGGTGTAACAAATCCATCACCGTCTAAACTAATATCTTCTGGCTTAGCACCTGTTGCAGTACTGTAAGCAAAGTTACCACCACTAATTAGTGTATCTAGATTGTTTACGTCAGTTGGTACTGTGCTACCATCTGAATCTTCTAGTCTAAACACAACCAATACTCCTTCGGCAGGTGTAACGTTTAGTGTGTATTCTGTTTCGTCTCCATCTCCAATAATAGTCGGCGTGTTAGTTGGGTCTTGACGTTGTCCATCAAAGTATACGTTTACCTTATCGCCATTGTCTGGTGCGTAAGGTAAAGTAAATGTATTTGTGTTACCATCTGCACGGAAAGCATAATCTGTGTTATTGCCTGAGAAAGTATCCCAACCATGACTGAACCATGGAAGGCCGTCCCAACCTACACTAACACCAAAATCTAAACCTTGTACTTTTACACCATCATATTCAACGCCAGTCATTAACTGTGAAAGTTCTTTACCTGGCATTCCATCAGTTGGATTATAGAAATAGTTAATTCTGTCAACAGCATTCATTAGACCAACATTTTTCTTATATGTAATCTGTACTGTTGATCTTTCTTTAGGTAATGTTTTTAATATTACATAACCAACTTGTTTTTTATATGTGTTATCTGTTAGTGTTTGAATACTTACATCAAAGTTTTCAATAAACACTGTTTCATTATTAATACTAATTGTAAAGTCACGTTTATCAAGAGTAGGTACATACGTCAATTTGTATCGTACTTGTCCTGAATTACTTGTGTATGTGTCAACATAATCTTGTGATTCAATTAATGCTTTAGAACTTGTTCTATCAAATTTCAAAGAAGTTTTACTTGTTCTTACTTTGTTATTCTCAAGTATTGCTACTGCTTTTGCAATTTCTGTTGCATCACCGCCGCCTGTAATTGTAACAGTAGGCGCACTCACATACCCTGCACCTGGATTGTTTACAACAATTTTACCTAGTTTATTTCTACTAATATAGGCTGTTGCTGTTGCATTAATGTTACCGCTTTGTGGCATAGTGCCGTTACCATTCGGTAGCAACGGTGTGCCGTGATAATTAGGTCCAACAATATACGGATATGCTTCTTTAAGTTCTCCCTCGGCATCTGCTTCAACAGTAATAAAGTAAGCATAGGTGCCTTGTGGGTGTTCTGGTGTTTGAACAAAACGACCGTTGTTCTCATCAAGGTCTCCTAACCCTTCAACATATTCATAGTCTTCATTGTAACGTCCTGTTGGCATACTACCGTCAGCACGAGGAGTAGTTTTTAATCTATAACTAGATTTAACTAGTACAACGGTTTTGTCATTTGTTGCACGGTATCCGTATGGACCATAAATTGGGAATCCATCAAACGCATATCCTAAAATAGGACTATGTACTTCAGAGTCTTTGTCGTACATAAATTTAGGATCACTATGGTAATGATAAATTCCATCTTCTTGTGGATGACCGCTACCATCGTCAATGCCTAATTCTTCATGACTGTAAACTGCATTTACTGTGTACTCAACTCCACCAAGTCTTTCAGTTGCGGCAGAACTTGGATTGAAAATACTTACTCCGTTAACTGCTACACCAATTGCACCTAGCGGTGTTGGAACTTTAACTTCAGGAACACTAGGAAATCTTGGAATTTGATAAACTAGATTTTGTGCAACTACATCAGTTGTATTATAGAAGTGATCTGGAACACTTGTAGTATTAATGTATACATACTGATTATCATAGTCAGTTGTTACAATACTTCTAAATGGTTTAGTTTGTGTAATAGCAGGTTTATCTTCTCTACCTCCACTAATTACAACAATCGGTGCTTGTGTATAACCATCACCTGCACTTGCAATTTCAATTCTGTCAATACTAAATTTGTAATTTTCAAACCACTGATTAAATGGTTCGCTAGTAATCAACTCGCTAGTTTCATCTAGTACTTCAAACTTTTTAGTTTCTTCATTATATCTACTTGGTAAATCAAAGTCAGTACCAAAAATATTACTTTGTTCTTGATTCTGATAACTTGTGATCATGTCTTTAATTGTAACACTATAAGGTTTAATTTCTTTTACATATTTTTCTACGTCACCTGGATCATCAAGATTGTAATTTATTTTTCTTGTAAATCCGCCTAGGTTGTTTTTAACACTTATTAAACTTGTTTTGAAAATCCAATCAGTAAATGTTTGTTCACTAATTGCATATCGAATTGCAGTGAATAAAAACTCGTTCCAAGCAAATTTTAAATCATCTACAAAAATGTTGTTGTTAATATTTTCTAAAATAATTCTAGTTTCTTGTGTAGGTTGTTCGTCATACAAGTTAATATCAAAGTTTTCTGTGCCTGCGAAACCAAAACTCAATCCACTGTAATCATAGATATTAGTACTAAATTCAATAGTACTGTTTGCTTTATACATAATGTCATAGTCTGCATTCCACGTACCATTTGATTCAACTTTACGTAGTATGATTTTATTACCATCTCCAACGTTTGTAACTTCTACAAGTTCGCCAACATTAGGTTCGATAGTTTTTAGTAAGTATGGTTCTGCAATTTTAAAGTCAATAATACTGTCAACATCAAAGCCATCTACAACATAATCTTTATAGTTCCAGAATCTTGCTACATCGTAGGTTTGTGTATTTGTTCTTGACCATTGCTCTGATGCACTATTCCATTCATACATAGTCCAGTAATTTCCAGCAGTTTCATCATTTGTTACTAATACTTTGTATGCTCTGATTCTGATAGTACCAGTTGTGTAGTTTCTACCTTCTTTTAAGACTTCGATACCTGTAACTTCACCGTCAGCATTGATTGTTGACTTGAACTTTGCACCGTATCCTTCGCCGCCGATTTCAATATCAGGTGCGGTTGTGTATCCAAAACCTTTGTCAGTCACGTTAACAGATTTAACTCTACCATTAACAATAACTGCTTCAGCAGTTGCTTGTTTAAGATCTTGTGTTTTAATATCGTCAATATCGCTAAACTCTGCTACTTCAACGTCATACTTGCCGCTAATAAGTGTAGGCTTAGGATCACTAGCAGATAACCCACTTAGATCCTTTTCATCAACAACTCTATATTTTGCAAGTAAATTGTTTGTGTATGTTATTAGCACTTCTAGTGCTTTTAATCTATCTACAAAAATACTCTGTCTTGGTCTTATTGCTAATCCGTATTTTTTCTGTACAGGTAATTGTGCATCAGGAACACTGTTACCCGAATCGTCAAACCCAACTAAACTATCATATAACTTTTTAATTAACAGTTGGTTATCAATTTTATCACGCTGTTTTTCATCTAGTAATAACCAACTATTATGATCTGGTATATCTGTTTTAACTGTTTTATACTGTATATTCAAACTAACGTTTAAATCACTTAATGATGTTTTAACATTAGTTACTGAAAATGCATTAGTATCTAAAAGTTGTATAGATTTAATTCCGTAGTTCTTAGGATCTAATATAACACTGGCGATTTCATTTGCAGGTAATTTTCTAGTGTCAATTGCAATCTGTTCACTTAAACCTACAGCAATCTGTGTTGTAAATCTTTGAGGTAAAATTACAGCATTTCTTACCCAGAAGTAATATCTATCAACAAAGTTATTTGTTGCAGTATCATACACACGTTTTAGTACATACGTGTTATCATCATACTTTGTTGCCCCACTAAAGCCAGCCGCAATACCTTCGGTTGTATCTGCAAGGTTGTTCCACTCTTCTGGTGAAATATCACTTTCTACCCATTCGTAAATATCTATTCTTGATCCAGGGAATGTTGTTCCCCAGTTATTTTTTCTAAACTCTATATCGCCTTGCTCATACCATGTGTATCTTACTGTGCTTAGATCCCACCAAGTTTCTCCTACATGTGTTGCACCCCAATTAGTATCAGGATCAACATTTAAAGGTTGGTCACTTATTGTGTAAATTGCAGGATCTCTTTCGCTCTTATATGTTAATTCTGTTTCTGCAATATATGGAATTTTTCCTTTTACAGGATCATAAGGTTCTAAGAAGTCAACAATGGTTTGTGTGTCAGTTCTGTATGTTAGTACCTTTTCAATACTGAACGGATCTGTTAAACTTCCTTGTTGTCTTAGAGTGTTCCAACCAGCAGTTGCTTCTTTTTGGTATACAAACAACATACCTGTTTTATTACCTTCAAGTTCAAAATATGGAGCACCTACATATAAACTTGTTGTACTGTAAGCAAGTCCTGAACCAAAACCGTCATTGGTTTGTAAATCGTTGCTTGATAGTTTTTGACCAAATACAAAATCATTACCTAATTTAGTAAATGTATAAACACTACCTGTTCCAGTTACATTGTCAATAAAGTTCAAACTATAAGCATCAAATGTTGTTTCTTTGTTATCAAATGTTGTTGTTTTATCATTGCTACCACTTGCACTAGAAACTGCAAAACTTGTTCCGTCTGGATTAACTGCAATCTTATGACCAAACTGTTCACCATTCTGTACGCTTGGACTTGTTATTGTTTCTTTAAGTGCATAACCAACAGTCGAATCACCTTGTGTTTGTCTTTCAAACACATAAACTGCTCCTTGGTTTACTTCTGTAACATCGCCAAGAGGAGCACCTATAACAAGAGTATCACCATTATTACTAATTCCCAGTGACGATCCAAACAAATCATTATTGCCTATTGACGTTACTACTGTTTCGTCGATTGTTTGAATTAAGTTATATCCTGTGCCGTCATGATAGTAAACAAAAACTTTACCTGTATTTTTAACTGTGCTGTCATCTGCTTCTGTAATAGTTTCTTTGCTTTTAGCACCTACAATTAAAATACCTAGATCTTTTGTAGCAACTAGTACTTCACCAAATCTATCGCCTTCAGTATATTCTGGTGCTAGTAATTCTTCCGCATAATCCCAGTCTGTGCCTTTTTCATAAACATAAACTGCACCCGTATCGTTTGCTCTACCAGGAGCACCAACAATTAGTCTTTGATCACTGGTTGCAACACTGTAACCAAATTCTTCATTGTTTGCTGGCTTAGGACTAGTAATAACATAAGTGCTATCATAGACGTTTGTAAGTGAATTGTACGTTGTTAGTTTAACTAGTCCTTGTTTGGTAAAACTACTTACTGTTGCACCATTAGCACTATATTTGAAATTAGGACGTTCTGGGTCGGTTACAGTTCTAACTGAACTTGCAAACGGAGCACCTGCAACAAGTGTATTTGTTGTAGAAGAAAGTGATACACTGTGTCCTAGTCCTGCATTATTGTTATTGCCAACCCATCGATCAGAAAATGTTGGGCTAATTGTAAATCCACTTGCACCTTCTAATGTATCAATTTCACTGTTTAACTTTCTACGTAATACTAATACTGATCCTTCATAGGTTTGCCCAGGATTTCCTACAACAATAGTTCTACCCTGATTGCCAAAAGTAATGCTTGAAGCATACGTTTTTGCATCACTGGCAATTTTTGTAAACTGATTTTCTACAAATGCTTTTGTCTTTTCATAAACTTTCCATTCACCGTTACCTGTATCATCTGCCCATATTTTAGAACCAATTGAAAACTCTGCAATATCCTTAATATTGTTTATTTCGCTTGTTGTGTTTACCCTTACAGATTCAAGATTAAGTATTGTACCTGATGCACTATCTTCCGCAAGTGTAATTGTTGTTAACTCAGTTGCAACTTTAAATTTACGTAAGCCGTTAACTTCAGCAACAATGTGTGTTCCGTTTACTTGACTATCAAACCAGCGAATAACAATAGTATCATTTTCTTTTAAACCATGAGGAATATCTGTTGTTAATTCTAGTAACCCATCATCAATTACAACTAGATCTGTTTCTGTTTGAATTACCCTTGCGTTGTTTGCTGTTAGTCTATAAATGTTCCATGTATCATTATCGTCTTTTGCTACCCAAACACTTGCACCTTCGCCTAGCGTTGGAATCGTTGTATCAGTTAAAATATCTTCGCGATTGAATACTGTATGATCCACATCTTCAATACGAGCATAACCTGCTGTTGGAATTTTTTGTATAGTGTTTAAACTTACTCCTTCATCTGAAGTATCAAAGTTTTTCCAAGGGTTATTATCAAACCCATTAGGTTTAAGAGTAAGTTCATTACTTAATAATTGTAAGGTATTTGTATCAGCATCTGGTGTTTTAGCATTTACAAACTCATATGCTTGTGGGTTCTCTACGTTATCTGCTTCTGATAAAATTAATTCTATTTCTTTTGTAGTAGCACCGCTACCGAGACTACCAACCTTTAGTGCCCAGTTTTCATTAATACTTAGGTCTGTACTAGTTCCGTCAATGGTCAAACGATTTAGTTTTTGTAATGCATTTTCTGTACCTTTTTCTTTGATAAAGCCAGTGTAAAACTTATACTGTGCAATATCATCTCTTATAAGATTATCAAGATACAAACGCTTTTGATATCCTAATAGATGTTGACTTAGTTCAGTTGTTTGCTGATCAAAGTTTTCGCTTTCTAGTGCATAAAAATCTTCATACGAACTTGCTTTATAATCTAGGTTAGGTAATAATTCTGCAACAGGCTTGTCGCCGATAAACACCCAATCGCTAAAATTAAATGTTTTTGTTGCAGGTAAAAATTTACTTGCACTGTAATACTTGCTCTTAAATCTTACAACATCACCAAGATTGTAATCACGTCCTTGAACGTAATCTTCTACTACTGCTTCGTCAAATACAAACCCAGGACTAACATAATCACCGTCCCACTCGCTTGTTTTAAATCCAACTAACTTAATACGTTTTTGTCTGTAACCTGCTTCTTGGTCATAGATTACATCACCAAATTGACTCTTATCATCAAATACTACAATGTGTTCCCACTGTACTAGATTTAATACAGCAAAGAAAATTCCTTTTTGTGTTCCCTTTGTAGAAAGTGAAAACTTACCACTGCCTCTAACAATGCTTAGAGCCTCTTTTTCTAATGGTGCTCCATTAGCACTTAAAATACTATATTCATAAAAACTGTTAAGGACACTGTCTACAGTTGCATACTTGTATTCAAATTCTAAATTGTCTGCAAAAGGACTTAGTGCAATAACACTACCTTCTGCCCAATTTTGTGTTGTCCAGTATAAAAATTCTTTTGCACTTAGATCCCAGTCTTGCACTGATAATGTTTCTCTTTGATACTTGTCAAAAACAAACCCTTGTTCTTTCAACCAATGTTCGTATCCAAGAATTACGTCATATACTTCTTGTGCTCTTGCATATACAGTTCCGTAACTGACTTCAGTTACTTTGTTTTCAAATGATCTTGCTTTAGCAACTTCTGCTCCACCAGTTACAGGTAACTCACCTAAAGATGTAAACTTGTCATTATCAAATGTTTCTGTACTTGTATGGTTTGTTTTTACTCTAAAATATTTTCCACTAAATTCTACAATTTGCTTTTCACCGTAAAATTTTCCTGAACTCCAAATAACAAACTTTGCTTCTGTACCGCCTACATTGATTCCAATATCATTCTGTCCATGCTTTGGTTTATAGATATTAAACCATGGACGTAGTGTATCATAACCTCTAATTAAAAATCCTTTGGTTGTTTTTTCAACAATCATACCACTTATTCTTACACTGTTAATAGGATTACTTTTTCTTAGTGTAAGTTGATAGTTTTCGCTAGGAAGGAAAACACTATTATCAGCGGTATTAGGATTAGAACTTTCTGCTAATACTCTTAATCTGTTTTTGTTTGCAAAGCCGCCTAGTTTATAAGTTAGGTTACTTGACGTATTTCTTAATGTATCATAAAATGTTTCTTTAACGTCTTTTGAAAAACTCTTGAGATATTCAACCATAGGTACATGGTATCCTAGTCCTAAAAATCTCTTATTGCTAAACAACAAGTCTTTGATTTTTGCTTCTTTTAGATTGAAAATCTTTCCTGTGTCAGCATAAACAACATTTCCACTTGCAGTAATTTGATTTTGATTAGTATCAAACTGACTACCAAAGTATTGTGCAGGTTTTGTTAGTGCTACTGCATTCTGTAATGCAAAAGGATACCAACTAGATTTTCTCCATGAAGTTTCTGCCGGACCTTCATCACCGTATTTCCAATCATTTTTGATTTCTGTAACAAATATTGCCTTAACAATATTAATTTTACTAGGATCTATTAAATCACCATATTCATCAACTGGTAGATTTTTAGATAAACCAGGTCTGGCAAAGTCTGGATATATTTTATTACCACTTGGATCTCTTACTAGACCTCTTTCAATGTCGTCCCAAAGAATTTTGTTTCCACTAGTATAAGGTGCTTGGCCATAAACTTCGTCCCACCATGTAGGTTTAATTGTAATACCTAGCATTTCCCACGGATGTGTATGAGGTCGATCAGTATCAAAGTATGATTTATAAATTGCTCTCCAATAACCCGGTAAACGCTGATCGTCAACACCGATCATTGTGTTAAA
>Ga0255768_10001253_pt1 | contig 26329 bp, 39 predicted proteins | sample 071ome_33_FD_179983 | JGI IMG/M metagenome (GOLD analysis project Ga0255768, IMG submission 179983) | Coastal salt marsh microbial communities from the Groves Creek Marsh, Skidaway Island, Georgia - 071412AT metaG (version 2) | ecosystem: Environmental > Aquatic > Marine > Intertidal zone >...
TTGCAGCAGCCATGGCCCGTGGTGATGAACCTAATATCAAAGATGGCATTGGCGACGCTGTTGTAACATTGATTATACTTGCTCAGCAGCACAACATGACGCTTGCAGAGTGTCTGGGTGCGGCATGGGATGAGATCAAAGATCGCACTGGCAGCACGAAAGACGGTGTTTTTATAAAGGATGGCGAATAGTGGTAGTCTGCTTTGAAAATGAAAAGCGGGTTTTTAATGAAGTGATAGCTGACTTAGAGTGTCGGCTATTGCAGGAAGAAAACGAAGCTGAGCGCCAAAAACTGAAGGCGCAAATACATAACTTTAAAAATGACCTAGAGCATTTATATGCAATGGAGAAGCGAATCAATGAAAACACTTGAATTAATACGTTCATATCTACCTGATCGCACCATTGGAACCATCAAAGCTGGCCACTGGCTACTGAAGACACTGGAGCGCCCATGGAATGATAACGAGCGAGATATAAGCTGCATCCCAGAGGGGCGATACATTGTTAAGCGTGATACCACAGGTAGACATCAGTGGTTTGCTGTTCAGGATGTAACAGGGCGCACGTTTATTGAGCTTCATGGTGGAATTACGCCATTTCACTCTGACGGGTGTATTCTGGTTGGTACTGATAGGGATAACATGTTTAACCTGAATGGCTCAGATGATGGGCTAGACGCATTACTAGGCTTTGTAGGTGATGAAGATTGGCAGCTTATTATTCGACAATATAATCCACATGCTGACAATCACATGGAATAGCTGTTATAGTTAAACTCCTTCGGCGGCCTTGGTTTCCCTTCTCCTTGCCTTGGTCGCCACCTTTCTTGCTCATCCCTTCAATAGCTGATAATCTGGCCTAAACATAACCAAGGAATCCATACAATGGAAAAGATTATTTGGCTGATTCTTAAGCCTATTTTGATTGATATTGGCTTCACCATGCTTGCGAAGCTTATCCGGTGGGCGCTCAATTCTGCTGACAAATGGATGCTAGCAAAGGTTCGCAGTACTGACACAAAATTCGACGATGTACTGTATGAGACATTCAAAGAGCACAAAGACGCAATCGAAGCTGGTCTATCCTCTGTATTAAGAAACTTTAAAGGTGAAAAATAATGCCAGGTAAACCAACACGCGGTCAACGCGCAGCTAAAAACAAATCAAAGCCAAAGAAAACCGCTATGACTGGCGGAAATGGCAAGAAAAAGGGCGGCAAGCTTGCTGGAGCTGGTGCTGGTTTTGGAAGCCAAAAGAAGTCTAAGAGGGCTTAGCAATGGATCACTACCTTCCACTATTTGGTATTCTTCCGCTATTAATGATAGCCGCTGCGCTTTATAAACGTACTGAAACGTCTTTATGGTTGATGGTGGTAGCCTGTTTCGGGTTTATGGTATCAATGAGTAATCCTGTTTATTGGCAGCTATTCATGTGGATTATCTTTGCAAACTCACTTGCTGCTGCGGCCTGCGCCGCTCATTTCTTTAAAACAAAGTCCAGTGTTGCGCTTATTATTACCTTGCTGTTGAGTGTTGAATCGGCTGTAAACTTTGGTCATTTGATATATAGTGCAAATACGGGATATCTGTCAGCTTGGACAGGTAATTTGACAGGAATCATAGGGTATGCGCAGTTACTAGCGGTATTAATGATGAAAGATTGCCGAGGTAGTTTGAATGGACTGGTTGATGATTTTAGGGATAGCTTTGTCAGCCTTCTTCACCTGGGCGACCATCACAAGCGGCACGGGCGTCATTAATGAGTACTATCGACACAGGGAGCAACAGCACAAATATCGTAGTCTATCTAATGACCGTGACAGGAACATTCCTGACTGAAAACTGGTACTTAGTGGGAATGTTTATATTCGGACTTGCTCACGTACTGATAGCGATACAGAAGAACCAGCGAGAGAAAGAGCTTCATGCGATTAAGATAAGGGCATTAGAAGCGGGTGAATAAAATTAAATGCCTATTGTTAGGACATAAATGGCGAAGAATGGCGCAAGACGGACGGGTTAGTCCGTATGCTTACAAGTGTAAGCGCTGCAAGAAGATAGATATTAGAATAGATTAGCCCCGAAAGGGGTTTTTAAAGGTTAAAGTAAAGAATCCAATATGAAAAAGCTTACCGACAAACAAGAGGCATTCTGCCGAGAGTACCTAATAGACCTGAACGCAACTCAGGCCGCGATACGTGCCGGATACAGTGAAGATACGGCAAATGTGATAGCTAGTGAGAACTTGTCAAAACCTTATATAGCTGAAAGAATTTCATGTTTAAAAGCAGAGCGTATGAATAAAACTCAAGTTGACGCTGAGTATGTGCTTAAGCGCTTGATAGAAATAGATCAAATGGACTTTGCTGATATTCTCAATTCAGATCACGCATTCAAACCTATTGGAGAATGGCCAAAGGTTTGGAGGCAGTATTTGTCAGGAATTGATCTTGCTGAAATGTGGGAAGGAAATGGCGACCAAAGGGAAATGGTAGGTATGCTCAAGAAGGTCAAATGGCCAGACAAGGTAAAAAACCTTGAGCTGCTTGGTAAGCATATTGACGTGCAGGCATTCAAGGAGAAGCAGGAGGTGGTTGCCACCGTTACTCATGAAAGCTGGCTGGATGGGCTGGAATGAATTCAGAGCAGTTGGCAAAGCGTCAAAAGCTAAAAGACGACTTCCCGTTCTATGCTAGGAATTGCCTAAATATTAGAACTAAAGAGTCGGGTATAGTCCCATTCTCGATAAACGAGGCCCAGCAATACATTCACAATAAGCTGCAAGAGCAACTAAGCCTCACAGGGCGAATCAGGGCTATTATCCTGAAAGGTCGTCAGCAGGGGGCGTCAACCTATGTTGAAGGCCGTTTTATTCACAAGACCACGCACAACAAAGGTGTTCGCGCCTTCATTCTTACCCATGATGGAGAGTCTACTAACGCGCTATTTGAAATGACTAAACGCTATTATGATCTCCTTCCTGAGTTTGTTAAGCCGTCCATTGAGAAGTCAAACGCTAAGGAACTCAAATTTGATCAGCTTGATTCTGGCTACAAGATTGGCACGGCGGGCAATAAATCCATTGGTCGCGGCCAGACAATCCAATACTTTCACGGATCGGAGGTTGCTTTTTGGCAGAACGCGGGAGAGCTAACAAAGGGCGTACTTCAGGCTGTGCCTGATGCTCCAGATACAGAGGTTATACTTGAATCAACTGGTAATGGTCTTAACAACTATTTTCACCAGCAGTGGAAGATGGCAGAAAAGGGAGAGAGTGAGTTTATAGCTATCTTTGTGCCTTGGTTCTGGCAGTCTGAGTATAGAAAGAAAACGCCTGTCGATTTCACGCTGTCTGATTATGAGATTGAGCTTGCCAATACATATGGTCTAGATAATGATCAGTTGTTCTGGAGGCGCAGAAAAATATCTGAGCTCAGCGCTGACGGTGTGGATGGTGAGAAAGCATTTAAGCAAGAATATCCGATGAATGCGGCAGAGGCGTTTCAAGTTACTAACGGGCTGGACACTCTCATTAATGCTGATCACTGTATGAGGGCTAGATCAAACAACTTTAACGGAAACGGCCCCTTAATTGTCGGTGTTGACCCATCAAGGGGAGGCGACAGATTCGCTATCATTAGGCGTCAAGGTCGGAAAATGTGGGGGATGGAGTCGTACAAAGGAGCGGAGTGTGACAAGCTGGGTAAGAATGTCGCTATATGCAAGGCAATCCTGGACGCCGATGATGAGATAGCAGAAAAGAAGCCGGATATGATGTTCATAGACTTTGGGTCTGGGGCGGATATCGTTGATAGGCTGCACGAGCTTGGTTATGAGGATAGAGTAAGGGCCGTACACTTTGGATCAACTCCATTAGATCCTGAAAAATACAAGAACAAGCGCAATGAGATATGGGGCGAAATGAGTTACTGGCTTACTGATGAGTCGTTGCCTGTAGATATCCCTGACGATGACGAATTTCAGGCTGATATATGCGCAAGCCCATATACTAGAGATTCAAACGATAGACGTGTACTATTACCGAAAGATAAAATCAAGTCTGAATTTGGATTTAGTCCTGACTACGGAGATGCGGCGGCGCTGACATTTGCTGAGCCTGTCTCGAAAACCAAGGAAATACCACTTGAAGACGTTTACGCGCAAACTGTCAGTTATTACTAACCGGATATAAGAGAATGGCAATAACACCACACAAAGACATGATGAAGAATCGAGACGATGCGTTCTCGGTCAATGAGTGTTACGACAACTGCACAAGCGACAGGCAGAAATTCTATATATCCGGCGCATGGTGGGAAGGCGCACATAAGAAGCAGTTTAAAAATAGACCTAAACCAGAATTCAATAAGCTGTGGCGGCCTATCAATCGCCTGATCGGTGATGTTAATGATATGGAGTTGAATTCTGTCATTATCTCCAATTCAGATGATGCGACAGATGAAGGCGCTGAGCTGATGCAGAAGCGTTGGCGCAATGACTTTCAATCATCCGAGGGTATCGAAGCAAGTGAGAACGCGAACTCTGAGGCCATTGTGGGTGGTTTTGGTTGCCTGAAGGTGGTGTCAAAGTACGAAGACGAAGAAGACCCAGACCCAGAAAAGCAATATTTGACGCTTGAGATTGTTAACGATGCGTCCAACTCTGTGCGATTTGATTCTGGATCAGTCAAAAAGGATAAATCCGATTCTCGCTGGGGCTGGCACTTGGTTGCTGGCAATAGCGAGGCATTCAAAGAACAGTTTGGCGTTGATCGTATTGTGTCGTTCCCGAATGAACGTCCAGGCTTTTACGATCTAAACAACTCAACAGAGCAGCGTGATTCGTATATTGCGCACTATTATGAGCTGATAGATAAAACACTGACAGAGCATGACTTCTCATTGATCGCGCCCTTGAAGATTACTTCAGGTGATGGCATTAGGGACGAGGAAGGAAAAAAGTACACCCGTGATGAGTTGAGCGAGCTAAAGCAGCTTTACCTGGAAGAAACAGGCGAATCAGTACCAACACGCAAGCGCAAAACCAAGTATGTCATGTACGCCGTAGCAGATGGTGAAAAGTACCTGACAAAACCTCAGAAGATGCCGTTTAAGCGAATCCCACTGATCCCTCGCTATGCGTATTACACAGTGATTAATGGGCAAGAGTTCTTTTGTGGCGAGGTTCGCAAACAGATAGATCACGAGCTATTCCACAACTATTTCGGCTCAACATTGATGAAAATCATGTCTAAGCCTCAAGTGTCTAAACCGGAATACCTGCCGGAACAGATTGCTAGACATGCAGAGCAACGGGCGCGTGATGATATTGACGATTTGTCTTATGTATCATCTGATCCTGTTAGGGATGCTAACGGAAACATTATCCAAATGGGGCCAGTCGGATTTACTCAGCCTCCACAGATTGGCTCAGGCTTAGCAACGGCTGGCAACTTCCTTGAGCAGAATCTGAATCAAATGGCTAGCAGCGGTCAGTCTACCGTTCCTGCCAATAGCTCAGGTGAGGCCATACAAATTGCAAATCAGCGGGCGGATGACACATTCCTCCCTATTGTTAAAAACATCCTGCACAGCATTAAAGGTGCTTGCGAATGCTGGATACCTGCGGCGCAAAAGCTTTACTTCTCAATGCCTCGTAAATTGCGTGTAATGGAAATAGATGGAAACTATGGCCAAGTAACAACAATGGAGATGGCGCAGCTACAGACAGGCGAGTACGGCCCTTATGGCAATACTACTCCAGGCAAGTATGCTGTTCGCGTTGAGCAGGGTGAGGCATACAAAGACCAGAGAAGTGCTGAACGTGAAACAAACCTTGAAATGCTGCAATACGTTGGCACTGATACTGAGTTTGGCCAGCTTATAGCATTGAACGCAATGACTCTGACCAATGGCGAGGGCGGCGACATGATGCGTAAAGTGGCCCGCTATCGAATGCTAGATCAGATCATAGCCATGCAGATTCCTTTTGAACCTGAGAACGAAGAAGAAGCGCAATATGTGCAAATGAAGGCGCAACAGATTCAAGCTCAGCAACAGCAGGCAATGATGCAGCAACAGCAGGTTATTCAGCAGGCAGCAATGGCTGAAGGACAGGCCCGGCTAATGGAAGGTCAAGCGGCACTTCAGAATGAGCAAAATGACGCAGTTAAAAACGCCATTGCGATGGAGAAGGTCAATAATGACAAGATCAAGCTTGCTATTGATGCACAAAAGGTTGGGGCTGACATTGAAAAGATTCAGTCAGAAACGGCTAAGAACCAGCTAGAGTCAGCCGAAAAGCTGAGCGGGATGATTCAGTAATACATAAGGGCTTTACACAGCCCTTTATCTTTACTATCTTATTCGTGTTAATTGAATAAGGAGAAGAAAATGGTTGAGAGGCATTTTACCTTTGATGTTGGAGATGCTTGTGAGGTCAGAACTCATCAAGGTGGAAGGTGGCAGCCTGCTATATATTGCGGAAAAGCAAGAGGTGGGCAGGTTATGGTTGAAGCGGTCGGAGAGCTTAATAGAGATTTTGAGCACTGCAAGGGCGTGTTCACATTTAAAAAGGCGCATCATGTAGGAAATATAAGGCCAGACTGCACAGGCCGTAAAATCGCTAGTGATGAGTGGTTGAAATTATGGAAGGCTCACTCTAGCGACACTACAGGCGATACGAAAGAGTCATTGCTAACTGTTGCTGATTTCTTGTTCTTTCTTGGCAGTGTCGGAGCAATCCCACCTAAAGAGGCATTAGAATGAGGCTACAAAACATATACGACAGCATAGAGCCTGCGATTATGAGCAAGGTTGAGTCTGTTATAGCAGATAAAGAGCTTGTTTTTCTTGTAACTGATCTGGTTCTAGGTAGTGATGAACTAAAAAAGGTTGTTAATGATGGAGTTTCTAGGCTTTGCGAAGGAGCAGCGAGGCTTGGCGTGGAAAATAGGTTTGTAGAAAACATAGCAAGCAATGGTCATTCAGGCTCATTGAGTGGCCTTAACCAGTATAGCAGGGAGTCAGAGGGAGGCTTGATATATCACGGAATTGGCGGATCCGCTTCAGGATTGACTGGGCTTGCAGCATCTCAGTCTTTGCATGGATATAGTGGTTTGGAGCTGGCAAAATGGCTATAAAAACCTACAAAGCAAGCGAGTTCGCCAGGAGTCCTGAAAAGGTGTATGAGCAAGCGCGAAAAGAACCAGTTTTAATTGTAAGGAGCAGAACTAATGGTGAGATTAAAGAGTCTTTTGTTTTGGCGAAAGAAAAGACAGAAGATAAGAATTAGATACAAGAACGGCATGATTATTGGTATTAAAAAACCGATTGCTTACAATTATAAGCAGGTAGCTTCAGACAATAAGATAGCCAAGCAATGGCATCAGGCAAGCATGACTGGCATTTTGCTTTCGTCCATTAGGCTATATGCGCAATAACAACAGCCCTCCAAGTGAGGGCTTTTTAATACCTGTCTATATTCACGCTATGAATGCAGCCTATTTGCATATTCATCTGATTTATTATAAATTCATTTTATAGCGTTCATTAATCCAGTGAATGCGCCTACTAAGTGGCTTACTTAGATTTCGTTCACCGATAGACGGAGAAAATATGTCGGATTTGGAAAATATGCCAGAGAATACAGAAGAAACCACTCAACCTGTTGATGTTGTGGCGACAGATACAGAGGCAGCCGAAGCAGTGCCACCTGCTGACGATACCGAGGCGGAAGAATTTGTAATTGAAGGTGAAGGCGACGACAACACGCCTAAAGAAGATGAGGAAGAATTAAAGCGGCGTGCAGCATTCGCTAAGGCTAAGCAGAAGAAACGCGAAGCCCAGGAAGCTGCAAGGGCTGAGAAAGAGAAAAGGGAGGCTTTAGAAGCCGAACTTGCCAAGCTCAAAGCCAGTGTTGCAGATATTCGCAGAGGCCCTAAGCCTGATCCAATGAACTATACCAGCTCAGAAGAATTCTATGCTGATTTGGAAAAATGGAATGGTAAGTCTCAAGGGCAGAAACCAGAGTCAGCGGCACAGCCTCAGCAGCCAGCAATGCTTGGTTATGATGTCGAGGATGCGCTGGATGAAGGCATTGAAGCTCTTAAGAGGGGCGGCATTAGCGACTATCAGCAACAGCGCGAAAACTTTGATTCTGTTGTGACAGGGGCAGGAATTGCTAATCCTGACGCTGTTTACAATCATCTTGCTAGCATTGCTCACACTGCTGGCGTTGATGTAGGCAAGGCTATGTATATGGCTAGCCGTAACGCAGGCAAGCTCATTAACGAGATTAATTCGTTAAGAGGTAGTGATCTTCAGATCCAATTGAAGATTGCAAAAATCCTTGAGCGTGAAGCAGGCAAGCTTAAAACTCGACAGAAACCCAAAGTCGACACAAAGCCCGAAGAAGCCATAAATGGCGGAGGCGTCAAGAAAGGCATTGACTTGAGTCAATACGGGCACTTTGAAAACTAATAGGTGAACTAAAATGGCTAACAGCTTAACAAGTAACGTAACAAATAAACTCATGGAGGCTTTCATTCCGGCGTTTGAGTCGAAACGAAAGCTGTCTATGGCAATCTCAACCAATGCTCAGAACCTAGTGAATGGTTTTGATGAATCAACAGGCGACACAAAAGGCGCGGTACGCATCAAGCGACCATTGCAGTTTGTGCCACAGCGTACTGCTGACGGTGATTTTACCTCTGGCGATACTAATCCAGTGATTGTAGGTACTGCTCCTGCTGAGGTTGGTCAGTACGCAACGGTCTTCATTGAGATGACTGACGTTGAGCGCGCCCTTGAGTCTAAGAATGTAGCAGAATCAATGCTGCAATTGGTCGATCCTGCTGCCGAAGATATCTGCAACGAGATCGAAAGTGAGCTAGGTGATCGCATGATGAAAGCTGCGGCTTTCGCATCCGGTAATCCTCAGACTCCAATTGCTGACTGGCTAGATATCGCATCTGCTGGCACTAAGTTGGATGCGTTTGGCCTTCCTGCTGGCCGCAAATACTGTGCTTTAAGCACATTTGACGGACTGCCACTGGCTAACGAGCAAAAAGGTCTGGCGGTTAATCCTGAAGTTGGCAGCGCATTGGCTAAAGCGGCTATTGCTAACAACTACGCAGGCTTTGACAATGTGTTCACCACGGATAATATGCCCAGCTTTACCTCTGGTACCGCTACTACTGGCATCACTGTTCTGGCGGCTCCTACGCAGACGTATAACGCAGTTAAAGACAGCTACGAGCAGGTGATCACCCTGACTGGCGGCGGTATTGGTAATACTCTGACTGCTGGCACTACCCTGGTTATCTCAAGCGTCAACATGGTTCACTTCCGCAACCGCAAGCCCGTTAAGGGTTCGGCTGGCGCATTTATCCCGCTGACTGTATCCCTGCTGGAAGACATCACCTTTGATGGCTCGAACAATGCAACAGCAACCGTATCAGGCTGCGGTGTGTTTGAGACTGGCGTTGATGGCGCTTATAACACCATTGACCGCCTGATTCAGGCTGGTGACACTGTAACCATTCAGGAAGCAGCGTCTACTACCTACGGCCCAGGCTTAGCCTTCCATGAAGGTTTCTTTGCAATGGGTTCCATCAAACTGAAGACCTTGGATGCTACTGACTCCAGTTTCACCACTAAGGATGGCCTGAACTTCCGTATCAGCCGTTTTGCTAACGGGGTTGCCAACAAGCACCAGATTCGTATCGACTTCCGTCCTACGTTCGCGTGTTTAAATCCTTTCTTCGGTGAGAAGGTTTACGGCGTAGCATAACCAACACAGCGCCCTTCGGGGCGCTTTTACTTTAAGGTGATAGAATGATTCCTGTTTATAAAGCTGGCGGTGCATGGAAGACTAAGGAAGGCGTTGAATACACTTCTGAGATCGTACACACTGCCATTGAATTGAAAAAACGCTTGGCCAATGGCTGGGTTCGCAATCTTTCTGAATTAAAGAAGGCTGAGCCAAAAGCAGAAGATAACAAGTCAGGCGAGCAAATGTCAGATCGTGAGCGATTCCTACGTGATGAGATCGAGAAACTAACAGGCAAGAAGCCGGGTGGCCGCTCTACTGTTGAGACATTAGAAAAGCAATATGCTGAGCTAAGCGAGGGCTGATATGGCTACTTTTCAAGTTCCACTGGCTAACGGGGTTTATCTGTCAAAAGATTTGCCTATGCTTGATGTGTACAACTTCAACATGAACCATCAAATGAACTTCAGTCTTAATGCCACTTCAACGCCAACGGCTGGACAGGTCGAGATCAAGGCTAAAGGCCCAAGCTCTGAAGGCTTCGAGGTTGTTCCTGACGGAGTTATTCAACTGACTGACCTTAGCGGCCTGACATTCCAGTATAAGACCACAGAGTATGAGTTCACCGTGTCCGGCTCTGACGGTGTTGGTATTTTGAACGTAACAGACGCAAACAACACAGGTACCTAAAATGCCTAGAGGCCCACTTCCACCTAAGTTCGCGGGGCGCGGGCCTCGTCCTTTTGGCTCGTTTCTAGGCTCAGGTCTAGCGCCTGCTGCCATTAATCGCTACTTCCGCACCAATGACGGCAGTAATGACTATATCTCTATACCAGAGGTTACGTTTAGTGGAGATTTTGAGATTGAGTCACTGTTCTACTTCGATGGGACTCGGTCTGCACTGTTCGGCAATTCTGTAACTTTTGACAGCCGAGGTCTTGTTGACTCTAATGGCTCCATTAATTTCAGACCAACAAGCACTGGGCTTGGTGAGATCAGCGCTCCTGCTGGTAGCGTTATTGTTAATACTTTGAATCTTATCAAATTTCAGCGCACAGGCACTGTGTGTGAGATATTGTTAAATGGAGTTCAGGTTGCCTCGGGTAATATTACAGTAGCGGATTGTGTTACTGATGAGTTTTGTCGTTCAGGTGGTTTTAGCAATATGTCTGGCATCCTCGCCAACGTCTTGATGTACGACAACGGCACACTGGTACGCAATTACCCTATTAATGATAACTCAAATATCATTGCAGATATTAGCGGAAACGGTCAGGACGGCTCAGTAGTAAACGGCAACGCCTCAGACTGGGAGCTATTCAATCAGCAGGCTGACGGGGATTATCTGGGGCAGGAATTGGCTACTAGTAGCGTATCTCCTGTGCTTGGAGACACTTCTGATCCTGAGTTCTTTCCTGTTGCGAGCATAATAGGTGGGAATGAATATAGGATATCTGCGACAGTTTTGACATTCTCAGGGTCGTCTGACTGCGGATGGACGACAACTGCCACAGGTGGTGTATCAAATGGAATACCAGCAACACCTCCATTTAGAGCTACGACACCAAGTATTGGCGACACTGTCGGCGGTGACTTTGTAAGTACAAGCGGGCCTGATGTTAGGCTGTTTGGTAGGGTCTCAGCAGTATGCTCATTCAATAATCTAACAATCAAACGCCTACTAAGGGTCGCATAATGGAAGAAGAAGTTTACGAAGAACCAAAACTATACTGCATCTTTAGCAGCATACCCGATGACATTGTATTGCCGCCGGGTCACGTCTTCGGCGAACCGAATCCAGATGGTGAGTACATTGTACGTAACTGCTATCAATCACAATACCCTGACCACTGTGAGGATGTTACTCGCACACGCATGAAAGAGTGGAAGGCTAAGTATGCGACTGATACTGATAGCACTAATGCTTAGTGGGTGTGCTTATGATCCGACATTTACAGACAAGACTGTAGATGTTCGGATTATTGTAGTTGATTATGACTTAAAGCAGACAGGCGAAAAGGAAGCATACGCACTAGCATGGCCAGAAACAAAGCCATGCTTAATAAAAATAGAGCGAAAACATTACACACATGAAATAATAGGCCATGAAATACGCCATTGCTTTGATGGCTTTTGGCACGATTAGGAATAGATATGGCAAAGACAAAAGGCGAATTGGCGACAGAGGCATTAGAAGACATTGGCTTTGATCTGCCGATTGATGCTGATGATCTTTCAAAAGCAGTGAAGCGGCTAGAGCGCATGATTACAGGCTGGGCGAATAACGGTGTTTATATTCCGTATCTGCGAACCGATCCAGTATTGCCTACTGATGATTCTGGCGTACGTGCGAATGATGAGAATGCACTAATCCAGAATCTAGGCGTCATCATGGCTAATGTGTTTTCAGTTATCTTGCCGCCCGGTTATGCTGGCGAAGCGCGAGACCTTTACACAAAGCTAATATCAATTGATATCCCAGCACGCCAAAATGATTCAATGCTTCCGACTGGTGCTGGTGGTCGAATTTACAACAACTACTTATTTGACGATTACTTCCAGAATCCAGATCAGATTATTGACGCCGCCATTGGGTCAAAAGTTAAGGCTGAGATTGAACTCAAGGGCGGGACTGGGACTATTTTAGCGGCTGAGTGGTCTGATATTACTGGAACCATTACCATCACGGATGAGGCGCTGCTTGGAGCCACAGCGAGCGCCTTTGTCCAATTCTCTACGCTTGGTCAGTATGACGTTAAGATCAAGGCCACATATAGTGGTGGCGAAGAGATTGTAAGCTGCATTAAATACAATGTGACTGAGTGCGTTGACAATGACAGCAAGATTATAGGCCAAGCACCTTCGGGCAGTGGCTGCTCATTCATTGAGCGCACATTGGCACTACCTGGAATCTCAACGGCTCAGGATGACGTTTTAACAGTGACCGGAACAGGTACTCTGACACTGCACAACTCAGCCACTGCAGTCAAAGAGATTAAGATCATTGCTACTGATGGCACATGTACCTTCGCAGTAGGGGCAGGTGATTCTGTCAATATTGCCAATGTAACTGCCGGGAATTCGGTAGAATTGACGCCTACTGAATTTGGATGGCTGGCCTCATGAGCAACTTACTACCAGGAAATGGGGTTCGAGACAAATACGTCAAGGACTCCGGTAATAATGACAATGACGGCTCTAATGTAATATTCCCAGTAGCAGACCTGCCTACCGTTGTTAGTAGAATAAACGCTCTGGTTCCTCCTCCAGGGCTATTTAATCCGGCTGGTATTGTTGACATAGGAATTAGTCGATATTCACTATCCGAGACTTTAACCATTACTGACAATGTCCAAGCTGCGCTTAGGTTTTGCACAGTTGCAACCGCTAACGACTGGACGGCAGGCGCGACCATGTTGAATGCTCCAGCCAATGCACAGGTATCACTCCTAACTATTACAACAAGCGCAGGCAGTGGTGATGTAGCCTACTCAACCAATGGTAAAAGCCGCGTATCTCTTGATGCTAGGGCAATTATCCTGAATGGGCCTGATCAGATAGGTTCAAACATCACAGGGGCTACCGATGACTCTTTTCAGGACGTAGGACAGGCTGCTGCTAGGTTTGGAGACTCTACTCTGCTAAATATAGAGTCAACGGGAAATCAGCCACGCTATTACGCATACAACGAAATGAACGTTGAGGGCGACAACTGCATAGCTTTTAATTGCAATACAACAGCAAGCACTGTTGCTGCGTTCAGGGTCGGGGCGATCACCTATGAATCCGGCCTAACTGGCACTGGTGCTGGCTGCGTTGCTTTCAATATCGTTAATGGACTAATGTCCGGTTATTGTGTTGAAGCTAATATTGAAACCGTTGCCAACATCGAGTCTGGCGGCGATCTTGTGCTAAACGGCGTAAACATGACGGGAGCGATTATTAACGATGGGTCGCTTAACTACTCCGCCCATTCAAGCAGCGGAGATTTTACTAATTCCGGCGAGTCAATATCTAACATAGACAACCACACAGGCAACCTGACTAACTCAGGAACATCCAACTATCGAGCGGTTAAGCTGACAGGGGATATAACCAACTCAGGCACACTGACAGCCACTATTGACGACCATACTGGCTCAATCATTAATTCAGGCATTCTAAACGGAATGATTAACGGTGTCAGGTATGGAACATGGGTTAACGGCACCGAGTACCTCTCAGACTTCTTTGAGTCAGGGAATATAAACCTTGCATACTCTAAGTTTGGATTCCTGCAGATTGATGCCACCACACCAACGCCTGACACTGTTGATTCAATTATAGTGCGCTATCAGCAAAACACATCAGCAAGCAGAACGATTGATTTTCAGTTAGTCGATGACGATGATGGCACTGTTTATTTCTCTGGGACGAATACGGACACAGGGATCGAGGCAAAGATCTTTGAGGTGCCAACAGTAGTAAATCCACTGCCAAACAGGGTTGTGAATCTAGCCGCTCAAATAAAGGACAACGGCGGCGCTGTTGTTGATGCGGGCGTCAATATCTACTACACTAGAAACAACTAAAACGGCCCTGATCCAAGCCACTACACGGAGTGAATAAGATGAGCAGAGGGCCGCAGCCAATGAACTCAGCACCAGTTGACCAGCCAGTAAAAAGGCCGGTGCTAGTGTCTGAAGACTACACGATAACTAAAAACAACAGGCTGTCAGTTGACACGTCATCCGGGCCGATAACAATTACGGTATCTAGCTCGCCAGACCTTGATTCGTTTATTGTATTTGATAGAAACCAAAGCTTCAGCCAGGTCAATACATGCACAGTATCTCTAGGCGGAAGCTCAGGCAATGTCGTATTGCAGGCTTCTGGTGATTATCTAGAATTCTATTCTGATGACAATGGCGGCTGGAATTTTATAGACCATGGGCGAAGTAAAGCAGGGGTTGTGTAATGGGATTTTCTACTGTTCGCAGTACTGAGATGGAATTTGGCATCTATTCTGTCGGTGGCGAAGTTATTGATAAAAACTCAACCGTAATGCTGAATAATTGGGCTGTTGAATCAATGAAGACAGCAACGGTATCACCATGCGTTGATAGGATTAGACTTATTCCATGGGATGCAGATCAGAGTTCGGATGAGTATTCTGAAGTTTTACTACCTTTGGATAGTAGTGGTAGTTCTCATCATACGATTAGGTATATGACCAACAATCCTGTTGAGATATACCGACACAAAAACAGTAGCTCAACGCCTTATTTATGGCGGGTTAAGTATGACGGGTACGATTATGTAAGATCGCTGAGCGAAACTGCCCAGACATACGAACTAAAAGCAGGAAAGCGAACAGTTGTTGGCAGCGGATCTATCCTTCAGGGTAACTTGACATCAAGCTGGGCTATTGACGATTTCGTAAGGGTTCGGCATGAGATAACAAACAACGGCACTACTGTTAACATGCAACTGCAGGTTTTTGGCGGAGTTTATAAGTGCGTACATAAATACATCAATCAAAATACCTCTGGCGTCACTAGGGTGATTGGAAATATAACGGGATCTGTTGAGTCTTTTATAATCGATGCGTCATCAACAGATGGTGAGACAGCTCAAATAGATACGTATATCCACAGCACATCAGATGGAAGCGGGCCATGGCGGTACAAATACAAGGGAATATTTACTCACCATTCAAATAATAATATGTATTGGACTTTAGAGGCAGAATACAATCCTGCGTATGTTGTTTAGGTGTTATTGTGTTATCATCCGTCATGACTGCCACTCCTGCCTGAAAGGGTTTGGATTCCCCTGTTATGCTCAGGGGTGGCGGTCAACCTTGAATCCATAGAATCCAAAAGGGTGATAAATGCACACTGAAGATATTAAAGACTTAATCGACCTTACGGCTGAAGAACTTAAAGAAAAGCTGGTTGAAATGATTAAGGATGAAGAGAAAGCAGATATTGAGAGTCAAATCTCAGTATGTGATCAGTCTATCCTTAATCTTGAAAAGTCGATCGAAAACACAAAAGAGCAGATGGAAGTCGAGGAGTGCACTGTTCCAATGCTGCGCCAAGGCACCATGAATATCGAAGTCTACGAATTTCAGATTAGCCTGTACAAAAAGCTAAAGTCTGAAATCGAGCAAGAGCTAGCAGATTTAGACTAATAACCAAGCCTCCTACTCAGGGGGCTTTTTTTATTGTACTATCTGATTAAATGATATACGGGTTACACCATGGCACAGCCACTATCAACAATCGGATTCAATTCCGGGCAGTCTGAGAAGCAAAGCGCTGAGAACTGCATTAATTACATTCCCTTTCCCACGACTGCTAATGATCTAAACGGCGGCCAGGTGTCGTTATATTCAACCACAGGCATAGATGGCCCTAATCCATCAAGCACCGGACTTATTAATGACGGGCTTGGCCATCTTTATAGCGAGATATATCAATTTAACGGGTTGCAAGGAGGGATTGGTGGAAGTGCCTGGGCGTATTGGAACGAACGACTGATCCAATTCTCAGGCTCCCAATCAACTGTATTCTCAATATCAGGACTAACCTCGTCATCATCCTCACAAGCTGCTAGGTTTTCATCGAATTCAGATACGTTAGTTGTCGTAGGTACAACGCAAGGCGGCTCATCTTTTTGCCAAAAACTCGATGGAGCAAACGGCTTAATAACTCCGGTAGATATATCTCCACTTAGCGGTTCATTATCACCAGGTCAGAATGAATCAGTATTCCTAGCCGATACTGCATATTTTGGCGACAGATGGCTTTATCTTAGTTCAGCACCGGCCTTTGATGATAATTACAAGCGGGTATATTTTAGCAAGGTAGCAGATCCTGATGTTGACAATGCAAATTCATTCATTGGCACAACAGAGGATATTGGAGAATATCGTGGTCTGCATGTTCTGTCAGGTCGATTGTATGTGTTTAGTGAGCGACAGGTATCTGTATTTAACAAGAACAATTCAAACACAATCCCATTTGTTGAGCAGCAAGGATCAAGGCTTGATTACGGATTAATTAGCGCATCATGTAAAGCTGAGCTTAACGGTTCTGTTTATTTTATAGGAAATTCACAGGGTAGAATTCAATTGCTAAGGATTTCAGGCGGATCAATACAGAAGATCAGCACGCCAGCTATTGATGATATTTTAAATGATGGCGACTGGTGGAATCGTGTAAATTATTTCTCCTATCTGTCTCGCGTATTTGCTTTTGTTGATGCTGGCCGCTCCTATGTTGCATTTACATTCAATGGAAAAACGATTTGCTATGACCCTGAATCCGGCTTGTTTCACAACAGGTCGAGCGAGCTTAACGCTAATGGTCAGCAATGGGATATAGCGGGTTCTGCACTAGCTTCAGGCTTTCCGCTTGGCAATGGGGAGGGAGCTTCGTTAATGGTTGGAATGAGAATAATTAGAGAGGTAAACAACCAGAACAGGATGCTATTCAATGCTGGCCGCGTGAATAAAAACATCGGCACCGAGTTCGGACAACTGGTAGAGCGTACCGCTATATCAGCCCCCTATAACTCCAATGGAGTTACTAACAACCTAAGAGAGATTCAGGCAATCAGTGATATTGATAATGATCCGTTAGATGATAACTGGCCGGAGCCTAATATTAACTTGTCAACGTCTAAAGACTACGGCTATTCATTCGGGCCTGAGAAATCACGCCAGTTCGGAGAGCAAGGTGTCAGAAACAGATTGTTGCGTTGGCTAAATCTTGGCATGTTCAGGCAGGCTTTCGTTATTAAATTACGAACCAAGCATCCATACGCGCACCAGATTGTCAAAGTACTTGCACAGATTGAGAAGGGGTTTAGGCAGAGATGACAACAAAACAAAACCTAGTAAGCGAGAGTCAAATCCCGGGCGGCGTGCATGCCTTTAATCAGCTCATACTGGCGCTTCAGGATGATATGCGCAAAATCAACGACCTGACGCAAGACAGCGAACTAACGGAATTCCCGCCAGTTCCAGAGTTTGGCGGCATCCTAACAACCCGTAAAGGCGCTTATGAGGGCATATGGACTGACGACCCTACGCCATTGCCAAAGTGGCGCAGGTTGTCGGACTCAACTCTTTACAGTGAAGGCCAGACAATTCCGGTGACGCTATGAGGATGCAGCAAATATCACCCGCTCAAGCATACGAGTTAATATCAGACAGTGAGCTATTTAATCGCATTGGTGATGGCTCGATATCGTATGAAAATTTCTCTATGCCAGAGAATCATATTTATGTTGGCGCTTTTGATGATGAAGATTTAATAGGCTTCTACTGGATGCACCATGAAAACAGCGTAACAGTACAGATTCATGCAAACATACTGCTTAAGCATAGAAATAAGAGTGGCCAAGCAACAAGAGGCATTATTGATTTTATTTATGAAATGATGCCTAATATTCACAAGGTGAATGCAAAGATACCAGCCTGTTACCCTGATGTGTATAAGCATGCGATTAAACACGGGTTTAAAGATGAAGGTCTGGATCGTCTTTCATCCGTAAGGGGTGGAAATTTATATGATCAGCACATTCTAGGATTGACTAGAGAGGAAATGAAAAATGGGAGCTGTTAGCAATACAGTTGCAAAATTTGACCCAACAACACCAGAAGGGCAGGCAGCTATTGCCACTGGCGGACTTTACCCGATTGCAGATGATAAGTTGCAGAATCTTGATGATAAGATTAGTGGTCAAGAGCAAAGGGATGCAGCCAAGGATGCAGCCAGGGTTCAAGAAGAAGCAGCTCTAGCATCTGTTGATCTGGCGCGTGAGAGTAGAGATATTAATATAGAGCGTCTTGACCCGTTCTATCAAGCCGGACTTGGCTCTCTTGATAGGTATCTGCAACTATCATCACCGGAAGGTTATGCGCAGTTTCAGACAGATTACTTGACGTCAGAGCCTTACTTGCAACGTCAATCTAATGTTATCGACCAATTAAGCCAAAGCGCTGCATTTGGTGGCACCTTGGGGTCTGGTGGAGCTGCTCTTGATGCATCTAATTATCTAAACCAGTTTGCTTACGATCAAGCAGATCAATCTTATGGTAGACAGGTTGCAGGGTTGGCCGATCAGGTTGGGCTTGGTAAGTTTGGTGTTTCCGGGCAAGTTGACGCAACTAACCAGTTTACAAATCAAGCAACAACCGGGCTGCAAAATGCAGCGGCGGCGCAAGGTGCTGCTGCCTTGGCTGGAGCAAGTCCTGGGTTAGCTCCATATCTGCAGCTTGCTGGAACTGGCGCACAGATTTACGGAGCGGTTGTATAATGGCAACACTAGACCAAATTATAAGATTCGGACAGCAGCCAAGCCCTTTTCTTCAGGGGCTTCAATCCATTGTCCCGGCAGCTCAGGCGATTGGTGACGCACGGCGTAGAAATAATCGACAGGAAGCTGCAAACCTATTGGGGCAAGCATTCTCTGATGATGTGTCAGATCCCGCAGAGATTGACGCTCTGCGAGCACAGGCTAGAGAGCTTGACCCTGAATACACATTCCAGATTGAGCAGGCTGTGGCTAAGCGTGCGCGTGATATGCAGGCAACGCCATATCAACAAGAAACACTTGCTCTTAATAGAGAGAAGCTATCAACAAGGCAGCAAGAGCTTGCAGAGAGAGCCACTGATCGAGAGCTGAAGCGAGAAGAGTTAAAGCTAAAGACTGAGCAAAGAAAACAGAAGCTTGAGCAGGAAAAGAAAGCGGCAGAGCTATCAGAAACAAAAGCAGAAGACACAAGAACGGGGACAATAGACCTTGTGAACAGAATGCTGGATCATCCGGGACTTGAGTCAGCAGTTGGACTTTCTTCGGTAGCACCGACAATTCCTGGTGGTGAGGCTGCTGACTTTGAAGTTCTTCTTGATACGTTAAAGGGTCGTCAATTCTTAACTGAGATCCAAAAGATGAAAGGGCAAGGATCTTTATCTGACGCTGAAGGTAAGAAGATTGAAGCAGCCGCAGAATCATTAAGCCTATCCCAGTCTGAAGAAGCGTTCAAAGATGCGCTGAACAGGATTAAGGAAGGGCTTGAAACAATAAAACCGGCAGGCACATACTCAACAGAAAAAAATAACGAATCATCAGAAACAGTTATCAACTGGAATGATATGTAATGGCAACGATAGTACTGCCCAATGGCGTAAAAATACAAGGCGTTCCAAGTGACGCAACAAAAGACCAGATAAAGCAAAAAGCAATAGCGTCAGGACTTGCCACTGAAGCTGATTTTGCAACTGATTCTAATCCAGATTTTAAGCCGCAGCCTGAGCAGTTCCAGCAGCAGGAAGGCGGATTGATGGACGCCTTGTTCGGGAAAGCTGGAGAGCGAAGTGTATTTAATGCGCCCGAGCTTAATGAATTATCACTACGAGCTTTTAAGTCAGGGCTTGGCGGTTTGCTTACTGGTGACGAATCTGATATCAAGTCTATAATTGGTACAAATTACCCTGAGGCTGAATTTGGCACTGTGAAAGATCAGCAAGCCGTTAAGCTGCCTTCAGGGGTTTATCTTTTACAACCGGAGGGTTTAGATGCTGGAGATATTGGGAGGTTCGCCGTTGATGTGGCTAGCTTCGTGCCTGCTGGTCGCGTGGTTGGTACGTCTGCCAAAGCCCTCGCCACTGGAGCGCTTGCGGCGGGAGCAACTCAAGCAGCGCAAGAAGGCTTAGAAACCGCTGTTGGCGGTCAATTCTCACCCGGCGAGGTAGCAATGGAGGCGGCAGTAGGCCCGCTAGGACAGGTTGCTGAGCCAGTATTTAGAGCCGCAGGCAGTAAAGCTAAGGACGCGTACGGGTATCTAGCTGAGAAGCTTGGCAAAAATGCAGACGATGCCGAGATAGTTGGCGAGGCTATTCAGAGCGGGCAAGCCTCGCGCATTGCGCCTGAGGTAATGGCTGACCCTGAAATTATTAAAGCCGCTGAAGAAATTGGAGTTGATATTAACCCTGCTCACTACTCAACCAATGAAATTTATAAAGAGTACGAGATTGGTTTAAAGGCCCTGCCTGGCTCAAAGCTCAACGCCAAAGAAAAAGAGGCTGTTTCTCAGCTTGGCGTTCGTGCTGATGAACTCATTCAAGAGTTTGGTGGAACGGTTGATAAGTCGCAGCTATCTGATGCTGTTAAAGCAAACATGAGCGACACCATAGAAGAGATCAAACTGGAAGAAGGCTTGATTTATGACGCCATCGAAGAGGCTGTACCAAAATCCCTGAAGGTGGTGCCTAAAAACACGCTCAACTACCTAAATCAAAGAATAGAAGAAGTTGGCGGAGTTAAGTTTCTTTCTCCTGCTGAGCAGCAGGTCTATAAAACAATGTCCGGTACTGGTAAAAGTAGGCCTACTTATCAGCGGCTAGTTGATGCTCGCCGGAATGTTCACTCGCCTTCAGGACTTAATAACCCGTTCGCCAACACAGATAAAAGAACTCGCGACATGCTATATAACGCAATGAAGCAAGACGAGCGCGGCGTGGTTGGCTTTATGAGTTCTGATTTACTCGATCAGTACGACCGAGCCTTAGAAATTGGCGCTAAGCGATTCCAGGCTCAAGATGAAATGGTAAAAGCATTCGGCAAAGACCTTTCTGACAGCCTGTTTAAAGGCGTTAAAACCGGAGTTAAAAAGCTAACCGAGGGCGATAAGGGTGCGTTTGCAAAAACAATGCAGCGCGTACCTGAAGACCTTAGGCAGCAAGTAGCAGTAACGGCACTCAACGACCTATTCACATCTGGAGCTAGAACGGCCAAAGATTTTAGCCTTGGTGGTTTTGTTAATGGTTGGGAGGGAATTCGCCGAAATTCTGGCGCAATGGCTGAGCTTAAAAAGCACATTCCAAAAGAAGCGCTTAATCGAGTCAATAGTATGTACAGGGTGTCAAAGGGCATACTTGACGCTAATAAAAAAGACTTAAATAATCCATCAGGAACCGCTAGGACAATCCTAAAGGCCATGGATGCTGAAGAAGGTTTATTTAAGCGCTTATATCAAGGTGCCGGACAAGCTGCTGCTGCTGAAGGGGCTACGACATCTATCGGCCTTCCTGGGGCTGGCGTTGTCGGCGTAATAGTCAGCCAAATAGGCAAAGCTAAGACCAAGGCAACACAGGCGGCCGATGAGCTTCTGTCCAGCCCTGAATTTAAAGCATCAATACAAGCCTATATTGACGGTGACATTAAAAAATCAAACCGTATTGCCGGAGCTGCTGGAAAAATTAAAAAATGGATTGATGCGCAGCCAGTTGATGTTAAGCGTCAAATAGCAAGGCAAGGCTTTGTTGCATACCTATCTTCAGAAGATGAGACAGAATAATAATGGCAAAGATACAACCAAGCACACGTTCATTTTCCGCCGGGTCTGTTTTCCTTCCTGGCGGATCGATTACGTTTGGCAATGCTGGGATTATTCCAGACCCAGACAATCCGGCTACGTTGAAAGCTGTTTACCTTGATGAGAATCAGACTCAGATAGCACAGAACCCTCAGCCACTGGATTCTAGCGCCAAATTCCAGCAATCTCCTGACGGAATCTTATACGGCACTGGGGATTACAGCTGGATATGGTTTGATGCCTCAGGTGTTGAGGTTTACCGCGATCTGAATATTTCACTGCAAGAGGACTTTGGGACTGCTGCTTTTGTTGATACAGGCACAGCATCAGACGAAGTGCCGCTAAACTCTGATCTTGGCACCGCATCAACAAGAGACACAGGGACGCTATCAGACCAAATCCCGCTAAACTCTGACCTAGCTGATGTTCTGCGTGATAGCGACATTGGGCAGACAGTGGCCGGACTGTCATCACCTGGCACTACTAACTGGGATAGCGGAACATTTTTAAAGCCCGCGACAGGAGGGGGTATTGTTGGTATTGATGTAAATACAAGCGCCAATCAAAACCTTCCATCGGGCGGAACCTACTTTGTGATGTATCAGCAAATCACCACATCAAACAATTTCTTGAATCCTATTGTTGATATATTAGCAGGCGGCTCGACAATATCAGCGCCAGCAGACAGGTTTTTCAGGGGTTACGCGTGGAAGTTCGAAGCATGATTAAAGTACAGATTGACGTGAATGGAAATTTCACCATTGGTCACTATAACTACTCACCAGAATGCGCCAGGCAAGATGAGTATTTAGAGATTAAGTCTCATTATGAGTCTGGGAATTCTGAAAAATATGAGTTTTTGCCGTATGTTGCGCCAGTTATTCCTGAGCCAACAAAGCAGCAGCTAATAGATGAGTTGGAGTCAAAGCAGACAAAAAGAATGCTGCGCGGTGCCATTGTTGGTGATCAGGGTTCAATTGATAGGCTGGCTCAAATTGAAGCGGAGATACAAGCTATACGGGAGTCTTAACAAGCTCCCTGTATTTCTTATCAATGGCCTTTAACTCATCAATTGTGTATTTCTTTGGTGAGTGCGGGCCTTCTATCCACTCGACTTTTTCAATGCCAATTCTTTTGATCAGCCCTATTCTGTAATTAACAACATTTCCAGATAAATCCCGATTGCACTTAACGCACTGTTTTGCTGTGTTTAATTCTTCAAACCTTAATTCTGGGTTCGCTCCTACGCTGCGATAGTGACCACAATCCCAGCGAGAGCCAGTCATTAGGTTTTTATCATTCGGATTACTGTCACAACTTATACAAGGAAGGTCGGCGTCACGATGACGAATATACGCATTGAACGATTGCTGGGCCTTTTTTAGCCAATACGAACGATCCTCATCACGAACTTTTTTCTTTAGCGATTTTATTTTTTGCTTCTGTTCAGCCTCCGCTTTTTCGGCATTCTTAGCACGCGTATGGAGAATCAGACACTTAGTGCTTGCATAACCTCTCTTCTCGATTATATCGTCGCATCTAGCTGCTGGCTTAAGCTCAGCGCCGCATTTGCATTTGCATCTACGCGCCATAGTGCCCCTGCTCCTTTCTTCCGTTAGCCTGCTTTGTCCGCCACACATTCACGCGCTCTTGAGCTATTGTCATTCTCCAACGTAGCTCTTCAGACTCTTCTGTAGCTTCTTTTAGCCCATCAAGCAACGCGAGATACTCAGGATGTGAATAAGCATAAGACTCCCGCTCTTGTGCGGTCTTACGGCCTTCTTTCTCGGCTTGAACCATGAGCATTGCTTTCTTGCTTTTACGGAACTCTCTCAGGTAGTCGGCGTTGGCTTTCGACTTGGCGTACGCCGATACATGAGTCCTCCATTCATGGATAAGCTGCTCTATATCCACAACACTCTCCTATTAATTTAAGTTTGATTTACTGTTTACTCAGGTAATGGTAGGCCAAGGCGGATTCGAACCGCTCCTTCTTCCGCTTATGAGGCGGCTGCTTTAACCAATTAAGCTATTGGCCCTTGCAAACCCCGCCTTAACCCGGCGGGAGGGTGGTTATTCGTCTGTATAAACTAAAACAGGCTCTATATCTTCTTCGTATCGATAGTATCCGATGAACTCACCTTCACACCAAGGCTTAATAAACTCGAAAAACTGCTCAATCTCGCCGTTGTAGTTTTTTATGTCACCTTTGGCGAGTAATGAGTATTGTCCCGCAATGCTGTCACTTGTTAGATTTCCGCACTCGGTTAGTGGCAGGTAGTAGCTTCCGTTATTAAACAGATAAGCCCACCGAGACGGCTTATCAATCAAGCATTCTGCTTCATGATTCTTATCACACATGGCAGAAATAACGTCTATTACTTCGCTTGGTGTTTCTTTTTTTAAGTCTGCGTTTACATAAATTTCTGTGTACATTCCCATCTTTCTATCTCCTAATCAGCAACCCTATTATAGGATTATAATCACTTATGTTAATGTCAATTTGCGACAGGTTTATAATAATTTGAATCGCTTGCTTACCATTGGGTGCTCAACCAGCGTTGTAGTTACTCGTTCAGCCTCTTTGGCTATACGATCAAACATACGGGTGACATCGCTAATCCAGTACACTACATAAGTACTACCGTTGGCGCTTTCGTGCGTGTTGCGAACAGATCCAGCCGGGCGTGGGCCATACGCGCTTCGCAATGCTTCATCGATCGCCCACTTAGGAATGCCATAGATGCTATTGATTCGATTACGCAGAGCAGTAATGCCCTCTGCATTAGCTGGCCGCTGATCCCAGATTGTTGTGCTTTCTCGAATCTCTTCTACTTCGGCAGACAGGTTGGCCAGGGCTTTAGCTTGTGCTGCCTGGTTGCGCTCAACCTCAACCATTGATGTGGCCATTCCGGCAATCATTTCAAGCGTTGTCATAGGCTTTGGAGTCTGGCTAGCTTCCAGTTCTTGCCATCGATCGACAACAGCCGCAGTGAATTCAGGTGATAAACGAGCAACAACCACAAGGCTATCTCGTTTATTCAGATGAAACTGCTTGTATGTGTTTCCACGGTGCTCGTAGTCTAACTCCTGAATTTCAGGGGTTAAAATTTGATCAGCAATCAGTCGGCGGATTAGCTGAGTTACATTGTCGTGACGCTTTTCTGTCAACTCCGCAATCTCGCGGGATGACATGGTGGCGGACGTATTGGTAGTAATTAAATTCATATCTTTGCACTCTTGAGGGTGGCGGACTAACATTCGAGTTCAAGCGCGGAGAGTGAACCGCCACGAAATGCCGCCATATATTTTTATCAGGCTTGAATCTGATTTGGTTAGTATAGCTTAGTTATCAAAGCCCGTCGATTTCGATTTTCACACTTATTCTCCTATGGGTTATGTGGTTTTAACTTTCTTTTCTAATTCTTTCATTAGCTTGTATGTTTCCGGCGCACGTCTACCATTGCACCAATCAAACCCAACCTCATCAATAAATGTCTTTTCTAGCAAATCCCAGTTATCGATAACTGATTTCCAATGATTGCTAATCTTTGAGATCTGATCAAACTTATCTTTAATCTCTGGGATCTGCTTTACAAGCTTAAGGCATCGATTAAGGTCTGCAGGGTCTGAAGGAGTGCATTTGTATTTGGGCTTAACACCACAGCTAACAAATGCCATGCACTGACTGCTAATACCCACATCATCACCAGCAGTCCATTCAAGGACTTTTAGCGCTAAATTCTCACTCATCACCACCCTCCAGTGCCTTGTTAATAACCATTAAAATTGTACTTTCTTTGCTGTAGCCGCTATCGAGCATAGAGGTCTTAGCCATGTTCAAAGCCTCCCTAAGTCTCTCTACTTCAGCGGTTAGGCTGTCGTGGGAGTTGATGGCGTGGGCTGCATACCCCATAACCATGGACGAAGATAATTCATCCTCTCGCTCATCCTCAAAGAAGCATTGAGTTACCTCAAGCGCGTCATTACGCACGGATATTCCATGTACCCTGCCTAAGAACACATCACTCATCTTCTTACTCATTGGTTTCTCCTTTGTCTTTGATTTGACATACTAATTCAGCTACAAGGTCAACAAGATCATCATAATTCCAAGATTCAAACGGATCTCCGTCAAACTCAGAAACATCGAAACCCAGACCTTTTAAATCCTTAAGATTCTTTTC
>Ga0255768_10001261_pt1 | contig 26216 bp, 9 predicted proteins | sample 071ome_33_FD_179983 | JGI IMG/M metagenome (GOLD analysis project Ga0255768, IMG submission 179983) | Coastal salt marsh microbial communities from the Groves Creek Marsh, Skidaway Island, Georgia - 071412AT metaG (version 2) | ecosystem: Environmental > Aquatic > Marine > Intertidal zone > Salt...
GCCATAGTCAGCGAGGTTGGGTGGAGTCCAGTCGTCGGGAACTTCGGATTCGACAAGAACCTCTGGTGCCTTATATCCACTACCAGAATTGGTAACTTCAACAACATTGATTCCAACAATTGCTCTGATGTTTGCATCAAATCCACTGATAGAATCAACACGAACAACAGGTCTATTTACATATCCAGAACCAGGTGCAGTAATTACGACCTTATCGATAAATCCAGTTCTTAATATCGCGGTTGCATCTGCATTTTGTCCAAACACAGAACCAAGATAGTCGAACGTAATCAAAGAGTTGGAAGATTCAATAACAGCAACTTCACGGTCTTCAGTTTCACCCTGAATGGAAATAATATCACCTGGTTCAATTGGTGGGACAACTTCAGCAGCATCAACGTCTGCTTCAGAACCAACGTAAGAGAACGCTGCAAAACTAGATCCAACGCGAGGAATTTCCGAGAAGATAATTCTCGAACCAACAATCTCAAAACCAACACCAGGTTCCTGAATAACACCATTGAGTGAAACAATAATGTTGTTTTCAGGTCTAATTGTAGAAGATTGTACACCCTCTGTCAAAGTCAGCGAGTAGAAAACATCATCGCGCTTGAGGTTGAAAGACTGACGCAGCGAGTCAAACTCGAACGAAATATCATCCAACTGTCTCAGTTTACCAACATAGAATCCAGTAAATGTTGAACCAGGATCGGGTGGTTCGCTAAATTGAATTTTATCGGAGAATGCGTTGTATGCATTACCAGCACCAGGAGGTTGCAGAATACCATTGACAAAGATGAGCATGTGACCTGCAGGATCGGGCAGGTATGCGGTGCCATTATTGATAGTAAGGTCAAATGTAGTTTGAGAACCATCAAATCCTCTGAAGGATCTCTTCACGCGGGCGCGTGCGATAACCTTATCAAGAATTACGGACTTATAACCATCAGTAGAAATTACATAGTCATACTCAGACCAAGTTCCAATAACGTTAGTCAAATACAGGCGCTTATTAATACCAACTGTGCGAATATCATTAACAAGACCATAAGCACCGCCAGAAACAACTACTTTTGTCGTAATTGTAGTATTTGCAACCGCAAGAGCACCACCGCCAGCAGGACCAAAGTCTGCAATTGGGTCTGTAATGATAAAGTCGCCAACAATAGGTGAAATGTAAATGTAATTGTTATCAGTATCAACACCCGTGATAATTGCTTGCTTAGAAGTGTCACGTCTAGAAATATATCTGTAGATATAATTACCAACAGTAAATCCAGATGCATCAGCAACACCCAGACGGGTATAACCGCCAGAAATAATTCTGGAACCAATGGAAACATCTAATCCAGTATATTGCTGTACTTCAAGATATAATTCTGTGGTTCCAGCGTAAACAACACTTGTTGTCTCATATGTTCCAACTAATGTATCCGTATCAACTGTTAACTTACCACCAGAGTTGTCAAGAACTGCAGACTCAGCACGTAGGAATCCTGTAGGAGTTGCGGTATAGCTATTTGTATATCCAAGGAAAGGAATATCTTCTGTAAAATTACCAATAAGTTTAATGAGATGAAGTCTATTCTCAATAGCACTGAGAACTGCTGTTGTAGTATTCTCCTGTCCTTCGATTACATCTAGAATTTGCCAGGTTCCTGCTGTAACTTCAACATCGAGATACTTATAGTTTTCATCTTCAAAGAATCCATAAACAAGACCAGTTACAGAAGGATCGCCCTGCTTTTGTACCTCTTCGCCCATAGTGAAAGGTCCATCAGTAATATCACCATCAATACGGAATCTCTTGAAGACCTTGGCAATTTTTGCTCTATTTTCAAATACTGTCTTAACTTCAGCGTTATTATTGCTGTAAAGACCATAGAAGTAATCAGAAGTAGTAATACCTCCACCAACTCCTGTGGGTAAATATGTAATTCCATATTCTTTAGGGGGAAGAGTAATGCCAGGATTAACAGTTACTCCTGCATAGTAGATACTATTGTCAAGTTGTTGTCTATAGAAGTCAATATTCTCCCTAACAATTGTGAGAATTGCGTCAGTATTATACTCCAATCTCCAATCGGGATTATCAAAGGCATAATTAGAATTAGCAGAAGGAGATGCTAATGCACCATTAAGTGCCGCTTCAATATAATCTTCTAAAATTGTCAGAGCAAAATTCTTGATGTTGTATTCAGAATTAGAGTAGAAGATATCACCGCCAACAGCAGTATATGCATCAAAGACACCCTTATTGAGTTTAGCACCCCAAACAAAAATACCCGAAGTACCATCACCAGTATAAATTTGTGCTCCACTAGCATTTCTAACTTCAACTTGTGTTGTAAGGTCAGAGAAACCGAAGGAGAACTGCATAGTAGCATATACTCTATACCAACCATTTCCGAATGGAATGACTCCAGTAGAATAACTAATCAATCCACCTTCTGTTTGGAAAATAGAACCAGTAGAACCATCGGTCAAATCAATATCAAAGAATACTCTTTGTTGAGATGCTTGTCCATAATCGAGTGCAGCAATAAATCTGACACGATTAAATTCACCAGCTTTCAAGAATACAGAAGTTGTGTATGTCTGATTTTCACCATCAATAGAAGCACCTTCATCAAAACTAGTTAATGCAGTATCAAATTTAATTAAACCGTCATCAAAAGTGTTGAATGGAGCAAGTGTGTATACTCTATCAAACGTATGGATAGCAGATGTTGCATCTGCTGTAATTTTTTCTGCTGTTTGTGTATTATCTGGAGAAATTGCATTATTAGCAATCCATGTTGTATCACTAGAATTCCAGTTGACTTGGAATGCTTCTGGGTTTGTCCACAAATTAGTTGTAGAGAACTCAGATTCAACTGGAGACTGAATGAGTCTCGCGTCGTTGAATGTCAGTACATTACCAACATTAACGTAGTAATCGAATACAGATCCAACGCCACTAACAGGAATTGTAGATGTTACATTAGAATCTCCACCAGTTAACAAGTCACCATCAGCAAATACTGTTCCTGTAATTGGTCCAATATACAGAGCATTACCAGTATCTTCAAGAACCTCTGCCGTACCACCACCACTGGATGTGAGTGTTTCTCCCTTGGTGAATCTTTGGGTATCAAGAACAACGTTAACATTGGTAAAAGTACCAGCAACTTGTGGATTACCGCCAACAAATGTTACTGTTGGTGGATTTGCTGGGTCATAACCAGTACCAGGATTGGTGATAGTTACGGTCTGAACTACTCTGAGAGTTTGGAAGTCTGCTTCAGCATCTTGTGTTGCGGACAACTCTTCTTCTGCATCGGAGAACAATACCGAGATTACTCCCTCAAAACGTTTTTGGTCATCAATAACACCAAATCTAGCTAAACCATAATGATCATAGATTACGTTATTTTCAAACTGAGTCTGTCTAATTCTAAATCTAGTCTGAGACGTTTTTGCGCCAGCAGGAAGATTGGCAACAACTGGTGTTAATGTCGTAAACGATGCAGCATTAGAACCAGCAATTAAGGTTTGAATTGTTGTCCAAGTTGCACCAAGGTCAGTAGAATATTCAAGAATTAAATCATCATTAGTTTCTGGTGTATCACCACCATTAGTACCATTACCAGCAATCACATAAGCACGGAATCTGTCAGAGTTAATAGTATTCAAATCTGTAGTTTCGCACTGTCTAGCGCCATTTGCAGCACCAAATCTAACATAGCGATTACCAGTTAAGAATCCATCAGTAGAAGTAGTTCCAGCACCACTATTTTGTGCTTCAGTACCAGCACCGAAGTTAACAAAATCATCAGCATCAAAAACAATGCCATCATAAACAATCGAAGTTACCGCATTTCCAGTAAGAATTGCTGTAGCACCATCTTGAGTAATATTTGTGCCACTAAGTGTGATTACGGGTGGATATGTATATCCAGAACCACCATCAGTAACACTAATGATATTCAAAGGACCATCAGGTTCAAGTTCAGCAATCGCTGCTGCTTGAGTGCCAGATACAGGTGCTGCAATTGAAACTGTTGGAGTGCTTCTGTATCCAGTGCCACCAGTGAATTGCAGTTCGCTGATAACACCCTCTCTTTGCAGAGAAATTCTTCTTGCTTCTGTCGTATTTCCAGAAGAAGTATCAGTGATAATAATGTCATGGGAGAGGTTTTCAACCAATCCATCAATAAAGTCATTGTACTGCCAAGAACCAGCACCGAATTGACTGTCGATGACATTGGCAATTTCTCCTCTATAGTAATTCTTATTGAAGAGAAGTTGTTGAGAAGCAAATCTACCTGGTTTACCAGCAGGAGACAGAATATTAACAGCAATGTCAACTAACTCACCATATTTTGCCATAACTGCCTGAACGTTCGTCATGGTCAGTACATCACGATATGCGGGAGTTTCACTGTATACTGCAGAATACAGAGGATCAATTACGCCAACTCCTCTATCATATAACTGATTTTGAATTGCCTTGAGTCCCAAGAATCTCAGTTGTTCAATTGCAAAGATAGTTGCAGAAAGTTGTTCTTCAATGTGGTTCAACTGCAGATTTGCGGTCAAATAGAATTCAATTGCTTCAATAGTGCTATTGTTTCCACCTGTTTGTAAATCGGAGATGATGCTAGGAAGAATGTAACTCTTGAGGTCTCTGATGCAAGTAGTTCTACCCGCACTACCATCTGGATACGAGAATGCATTATAAGAAATATTATTAAGAGTATAAGTAAACTCTTGATCCAGTAAACCTACTGCTTCCTCTGCGATAAAGTCTCTATTGAAATAGAGTCTATCAGCAGCAATATTATAATCATCACCAGTTGGGGCAATTGTATCATTCAACTTGGTAATAAGAGTATCAATTGCACTTTGAACATTGGCACAGTTACCAGGGTCATTAGTAATACCCCAGTCACCGATAATCAATGCATTAGTGTTGGTATCATCAAGGTCTCCTGTGATTGCTTGTTTTGCATAGTAACCAAGTCTTGTATGTGCGTATACAGACTGCCAGATTTGCAATCTAATGTGAAGAAGACGATTATTTGCACCGATGTAGAACTTAGCGGCAGATACTGTATCGAGATTTCCACCAACTTCAATGTCAGTAGCAATAGAGTCGAGGATAAGACCAAGGTCAACTTTACATCTATCGGTTCCGTCACCACTACCATCTTCATTTCTAGGCATGTCCAGCGCAAGGTCTGGATATCTCTGAATGAGATCGTATGATGCTTTATCGACAATTGCAGTTCTATTGGCACGAATTAAGTTTGCGGCATCATAGAATCTGTTTCTATCAACAGAACCAATGATATTGGAATAAAGAACATCATTTGCATCATCGGTATAGTTTGCTGCAAAGTCAACCTCATAGTAATCATCTACGGTAGCACCGAGATATTCAATTTCAGGTTCAACCTTAGTAACACTACCGAGGTGGTCAACAGGAGTAACCTGACTTGCTTGATCGAGGGTGTCAACCAGAATGTTCAGGAGGTTATCTGCTGTGGATACAACGTCGGCACAGTCGCCAGTTGTATAGTTGAGTACAGAAACTGCATTTGTACTTGCAGAAACAAACGTATGTACAAACTGAGCATCTTCTGGAGACTCACCAACGTTCACAGTAATAGTTGTAGCACCTACAGCATCGATGCCAATGACCTTATTATAGAATGGGTCATCAGTACGTGGATAAGCGTGCTGAGTGGCATTATCATCAGAATCACATGTGAATACAATAGAACCAGCAGCAATCTTAATTTGGTCATTGGTAGTCAAACTGTGGGACCCAATGGTCAGAACCATATCACCTGTTGCTGGGTCATAAGTAGCATCAGTTGGAGTAAACTGAGTATATACAGTATTGTTAGAATCTGTAATTGTAGTATCAGTAAACTGAGTTACTCCATGAGAACCAGATACTGTCCAGAGAACATTATTGATGATATAAGGAATCATATCACCAACTTTGTTGTATGCCCAGATTGTTTCTTCAACTTCAGTCTCAATGTGGTTGAGGGTGACTGCAGAGGGAACTGTTCTATCAACATAAATCGCTGCTGCGTCCCACATATGACTGTTGGAACCATTACGAAGGTCTTCACAGATTTGCTGAACTACATCACGGATATCATCTTCACAATTTACATCACCACCAGGAATAACCAGGGAAGGATACTGCTGCTTGGTCAGATAAACAACTTCTTTTGCAATGAAATTTTTGTTTCCTTCAAGTAAGTTTGCAGCATCAAGGTATCTCTGACTATTGCCAGTAAATCCTGCAACTGGAGCAGTTTGATTATTTGCATTATAAGTCGCAAGGATAGCATCATTATTAAAGAGTTCACCAAATGTAAAGTCTTGTGCTCCAGACCAATCTTCCGTGTAAGTTTGGTCATTTTCACCATCAAAGTGAACAAGAAGTTTAGTATTTACATCTCCTTGGAATAATCCATTGCGAGCAGTAAATGCTGCTGTATAACGAGCAAGATTGGAGAATCTCAATTCATCAATATAACCAGCATACAGATTAGCATTTGTATAATCAGCACCAATGCTGACTGGTTTAGCAACATAGGTACTTGCATCAGTTCCAGTTCCAACTTCTGCACCATTAATATACATCTTAGTATCATTTGCCCCAGTAGTATTTCTAACTACTGCAAGATGATACCAAATATCTTCAGCAACATTAGTGCTGGAACTAATGATATCAACACCATTAACATTAAAGCGAGGTTGAGCATTTTCAATATACAATCTCATTGCAACTTCAGTTGCACCAACTCTCATATCAAATAAAGTTGCTGTACCAGTAATAGATGCTACGTCTGGACGAATCCACATTTCAAGTGTATATGGATCGGTGCCAATCGCATAATCAGTAGAAGAAGACTCCGTTACGTAATCTCCCGTTCCATCGAGGTACAGTGATGTATTGCCAAACTTCTTCTGTGTTGTGGAGAGTTTTGCATCTCCATTAAAAGTAAATTCATGTACATCTTTTCCAGTAGAAAGGCATCTTCCAATTTTTCCAAGATAAACAGTTTTTCTTGCTTGATTGTAACCAATAACCTCAGCTTTGGTATCTTCAGAACGAATGATATGACCAGATGAGAAGAATCCAGAGCCATCAGCGTTTGTAAGAGTTAGTTTTCTGATGATAAGTTCTTCAGAAGACAAGAAATCACCAGTAGAATTGCCATATTCAATCTTATGGTTCTTGATAAATTCACCATCTACAAATTCACCACTTTCATTATCATATGGAAGAATGTAATTTGTTACTAATTCATTTTCTGGGAACTTGGTATTAAAATCGGTTACATTATCATCAAAATCAACCACTGCAATCTGAGATTGCGAAATGTCATCAAGAACAATGTTTGGATATGTAACGGAGGAAAGTCTGTCAAAGAGTAAAGCAAAGAAAGAAGAACCTTCAGAAATTTCTACTTGCTCAACAACAGAATCGGTTACTGGGTCTCTATAAGGTGTGGTTGAAGTAATTCTAGCAACAACGCCAGATTGAGCTGCAACAATAACATCACCAAGAACAATATCATAAAGACCAGGAGTTGATTGATATGTACCAGTGGTCTTACTTAAAGTTAAATCATTTGTAACTGTAATATTTGTTCCATAGAAAGGAGTTTCTTGTTGAAGAGAGAGAACGCTCGTTCCAAGTTGACCTCTAAGAACTGTCAATGTAGTAGAATCATTATTCTGTACAATTCCCGTTACCTCAACAATTTCACTACCAATCTGATAATTATCACCAATTGTAAATACATCGGATGGAGGAGCGACAGGTTCATCAACTGTTGCAGTGTAACTAATAACTTCAAATGAAGTTGTAGAAAGTCCTACACCATAACGAAGTTTTGCTAAAGGTGCCTCAGAACCTTTTTCGAGGTTGACATCTTCAATAACAGCAGTATTGCCCTCTAAGTTAGTGATATTTTCACCAAAGATAAAGAGACCATTATTAACTACCGATGTTTGGAGCGTAAAGATTGCTGCAAAACCAGTTGTGTTGCCCAACACAAGTTCATTAGTAGTGAACGCTGTTCCCTCAGTAAAGAAACCAGAAATAGTATTACCAACGACTTTTGTTACGGTTAATCTTGCTCCAGATGCAGTACCAGTTAGGACATTACCAATATTTGGGAAAATGCCGCTGATGCTGGTAAATTCCAAATCAACTGTAGAAATTTGCTCAATCTCCACGTTTACATATTTGACACTAGCAGGAGGTGCTGGAGGTTCAGAGAAGACAATAGAATCACTTTGAATCTCAAATGCAACTTCTGGAGTTTGAACAACACCATTAAGAATAACCATCAACTGATTAGCATTAGCAATAACAGGGTCGCCATTATTGACAGTCAGTGGGAATGCAGTTCTAACTCCATCAAACAGATTTGAAATATCATCGATTCGTTGAACAACTGAAGTCAGAATATTTTCTGAAGATGTCAGTCTCTTCTGGCGGAACAGAACCTCAGTGTTATTAAACTCGCTATAAACGGGTTCAACCAGAGTAAAGTTTTGAATATTTGGAACAATTGCTTCATTTGCAAGTTGAACCGACTTTGTTAGTTCAAAGAAAGTGTCCTTGTTAGGAATATTAGTGTAATCACTGATAGACAATTCACCAAATACCTTAAACGATGCTGGGTGAACATTTCTAACGAGAATATCTTTCCATTCACTAATCGATACTGCAGACTTGACCGCATAGGAGAAGTCTTGGTAGTAGTAGGAGTCCTGAATCTTCTGAACAATTTCTGAAGGTTTGCCAACGTCATCAATAAATTGACCTGTTGTTTTGGTAATTGGTCCAACTTCAAGAACACCTCTAGCAATCTTAAGTGTTGAGATAATACCAGAAGACTTAGAAATAACACCAGTTACTCTTTCGCCCTGAACAAATGTTCCCTCGTAATCGACGAGTTTGAGAATTCTAGGACCAACCTGCCAACCAGAGTTGGTAGAAACATATGCAGTAGCAGTTGCAACATCGAGAGAGTTGCCCTGATATACAAGTTCACCTTCAAGGAAGGTAGATGTAATTACATTTGCTTCAGCAGTAGCACCGAAAGAACTTGTTAATACCTGCTGACGACCAGTTCCAGCATTAACAAAATTAATAGAATCTCCAAGTTCAGCATTCGCTGCAGTTAGAGCAATTTTCAGTTGGTCATCTTCCAGAGAATTTTCTGTTCCAGAAATTGCATAGTATGTAGTAGTGCCATTTAGTCTTCCAACAGCACCAGATGCTAGTGGAAATTCAACTCCCTCACCAGTATCAACTACATTCAATGTAATTTCAGCACCATTTGAATACCATGTGGGAAAGCAAACTGGAGTAATCCAAGGTCAAGGTTAATAACATAGTTGAAAGAAGACTTCAATTCAACACTTGGTTGAGAAGAATAACCTGAACCAGGATCCTTAACTTCAATTGTATTCAATCTACCATTTTTAATAGTAGCTTCTGCAATTGCACCAGAACCACCACCACCAGTAATTACAACCGAAGGTGCTTGAGTATATCCAGAACCAGGATCGGTAACAGTAATACTATCAAGAATACTTGTGGATGTCAGTTGAGCATTAATTGGGAATGTAATTTCTGGTCTCAGTGTATAGTCATGAGTATAATCAAATCCAAAGTTGTTGTTCTTCAGATTCTTAATCTTACCAATCTCCTCACCCAAAGTAAAGAGAGACGCGCCAGTACCAAATGGAGGAATAACAACATTGAGGATTGCACCAGAACCTGTTAGACCAGCGCCAAGAATGCCATTAATTGATTCGATATCGATATAAGCAGTAGTATATCCTTTACCAGGACTTGTAACAACGACTTTTTGTATTTGTCCTGGGATGAGTCCACCTTCATCATCACTACCATCGGCAACGGTAATTGAGACAAGACCACCTTCACCGTCACCTTGAATTGGAACTCCAGCATAAACACCAACCGCATATTCAGTTCCAGGTTCTTCAATTTCAACTCTTTCAATATTTCTAGTGGATTGAATAGAAGAAACAATTGGAAGTTTATTGTAGAATCCACCAGGATTTACAATACGGATATTGGAAATAGAACCAACTGCCTTTGTAGAACTTGTCGAGTAAGATGCATTACTAATGGTAGCAACATCTTCTGGTTGATTCAGAAGTAAGAATCTAAAAGTATCATCACCTCTAGTAATTGTGCCACCAGATGTCGATGTAATCAAGAATGTACCAACATAAGGAGAGAAAGTAACATCTAAGTAACTTTCTGGAATAATTGGAGAATCAACACCAGTTCTAGATGGGTCAAAGTAATATGAGATATTTGTAATTACATCTTCAGTTACTTTGAGTTTTACAGAAGGAGTTGGTACTCCCTGTCCAGTAACACCTGGGGTGCCAATTCTTTCAATAGAGTTGAAAGAATATTCAAGTTTATAAACGGGGTCTCTAGAGAATGAAAGATTTCCACCAAGCAGAGACGAGTGACTAAGGTCAAACAGATACTGGTGACCATAGTACATCTTCAGAGTTGGAGACTTAACAAATACACTCACGCTGGAGGCAGATGTGGCAGGAGATGTAACTGCAACGCTATTTAACTTATAGGTAAATTCTACAGGACTAATAATTTCATCAACAGGGAAAGAACCATCATATTCATCATAAACGGTCAGTCCAACTGTTTGAGATGGATTTCCATCGATGAAAAGTTGTTCACCTTCACGGAGATAATGAAGAGTATTGCTGATTACATATACCGTGTCACTGTTAGCAAGTGCAGTAACTTGTAAAATCTTAGAAAGATTTGTAACTAAATCAATCTTAAGTACACCAGTCAATCCAGTAATTTGAGTAGTTGTATATGAAGAATTGAACGTAATTTGACCAGATTCTAATTGAATTACAGAACCAGGAGAATAAGGAGAAGAACCCCCAACCTCAACAATTCTTACTGCATAATCAATATCATTAAAGGTCTTAAACTTTGCATACTCATCCAAATTATTAGTTCCACCAATATCTTCTGGAGCATCGAAATTGGCAAGATCGATGTCAAATGTTCCAGGAGTAGTATTGTTTATTTCAGCAAATGTACGATTAATTTCGTTAATGTCATTTGGAACAGGTCCTGTAACTCCATAGCTGCTTTGCTCAGCGAATTGTTCAGTGGAAAGTTCATATACATTTAAATCATTGTCCCAACTATTGTTATTAATTGCAACAAAGACTTTATTATTATCATAATCAACTTTAGTAATATAACCACTGTTTACAAATGTTGTGCCATTCTTAAGGACAAGTTTTGCACCAACAGTAAATACAAAGTTCTGATTAATAGTCAGTTCCTGAACATTATCAATTTTAACGATATCAAATGTCTTGAAATAATATCTATCTCTTACATTCGCAGTTACTTTAAGTTTTTGAGAACCTGGGGAAGGAACCGTAGATGTTCTAGAACTCCAAACATCTCTGGAATAAGTAAGAGAAACTGTTCCTTCGGACATCGTGATAGGAGCATCACTATAATCTAGGGATTGTAATCCAGATTCTCCAATGGCATAACCTGTTGATGTAAGAGTCAATGCAGACCCAGTTACAGCAGAAACAGAAGTTCTAGTAAATCCATAATCGGTATTGATGTTAGAATTAAATGTATCTAATCTAACCGCATCGGCATTTTTATCAACCTTGATTCCAAATCCAACATAATCAATGTAGTCATATCTTGCATGTTGTTGAGCAAACCAATCAGTGTCTGTCCAAGTATAGTTGAGAGCAATTGCACTAGCAACAGGAAGAGTGAGTGGATTACCAAAATCACTAGGAGCAGTTACAGCAACTGCTCTGTTACGGATTCTAAGAGAATCTACAAAGAATTGACCTTGATTATCTTCAATAAATCCACCAGCACCAGCAAATCCAGGAATATTGCCAATATGAATATCCTTAGAACCTAAAGATGTATCGTTAACATTACCACTAATTTGTTCGATACCATTTACATATACTTTAAAGTTATTGCCTTCTTTTTTTAAAGAAATTAACTGCCAAGTATCATTCGCAAACAAATTACTATTTGTTCCCAAAGCAGCAGAGGCACCAGCAATAGAATTGGTATCGTTTGCAACAACCAATTCAATTCTACCATTATCAGCAGTACCATCGGTATTATAATATAACCAAAGACCACCAGTTGTATCGGTTGCATCACCAATAGCAAAGAGAGTTTGTTGGTCTGCTACTAAAGTTTCTGCGTATCCATTAGCATCGTCTTTATAGATAAGGAAATCTATAGTAAAATCTCCACCAAGAGCATCACCTAAAGATGTTCCTGCAATCTTTGCTGCACTATTTTCCCAAACTGTAGATTGACCTGTTTGGAATCCATAAATTTTCAGAATAGAATTCTCATTAACAACTGAACCACTAAGTCCAAGAGTAGTTAATGTATGGTGTTCTGTTGTATCCGATAAGTCTGAATCGAATGTATAGATTGCTTCATTTCTATTCCAAGATGTCTGACCAAAGATATACACATCACCAGAAACATCAACATCCATAGTATAAGCAGTAATGCCCTCAACATTACCTTCAGTGAAATTAGTAGTCGAATGATTTACAATTTCACCCTTATAGTTAATCTTTAAGGAATCAACAGTTTTCTTATCATTAGTATTATTTGTTCTGCTAAAAACAATATTCAAATCATTGAAAATATCAAGAGAAGATTTGGCAACAAGATTAATATCTCTGCCTGGTGTAAGATATCTGTAATTCCAAATAGATTCACCAGAACCATTAAACTTACCTACCCAGAAACTGTCTCTGGTAGTATCATCACTCTTCAATTGAAGGGTTGCGGATACGTACATTTCATTAAATTCATCAATTACGAGACTTGCATCCAGGAAAGAATAAGCAGAATTCTTTATCTCCTTAATCCAGTCAATAGTAATCGAAGCATTATTGATAGTTGCCCTCGCAAGTGCAAAATCTACGTCTGCCGAGTTCTGAGTCAATCCAGTTTCTAGGATAAAATACAAAGTATTATCAGAATTTAAAACTGCATCAACGATCTTTTCACTGAAAGATGTCGAGGAAACTTTTCTCTTACTAATAAATGTGCCAGTAGAATCTAAGACAGCGATAAATCCATCATAAGGATTTGAAGAGTTTGTATTTGTATATCCGAAGATAATTACTCTATCTTCACCATATGGAATAATTTTAGTAATATTATCCGAACGTGTGCCACCAGAAATACCAGCATATGCTTTTTGGAATTGTAAAGTTGCACTCAGACCATCATTCGCCTGAGTATATTTTGCAACAATAACATCTGGGTTATATGCATCCAAAATAACACTATTTGGTTTATTAATACCAACTACCCAAACTGTATTATTATCAACGTAAATTTTCTGGAATTCTGAATAATACTGTCCAGATGTTAACTCAAGAGTTTTTTCCCACTCTTTGACACCACCAGCAGACAACTTAGCAACAAATGCAACTGTATTACCAGCAGCATCTAAAGTTTGCCCGCAGATAAACGATTCTTTATCAGAATTTACAAATACATCATTAACTTTGACATATTCTTCTGTATTTTCAATTTTAGAAATAAAGTAATCGGTTTTCTTAAACACCTGTGGGTGTGAAAGGATAACTCTAGGATTCTCAGTATATCCACTACCAGAATTCAGAATATTTACCTTTCTAATGGAACCTACAGAATCTACAACCGCTTCAAGTTCAGCACTTTCACCATCACCATCAATAATAATTGATGGTGGAATATCATCATTATACCCACTTCCATTCTGGTCAATTACAATATCTTCAATACCTTTAAATTGACGAACAACAAAAGTTTTATTAGTATTCTCAATGTTTTCATTGTAGTCAATAAAAACAGTATCGCCTTCAATTAAGTTATGAGGTTCTTCTGTTCTAAGAACACCATAGTTCTCGCCATTTAGATACTCATATCCATAAGAAATGATATTCTCACCCTTAATTCTAGATACTCTAGCAGAAGCACCAGAACCACCTGTTCCAGTGTTATCGAAAATTAATTTATCATTTACCTGATAACTGATACCAGCATTTTCGATAACAAAGTCGGTGATTGATGCATTTTCAAATCGACTGGTCGTTTCTACCTCAATATCAACCTTAGATTCAGTTCTAACTTTGGGGAAATAGTCAAAAATCTGAAGGGGAGGTTCTTCTAAAATTTGATCTGGGTCATCAAGTTCTTCTTGATTAATTACGCCATCTCTATTTTCATCCTCTACTTCAAAGAGTAATAGGTCTCCATTCTCAAGAGACAGAGAGTTTGTCGAAGCATTAGGAATTCTTTCTACATCAATATCAACATTCTGATATGGATCACGGAAACGAACAACGCCACGGGGAATATTTTGCTGTGTAGCATCACTAGAAAGATTCCAAATATCAACAACAGAATTGAAACTTGGACCTAAGATATAGGGGAATAATGGATTGCCATCTTCAGTATTATCAATAGTTACAAAATAGCAATATCTACCATTTGGATATTCTGGCGTTTTACAAAAACGTCCATTATACTGGTCTAAATCACCCAAAGCAAAGGTGTACTCATAGTCCTCAATATAAGTTCCTGCAGGATCTATTGATAGAGAAGGTCCTTCAATTCTATAAGGATTTGGATTGGAGACTTCATTGTAAACTAAATTAGTCTTTACTCTATAAGAACTAGAAACTCTAACAATTGTGGATGCTTGATCTGTTGGGTCCTGATAACCATATGGACCATAAATGGGAGTTCCATCAAATGCCCAACCAATAATAGGAGAGTGTCCTAATTGAGTCTCTTGCTCTTTAATTTCACCACTTGTATTCAGGAATAAATTATCCCCTAAGATATAACGGAGTCTTTGTGGATTGGAAAGGTGTGCATATTCGCCACCATATTGATTATTATAACCCTCAAAAACAGAACCTAAAGAATTATCAAATGTAGAAGATTCTTGTAAGTTATAAGTCCACTTAAATACATTAGCACTAAATTCAGCATCTTGTCCAACAGAAGTTAGATTGATAACTGTAGTACCTTGTACATATCCAATACCTCTATTTAAAATTTCAATGCCAGTTACTTTACCAGCGTTTTCACCTTCTGTATCAATAATTGCTCTTGCCTTTGCACCAAATCCCTCACCTTGAATTTGTACTTCTGGAGCAGTTGTATATCCAACACCAGCAGAAATAGTAGCAATTGAAATAATACGTCCATTGTTGACGATTGCTTGTGCAACAGCGCCAGATCCAGAACTAATACGAACTGTCGGATTTGAAGTATAAGAAGTTCCTTGAGTTAGAAGAGTTGCTGACTTAATTGGTCCACGAACAGAAGCAGTTGCAGTAGCACCCTGTCCACCACCACCAACGATTGTAATTGTTGGTTGTGAAGTGTATCCTGTACCACCATCGGTAATCAAAACATTAGATACAACACCCTTAGTAATGATTGCCGTTGCAGACGCTCCAGAACCGCCTCCACCAACGATAGAAACCAGAGGAGAAGAAGTGTACCCAGAACCTCCTTCCTCGACCTGGATGTCTGTTACAGAACCATTTACGACGACTTCAGCAGTAGCTCCACTACCCCCGCCACCAACAATATTGATATTTGGTGGGGATGCGGCATCATAATCTTGACCACCATTTAAAATAGAAATATCTACAATTGGTCCAAAGGTTTTGGTTTCAGTGGATTTATACGACCAAATTGAAACGCCATTAACCCATGTACCAATTGGTCCAGGCTTGATTAAATCTTTTGTAGAGATTGTTACTGGAGTTTGTGGAAATCTATTTAATTTTCTTTGGTTTCCAGGAAGAAGTGCAGAACCAGGGAAAGGTCCGACATTATAGTTTGGAATACCTGTAGATGCAATATAGACATGATTATCGTTAAAGAACGAGTTTTGTACGTTAGTAGTATAAACCGAGATATTATTATCAATTGCATCATCAGTTGACTTACCTTTATTGAGGTCAACTGAAATAAGAATATTTCCTTGTGGTTCAACTAAAGCAGTTTGTGGAAGTTGATATTGAAAAACGGTATCACTATCTCTAGAAGTTACTGAAAAGGTTCCATTATACAGAATTGGATTTGCACCATATACGGTCACTTGGTCTCCAACAAGAAGACCATGATTATTTGTGCAGGTAACTGTCGCAAATCTGTCGTTAATTCCACCAAAAGTAATACTTTCAACTTCAATCAATTTCTTAACATTGTATAACCAGGTGTTCAATAAAGGTTGTTCACCAGTACCACCAAGCTTAGCAACGGATAACTTATCACCAGGCAGATAATATGAACCAGTATCAGTTAAAGTTGTTTGTTGAGCATCAACAATACCAACGATATTCATCACAACCTCTTGAGAGGTTCCTTTATTCAAATAAACTCTAAAATTAGAGGTAATTTCTGTAGCAGAATCCCAAGATCTAGAATTACCTACTCCACCAACTGTTCCTGTAGTTGCTCTAGTACATTCAATAAACTGGTTTAACGATTTCTCCTTATATCGAACAACTTCAGAATCTGCAATTACAAATTCACCGTTTCTTTCTGGCCAACCAATTGTCGAGTCAACTGTAATAATACTAGTATTTTCATCCAGTGGTTCAGCAAGTTTTGTCTTATAAGGAACAATGAAAGAACCCTGAATTGTTTCTTCGGAAAGAACCAATTCGTAAATTGTAGTATTTGCAGTATTAATTGCAATGTAGTTTTCAACTAGAGCACTAGCATCTTTTACATTAATATCTGCAATATCAGCATCTTGTTGAATCAAAGCATCTTGAATATTTCTTGGATCGCCACTAACAAGAGTGGCTCTCAAGATAGTATTGATGGACCAAGTTGCTGCAGATGGTTTGATAATTTGGTCTTTGGGGTATGAAACACTGACTGTTTCACCATATAATAATTTAAAGAGATACTCGATACTAAAAGTAGTACCTTTAGTAGAATAAAAACTTTTAATATTCTTGATAGCAGTTCTTACATCAATTTCCTTATAATCAAGTTCAGGAACATCGGGTAAAAATTGCTGGGTGTACTTATCAAGTATACGTTTTACAAAAACTGCATCAAGACACTTTACTGGGGTCTCTGAGACTGCTGCAGATGCACTAGTAATTCCACTAAAAATTACATTACCGTTCTCTTCATAACCAGTAATACCACTTGCTGCTCTAGCACAATTCAAAAACTGTGCTTTAGAGTACCCAGTACCAGATTGTAATATTTCAAATCCAGTAATTTCATTGATACCAATATCAACAGAAGCTGCTGCTTGTGGAGGTGCCTGAATAACAACCTTTGGAGGAAACTCTTGACTATATCCAGAACCAAAACTTGTGATATTAATATCAGTAATTCTTCCATTAAAAATAGATGCTGCTGCTTTAGCACCAGAACCACCAAGATACTGTCCTGTGTTACTTACACGGTCATCAATAATATAAACGGAGGGAATATCTTCATATCCAGAACCACCATCTAAAATTTCAATATCAATTACTCGTCCATCACCATCAACTCTAGTTTCAAGAACTTGAGCGCCAGTTGGTTCAATAATTTTAACTCTGGGAACAGTTTCATATCCTTGACCAGGATTAAGTACGGTTACAGATACAACTTCACCATCAGAATTCAAATTTGCTCTCAAATTTGCCTTAATTCCATTTTCACCTGTTGGTTCATCGATATAAATTGCTGGTGCAGTAGTATAACCAATACCGCCACTAGATACAGTAAGTGTGCCAGAGATAGAACCATTTACAACAGTTGGAGGTTCTACAACAGCACCACCAGGTTGTTGAAATGTGATTCGTGGAACAAAAGTGTAACCACTACCAGAACTTTCTAAGGTTAATTTTGTTACACTACCATTTTCAACAGTTGCTTTTATGGAGGCAGGTGTAGAACCCTCCGTAGTTGGAGATTCAATTTTTACAATTGGGGGATTTGCGTCGCTGTATCCTACACCACCAGTTAGCAATTGAAGATTTTTTACGCCATTGATAAGTGCAATTGCTGCAGCACCACTACCACCGCTTTGAGAGTCAATAGTAATTGAAGGTGGATATTCAAATCTATAGTTCTTCCCAGACTCATTAATAGCGATAGAAGAGACTTGACCAGAGTCATTTACTCTTGCATAAGCAGAAGCACCAGAACCAAATGAGGGGATAGGTGCTTCAATGTAGAATAAATCTAATTTCCTTCCCTTTAAAGGAACAAAGCTCCTAAAAATAATAAGATCTTTGTCAAAGACAAAATCTTGTTTTGGAATTAAAAGTCTCTTATCGTAGTATGCTAAAATATACTCATCGACTTCAGGTACAAACTTTTCTCCGCTAAGAGTTACTTTAAATTCAGTTTGACCATCTCCAAAAGATGCAGAGATATCATTAAGAAGTGCAATTTCAGATTCTAAAAATCCACTGTAAAACTGAATGCTAGTTTCATCTGCACTATCAGAAGTTAATGCTTGTCTTGGTGCAGTGGTAAAGACAATGCTATTTCCAGAAACTTGATAATCGGTGTCTGGAACCAAATACTCACCATAAACTCTAACGACTAAATGCTTCGCAGAAGGTGGAGCAATTGGTCTATCCTGACTTAAAAGTGAAAACTCTCTAGTAGTTCCATCAAAAATACTAAGAGGACTCTGAAGTTCAATTGTTTTTAATTGAACTTGCTCATTGGAAATACCAGGACTAAACGCAATGTTTGGTGCCGAAGCAGTCTTTTCATAAAAAATTACTTCATCGCCAATGAGGATAGAACCATTTTCAGTTAAAAACTTTTCTACACTTTGTACCGATATTGTAGACGACTTTGTATCAATATCTTCAACTAAGATAGTTTCTCCATCGAGAATCTTGATATCCAATTCATCGATATCAAGATATTCTAAAAAGTTGTTAAGAATATTTTGTCCCAGTCCTGTCTTTTCTTGGGATTTGTAGTAATATTCAATAAACTTTGAAAACAGTTCATACTCCGAAGAAATAAAGTCTGGGAGTTGATTTGAAACTGCTTGAGAGACCTTATTGATATTCATCTAACTACGTAAAACAGGAGGATGTATTGAGTGAACCAGAGTTGTCTATAGTAGGTATATCCAAAAGTTCTGGAGTTACGTTAAACACTGCTGGTGTCAAACTATTTAGTGGGATTGTCGATGGGAACTGAGTTCCAATAGGTGTAACTGAAATCTCTGGACTAATGACATTGATAATCGTTCCAGGTGTTGTTGCTGGAATTACAGAACTGTTTGATGGAATAATAAGAACGGGAATTTGTAGTCCTGTTGGAAGATTATCTGGGTCAATAACTTCACCAACTCCAGTTGTAGTGTCACTAACACTAATTGAATCTGCATCAGCAATATTTCCACCAGTACCAATAATGTTAATGGGTCCAAAACAAATTTCGCCAGTAGTATAATTTACTGTACCAGCAGATTCATTTGTATAAATTTTTCGGTTACCTGTGTTGTAAAACGACCTCAGATTGCCATAACCATCATCTTCAAACTGTTGATCAATTCCAGGTCTATCTGCTGTTCTGAAGGGTCCTGAAAGGATTACAGGTTCTTTTTTACACTCAGTACTATCACCAGCATCCTGAGAGGGAGCACTATTATAAATTTGCGAACCAGTTGAAATACAATATGTGTTAGTTTGATTTGTATTTGGATTAATATACTTCAGAAGACTAATCTGAGTTGCAACATCGGTAATACACTTATTGGATAATTCAATTGCTCTTTCAAATGACTGTGTGCTAAACGATGAATTGAAATTATTAATTTTAGTTTGAGTGCCCCAATCCACAATTGCATTAGATATATCAGACTTAATTTGAGATGTATTTGATCCACATCCAGTATCATAGTTTACATAAATTCTTGGATTGATGTAAATATCATCAGGGTCTGTAATAACAGCATCAATTGACGCCATTGCATACTTTCTTAACTGCGAAGAAAGATTTTTCTTAGTTTGGTCATTAAGATTTGAACCAGTTTTAGTTTTAATAACGACGTACACCTTTCCGTATACAGGGGGATTTAATGAATCTCCACCATATGCAACAACTGCTGCAGCGTTGTCGTAAATATTTTTTGTAATTACCTCATAATCTTGAGCAGTTACTGCTCTATATTGTGCAGAATAATATCTTGGTGCATAGTATTTGATGGACTCAACAGATTCTGCAGAATCACCTAACTGGGATTTTGCTTTTACAGTAGTATCTACAATACTTGGAGAATATGTTGCTCCATTACTATCTCTAATAGTGCCAATAAATGCAAATGTTTGTACTCCATTTGCTTCTGCTCCACTAGTAACCATATAACGAAGATTGATTACCTCACCATCTTTAACAGATCTTCCAATACTATCATCACCAAATCTAATCTGATATCTCATATCATCCGTTTCTGATATGAAATAAACTCTAGTATCTTCTTCTAAATTTGTAATATTTTCCACTCTGGAATATAAATCCGAAGTGGTTGCCGTTTCGTTTGGTTTTACTCTAACAGTGAGGGTAGAAATGTCTGCGTTTTCGGATTGGATGATGTATTTTTGTTTTGCAAACGTATTAACCAGATAACTATAGTCGATTAAGGTGCCTTCATAAATTTCAAGATTATCAAATAACGCAACTCCAGTGGAAGGATTTACCTCTACGTTAGTATCTTCAACAAGATTCCAAACATAATTACCACCAGTTGCTACAGGACCTTTATTTAAAGTGACTGATGATGGATAAAATCCATTATTTAATACAGTTTGAACAGATAACTGCAAACATGCTTTTGAGCATATAATGGACTTGGGCGTATAGTTTAAAAGTTTTGCAATCTTTACAATATTGTCTCTAACACTTGAAGATGGCAAAAATGCCTCATTCAACGCCATGTTGGCATTAAACGAGGTATAGTAGGTATTGTATGCTAGGGTATCAATAAGATACGATAATGCAGAACCGTCAAAGTCGTAATCTGTGAACTCCGTTCGTGTTCTCAGGTACGACTTAATTGAAGATTTGATATCCTCAAAATCGAGTGCTGTTAGATTATTTGGTTGCATTATCCTAATTTTTGTAAGACAAATGTAATTTCTTCTATCACAGGAACTCCAACAACTTGATATTCAACAGATACGTTGAGTTTATTATTTTCGTATATGGGAGTTACAGAAACATTCGTTAACTCAACCCGTTTTTCATACTGAGTAATTGTATTTATTATCTCGTCTTGGATTGCGTCAACTGTAAAAGCGTCTAGTGGTTCAAATAGAAGTTCATAGACTCTTGACCCAATCAAAGGTTGAAATGGTTTTTCACCAGGAACAGTTAAGATTAAATTCTTAATTGATTGTTTTATAGAACTTTCATTTGTGACTGAAGATACATCGTCCGTAAACAAATTTCTGGCAAACGAAATATTGAAGTCCTTAAAACTTTTAGACCTCTTTAAATTTTTACCAGAAATTTGCTTTAACGCCATTTCATTTGAGCACTATCGTACTATTTATGGCGATTGGTCAACCCTTTCCTTGACCACGATAACGCTTACGAGCACCATTTCGAGAAGATGCTGCATACTTGGTATGCTGTCCCGACCCCTGCCTCGTCTTTTTAGGTTTGGACTCAATTTGAACTTTTCCACTAAGGGACTTACTGCGTGTTGCCATAATTAACCTCCTGACATTTCAACAAAAACATTAATACTACATCCAGTTACAACAGAATTGCAAGGGAATGCAGTCGAACCATCACCTAACTTGTCTCCAAATTTAGCGACTCTAACTCCTCCAATAAACACAGTTTTAGCAGTAGCAAAAACTTTTCTACCATGACCTGTAGGTGCTTCTCTGCCACCAGCAATACCTTTAGTACACCAGAAAGCAGGTGAATTTAATGTAATGAGACATTTATCACCTGTAGAGGTTGTAGTGTGTTGTGTGGGCGTAGGATGAGGAGTAAGGATATCCTGGTCCACCATTGGTATTTTACCATTAACTACGACTCTTGCAGCAGCTGCTTTAGCAACTCCCAATGGAAGTTGTGCTATTGGAGGCCATAATGTAACAGCATCCATAGCTTTTACATCAACTGGTTTGATTCTAGTATCTAAAGGAATGTGTGGACAGTTAGGAAGAGTACCTCCACCTAGTCCTGGATGATGCGATGAACCTGAACCCAGTCCGTGACCAGAGCAGTTTCCCATAAACAATCCCAAACCCGATGCCATAGTTCTTACGTTTGTAGAAGTGGATTTCCATATGCTTTAGCAGCATCGACAACATTCGCTGCAGAACGAGTCAAATCATGTAAGAATTTCATGTTTCCAGAGACTGACCATGCTTGGCAACCAGGACCAAAAGGACCCATTACTGTACATGTTGTTGTAGAACCCGTAGTAATCCCAGTTTCGGGATCAGTTTCATCTGGGTCGGTTCCTCCCGCCAACGGAGTTGGTGGAGCACATACAGTTTCATCAATACCAGGGGTAACTGGTTCACATGAAAGAGTCACTTGAATAGACCGTTCTTTTGCAGGATCTGCGCGATACTGCCTCAGTACATATTTAGTAAATTGGGATGCATATGGAAGGTCTCCAACTCTACCTTGTACGGTTTCGATGAGGACCTCATCTTGAACATTATACTCTGGAACCTGAAGTTGTGTCAATCCAGAAATAATATCTCGGGTATTTTGCTTTGTTCCCTCATCAGTTTCAAGCAATGCTTTAGTTGCATCCTTAAAATCTACCTGGTCTAAATGGTCCCAATTAGCATCATCCCTAACCATAATATCATAAAGCGGGTCTGTTTTTGCTTTAGTGTACAGTCTTTGCGCTAAAACATCTGCTCTCCTTCTTTGAGTGTCGTATCGAACTTCAACATTTTCAGATTGTGTCGTAAAAGTAATATCTTTCGGCACTGTATCCGCAGATTCATTGAATTCATTTTGTCGAGTAGCGTTAACAGCATCTCCTGGCATACTATCAAATAGTTCTTTATACCGCTCTAATTTACCTGGTTCATACCCAGCATTACTATATTTGGTAGTTGCCTTCTTATAAGTGTTGGAAATAAAGACTCTTGGCGGGTCTGAAGACGAATATAGAGTTCCACCACTAATAATTTTGATAGAAGATAACTGTCCTCCGACAAAAATACCTTCAATTACGGCATCTTTGCCATTTGGCGATGGAGAAGCAGCAACAGTAAGGATTGGATCCTCACCATTTAAGTATGCTCGCGTCAAATTTGCTCCAGGTTCTTCAATTGTAAACCCTGTAATTACACCATTTGTGACAATTGCGGTCGCTTCAGGAACAACAACACCATTAAACACGTCAGGACTGTTCTTATCGATGCTCATTGTGATATATTGGATGGATTTTTCCAAAAATTCGTATCTTCCAACCAAAATTGCACGGTCTACAATGCCATATCCCGCCTTTGCAGTAATAACGTGGTTCCTACTAGACGTATATTGCGTGTCTTTTACAAAATCATCACCTTCTCCGTCCAAATAGAGCACATGATAGGGAAAATTATCCAAATCTGTATGGTAGGTGCGGAGAATTTGATGCCCATTAATGGTATCTCCTGTCCTTAACACGTCAAATCCGCTCTGTCCAGAGACAACTTGCACTGGACCAACGCCAGTAATCTTCATATTGACGGATAAAGTAGTTGTTGTCTGGTCTGGATGCGTGTGTTCGTACTCTAAAACAAATACATCATTAACAGCATAGTTACTTCCAGGACTCAGAAGTTCCATAACTTCCCATTCTGTGCCAGAAAACACAACAGATGGTCCAGTATCATCAAAAATTGGTGTAATTCTTACCTTTACACGCAATCCATTTTGTGTTTGAGAGTCGAAAAGTGTGTCATAGATGACAAAATCACTAAATGATTCATCTCCAGACTGCCAAGGATTCTGAGATGAGTTATAAACTTGTCCAATTTGTAATACTTCATCATAAACGTCAGTATATGTGACTCCATCATATGAAAATGAAAAGTCTGTTACACCGTCAGGTAACTCACTAGACAAAGAATTATAACGAAATGCGATTTTATTGCTTTCAGTACCAATACCAAAAAGGTCTGGATAGGGACAATCAGCATCATTAGTGATGTTTTGTCCACCATAGGTGTACTTTAGGTCAGTCTTTGCAGGAGCACATGTGTGTGCTGTACAAGGAACACAAGTTAAAGTCCTAGTGGTTGTGCTAGTTGATGTGCCATCGCCCGCCCCAGGGGTGCTCTCAGGCGTTGAACTAGTGCTTGTCGTCTCACAGACATGAATGTAGTGAACCTCGTCTCCGACTGCTCCTGCCTCGTTAGAGGTGTCGTACAGGTACGAAATCCAGGTATCCGATGATTGCCAGTCAAATGATAGTTCGTTCGGATAATGGTCATACACAAATTCTCCACTTGAACCAAAAGTAGAGCAAGGATTACCACGAAGTTTTCCACAATTGGCTCCACTAGCAGAATCTTCTGGTTGACTTGTTAGTGGGTCGTTGGAAATGAATACAGAAGGATACATAACGGCATCCCCAGTTCTACCAGGAATGTTATAGTTACCGTTCCTAAACTCAGTTCGTGGATACTCGATATACTCTGTGGAAACGCCGACGCCCGAACTTACGCTCTGGGGAAGATAACGTTGACAATGGTCACTTTCTTCACAAAAGTTTCCTTGATTCTTACAGGGCATTTTCTATCTTCTCTAGACGTTCGTAAATGTGGTTCAAATTTTGTGCAAGTGTAAGATAATCTGCTGCGCCAGGTGGTTTGTAATATGTTTTGTCTGGTGTGGGCATTTCCTGCATTGCCTCTTCGAGTTGCTGCAGACGTTTGCCAATCTTGACGACAAGTTCGTTCAGAATTACATGTGCCTCTTCGTTGTCTTTGAGACATACAAAGATTTCTTCAATTTTTTCATCCATCGTCATCTTTTGCTTTCCTCAATGTAAATGCAGTTCCATCTTCTGTAATGTCGTACTCAAGTTCTGTACCAACATCCCATCCCAGTTCCTCACATGCTTCATATGGAATTGTGAGGATTAAATCACCGAAATCATCCTCTTCTAAATGTGTTGTGAATCTCTGGGACATATTCTTACATGCGGTTAACTATCTGAGGATTGTCTGTGGGATTATCTTTCTTCCACTCAGTCCATAGTGTATATAGATATTCACCAACTTGAGAAGCATAAGCAGATGCATAATAGTCTGCACACTCGTACATACGAGGGTCTAGAAACCCCTCCAAACGTATCAGTTGCTCAATTGCCCATACACGAGTTTCTTGCCTCTCTAAACGGGTCTTAGCGTCCATTTTTTACCTCAGAAAATTTTTTTATATACGCCGTTGACATTCACTCGAATAATATCTAAGGCGTCTGGGAACCTTTGTAGGTTAGGGTAGTGGCTTTCTTTATATTTAAGGGGGCTAATTTAACTGCCAAAAGTATAATTTTAAACTGTCACAGTAAGCATCACATAAGGGGCATAAGTACACTCTCCAAAGTATTCTGTATAATACTCAGTTAGTATACCAAACCCCTCAGAGATTGTCAAGGAGTTAACTTCATGAATTGCTGTGAAGATTCGTCGTTAATTGTCATGAACCATCCGATGTGTTTGAGATAATCAAAGGGGGACATTCTATCAGTGTTAGGATAGTGTTCTCCCCGTCCTTCTCTTACACCGTCGAGGAAAATCTCTAAGTCATAAACTGACTCGAATGTCCCTACAATTTCCTTGGAGTTGTTGTGAACGAGATACTGCATGTTTTCAGAGGTTGTTGTTAGTAACTCTTAGAGGTGTTTCTGAACCTCTACAAGGTTATTGTACCACATTTCTGATACATTGTCAAGGGGGTTAGTATCAACGTGTCTCAGAGGACTTCAGAGAGGTTTCTGATAACAACTGCTGATACATTAGCAATGGTGATGAGAGAATCTCCGAGGTACTTTGAGGGGGTTGACTGTTGTTAGGAAGCGTGCTAAGACTACAACATCTGGAGACATTTAGAG